>ERZ825896.190-NODE-190-length-83860-cov-8.013877_pt1 | contig 83860 bp, 68 predicted proteins | sample MGYA00519858_ERZ825896 | MGnify/ENA primary metagenome ERZ825896 (study PRJEB31778, sample SAMEA3449214) | human gut metagenome | biome: human gut; feature: human-associated habitat; material: faeces | place: United Kingdom | collected 2010/2012 ... | reverse complement strand
TTGTCTTACATAGTGAATTAAGTTTTACGTGGTGAACTTACTATTTCAAGTCACCTCAAAAACAACGGGTCTCCCGCGCGGGGAGATCCGTTGTTTTTTTCGCGGTGACAAGCACCGCTGTAATTGTTTTCGATCTACGCGGCTTTCTTGGCAGCGACGTTGGACCAGTGTCCGTAATACGTCTTGCCGCCGATTGTCTTGATCGCTCTGACCTTGAAGTAATAGGTCTTACCTTTTGTGAGCTTCTTTGCCGTGTAAGTTTTTTTGCTTGTCGTAATGGCTCTCTTAAAGCCCTTCGTCGATTTCGTGGATTTGTAAACCTGATATTTTACACTGTCCGCGGCACAGGCATTCCAAGTCAGCTTCACAGCCTTTTTCTGCGCCTTCGCGGTTAACTTGCACTCGTATTCCGCGACCTGCAGTTTTTCACTGACCTGCGCAAAAAGCTCTGTGGATAAGATTTTGATTCTGCCCTGCGGCGCCGCGTACTGATCGTCAACGACACCGTTGAGGTTCTTTTGGATATAGTTGATGAGAACCTGATTGTCGATCATGACCTCGTCCTGCAGCAGCTTGTTGCCCTTGAACATTACGAAACCGTCTCCGCCGCTCTTGAGCATATAGTTATGGGAAGCAAGCGTATAAGTCTTATTCAAGTCCAGATCCACGCCGCCAACCTTGACGTCTCTGACTCTGTAGTCGCCGGTTACTTTGACGAATTCTCCCGCTTCATTGGTCTGAATAGATGGTTCGATCAGAGAATTGATGGTATAGGTCAGGCCGGAAACCTGCAGGAATCCGCCGTTTTCACCCTTACCCACGTTTCTGGCGCCGAATTCCAACGCGTCGAGGATCTGCTGTCCGGTCGCTTCTACTACACACGCCATGTTTCCGAACGGATGTACCGCGATGACCTGTCCGTAGGTGATATTGCCCTTCGGAATTGCCACACGAATACCGCCGCCGTTTACAAACGCGATATCCGCGCCGAGTACATTCCGGTACGCGTCCGCGCAAAGGTCACCGAGGTTGGTTTCCTCACTTCTAACCAGACGATTTCCGTCCTTGTCCGCAATCGCGAGATCAACCGCCGTTTTCGCAACAACCTTCTTTTCAAGTTCCGCGTATTTCGCCTTGATGCCTTCGATAAACTTCGTGACGCCTGCGTCTTTATCCTTTGCCACGTCTCCGTTTATATATTCCGCTGTGATCGCGCCGTTCTCGGCGATTACAATCTTACCGATATTTTCGAGCTTCGTTCCGGTCGCGACCATTTGGATGCTCTTGCCGTCCTTGTTCTTGACGCTCTTGACAACTGTGCTGTGCGCGTGGCCGTCCAAAAGCACGTCAATGCCGCTTGTCTTCGCAAGCACGTCCATCGAAGTCCAAGGCGCGCTCGCGCTGTCATCACCGAGATGCGCTACTGCCACAACGTAGTTCGCGCCCGCTTTCTTCGCGGCGTCTACTGCGTCCTGTACTGCCTTATACAGTTTTTCTCCGGTTGTATCGTTACAGAAGTCGTAGATGTAGTTGCCGTTTTTGTCCTGGAAATAGGTTGGTGTGGACTTCACCAGGGTTTCCGGCGTGCAGATGCCGACAAACGCGACCTTCTTGTCGCCGTAGGTCATCATCTTGTAGGTATCAAAGACCGGTTTGCCATTCTTGACGAAGTTCGCGGAAACATAGGTCGCTTTCATCTTCGGCACGATGACATTGAGGAACTGATCCATACCGTAGTCGAATTCGTGGTTGCCCGGAACGACAACATCGTAGCCGACCTCGTTCATGATGTCCACAAGGTATTCCCCTTTGGACAACGTACCGATGGTATCACCCTGGATCGCGTCACCCGCGTCGACAAGCGCCACATAGTTGTACTTTTCTGCCATGGCTTTTTTGTAAGCCGCAAGACCCGCGTAACCGATGTTCTGATCGATACCGCAGTGTACATCACTGGTGCCGAGAATGACAATGTCATTCGATTTGGCCGGAGCTGTCGGCGCCGTTTCCGGCGCTGGGGCTGTCGTGTCCGCGAATGCCATCGCCGGCATCATCGCGAGCATAACAGCAACTGCCAGCAATACCGCTAATACTCTCCTGTTCTTCATAGCTTTTCTCCTTTTCTTTTTAAGATAAGATAAAATTTATTGTTACCCCGCGGCGCGGGGGAGCAATCGCTATTTGCTGATCTTGCAGCTTCGTACATTGGACCAACCGCTGTAATAGTACTTTCCCTTGAGGTACTTGTACGCGCGGACTTTGTAATAATAGGTATTTCCCTTGCGCAAGCCGTTTGTGTTTCGAATGGTTGTTTTAGAAGTCGTCGTGAGCTTTTTGAAGCCTGCGGACTTCTTCGCGGATTTGTAAAGCTGGTATTTGACGCCACTGATCTTTGAGGATGGCGTCCAAGTGACCTTTACAGTGCGTTTGCTGCCGCTCTTGCTGAATTTTGCCGTCACTTTGAGAGAAAGCGATTTCATCGCGATGATGTCCTGCTGTATCGCCAGCTGTTCTCGCAGCGCTTTTACCTCCGCGGCATAGTCTTTCAACTTTTCTTCAATCTTCTTTTCGATTTCGGCATTAATCTCGCTTTGTCTCGCCAGCTTGATCGAATCGATCCGGCCCTGCGATTTGCTGTACGCGCCGCCGATGCTGTTTTTGAGTGAAGCGGCGATATAGGTGATCAAGGCTTGATTATCGGTCGTGATGTTGGCTTTTTTGAGCGGGCCGTTTTGGAACATTGTATAACCGGTCTCCCCGTTCAGCAGCGCGTTGGTGCCGGCGACTGTGTAATTCGCCATCACATCCAGCTCCTTACCGTTGATCATTACGTTGGTGACGCGATAGTCGTCCGTAACCCCGGTAAAATTGCCGTCTCCATCCAGCGTTACAGACGGAATGACGGTTTCCTGAATGTCAAAGGTAATGCCGGAGACCTGCAAAAAACCGCTGTTCTTGGCAGGATAAACCCGCGCGGACATTTCCAGCGCGTCAAGAATATCATAGCCGCTGACGCTGATTACGCTGATCGAGCGTCCGCCCGGCAGCGCGTTCATAATATCATCATAGCTGATCGAGCCCAGTTCAATATTGCTCTTGATTTCTCTCGCCTCGACAAAAGCAACATCCGCTCCGGTTACCACACGGTACGCGTCCGCGCAGAGATCTCCCAGATTTGTTTCGGCTCCCTCGACAATTCTAACGCCGCTGCTGTTGGCTGCCTCCAACCTGCTGCTGGTCGTCGCGAAGCTTTCCTGTAGATTTTGCTTATACTTTTTGGTCAGCGCGTCAATTCCGTCCTTGGTCTTAATGTCGCGCAAACGATAGCTGTTTACCAATTGGGAGGAAATACTCTTCCCTGCCGTAATGGTCAAAACGCCGATGTTATTCAGACCCGCGCCCGCGCAAGTCAGCAGCGCCTCACCGCCATCCGCTCCCTTGACCTTTTCGCCGACAATGGCTGTATGCGTATTGCCGTCGATAAACGCCTGAATCCCCGTTGTGTTTTCGATGACGCTCTTTGGCGTGTAAGCTGCATCTCCTGTCGTACTCAGATGACCGATCGCGACGATATAGTCCGCGCCGGCTACCTTGGCTTCGTCGATAGCATTCTGCACAGCTTCGTAGAGCTTCTTGCCGCCGGAACCATCCGCGAAGGAGTAGGCGGCACTGCCGTCGCTGTTCTTAAACGACGCGCCGGATTTACTGATCGTCTGCGGATCGCTGATGCCGATATAGGCCACCTTCGCGCTGCCGTATGTTTTGATGACATACGGTTTGAACACCGTCTGTCCGTTTGCCGTCATCGTAAAATTGCAGCTGATATATTGATGCTTCGCTTCCTTTGACAGCGTGCCCACCAATCCGGAAACTCCGTAATCAAATTCATGCACGCCCGGCACCGCGATGCCGTAACCGGCCAGATTCATCGCTTCCACCACATAGCGTCCTTGCGTTGTCGAAGCCAGCATGGTGCCGCTGACCGCGTCTCCGGCATCCACCAACTCGACCGCGCTGCCCTGCGCCCGCTTTTCGTTCGCATACGCCGCCAGTCCGGCCAGTCCCAGATTGCTGTCAACGCCGCCGTGGATGTCGCTGCTGTAAAGAATCACAATATCCCCTGCCGCTGCGGTTTCCTCTCCGAAGGCCGCGGCCGGAATGCCTGTCAGCATCAGGCAGAATGTCAAAACTGCCGCAAAAATTTTTTTCTTCCCCTTCATATCTGCCTACCTCTCATCCTCTTTTGATCTCTTTGCGTTTCTTTTGTTTTTCGCTTCTATACCCGCATCTTGCTCGCCCGCGGGTCGGCAATCAAAGGCTGCTCGCAATCTTCGCGCCGACTTCCGCGTTGTGCAGCACCAGTTTAATATTGGCTTCCAGGCTGTGGCCTTCCGTCAAATCCTTGACTCTGCTCAGGAGGAACGGCGTGATTTTTTTGCCGCGTACACCCTTTTCCTCGCATTCCGCGAGCGCCTGCCGGATTACGCCGTCCATCTTCGCGTACGGAATCTCATCTTCTGTCGGAATCGGACACGCGACCAGCATGCCGCCGCGCAGGCCGAGCTCTGCCTTGCTCCTGATCATCGCCGCGATCTTCGCCGGATCGTCCACTCTGCAGTCCGCCGCAAATCCGCTTTCTCTGCTGTAAAACGCAGGGAACTGATCCGCGCCGCAGGTCACGACCGGAACACCCGCGGTTTCCAAATATTCTAAGGTCGCGCCGATATCCAAAATAGATTTTACGCCTGCGCATACGACGGTCACATCCGTCATCTTCAGTTCCTCCAGATCCGCGGAGATGTCAAAGCTCTCGCCCGCGCCTCTGTGAACGCCGCCGATACCGCCCGTCACAAACAGACGAATGCCTGCCATATGCGCGGCGATCATCGTTCCCGCGACCGTTGTCGCGCCGTCCAGTCCCTGCGAAATCGTCAGCGGGAAATCACGTCTGCTGACTTTTAGAACATTCTCAGCCGTCGCCATATATTCGATTTCCTCTTCGGTCAGACCGATCTTGATTCTGCCTCCAATGATTGCGATCGTCGCGGGCATGACATCATGCGCACGCAGAACATTTTCGACCGCGATTGCGGTTTCTACGTTCTTCGGGTACGGCATGCCGTGTGAAATGATCGTGGATTCCAGGGCGACCACCGGTGTGCCCTCCTCCAATGCTTTTGCTACTTCCGGTTTGATGTCTAAATACTTGCTATACATCTTCTCTCATCCTCCTCTTGAGTTCCTTCATATTGATATTGCTGTTTACAGCTTGCTCGCTTTCCATCGCGATGGAGGCCGCCGCCATGCCCATACGGGCAATTTCCTCGATATCAAGTCCGCGTACGCAGCCTAAAAGAATCGCTGCCGAAAAGCTGTCTCCCGCGCCTGTCGCGCTGACGAGGCGTAAACCCCCGCGGGGTCTGAGAATTCCCTCTTTCTCTTTGCTTTTATAATAAACGCCGTCTTTGTTCAGCGTAATAAAGAGCTGCTCAAGTCCCTGCGACAGAAACCAGTCTCCGACCCGCGCGAGATCCGCCTCTGTTTCAATGCGCAGTCCGGAAAGCACCTCGGCCTCCATGACATTCGGCTTCATGCTGTAAAATCTGCCGATCAAATTTTTGGCGCGTGCCGCCTTGCTCGCGGATACCGGATCAAAAAAGAGCGGTACTCCGTCTAAAAGGTCACAGGCGTAGGTCAAAAAATCCTCGTCCAAATTCGCGTCCAGCGCGACAATCCCGGAGCTTCGGAGAAAGGGCGCGCAGTCCGCCAGCTTCGCCGGCGTCAGTTCGTCCATAATGCTCATGTCGCTGATGGCCATCGCCATGTCATGCTTTTCGTCCAAGATTGACAGATACATGGACGAACTGCGACCTTGGAGCTCCGTAACGCAGGACACATCCACTCCCAACTCCGCGAGCTGTGCTTTGGCGCCGCGTCCCATCTGGTCATCGCCAATCACCGATACCATCGCCGTATCGCCGCCGAGGCGCGCCGCGTTCTCCGCGATGTTGCGTCCGACTCCGCCGTAAGCGAGCGAAATTTTACCCGGATTGGAGTCCTCCGCCTTCAGGCTCCCAAAGGGGCAGCCCTCAATGTCAATATTAATGCCTCCTATAATTGTAATCTCTGCCATGTTGTCAAAAAACTCCTTGCTTGTCAATCAACGAACACACTGCCGCCGATAAATTCCCTGAGAATCGAATTATTCACGATTGCCGAATCATCCTCCACCGTCTTAAAGAAGCGCAGGAAATTCCGCATGCGCTGTGCCTCGCTGTATTCCGGCTCATCCGGTTTGATGGCTTCGAGCAGCGGCAAAGCGTATTTTTTGAGCACACAAAGCTCATACAGATGGACGGAATTGAACATCACATCGGCTTCGTTGCTGTATGGAAAAATATTTTTGTCCTCGCCGGCGCGTACCTTCGGCCAGCTTTGAATGGTATTCTGCGCGCTGTAGCCGCGATATTTGTAGTCGCGCACCATCCGCCGCAGCATGCGGTGATCGGTCGTCACAACGCGATTGTGCGCGTCGATGTTGAGCTGCGTCAGCGGGCTGATGTAAATCTTGAATTTTTCCTGTGGATCGATCTCCGGCGTCAGCGCGTCGTTCAGCGCGTGAATGCCTTCGATGACGATCGGCTGATTGCCTCGAATCTTCGTCAGGCGCTTGCCGTATTCCTTATGTCCCACGATAAAATTGAAGGTTGGCAGATCCACCTGTTTGCCTGCGAGCAAATCATTCATGTTGCTGTTGAACAAATGGATGTCCACCGCGTCCAGATCCTCGTAGTTTTTTTCGCCGTAGGCGTCCACCGGAGTTTCCTCCCGTTCCAAAAAATAGTCATCCGTTCCCATATACAGCGGCTCCAGTCCGTTGACACGCAGCTGAATACATAAACGCTGCGCGAAGGTCGTTTTGCCGGAGGAGGACGGACCCGCGATCAGAATGATCCGTTTTTTCTGTTTGGTGATCATGTCCGCGATTTCCACGATTCTGCGTTCGTGCAAGGCCTCAGAAAGCTGAATCAGCTCCTTAAACTTTCCCTCTTCAATTTTGCGATTCAGGTCAAAGGCGTAATCAATGCCCATGAGCTTGCCCCAACGGCTCTGTTCCCCAAAGGTCTGGTACAGGACTCTCTCGTCCACATAATCCGGAATCCGATTCGGGTCGCTCGGCTGTGGGAAGCGCATCAAAACGCCGCGGCGATATTTGCGAAGCTCAAAACGCGTGAGATACCCCGTTGACGGCACCATGCGGCCGTAAAAAAAATCGCGGTATCCGTCCAAAGAGTAGAAGCGGACTTTTTTGGTCTTCGGGTTTTCCGCCAGCAGCGCGATTTTATCCGTTCTTCCGGTTTTTTCAAAAAACGCGATGGCTTCCTCTTTGCTGAGCGCCTCCTTCATCAGCGGAAGATCCGCGCGCACCAAAGCCTCCATCCGCTGCTGAATCTGCCGTACCTCTTTTGCGGTTACAGGTACGTCGCGCTTAATCTCCGTATACAGACCCTTGTTCAGCGCGTTTTCGATGTCAACGTCTACCGCGCCCAGCACATCGTGAATCGCCTTCAGATAGAGCAGAGACAAACTGCTTTGATAGACAAGACTTGCCGCCTGCACGCGCATGTCTAGCAGTTCCACGCTGCATTCCTGACGGATTTCGTAATCCAGGCCTTCGTATTCATAGTTCACTTTTGCCAATAATATTTTATACGGCAGCTCGCGCTCAATCTTTTTGTAAATCGCTTCGATTGTCGTTCCCTTTTCGACTTCGATCTCCTCGAACGCGGCGCGAGGCCCCTTTTTTAACTGAATTTTCATAAAAAACTCCATTTCGCGGTTGTGTGTGACAGGATAGAACCAATCATCTTAAAAAACATTATAACACACCCCGCGTGTATAAGTAAAATATTTTTGGATAAAATAGCGTTTGAAGGGAGTGATTGCTTTGAAAAAACTAATTCTCATCCTGATGATTATCGGCGGAATCAACTGGGGCCTGATCGGATTCTTTAACTATAACCTGGTATCCGGCATCTTCGGCGCCCAATTGGCGGTCGTTTCCCGCGTCATCTACGCAATTGTCGGGCTTGCGGCATTATACGGGATTACCTTTTTATTTCAGGACGAGCGGCACGCTGCACGAGGATAAAAGTGCGCATAACGAAATCAGAGATTTCTATGCGCACATGGCGCTCACCCATGATCGCCACTTCGCAAGGTACTTTTGTCGTGATTCCGGAAATATCGCTATGCGATATTTCCGGAATCATAAAAAAACCGCCCAAGGCCTGTCGCTTTGGGCGGATTTTTTTATCCAAGATTCGTTTCTTCCTGCAGTTCTTCGTCGGCTTCTAAGGAAAAAATTTCCGCGGCGGTTGTTTCAGCGTCCTGCGGTGTTTCCGCGACAGGCGTAAAAGCGGCAGTCTCTCGTGAATCCTCCGCGAACGCCTCGCCGTCAGCCTGGCACTCTCTCATACCGTCCGGCTCGCAGCAAGCGCAGATCTCTTCATCCTCCCGCGGCACCCACTGTTCCCGCGCGCGCTGATGATTTCGAAGCTCCTTGCCGAAGCAGTGGTTGAGGATCTGCATCAGGCTGAACATTTCCTGCTTAGAGAGCGTAATTCCACGGCTCATATGCGTATGCGCCGCGTCCCATTCTCTGATATCCAGCTTCGCGTTGCCTCCGTTCCATTCGACAACATTCGCCTCCTTCGTCCAACCCTTCGACGATTGTCCGTATACACCTAAGTGTCTGACGATCTCAAACGAAAATTCTCCTTCTCTGTTTCCTTGTCTTGGCATTTTGTAACTCCCTTCTCGGAGTTTCCCTTTGCAAAGACAATGTAACACAAATTTCACTATTTGTCAATAATTTTCTGTATTTTTCTTCTATCTATTTTCCACGCGCGCCAAAGCAGCCTTTATCTTTGCCGGAAGCGCCGCGCAAACCTTTTCCGAAATCGAGGCGATGGAAACTCTGACGCCCTTAGCCAGCGGCACCAAAAAGATTCCTTCCTTTTCCAACTCCGCGGATACCGCATCCGGATCCGCGCACGGAATCGAGGCGAAAAAGCCCGCATCGAACGGTACGATTTCCAGGCCGACCTCCCGCGCGGCGGTTTCAAACGCCTTGCCGCGGCGCAGCAGCATATCGCGAAAACCCTCGCGTTCCTCGTCAACTCTGGCTTTGAGCTTCGGGTCCGCGTAAATCTTCGCTACGATCATCTGCGGCGCCCGCGCGCAGTTCGACCACGAGGCCCTCGAAGAAAACTCGCAGACCTGTTTGAACTCCTCCGCGATTTTCTTCGTTTTTGCCATGCAGACCAAGGCGCCGCAGCGCATGCCATACAGCGTATAGGTCTTTGAAAAGCTGTGAGAAATCAGCGGCAGTACCGACTCCGGCAGGCTCTCCAGGATCGGTAAAAAATTGCGTGGATTATGGTCGTGGCTCGAAAATTCAATGTAGGCGATATCGACCACCAAGGCGACTTTCTTTCCCGCGCTGTGCTTTCGCAGCACCTCCGCCACGCCCTGCCAGTCCTCATCCGTCAGTGAATAGCCGGTCGGGTTATGCGCCGGCGTATTGAGGATGATGACCAGCCGCTCCTGCTTGGCGAGCAGGGAAACAACCTTTTTTTCAAAATCCGCGAGGTGAAAGTTCCTCTCGTCGTTAAAAAACGCGCAGGTTTCTGTTCCGCGCCCGAGTTCCTGCGCGATCGTGCTGTACGGCGCCCAGTACCAGTCCGAAACCAGGATCTTGTCGCCGCGCTCAGAATAGTTCGCGATCGCGTTACGCAGCGCGCCGGTACCGCCCGGAGCCGCGACCGCAGTCATATAGGCGTGCGGCTGATAGTTTCCGCACACGTCCTTGATTACCGCCTCCCGAAACTCCGGTACGCCCGCGATCGGCGCGTATTCCGCGTATTCCTTCGGAGTCAGACTATGAAAGACCTCGTCTACGGAGGACAATACGATCAGTTCGCCTTCATCATCCAGCAGCGCACCGATGGTAGCGTTGACGACCTTATCCTTGCCTTCCTTCGCGATCATCGCCTTCGCGCGATTGCTGATGCCGAAAATTTTGTCTTCTTTTGGTATATTTCTGTTTTGCTTTGCCGCAAAAATCATTTCGTCCATGCGGTGCCTCCTTTGTAAAAAAAATTATATCTAGTATAATATGTTTTTTTGTTTTTTACAAGCATGTATTTGCATGAAAGCAAAAGTTTTTGTAAACAATATGATCAACTGGAGGTGAAATCATGCGTCAAGCACAAAGAAAAAAAGAAAAAGACAGAGTCGCGATCGCGCTCATGCTCGCGTTCTGCGTCATCGCGCTGACTTCTATTTTTACTATAAAATCAAATATCGACAAGATCAACGGCAGCGCGCGGCAAAATCCGCTTCCGGTCTCTGACCGGGCACCAACTTCTTCACTCGAAAAATCGTCCGGAGCTTCTCAAAAACCGGAGGCTTCCACAAGTCAAAGCGGCGTCAAAACCGCGGACACCGCGGGCGCCAATGTGCCGACCGTTGACAGCAAGCAAAAATCCGCCGCGCGGGAAGCGCAAGCGCCGCGCTTCTGCAAACCCATCAAAGGGAATGCATACACTGTCACCAATCCGTACGCGATGGAGCATCTGCTCTACTCGATTACGCTCGATCAGTACATGACCCATTGCGGTACGGATATCGAGGCGGACGCCGATACGCAGGTTCTGGCTGTTGCGGACGGTACGGTCACCGCGGTCTATACGGATGACCGCTACGGCCTCTCGGTAGAAATCACACATCCCCACGATATGGTGACAATCTACTCGAATTTATCAACCAACGAAATGGTGGAGGTCGGTGATACGATCAAGCAGGGTCAGATTATCGGCGGTGTCGGCGCCACCGGACTCTTTGAAGCACTGGAACCGCCGCATCTGCACTTTGAAATGCTGCAAGACGGTGTCTATGTCGATCCGCAGGAACACATCGAGTTCTAAAGACCATCGTATTATATTTTCTTTTGCGTATCGAAAGGGCTGCCGCGGCTCACGGTGATTTCCCGCTGCTGCGACAGCCCTCTCCTTATTATGTCGGAAATATCGCTATGCGATATTTCCGGAATCACGACAAAAGCACCTTGCGAAGTGGCGTTCATGGGTGAGCGCCATGTTCGCGTAGAAGGCTCAGATTTCGTTAGGCTTCTGCCCGATTCTATTTTTCTTCTCTTTTGCGAAGTACCGCCGCGAGTCCGCATGCGGAAAGCAGCAGAAGCAGTGCGCTTCCTGCAAGTACAGCGTCGTCGCCGGTCTTTGGAACTTTGGTCTTGTTTTGCGGTGTGGCCGGTTTATCCGGAATTTCCGGCTTCCTTGGGTTTTCCGGTTTCACAGGCTCATCCGGTGTTTCCGGATCTTCTGCCTTTGCCCGAAAAACAGCGTCGATCGTATGATTTTTCCATACATTTTTGAAGGTATAATCCGAAACCGCGCCGACACTTACGCCGTCTACCAGAACGTCCTTGATTTCATAGCCCTCTGCTGCCGCGATGGCAAAGCGCTTATCAGAACCCGCGCTGACCGTAACGTAACCGTTCGGCGCGATGCTGCCGCCCTCGCCCGCAGCCGCTTTGATCGTGTAATATGTGGTTACCGGTCCGATCGGCCCAATCGGCGCTTCTTCTTTTACCATCTTTGTCTGGCATACATTACCCGGAATATAGATCGGATACATTTCACTGCCGCCGCGCGGAATCGTCATCTGTACGTTCCCGCTTGTCGAAAGAAACTCGCCTGCCGCAAAATCAGCTCCGTCTAGCACACCGGTTCCGGTGAATACCATCGGCGTCTTTACGAGTTCCTCTAAATGATTTCTCCAATCTGCTTTCAGCTTGCATGTCACCGTAACCGCATGCCCGTCCCCACTGATCGTAAAGGCTTCGGCTTTAAAGATCGGGCTGGTAAATTTATAGTCGCTCGCTTCCTTTCCTCTCAAACGCTTGTCCAGTTCCAGGGTCAAGGTGAATGTGAGATTTGGATTATCCAGCGTCCCCGCTTCCTTAAACAGGTTTCGCAGACTATCGGACATTGTATACGATGCGGTATACGGAACTTCATACGTTCCGTCTGCGGTTTTATCTTTGTCATAGTCAAGCTGCGCTTTGCTCGTCGTAATCAGCAGGCTTCCAAAGTCCTGGGTTGGCTGCACCAGCGCGACCGCGTAACCGTTCGGATGCCCCTCCGGAATCGTCACTTCAATGCCGGACTCGGTGATCTTTGTATGGTGAATCCGCGCGCGGGCTGCCCGGGAGGCATCGCCTTGTATCCCTGCCTCCGTTTCCGGCTTGCCGTTCTCGTCAACCGGAATCGCAATCGCGTATACGATCTGCGGAGCCTCTGCAGCAAGTGTCAATCCGCCGACGGTCCTCCTTGCCGCGCCATCCCGCTGCATCCAGTAGGTTGCATGCGGGTGTGACCAACCATGGGAAACAGATACGGCCTTTAACGCCTCATTGCTCTCCGCACTCGCGTTGCCAAGCTTCAAATTCAAGCTGTCAGGAGCCGGGGTGAGGGTTTTGTTGTCTTTTACAAAGTAAATATTTTTATCCGAAAGATTGATCTTATCCGAAATATTCAGGTACCGTGTAATATGGCTAAAAACTTTATCACTTTTTTCAGAAATCGCTATATCATTCGATACTCCCCCGGTAGTTTCGATTGCATCATCGTTTCCGCTTATCGTCACATGCATTTTGTTTCCGGAAACAGAGCCTCCGTCCAATTCTACGCATGGTACGTAGCCTTTGTAATCACTCGCTTCATACGCAATCCCGCCGCCGAATGATTTTGTCTGATTATCCGCAACGGTTCCGGCTTCCAGAATTAATGTTCCGCCACGGCGCACATAAATCCCACCACCCTCATTCTTGGCAACATTATTGGAGATCTTCCCGCCTTTCATAATAAATGTACCGACGCTGACCATCACACCTCCGCCGGTCTGGGCTGAATAATTGTTGCAAATTTCTGCACCATCATACATCGTTACCGTTGAGGAACCGAAATTGTTTGCCATAGCAAGTCCGCCTCCACGGTCACTTGCTATGTTGTTATTAATTTTTCCATAAATGTGGAGGGCACCGCCCGTCCCTTGTGAATAGATCGTTCCATATCCGGTATGATTATCATGAATCCATGCATTCGGTCCGATCGTAACATTAAAATTATCATTCTGGATGTTTAAGGCGTTCCTGCTTCCCTGCATTCCCGTGATTTCACCGTCGAAGTAGACGATACCGTCATAAGAATCTGCGATTCCAATCATGTTTTTAAGGTTTTTAATTACGGTATTTTTTCCAACATTCAAATTGCAAGCTAGAACCGCAATCGCACTTTCTCCTTTGTCAAGATCTGAAATCACGGCATTTTGTTGGATGCTTCCAACCGCGTCATTCCGCAAGTGCAGTGCAACGCCGTTCGTACCTTGCCACATATCGGCATCGCCTTTAATATTGTGAATTTTACCTCCAATGGTAATGCTGCCGCCGTCGGCATAGATCGCGCGGCCAACCATGTTTCGGATTTCAGCGCCGGCTTCCATCAGAAGTGTACCGCCCTGTGTCCAAACTGCGCCCGCTGGACCAACTTCGCCTTCCGCTGATCCTTTGGTGCGATCCGTAACCATTGTGTCTTCCATCGCGCTTCCGGCTTCCATCTTCAGTACCGCTTGATTTGTCACACGAACTGCCGACATGCCCCGCCGTAATTCCTTAAAACAGTTCCCGCACCGAGTGTGATCGTGCAGGCTTTGGTCGCGTTGGAGGCAATGATCGCGTCCTGTACATAGGTGCTGTTATTCGGCGTGCCTCCTTCGTTTTCCCCTTGACTGACAGCCTGCGCAAAGACAGTACCCACATGTAAGCCGCCATCATCCAAGATGATGTTTCTGAGCGTCAGGCTTGCCGGTGCTTTGGCAGTTTGAATCTCAATCATCGCCGGATTGTAGGTGCCGCGGGCAGTATCCTGCTGCGTCGCGAAGCCTGCTCCGCGGCTGACCGTCGGGGTTGGCTCGCCCTCGCCGACGATCGTCACAGCGTGGTCATAAAATCTCGCGCATTCCTTTGCTGTCAAATCAGACATAACATGGATCGTGAATGCTTTCCCTGTGTCCGGTTCTTGATACACAACCTCCGCGGCTTTTGCCAGCGTTGCGTAAGGCTTCGCCTCGCTGCCGTTACCGCTCTCGTCACTGCCTGATCCGGAGACATAGATATCCTGCGCCGCGGCAGGCGCGGTCAGGGATAATCCTCCGCGCACTTCTTCTGTTCCTGCCTGTGGTGACAATGCTGCGTTTTGGTCTGTTTCTTCCGAATCAGCAAAAGTTTCACTCTGCTCCTGTACAGCCGGAACATCCTGATCGGCAAATGCCATCGTCGGAACGTAACAGAATACTACAGCTACGCACATCAAAGCAATCAAAAATCTCTTCATCTTCCCACCTCTCTTTCTTCATTCCCACATACAACAAATTCGATTTTGCCCGATGCCGGCAAACGGCATGGACTCTCTGCTTTTTTACCAGCCTCCCATATCAATTATGATACCTGTTATCGAGCGAAACTTCAATATGGAGAGGATCTTTGTCATTGACATTTCCTTCACGCATTTTGTCACGTCGTGTGACAAGGCGCTCGCGATTCTCGCCGAGGCATGATACAATACCGCATAGGAGGCAGCAGATGTTTTACGAAAAATTGATTTTTTTTCATAGAAATCACGAAGAAATAAAATAATATGCTTGTGGATAGACACGTTCCATCCCCTGCCGCCATAAGCAGGCTCTGCCGTTCAAGGTCAAAATCGTGCTTCTATTATACCCCCCCTAAATCTGAAAACAAGTACCTGCCTGCTAAATTTGACAGGTTTTTAACTTTTTTGATGAATTTTGTCGAATTTTTGCTTCGTTATGATGGATATGGACGATTTTTATTTTTCTCTTCGTAGAATTGCAGGATTTTTTTGGATTTTTTGAAATTTCAATCTCCGGAACAAAATTTGAGGATAGACATTGCGCGGATTCGGGTGTATAATAAAGCATGTAGGCGCGTTTGCCATATAAAACGCTCTACGCAAAATTTACCGCGCGGACATAGTTCATTGGTAGAATATCAGCTTCCCAAGCTGAGGAGGCGGGTTCGATTCCCGTTGTCCGCTCCAAATTGATAGAAAACTCGGAAATTAATTTCTGAGAGCAATAAATGCTAACTAGAAATAGTTAGTTTTTTTGTTGTGTAAAGGAGTTGGGTTGGGTTTTATGTTGAGTATAGAAATAACCATTTTCAACCATTTAATAGTTAAACACTTGTAATTTAACTAATTCTATAATGCCCTATTATATCGTTATGCTGTTCTAATATATCTTCTTCATAATATTTTTGATATGGATTAGCATGATGAATAACAAAGTTAATTCCTTTATGATTTCTTTTATCGGATACTATACCTATATGTCTTTTAAAGACAACAATATCTCCACCTTGCCATGCATCTATTTTTTTTATATCAGTCGTTAAACTTATTGCATTATAATCAAAATAAGTTTTTAAATTTAATACTCTTCTAAAATCAATATTTTTATCTACCACATCAATATCATATAAATCACGATCTTCTTTGACATGATTATTAACAAGTTCTCTTAAATCATATCCTGCATCCTTAAGAGCAAAAGCAACCACATCAGTGCAAACCCCATATTCATCATCAGGATAACCACTACTATAATACTTACTTTTATATTTGGGCTTCGTGGATATATATTCTCTTGCATTTATCAATATATCTGTTTGATCATCTATTCCATCGTTATCTTTATCTATATCGCTAATATAAGTTTTAATGTTAAAATATTCATTATTGTATTTCTTATGCGGTATATAATTAAAGTAGTAAAGCAAATATAAAACAGTTACTAAACATATTGTAATAATACTCAAAACAATTAATCTTTTCTTTTTCATCATTTCTCTGGATAGTGCATAATATTTTGTGTAAACGATAGTTCCTTAGGTATGGAAAAAGGAACTGATTTCCTGTAAAGTGTTCAGTGCAAAAACAAACACACAGAGAAAAAGGCTCCCATATGTCTAAGCTTAACACAGAACTGATCCATGCGCTACAAAAAAATGAATCAATCGAGGAGGTTTTCGCTCTCGTTGTTGATTATGCAGGAAATATCATCCAGCGATGTTTCTTCCGTTTGTTCAGATTCTTACAAAATTGATATTCTTCCCTTGTGCGCTGAATTTCGCTTCGTACTCGGTCAGAAAGGTGCGGGATTTTTCGGCGTAGCTGCCGACTTCCGCATGCCGCGCCGGATGTGTGCAGCCGAAACCGCCGGTTTCCGTCAGCAAATGCCGCGGCTCCGCTGCCGCGCTGCGGTGCAGATCACGTGTCATCTCAACGATCGGATAGCCGCACTGCTTGATTTCCTCTAAGGTAAATTCAAACAGCGCCTCGTTATCGGTCTTGAATTCGATGAAGCCTCCCGTCTGCAGTACCTGCTTGTAATTTTGCAGGCGCTTGTGATAGGTCAGTCTGCGTTTGGCATGACGCGCCTTTGGCCATGGATCACTGAAGTTGAGATAGATTCCCGCGATCTCTCCCTGCGCGAAATAGTCGGAAAGGTCATGGACATAGTCGATAAATACACGCAGATTGTCCAGGGACTTTTCCTCAGCCTTTTCGAGCGCGCGCAGCACGACGGATGCCTGTCCCTCGCAGGCGATAAAATTACAGTTTGGCTCACGCTCGGCATGCGCGGTAATGAACTTTCCCTTGCCGCATCCGATTTCCAGATAAATCGGATGATCATTTTTAAAGATTTCCCGCCAATGTCCGCGGCACGCGCGCGGATCCTCGATCAGATAGTTCGCGTTCGCCTCGATTCGCTCGTCTAAATTCTTGATATTTCTTTGGCGCATAAACACTCCTTTACCATGGCGCGAAGTTCGCTTCGATGATAATGATCGCCAAAAATACCGCCTGCATCACGATGGCCGCGTAATCCCTGCCTTTCAGCTTCATCTCATGCATTCTCGTGCGATGTTCCCCTCCGCGGTAGCATCTGGCCTCCATTGCCATCGCCAGATCCTGCGCGATGCGGAAGGCGCTGACAAACAGCGGCACCAGAATCGGGATCAGGCTCTTGGCACGCCGAATGACCGAACCGCTCTCAAAATCCGCGCCTCTGGCCTGCTGTGCTTTCATAATCTTGTCTGTCTCGTCCAAAAGTGTCGGGATGAAGCGCAGCGCGATTGTCATCATCATCGCGATTTCATGCGCGGGCAAGCCGATTTTTTTGAACGGAGAAAGCAGTCGCTCAATTCCGTCCGTCAGGCTCAGCGGTCTGGTGCAGAGTGTCAGCATGGAGGAACCGATGATCAAAAGGATCAGGCGCACCGCCATAAAAATCGCCGTACGAATGCCTTCTCTGGTAATATGCAGGAAACCCCAGCTCCAAAGAACTTCCCCATTGATCATAAAGATGTTCAGCGCGAAGGTGAACAAAAGTAAAATCAAAATCGGTTTCAGGCCGCGCACGATAAACGATAACGGCACCTTGGATACCGCGATGATCACGCCCAGCACCACCGCCGCGATCGCGAAGCCCAAAAAGTCATTGACGATGAACAGCTCAATCAAAAAGAGCAGTGTCGCGATAATTTTTACGCGCGGGTCCAGCTTATGCACCCACGAATTGCCCGGATAAAACTGTCCGAGCGTAATGTCTCTAATCATAATCCTTGCTTCTGAAAATTTCAGCCTTTCGTTCTTTTTTCCCGCAGCGCCTTCGCGATAGCCAGCGCAGCCTCTCTCGTATCAAGAATCGTGGACGGCAGATCCATTCCCTTTTCTCTCAGCGTTTCCGTAAACTCCGTAATCGGCGGCAGATCCAGCCCGACACCGCGCAGAAGCTCCTTTTGCGAAAAAACCTCCCGCGGCGTTCCGGTCGTTACCAGATGTCCGCTGTCGATGACGATAATTTTGTCGGAGACTCTGGCGATATCCGCCATATTGTGAGAAACCAAAATGATAATATTGCCGGTCCGGCGATGCACCTCCTGCACCATATCCAGCACATCGTGATGTGCCTTCGGATCGAGTCCTGCCGTCGGTTCATCCAAAATCAAAACCTCCGGTCTCATCGCGACCACACCCGCGATGGCTACGCGGCGTTTTTGTCCGCCGGAAAGTTCAAATGGCGAGCGTTCCCGAATCTCCTCATAATCCAATCCAACCAGTTCAATAGCCTCCCGCACGCGTTCCTCGATCTCCGAATCGGACAATCCCAGGTTTTTGGGACCGAACGCCACATCCTTGGCAACCGTTTCCTCGAACAGTTGATACTCCGGATATTGAAACACCAGACCGATACGCTTGCGAATCTCGACCATCGAAACGCCCGGCGCGGTAATATCAACATCCCCGACGATGACTCTGCCTGCATCCGGTTTAAGCAGACCGTTCAAATGCTGCAGCAGGGTAGATTTGCCCGAACCGGTATGCCCGATTACCCCCAGCAGTTCGCCGTCCTCAACCGCAAAATTGATGTCCTCCAGCGCGATCTGTTCGGTCGGAAGACCCTTATCGTAAATATGTGTTAAATGTTCTACTCGTATTGACATACGTAAGTCACCATCTTTTCTTCCGTAATGATTTCGTCCGGCACCGATATGCCGACCGCTCTAAGCTCGTCCGCCAGCTCTACGATCGGCGGCACGTCCAAATTGACTGATTTTATCAGTGCTCCTTGTGAAAATACCTCCGCAGGCGTTCCGTCAAGCAGGATTTTACCCTCGTGCATAATCATCACGCGATCCGCGCGCACAGCTTCCTCCATAAAATGTGTAATCAGCACGACGGTAATGCCCTCCCGATGCAGCTCGTCGATGATCGCCATAATCTCCTTACGTCCCTTCGGGTCAAGCATCGCTGTCGGCTCATCGAAAATGATACAACGCGGCTTCATCGCGACCACGCCTGCGATGGCGATCCGCTGTTTTTGACCGCCGGACAAAAGATGCGGCGCCTTGTTTTTGAACTTTCCCATGTTGACCGCTTCCAGTGCCTGATCTACCCGCTGACGGATTTCCTGCGGGTCCACGCCCAGGTTCTCCGGTCCAAACGCCACATCATCCTCAACAATTGCCGAAACAAGCTGATTGTCCGGATTCTGAAACACCATACCGGCCGTCTGCCTGACATCCCAAATATGGGCGTCATCCTTCGTATTATAGTCGGCAACCAGAATATCGCCCTCCGTCGGCAGCAAAAGCCCGTTCAGATTCTTGGCGAGCGTAGACTTGCCGGAGCCGTTCTTGCCGATAATCGCGGTAAAACTGCCCGCTTCGATTTCAAAGGAAATTCCGTCGATAGCCTTCACCGGCTCGCTTCCTTCCTCTCTGCTGTACGCAAAGCTTACATTCTGCACCCTGATAATCTTTTCCAAATGAAAATTCCTTTCTATCGTTTAAGTTTCCCGCGACCGTCTACACAAAAAGACGGCTCGGATTTTGCCTGCGTCTGCGTCTGTCAGCCATCGCGCCGATCGCCGCGTAGATCAAATACAGCACATGGAACACCGTCACAGCCAGTACGATATAGGAGATCAGATAACCAGGCTCACCGAACCTGGTGCCGAAGATATCCCACAGTACGACCAGCGGAGAGCCCTCAGACGCCTCATTCATAAACATGTAATTTTCTCCGGTCAGCTTGTCGAAAAAATAGATCGGGATCATGAGCAGCAGTAAAACCGCCGCGGTCTGCCAAAGCCCACGATAATGCGGCCGTATCTCGCCGCCGCGATAGCGCATGACAAAATAGCAGACAATCCAACCATGGAATACAAAACTGTGGATATTCATAAAGTTCCAAAACGGATAACAGGTCCAGTTGCAGAACAGCAGCGCCGCCAGCGCACCCGGAAAGAACGCGAAAGCAAACATCTGCCCCATTAGCTGCTGTTTCGGCGCGAAAGCGTCAATCAGCATGCCAAAGATCGCGAAGCTGCAAAGATGCAGGGGTAAGTACTGCATCATCGGCGCGCCCATGATGATCAATACCGTATCCTTATAAATCTCCGAGAGCAAAATCAACGCCGCGAAAATCTTTCGCGCGCGTGCCCGTTCGTTTTTATCTTTTATGCGATAGCTCGCGGAGAACAAAAAAGCCGCCGCCGCTATCGCTGCCAACCAGATCAAATGCCCCGGTGCGTATAAGTGAAAACCGATGTCAAGTCCCTGCTCCAAAATCTGATATTCGCAGGTAAAAAAGTTCCCCATGTTATTCCCCGTTTTATTCTTGATGCTTTACGCTGTATCGTTAATCAAAGACCATTTTATTCTATCATTCCGCGCCCGCAATGTCAAACAAAGTTCCGTTTAGAGCATTTTTTTCTTCTTAAAATACAAGATCTCGACAATGACAATCAATGCGCTGATAAGGATGACGCCCAAATAGGCATATTTCCAGCCGAACTCCGGCATCTGTGGGAAGTTCATGCCGTACCATCCGGCAATCAGCGTCAGCGGCAGGAAGATCGTCGTAATGATTGTCAGCATGGTGATCACGCGGTTCTGCTGCGCGTCGATCTGCGCCTGGTACAGGCTGCGGATCTGCATCAGATACTCCCGCAGCGTTTCCGTATGGTCGTGCAGACGCTCCGCGCGTGCTGTGAAGTGTTCCCAGAAGCGGCGCTGCGACTCCGGCAGATAATTATCCAGATTGCTGCACATCATATCCCCGACATTCATCAGCTGTTCATAATAGGTATGCAGCGAGGTCAGTTTCTTTTGATAGCTGACAATGGTCTCGTCAAAAGTCTCCGGAATCTCCTCCAGCAGCTGGGTCTCGATCGCGCTGAGTCCATCCTCCAACGCTTCCAGCTGAAAGACCTCCTCCCGTATCATCGTTTCAAACAAGAGCAATAAGAACTGTACCGGCATCCGCATATCGCCGCCGCTCTGCAGCACCTTGGCGATCATCGCCTCCAGCATAGCCGCGCAGTCCGCCTCTGAAACCGCCTCGGTCTGCGCCTCCTGTCTGCGATCCTCCGGGAATAAATAGCAGCGCGTATCCTGCAGATAAAAACCGAACGCGAAAGCCGCGCGTCCCTCAATCGGCGGCACCCGCATCGTTCCTAAAAGACAAGTCGGATATTTCTCTATTTTGCAATAGCGGATCGGTGACAAGCTGACGAGCAGCGCGCTGCTGTACGGCAGATTCTCCCGCTCCGCCAGTGCCCGGAACTCCTCGCTCGTCATCAGCAGTGTTTCCACCCGTTTCTCACCGTTTTTATCAGTAACCGTAAATTCCTTCATATCCTTATCTTGCTCCCTCATCCATATCGGTATGCAGGCGCCTGCGCGCTGCACCCTTACTGATTGGTATACCACATTTTTGCCCCAAATGCAATACAAAAGCGGCCCCTCGCGGAGCCGCCCATCATTTGCGTGTGCAATAACGCCGGATTTTTCGTTATGCAAGGCGCACGATGCAGAACGAAGCGGAACGTACTATGCGTACGTGAGCATCGGATTTGCAGCGAGCAACACAGCAGAACGGAAAATTAACAAGTCATTATTCGATGATCTCGGTAACAACTCCGGAGCCTACAGTTCTGCCGCCTTCACGAATCGCGAATCTCAGTCCCTCTTCGATCGCAATCGGAGTGATCAGGTTGATCGTCATCACGATGTTGTCGCCAGGCATGCACATCTCTGTGCCTTCCGGAAGCTGCAGATCGCCGGTTACGTCAGTTGTTCTGAAATAGAACTGCGGTCTGTATCCATTGAAGAACGGGGTATGTCTGCCGCCTTCTTCCTTCTTCAGTACGTATACCTGTCCTTTGAACTTGGTATGCGGATGAATGGTGCCCGGCTGGCACAGTACCTGTCCTCTTTCGATTTCGTTTCTCTGTACGCCTCTTAAGAGTGCGCCGATGTTGTCGCCTGTTTCTGCTCTGTCAAGAAGCTTTCTGAACATTTCGACACCGGTTACAACGACTTTTCTCTTCTCTTCCGTCAGACCTACGATCTCAACTTCGTTACCTACTTCGAGTACGCCTCTTTCTACTCTGCCGGTCGCTACGGTACCACGTCCGGTGATGGAGAATACGTCTTCTACCGGCATCAGGAACGGCTTGTCATTGTCTCTTTCCGGTTCCGGAATGTAGCTGTCTACTGCTTCGAACAGTTCAACGATCTTGTCACCCCAAGGGCCTGCAGGATCTTCTAATGCCATTAACGCAGATCCTCTGATGATCGGTGTGTCATCGCCAGGGAAATCATAGTCGTCCAGTAATTCTCTGACTTCCATTTCTACAAGGTCAAGCAGCTCTTCGTCGTCTACCATGTCGCACTTGTTCAGGAATACGATGATATACGGTACGCCTACCTGTCTGGAAAGCAGGATGTGCTCTCTGGTCTGCGGCATCGGACCATCTGTTGCAGCTACTACCAGGATCGCGCCGTCCATCTGCGCAGCACCGGTGATCATGTTCTTAACGTAGTCAGCGTGGCCCGGGCAGTCTACGTGTGCGTAGTGTCTGTTCGGTGTTTCGTATTCTACGTGCGCGGTGGAGATGGTGATACCTCTTTCTCTTTCTTCCGGAGCCTTGTCGATCTGGTCGAATTCTACGTTTTCGCCCAGGCCGTATCTCTGGTGCAGTACTTTGGTGATTGCCGCGGTCAGCGTGGTCTTACCATGGTCAACGTGGCCGATGGTACCAATGTTAATATGCGGTTTGGTTCTTTCAAATTTCTGTTTTGCCATTTTTCATTTCCTCCTATAAAAGGTTTCTCATATCATAATGGGTTATTTATTGATTTTTTCGATTAAGTTATCCGGCAGCTTTTCGAAGTGGTCCATCTGCATCACATACACGCCGCGGCCTTGCGTCTTGGAACGCAGGTCGGTCGCGTAGCCGAACATTTCGGACAGCGGAACGAACGCTCTGATCGCGACCGCGCCCATGTTCATGTCGGAACCTTCGATTCTGCCTCTTCTGGAAGAAATATCGCCGATGACATCGCCCATATAATCTTCCGGAACGGTGACTTCCACCTTCATGATCGGTTCGAGCAGAACCGGTTTCGCCTTTTTCGCCGCTTCTCTGAATGCCATGGAAGCCGCAATCTTGAAGGCCATTTCGGAGGAGTCGACTTCGTGGTAGGAACCGTCGTACAGTTCTACGCCGACATCGACAACCTGATAGCCCGCGATCGGGCCGTTTTCCATTGCCTCGACGATACCTTCTTCGATCTTCGGAATGTATTCCTTCGGAATCGCGCCGCCGACGATGGAATTCTTGAATTCGAAGCCGGAACCGGCTTCTCTCGGATAAACTCTGATCTTAACGTGACCGTACTGACCACGTCCGCCGGACTGCTTCGCGTACTTGTTGTCGATATCAGCAGTACCTGTGAGCGTTTCTTTGTAGGAAACCTGCGGCTTGCCGACGTTCGCTTCGACCTTGAATTCTCTCAGAAGTCTGTCTACGATGATTTCCAGATGCAGCTCACCCATACCGGCGATGATCGTCTGACCTGTATCTGCGTTGGTGTATGTCTTGAAGGTCGGGTCTTCTTCCGCCAGCTTCGCGAGCGCGATACCCATCTTCTCCTGGCCTGCCTTCGTCTTCGGCTCAATCGCGATTTCGATAACAGGGTCAGGGAAGTTCATAGACTCCAGGATAACTTCCGACTTTTCGTCGCAAAGCGTGTCGCCTGTCGTTGTGAACTTCAGACCTACCGCTGCCGCGATGTCACCGGAGTAAACCTCTTCGATCTCCTGACGGTGGTTTGCGTGCATCTGCAGAATACGTCCGATTCTTTCCTTCTTGCCCTTCGTGGAGTTGTAAACGTAGGAACCTGTTGTCAGGGTTCCGGAGTAAACTCTGAAGAAAGCGAGTTTGCCGACGAACGGGTCAGCCATGATCTTGAACGCGAGTGCAGAGAACGGTCCCTTATCGTCAGCGACTCTCTCTACTTCTTCTTCGGTCGTCGGATCAATACCCTTGATCGGCGGGATATCCAGCGGAGACGGCATATAGTCAACCACGCCGTCAAGCATCATCTGTACACCCTTATTTCTGTAAGCAGATCCGCAGAACATCGGTACCATGCGGCCGCCGATGGTCTCCTTTCTGATTACGTCTTTGATTTCTTTTACAGTGAACTCTTCTCCCTCGAGGAACTTCATCATCAGTTCTTCGTCTGTCTCTGCAACCGATTCGATGAGTTTTTCTCTCCATTCCTGTGCGAGGTCAGCCATGTCAGCCGGGATTTCGGTAACTTCGAATTCCTTACCTAACTGGTCTTTATAAATCTCTGCGTTCATCTCTACTAAATCGATAATTCCAATGAAACTATCTTCAGCACCGATTGGTAATTGGACCGGAACGGCATTTGCCTTGAGTCTGTCTTTTACCATTTGGACAACTCTAAAGAAATCCGCCCCCATAATGTCCATTTTATTAACAAAGATCATTCTTGGTACGCCGTACTTCTCAGCTTGTCTCCAAACTGTTTCAGACTGAGGTTCAACACCACCCTTTGCGCAAAGTACTGTTACTGCACCGTCCAGAACTCTGAGAGATCTTTCAACTTCTACAGTAAAGTCTACGTGACCCGGAGTATCGATTATGTTAATTCTGTGGTTTTTCCATTGTGCTGTAGTAGCTGCAGAGGTTATCGTGATACCACGTTCCTGCTCCTGCTCCATCCAGTCCATGGTCGCGGCGCCTTCGTGCGTTTCACCCAATTTATGCGTTTTACCTGTATAGAACAAAATTCTCTCGGTCGTGGTAGTCTTGCCCGCATCGATGTGAGCCATAATACCAATGTTTCTTGTCTTTTCTAACGGAAAACTTCTTGGCATACGTATATCCTCCCTTCTACTTTTCTCTTAATTCTTCTTTTCAAAACCTGCACCCGGGATTACCATCTGAAGTGCGCGAACGCTCTGTTCGCGTCAGCCATCTTATGCGTATCTTCCTTCTTCTTTACAGACGCGCCTGTGTTGTTCGCCGCATCCATAAGCTCTTTTGCAAGTCTTTCAGCCATGGTTCTTTCGCCTCTGGCTCTTGTATACTTCGTCAGCCATCTCAGACCTAAGGTCTGTCTTCTTTCCGGTCTGACTTCCACCGGAACCTGGTAGTTCGCACCACCGATTCTCTTGGCTTTTACTTCTAATACAGGCATGATATTGCTCATAGCCTTTTCGAATACTTCCAAAGGTTCCTCGCCGGTCTGTTCCTTGATCATATCAAAGGCACCGTAAACGATGGCCTGCGCGGTTCCCTTTTTACCGTCGAGCATGATACTGTTGATCAGCTTCGCAACAGTCACGCTTCCGTAAACCGGATCCGGAAGTACGTCTCTCTTTGGTATATTACCTTTTCTTGGCACTTCTCTTCCCTCCTCGCCGGATCTTTCCGATTCTATCTTATCTAGTACGGAACGATCTGCAAACTATAATTTAACGTTTTCATTGCACTTTGCTTCACCCGTCTGCCCACCCAGGAAAATCTTCCCGTCCGGATCTGTTTCCTGCGGCATACGGATTACTCTGGCCGAGCTGCAATCGAGTCTCTGGCCAGTCTCAGCTAACGGGGTACTCGATCTGTCCTATACTAGGATGACCGTGAGCGCTTCTTTTATGCTGAAAAAAGAATGCTCTACCGCGTATTTTGGTTACACCGAAATCTTACTTTTTGGCTTTCGGTCTCTTTGCGCCGTATTTGGAACGAGCCTGCAGTCTGTTGTTTACGCCTGCGGTATCAAGGGTTCCTCTTACGATGTGGTATCTTACGCCGGGAAGGTCTTTGACTCTGCCGCCTCTGATCAGAACCACACTGTGCTCCTGCAGGTTATGGCCGATACCTGGAATATATGCAGTGACTTCGATTCCGTTGGTCAGACGAACTCTGGCAACCTTTCTCAGCGCTGAGTTAGGCTTCTTCGGCGTTACAGTCTTAACAGAAGTGCAAACGCCTCTTTTCTGTGGGGAATGCGTGTCAGTCGCGACTCTCTTCAGAGAGTTCATACCCTTGTTTAAGGCAGGGGCATTGGACTTCTTTCCTGCACTGGTTCTACCTTCGCGTACTAATTGGTTTATAGTAGGCATCCTTTTTCTCCTTTCTTCTGGAATGTATTTTGTTTTTTCAAGCCAAAACGACCTGTTGTAGATTTTTCAGGCCGGATTTGCTCGAAAGCGCTTATAATTATAACAGAAAATCCGGTCTCGTGTCAACCGCTATTTTGCGTTTCGCACGCGCTTTTACAAAGGTTTTACACGCGCCGCGTATGTTTTATAAGCTTTTCAGCGTTTTGCGCGCGCTCGCCTCACAGTATTGCTTCAGATGCAGCGGAGTATTCTTTTTGTTGACCATCGTACCGTTGCCGCGCACGCAGCCGCCCTCGCAGATCATGCCCTCGATAAAATTGCCGTCCAGCTTGCCAACCTTCGCCTTGAGCAGCGCCGCGCGGCATTCCTCGACACCGTTGGCGATCACTGGCTTGAACTCGAAATCTTCATGCCCGAGCTCCTTGAGCGCTTCCGCGATCGCCGCGGTCACCCCGCCGCTCTGCGCGAAACCTCTGCCATAGCAGGACGCGTCCTGCAGCTCCAGTTCCTCCACATCCGCGATGTCGATGCCGGTACTGTCAAACAACGCCTGCAGCTCCATGAAGGTCAGCACATGATCAATATACGGCTCTGCTTTTTCTGTCTTACGTTCGTATTTTTTGGCGATGCAAGGGCCGATGAACACCACGACTGCCCGCGGGTCCTTCGCCTTGATCGCGCGCCCCGTCATCACCATCGGAGACAGGGTGTCCGAAACCTTGTCCAGAAGCATCGGGAATTCGTTTCTGACATATTCTACAAAGGCCGGACAGCAGGAGCTGGTCAAAAATCCGCGTTCCAAAAGTTCCTCTGCTTCCGTAAGTGCCGTTTCGTCCGCGCCTGCCGCGACCTCCGCGACCTCGTCGAAGCCGATGGCCTTGATCGCACCGAATACCTTCGCAGTCGTCAGACCCGGATACTGTGACGCCACCGCCGGCGCGACAATCGCGTAAATGCGCTGTTGCTGCTGCTTCTTCGCCTGAATCGCGTGAATGACGCGAACGACTGCCGAAATATCATTGAGCGCGCCGAATGGACACTCGTAGATACAGGTACCGCAAACGATACACTTATCCTGGTCGATGCACGCGCTGCCGTCCTCTGACATGCTGATGGCGTTCACCGGACAGGAACGCTCGCAAGGACGAATCATATTCGTAATCGCGTGATATTTGCAGGCGGAGGCACAGCGGCCGCACTCGATGCAGCGTTCCTTGTCGATATGCGCATATCCCTTCGTATCGATGCCGATGGCACCTTTTGGGCATACCGAACGGCAATGATGTGCCAGACAGCCTCGGCAGAGGCTCGTCACGACGTGCCCGGACTTTGGGCATTCATCACAGGCGATGTCCACAACCTGTACGGTGTCCTTGCTTCCATGATATTCCCCCAGACCAATGCGAATCCGCTCCGCGATGACCGCACGATCCTTATAGATGCAGCAGCGGCTCGGCGGCTCGCCCTTTTTGACGACCGCGTTCGCGATATCATTAAACGCCATGAAGGCATCTCTGCCTGCCCAGGTTTGTCTCGCCAGCTCGCGCAGAACCTTGTATTTGATGATATCCACGCGGCTCTCAAAAATCTTCTCCTTTGCCATGTTTCTTCTCCTTTTTGAAATCAAAATATCGCGCGGCAATATTTTAAAACCATGATTACAAAATGGGGCGGATCGCTCCGCCCCACTCACATTTGCTGTCATTGCCCGCGTCAGAAGGTTTTACTCTTCCTCCCGCGTCGCTTCTTCTGCGTCGTTTCCTTCCGCGGCGTCCGCTTCCAAAGTATTCGCCTCTGCAGTCTCTGCCGCTTCTGAAGCTTCCTCGTCATCCTCATTATACAGAGTGATGTCCGCAGCTTCCGCCTCCTGCGCTTCGCTTTCAGCCTGCTCCTGCATCTCAAGGAAAGCTCTTTCCTCCTCCGCCGCGCGCGCGGCTTCTTCGGCCTGCTGTCTCTCGAAGTTTTCCATGATTTCCGCGTTGACACCGTAGTCAAGCTCGATGTTTCTGTAACGCTTCATACCGGTTCCCGCAGGGATCAGCTTACCGATGATCACGTTTTCTTTAAGGCCGAGCAGCTTATCGTTCTTGCCCTTGATTGCTGCGTCCGTCAGAACTCTGGTTGTTTCCTGGAAGGATGCCGCGGACAAGAAGGAGTTGGTCGCCAGCGACGCCTTTGTGATACCAAGGAGAATTCTCTTCGGTACGCATGGCTCTCCGCCTTCCTCCAATGCCTTCGCGTTGGCCTCTTCGATCTCGAACTTGCCGTACAATCCGCCCGGAAGCAGATCTGTATCGCCTGCGTCTTCAATCTTATATTTGGAAAGCATCTGGCTGACGATGACCTCTACGTGCTTATCGTTGATATCTACACCCTGCTGCTTGTATACACGCTGTACTTCCTTGAGCAGGTACTGGTATACGCCCTCAACACCATTCAGTCGCAAAATATCATGCGGGTTCAAAGGTCCGCGCGTGATCTGTCCGCCCGCGAATACCTGATCGCCCTCTTTGACGTTGATTCTCGCACCGTAAGGAATGATATAGGTTCTGTCCTCTTCCTCGCCGCGTACGCGAACCTCTGTCTTATTATCTTTTCTCGCTTCAATCGAGATGACCGTACCATCCGCCTCGCAGATTTCCGCGAGACCCTTTGGCTTACGCGCCTCGAACAGTTCCTCGACTCTCGGAAGACCCTGTGTGATGTCGCCGCCGGCTACACCGCCTGTGTGGAAGGTTCTCATTGTCAGCTGTGTACCCGGTTCACCGATGGACTGCGCCGCGGTGATACCGACTGCTTCGCCGATGTTGACTTCTTCACCGGTCGCCAGGTTGCGGCCGTAGCACTTCGCGCAGATGCCGGTTCTGGAATGGCAGGTCATGACCGAACGGATGGCGACGCTTTCGATGCCGCAGGCTTCGATGCGCTCTGCCGCCGGTTCGAGGATCTCCTCGTTCTGTTCTACAATGACTTCTCCACTGATCGGATCCACGATGTCATTGAGCGCGACTCTGCCGACAATACGCTGTTTCAACGGCTCGATGACTTCCTTGCCGTCGGTGAAGGCTCTGACCTCAACCCCTTCATCTGTGCCGCAGTCGAACTCTCTGACGATCACGTTGTGCGATACGTCTACCAGACGTCTGGTCAGATAACCGGAGTCGGCTGTACGCAGCGCGGTATCGGCCAGACCTTTACGCGCGCCGTTGGAAGAAATGAAGTATTCCAAAATGGACAGTCCCTCACGGAAGTTGGACTTAATCGGGATTTCTACAGTTTTACCGGTCGCATTGGCCATCAGACCACGCATACCGCCGACCTGCTTAATCTGGTTCTTGGAACCACGGGCACCGGAGTTCGCCATGATGAACAGGTTATTCAAGGTTCCCAAAGACGCCATTAGCGCGTCCGCAACATCGTCTGTCGCCTTGGACCAGATCTTGATGATCGCCTCATAACGTTCCTGCGCGGACATCAGACCCATGCGGAACGCCTTTTCGTATTTATCTACTTCGGCTTCAGCGGCAGAGATGATCGCTTCCTTCTCGGCAGGAATCTCCATGTCGCTGACACTGATGGTCACAGCGGCCTTGGTAGAATACTTATAGCCCATGGACTTGATGTAGTCCAGCATAATGACTGTGCCGGTGTTGCCGTGTACTCTGTAACATTTGTCGATGATCAGACCCAGCTTCTTCTTGTCGCAGAGGAAATCAACCTCCAGCGAATACGGGTCTGCTGCTCTGTCCACGAAGCCCAAATCCTGCGGAATGCCCTGGTTGAAGATGAATCTGCCGACGGTGGATTCGACCAGTCTGCCTCTTTCATCTCCGTCGAGGAACATTCTCACCTTGACCTTCGCATGGATGCCGACCGTACCGTTCTGGTAAGCCATCAGCATTTCGTCGAGGTCTGTAAATACCTTGCCGTCGCCCTTTTCCGCGTAGGTATTTCTTTCTTCTACGCCCGGGTGCGTCAGATAGTAGCTGCCAAGGATCATATCCTGCGTCGGGGTCGTGATCGGAGATCCGTCCTTCGGCGCCAGAATGTTGTTGACGGAGAGCATCAGGAATCTTGCTTCTGCCTGTGCTTCTACGGACAGCGGTACGTGTACCGCCATCTGGTCACCGTCGAAGTCAGCATTGAAGGCCGTACAAGCCAGCGGGTGCAGCTTGATTGCCTTACCCTCTACAAGTACCGGTTCAAAGGCCTGAATACCCAGTCTGTGCAGGGTCGGCGCACGGTTAAGCATAACCGGATGCTCTTTGATGACGCCTTCCAGCACATCCCACACTTCCGGTCTGACCTTCTCGACCATTCTCTTGGCGCTCTTGATGTTATGCGCGTAGCCCTGCTCTACCAGCTCCTTCATGATGAAAGGCTTGAAGAGTTCCAACGCCATCTTCTTCGGCAGACCGCACTGATAGAATTTCAGCTCCGGTCCGACGACGATAACCGAACGTCCGGAATAGTCAACACGTTTGCCCAGCAGGTTCTGTCTGAAGCGTCCCTGCTTGCCCTTGAGCATATCGGACAGGGACTTGAGTGGTCTCGCGCCCGGTCCTGTGACAGCTCTGCCGCGTCTGCCGTTATCGATCAAAGAGTCCACCGCTTCCTGCAGCATTCTCTTTTCATTTCTGACAATGATGTCCGGCGCGCCCAGTTCGAGCAGTCTGTTCAGACGGTTGTTTCTGTTGATGACACGTCTGTACAGGTCATTGAGGTCGGAGGTCGCGAATCTGCCGCCATCCAGCTGTACCATCGGGCGGATATCCGGCGGAATCACCGGGATCACATCCATGATCATCCATTCCGGCCGGTTGCCGGAAAGTCTGAGCGCTTCGATAACCTCCAGTCTTCTGACAATACGAATCTTCTTCTGCCCGGAAGCGTCCTTTAATTTTTTTCTTAAATCAGCGGAAAGCTCATCCAGGTCAATTGCCGCCAGCAACTTTTTGATGGATTCCGCACCCATGCCGGCTTCAAATCTGTCACCGTACTGCTCTTTCGCTTCGCGGTACTGCTGCTCGCTGAGAATCTCCTTATAGCCCAAGCCGGTGTCGCCCGGCTCAATGACGATATAGGAGGCGAAATACAGCACCTTTTCGAGATTTCTCGGTGTGACATCAAGGCAAAGCCCCATTCTCGACGGAATACCCTTAAAGTACCAGATATGAGAAACCGGAGCAGCCAGCTTGATGTGTCCCATTCTCTCTCTTCTGACCTTCGCCTTGGTGACCTCTACGCCGCAGCGGTCGCAGACAATCCCCTTGTAGCGGATTCTCTTGTACTTCCCGCAGTGGCACTCCCAGTCCTTCATCGGTCCGAAGATCCGTTCGCAGAACAGGCCGTCCTTTTCAGGCTTGAGCGTTCTGTAGTTGATGGTTTCCGGCTTGGTTACTTCACCATGAGACCATTCCAGAATCTTTTCCGGAGATGCCAGACTGATTTTCATCGATTCGAAATTATTTAATTCATAATCTTGATTTACGTTATTGTTCAAGGAGCCCCTCCCCTTTCTGTATTACTCGTTTCTGAAATTGTCGAATGCGAAGTCCTCCGCTTCCTGCAGATCGTCTTCGCTCGGTTCGTCGTCATCCGCGAGTTCTTCGCTGAAGCCCGCGTTCAGAACTTCTTCCTCACTGCCCATTTCGGTCTCTAAGTCCATGATAGCTTCGAGATTCGGCAGATCATCGTCGTATTCGGAAGACTCCTTGATTTCGATTTCTTCGTCATTTTCGGACAATACCTTAACGTCCAGGCCGAGTGCCTGCATTTCTTTAATCAATACCTTGAAGGATTCCGGAATGCCCGGCTTCGGAATATTTTCACCCTTGACGATCGCCTCGTAGGTCTTGACACGTCCCACGATGTCGTCGGACTTGACGGTCAGGATCTCCTGCAGGGTATACGCCGCGCCGTAGGCTTCGAGCGCCCAAACCTCCATTTCACCGAAACGCTGTCCGCCGAACTGCGCTTTACCGCCCAACGGCTGCTGTGTAACCAGAGAGTACGGACCCGTACTTCTCGCGTGAATCTTATCGTCTACCAGATGGTGGAGCTTCAGCATATACATGTAGCCAACGGTGACAGGGTTGTCAAAATACTCACCGGTTCTGCCGTCTCTGAGTCTGAGCTTGCCGGTCTCCGGATAGCCGCACTCTTCCAGCAGGGACATGATATCTTTTTCGTTCGCGCCGTCGAATACCGGTGTGGAGATATACCAGCCTTTCTTCTTAGCAGCCAAACCCAGATGTACCTCCAGTACCTGACCGACGTTCATACGAGACGGTACGCCCAGCGGGTTCAGCATAACCTGCAGCGGCTGTCCGTTTTCCATGAACGGCATATCTTCTTCCGGCAAAATGCGGGAGATAACACCCTTGTTTCCGTGGCGTCCCGCCATCTTATCGCCGACGTTGATCTTTCTCTTGGTCGCGATATAGCAGCGTACCAGTTTGTTGACGCCCGGCGGCAGCTCATCGCCGTTTTCTCTGCAAAAGACCTTGACGTCTACCACGATACCGGTTTCTCCATGCGGCACACGCAGAGAGGTATCTCTGACTTCTCTTGCCTTTTCTCCGAAGATGGCGCGCAGCAGTCTTTCTTCCGCGGTCAGCTCGGTTTCGCCCTTTGGCGTTACCTTGCCGACCAGAATATCGGAGGAGTTGACTTCCGCGCCGATGCGAATGATACCTTCCTCGTCCAGATCCTTGAGCGCGTCATCGCCGACGTTCGGGATGTCGCGGGTAATCTCTTCCGGTCCGAGCTTGGTGTCACGTGCTTCGGATTCATATTCCTCAATGTGGAGCGATGTCAGCACATCGTCCATCAAAAGTCTTTCGTTTAAGATGATCGCGTCCTCGTAGTTGTAACCTTCCCAGGTCATGAAGCCGATCAGCAGGTTCTTGCCGAGCGCGATTTCGCCGAGATCCGTGGAAGGTCCGTCAGCGATGACTTCGCCGGCCTCCACGTGCTCGCCGTGCGCGACGATCGGGCGCTGGTTGATGCAGGTACCCTGATTGGAGCGTTTGAACTTGAGCAGGTGATAGGAATCTTTGCCGTTGTTGTCATCTCTGCGAATCACGATGGTGTCCGCGTCCACGAATTCAATGGTTCCGGCATGCTTCGCCAGAATCACGACGCCGGAGTCACGCGCAGCCTTGTATTCCATACCGGTACCGACGATCGGCGCCTCCGTTACCAACAGCGGTACAGCCTGACGCTGCATGTTGGAGCCCATCAATGCGCGGTTCGCGTCGTCGTTTTCGAGGAACGGAATCATCGCGGTCGCAACTGATACTACCTGCTTCGGAGAAACGTCCATATAGTCGATTTTTTCTCTCGGCATCAGTGCGATTTCTCCATGTTCGCCTCTGGACGCGACCTTCGCGTTGACAAAGTGTCCGTCTTCGGTCAGCGGTTCGTTCGCTTGCGCGACGACCATCATTTCTTCTTCGTCTGCCGTCAGATAGTGAATCTCGTCGGTGACTCTGTGTGTTTCTTTATCTACCACTCTGTATGGCGTTTCGATGAAGCCGTACTGGTTGATGACGCCATAAGTGGTCAGCGAGCCGATCAGACCGATGTTCGGACCTTCCGGCGTCTCGATCGGACACATTCTGCCGTAGTGGGAATGGTGTACGTCACGTACCTCGAAGCCGGCTCTTTCTCTCGAAAGTCCGCCCGGTCCGAGCGCCGAAAGTCTTCTCTTGTGCGTCAGCTCGGCCAGCGGATTGTTCTGGTCCATGAACTGCGAAAGCTGTGAGCTTCCGAAGAATTCCTTGATTGCCGCGGTTACCGGTCTGATGTTCATCAGCGCCTGCGGTGTGGTCACCTCGATATCCTGCGTGGTCATTCTTTCCTTGACGACACGTTCCATTCTGGCGAGACCGATACGGAACTGGTTTTGGAGAAGTTCTCCGACTGTTCTCAGTCTGCGGTTGCCCAGATGGTCGATATCGTCTACGGTTCCGATGCCGTAATTCAAGTTGAGAATATAGCTGATGGAAGCGATGATATCTTCTATGATAATGTGTTTCGGAGAAAGGTCGTTCTTTCTCGCCGTAAGTTTTTCTTTTAATTCGTCCTCAGAGGCTGCCTCCGCGAGGATTTCCTTGAGAACCGGATAAAAGACCTTGTCCGCGACCTTCAGTTCCGACACGTCAAAATTGACGTATTGCTGCAGATCGACAAAGCGATTGCCGATAACCTTGGTTACCTGCCCTTCCTTTTCCTTATCCGTGCTGTATACGTAAATATATTCTACCCCGGCATTCTCGATTTCAAATGCCAGATTTCTATCGATATGCTGTCCCTTTTCCGCGAGGATTTCTCCTGTTTCCGGATGGATGACGTCTTCTGCTGCCACAGCGCCCGCAATTCTGTTGGATAACCCTAACTTCTTATTATATTTATATCTTCCGACCTTCGCCAGATCATAACGCTTGGCGTCGAAGAAGAGCGAGTTCAAAAGCGCTTTGGCACTCTCGACAGTCGGCGGCTCTGCAGGACGCAGCTTCTTGTAGATTTCCTTCAGGCCTTCCTCGTAGTTGGCCGCGGAATCCTTCTCCAGCGTCTTCATCAGTCTCGGGTCCTCACCGAAGATATCGATAATCTCCTGGTCGCTGCCGAAGCCGAGCGCTCTGAGAAGCGTCGTTACCGGCTGCTTACGGGTACGGTCCACTCTGACGGAAATAATCTCATTGGAATCTGTTTCATATTCCAGCCACGCGCCGCGGTTCGGGATGATGGTGGTGGAAAACAGTTTATTGTTCGACTTATCGGTAGTCACATCGTAGTAAGGTCCCGGGGAACGTACCAGCTGCGTAACAACGACTCTTTCGGCGCCGTTGTAAATGAACGTTCCTTTTTCGGTCATCAGCGGGAAATCTCCCATGAAAACTTCCTGTTCCTTGACTTCGCCTGTTTCCTTATTGATCAGTCTGACTTTTACTTTAAGCGGAGCAGCGTAGGTTACGTCTCTTTCCTTACACTCTTCCTGCTCATATTTCGGAGCATCGGTAAGGGAATAGTCGATGAATTCCAAAATCAAATTGTCCGCGTAGTCCTTAATCGGGGAGCTGTCTTCAAAGACTTCCCGAAGCCCCTCTTTGATGAACCAGTTGTATGAGTCCGTCTGGATTTCGATCAAGTTTGGCATTTCGCACACTTCATTGATTTTCGCAAATGTCATTCGCTCTTTTCGACCTACTTGTATAGGTTTTGGCATCTTCATCACTCCTTAAATTCTTAAACAGATTACTTTGTGTGGCAGTCTAATATTATATAACAGATTTGTCAAATATGCAAGCCCTAATTTCCGATTTCTTCCGAATCGCCATATTTTTTTGCGCGCCCTCCTGCGCACGCATACAAAAACAAGCCAAAAACCCGCGAAAGATGTTACATCTTCGTACCTCGGCCTCAGCTTGTTGTCATTGCTTTCCTTATTATATAGTCAGCTGCGCGTTTTTTCATGGGATTACGCCACAGCATTTGGACACATGCCTGCCATTCATGGCAGACGCTCTGTAAGGTGCTTTTGTCGTTATGCAGGAAATATCGCGCAGCGATATTTCCTGCATAATAAGCAAAGAGCTACGCGCGAAGCATGGCGCCCAAAAATGCCTTAAGTCTATCGCTTTTCGGCGCGTCAAAGATCTCCTGCGGCGTTCCTTCCTCCACGATGACACCACGATCCATAAAAAGCACGCGGTCGGCGACTTCCTTGGCAAATCCCATTTCATGCGTCACCACGATCATCGTCGTGTGCTCGTCAGCCAGTTTTTTCATAACATTCAAAACCTCGCCGGTAATCTCCGGATCCAGCGCGCTGGTTGCCTCGTCGAAGAGCATCAAATCCGGATACATCGCCAGCGCGCGGGCAATCGCGACCCGCTGCTTCTGACCGCCGGACAGCATCGCCGGATAAACATCTGCCTTGCTTTCCAGTCCGACCATCTTGAGCAGCTCTCGTCCATGGCGCAGTGCCTCCTCCTTCGGCTGTTTTTTGACCTTGATTGGCGCATAGGTGATATTCTCCATACAGGTCATGTGCGGGAACAGATTGAAGTGCTGAAACACCATGCCGGTCTCGCCCTTGAGGATCACTTCGCCGGAGGTCGGCTTGTTCAGGCCGTTGATGCAGCGCAGCAAGGTGCTTTTGCCGGAGCCGGACGGTCCGATGATGGCAACGATCTCGCCCTTTTCCATCGAAAAATCGACATGATCGACAGCCCGAAAATCCCCAAAGTCCTTGACGATGTCCTTCATTTCCAAAATCTTTTCCATCAATACTCCTCCTTCCGGTCATATCGCGCGAAGTACTTCTCCAGCCTGCCCGCGAACATGGTCAGGACCAGATTGATGAGCAGATACAGCAGCGCCGCGAAAAGCATCGGTGTGATATCCGTCATGCGGTTGACCGCGCTGTTGGTCGCTTTCATCAGTTCCACCATCGGCAGTGCGGACGCCAGCGCGGTATCCTTGACCAGTGTGATTGCCTCGTTGACGATCGGCGGCAGCACCGCTTTCATCGTCTGCGGCAAAATGATGTCAAGCATGGTCTGCTTTTTGCTCAGTCCCAGCGCGAACGCCGCCTCATGCTGTCCCTTGTCCACGCTGTTGATGCCGCCTCGGTAAATTTCAGCCAGATACGCCGCGTAGTTCAGCACGAAGGTCAGAATGACCGTTACAAACACGCTCATTTTCATGTGCAGTACCAGCGGGAAGAAAAAATAAAAGAAAAAAAGCTGCAGCATCAGCGGGGTGCCGCGAAAAATCAAAACATAAAATCTGCACAGCCACGCGAGCGGTTTCACGCGGCTGTTGCTGCCGAGCGCGATCGGCAGACCGAGCGGCAGCGCGATCGCCAGCGTCAAAACGAAAATTTCCAGCGTCATGATTGTTGACTGCAACATATAGGGCAGGAATTTCGCTAAATATTCCATCATCTTGTATTACCTCATTTTTACTGACAAGAAGAAACCGAACAAAGCTGTGTTCTCTTCATCCGGTTCCTGTTCTTACTTAACTCTCCCTCCGTTTGGGAGGGGCTTTTTTTTACGCGATCGGTTCAAAGACTACAATGTCTTTACCAAACCATTTGCTGCTGATCTCCGCTGCCTTCCCGTTGTCGATGAGAGCCTTGATGGCATCGTTGACCTTGTCTCTCAGCTCTGTATTGCTCTTTTCAAAACCGATGACATAGTAGTCGTCGCCCAAGGAATAGGTGCATTCCTTCATTTCGCCGCCGAGGTTATTGTTGGTGTATTCCCCGAGTACCTGGTCAACCGCGATCACATCGACACGCCCCGCCTTGAGATCCATGATGGCGGTATCATAAGTTTCGTATTCACTGATGTTGTCTTTGAAGCTTTCATATGCTTCATTCGCCATCAGCATCTGCAGCGCGGAAGAGTCTACCTGTGTGCCGATCTTCAGATCTGCCAGCTCCTTCGCGGAAGTAACGTCGATATCGGAATCCGCCAGCGCCATCAGCACGATCTTGTTGTTTAAGTACTTGTTGGTCAGCGCCATGTTCTCCTGACGCTCCGGTGTGATGGACATTCCGTTCCATACGCAGTCGATCGTGCCGGCCTTGAGTTCCATCTCCTTTGCGTTCCAGTCGATCGGTTTAAATTCTACCTGCATGCCGAGTTCATCAGCCACCGCAGTCGCAAGATCGATGTCAAATCCGACCAGATTGCCCTGCTCATCGCGGAAGCCCATCGGGGCGAAGGCGTCATCAAGGCCTACCACCAAGGTTTCTTTTGCTGCATCCTGTCCGTCTGCATCAGCGTCGCCGTCCTGCGCGTCATTATTGCCGCAGCCTGTCATCAGTGCCAGCGATGCCAGCAACGCGAGCAGCAGCACGCAAAGCACAAATTTATTCTTCTTCTGATTCTGTAACAACTTTTTCATTTTTTTCCTCCTACACTCTATGGTTCTTTGGTTCTTTGTTTTTGTTTTATGCTTTGGAAAATATTTTTTCCCCGGTTTGCTTTCATGTTTTAACGCTTTATCTAATTAAATCATTAAACAAATCATGACCTAAGCATACACAAAAAAAGAGAACTTGTCAAGCCCCTTTTTTGCGATTTGTGTTTGTCGAATTTTGTCGGAAATTTTTTCTCCATGCTTTCCACATTATCCCTTGCATTTTCTCCTTGTTTGTTTTAGAATGGTTTTACAGAATCTGTATTTATCCACACATGCCGCGGACATACCCCTTGTGCAAGAACATGCCGGCTGTTTTTGCTGTGACACAGAATATCGGCTGCTCTCCTGCTGCCGTTATTCGGAAAGGAACTTTGATGCAAGAAAAATATGATCACAACACTACCCCTGCGGTCGATCGGAAACCAGACCCGAATTTTCTGCCCTTCACCAATGACTTTATCTTCTCTCTGGTCATGCGCGACCCGGCGCTTTGCCGGGAGCTGCTGGCGCTCGCACTGCCCGAAGAGGATTTCGGCGAGATCAAAATTATGAAATCGCAGAATCCACTGATCGACGAGCCCGCAGATGGCGCGGAGGAGGCTGCGAATACCGAGACACAGGCAGACAGCACGCGCAGCGACACGCGCGCCCTGACGATCGAAACGCAAAAATCACTGAAATTTGTCAAGGACATGCATGGCGTGCGTTTTGACGCATACGTAAAATCAGAGAACACTTGGGTCGAGATTGAAATGCAAGCCGTTTCCAATCTTCCCCTAGGCAAGCGCGCCCGCTACTATCAATCCAACATGGATCTGGACTGTCTGGAAGCGAGCACTGACTACACAGCACTCAAAAAATGCTATGTGATCTTCATCTGCACTTTCGACTACTTCAAAAAAGACGCACCGGTGTATTTTTTCCAGTCTTGGGATATCGAAAAAAACTTGCCGCTGGACGATTTTTCGTATAAAATAGTGTTGAACGCAGCATGCTCTCCGGACAAGGTGCCGGAAAAGCTGAAACCACTCTACGCCTACTTGAATGACCCGCGGCAGAGTCAGGTTTCGCCGCTGACGCGCATGATTGACGCGCGTGTGAAGAAGTTCAATACGGACGAATGGAGGCGGAAGTACATGACATTCGAATATATGCTCAAAGAACGCGAACGCAGGGGTTTGGAGCAGGGCCGCAGTGAGGGACTTGCCGAGGGCCGCAGCGAAGGCGCAGCGCAGAAGCAGCGCGAGATCGCGAAGAACATGAAAACTAAAAACATTTCGGTTGCGGATATTGCTGAAATGACCGGGCTTCCTGCCGAAGAGATCGAAAAATTATAGACGCACGTTATAAAACAGCAGGCGCGTATGACCGCGCCTGCTGTTTCAGTTTCTTTCACAGCCTCAATGCGTACTGCGCGAGCGTCTCGCTGTCCTCCGGACGGTGGGTGATCAAAAGGACAGTCTTGCCCTGGGTCTCCGCTTCCCACATTCGGTCGATGATGCGGCGCTTAAGCGCCTCGTCCAGCCCGCGGAACGGTTCGTCGAGGATCAAAAGCTCTGACGGCGCCGCGAAAGCTCTGCCCATGGCTGCGCGATAGCGCATACCGCCGGAAAGCTCCGCTGGCAGCTTGTACAGGGCCTCCGTCAACTCCAGCGCTTCTGCCAGATTGCGGATTCGCCTGTCAATTTCTGTTCCACTCAGCTGCCGCGAGGCGGGCAGAGTGGTCAGCCGCGCGTGTTTCTGCAAGGTGAACGAGTCGGCTGAGTGCGCGTCTCTTCGCAAATCAGATGCGTCGCTACCTCCAAAACGGGAAACTCCTTCTGCACTGTCACATATGAATCTTCGACGCGCGTTCAAAAATGCAAGCGCGATATTATCATAAACATTGAGCCACGGCAGCAGACGGTCTTCTTGAAAGAGAAAAGAAAGCCGATATGTGCCGTCGACGGTGATCTGACCGCTGTCCGGCAGCGTCAGCCCCGCGAGCATACGTGCCAGCGTTGTCTTTCCGATGCCGGACGGTCCCATCAGTGCGGTGATCTGTCCCGCTTCCAGGCGCAGACTCAAATCTTGCAAAACGCGCTGACCGTCAAAGGATTTGCTGACATGTCGTACCGCGACCGCGGGCGCCACGAAGTTTCCACCACCGATATTGCCCTTTCTACTATCTCCGAAACCTACGTCCTTTCTCATACTACACGATTGCGGCTGTCGAACTTTTCCGGTAGGCATTCGTCCTGCGTCACTCGATGCCGCACCTACTTCTCTTCCGTTTTCCGGTCCTTGCTTTTGCGCAGCATTCTTAGCATGCAGCCATTTCTTCAGCTTGCTGCCCTCATAAGCTTTCCATGTGAGCGGCTCGACCAGCCGGCAGATCAGCTTTTCAAACCCGATACTGAGCGACGCGATGACCGCGATATAGGCAAAGAGGCGCGGCGTCTCCAGATAATATTTAGCCTGCAGCATCTGATAGCCTAAGGAATAGGCAGGGATTGCCAATACCTCTGCTGCCACGACAGCCTTCCACGAAAGTCCCGCGATCAGCTTTAGCGAAGTTTGCAGCGGCATCAGCAGTGACGGCAGATACACAAGCTGCAGGCGCTGCCTGCCGTTCAGCTCGTAAATCTCCGCGACCTCCAGCAGCTCCGCAGAAACCGCGTCCAAACCGCCCAAAAGGTTCGTGTAGACCACCGGAAAGCACATCAAAAAACAGACCGGAAGCGCCACCCAGTCCGAGCGGATCAGCAGGATGACATAAATAATGATTGCCATCACCGGTACGGCCTTAAAAAAGCTGACAGGTAACGCCAGCAGCTGCCGAATCCAGTCCCTCCGATACGCCACCCACGCGCAGATGCCCCCTGCCGCAAGCGAAAGGAGGAGTGCCAGCGCGCAGCGCAGCATAGTCCAAAACACGTTCAGATAAAAAGACCGTTCTCCAAACAGCGTGACCAGCGCCGCTAAGGTCTCCGCCGGTGACGGCAGCAGCAGGCTGTTTCCGATGAGCATCGCGCCTGTCTGCCAAAACGCGAGCCAAAACAGGCAGATGGCGACCCATCTGCCTGCTCTCTTCACGCGATTTTCGTTTTTCCTTTTTTGACACCTGTCGGTCGATTCTGTTTTTTTTCGGTCCATCGCATTCACCGCGTCTCTCTCACATGCGGCCTTCCGTCCAAAGCCAGCGGCATCGCGGCACAGCAGTCTTCGATGCCGTTGTACCTGCTACCGGTCTCCTCATGCACGGAACGCACGTCTCGCTAGTCGTATAGATCATCACCCGGCAGCGCCCCGCCGACTGCGGCAGGATTCATCGCGAACAGGGTCTCATTGAAGGTCTTGAGCATCGTCGCCCCCGCGTCTTTTTGATCGCCGCTGTACAGCACGATATGACAGTTCGGAATCGCCGCCTCCGCGATCACTGCTTTGCCAATAAACCCTTTTTCGACAATAGCAGCCGCCGCCTCCGCAGGAGAATTGTTTACAAAATCCACCGAAGTCTGATAGTCCGCGAGCAATACCGCAAGGTCATCGGCACGTTCTTCGACGAAGCTCTTTCTTGCGACCAGTACGCCCATCGGCAGTTCCTGACCGGTCGCCTCGTTCCAAAGCGCGTTGAGGTCAAACAGCTGCGTGACGCCTTCCTTGCCGGAAGCCAGCGCAGTCGAAACAAACGGTTCCGGCATCATCGCAATTGTGCCTTCCTCAGACAGCAATTTCGTATTGACATCCGCGTGGCTCGCCAGCCATTCAACTTTTACGTCCTTTCCTATCTCAAGCCCCGCGTTTTCCAGTACCTTTTGCAGCACATATTCCGGCGTGCCGCCCTGTCCGCTGGCAACAATGGTCTTACCCGCGAGATCTTCGATCTCCGTCACGTTGGCGTTGTTCCCAAGGATATATAAGACGCCTAACGCGATCGGGCTGACTGCCACGATCTGTCCCTCGGTCTTGTTATACAATACAGCTGCCATATTGGACGGCAGCGCCGCCACATCCACCTCACCGTTGATCAGCTTCGGCGCGATATCTGTCGGTGCCTGATAAGTCGTGACCGCGTACTTGTCAGTCAGATCCATCAGCTTGACCATGCCCATGCCGGTCGGTCCGTTCAACGCGGCCACGTTGATAATCTTGCTGACAGTGCCCGCCTCTGCAGCTTCCTGCTCGTCTCCGCCCTGGTTGCCGCAGCCCGCAAGCAGCGACATTGTCAAAAGCAGCGCGAGCAAAAGCGAAAACAGCTTCTTTGCGTTCATTTTTTTTGCTTTCATGATTTTGTCCTTTCTTTTGTGTCAGAAAGCTAATTTGCTCCTTCCACCTTAGAATATACGGTTTTGGCACTGACCCCGCGCAGCGCGCCGAGCTTGCCCGAAAGCGCGCTGATGATATCCTGCGGCGCGTCAATCGCGATACTGATGATTGAAATCTTCTTCGGCGCGTAAGGAATCCCCATCCTGCCGATGATGTACTGCCGATAAGCATGCAGCAAGGCGTTGATTTCAAGCGCGCTCTCCTGGTCCTGCACGATCATGCTGATCAGCGCGACTCTGGTTTCCATAACAGTCTCCTTTCCCCTCAGCGACTTCTTCGGGTGTCAGTCTCCTTTATCTCTATTAAGCGGCCGCGTCTTCTGTTTTTCAAGAAAATCCGGCCTGCCCAATATGCTCTTATGCCTGCGGTTTCGCGAAGGTTTCAGATTGCTTCTTGCCCTCTTCAACAGCTCCGCCTCTCTCAGAGGCCTCAGGCGTGATGGTTTTGTCCTCGCCGGCCTCTCTCACATGCTCGCTTGGCTTTGTGTTCGGATAAGCCTCCGGATTTTTGATCTGCGGCATGATGTGATTCGCGTCCGTCAGGAAAATATAGATCAGCATCAGCGCGATCGCGAACAATCCCAGTGTTTCCACCCATAAACCGCGGCTGAAAGTCACTGATGAAATGCCCATGATACCACTGACGCCGTAAAGCATCAAGGTCGCCCGCCGCTGTCCGTAGCCAAGTTTCATCAGCCGATGGTGCAGATGCCCCTTGTCCGCCTCCATAATCGGCCGCTTGTTGACCAAACGGCGGAATATCGCGAAAGCCGTATCGAAAATTGGCACACCCAGTACCAGTACCGGAATGATCACCGCCACGATGGTCGCGCTTTTGACCGGCCCCAAAATTGACATGGTGGAAAGCATAAATCCCAAGAACAACGATCCTCCGTCGCCCATGAAAATTTTCGCCGGATAGAAGTTATACGGCAGGAACCCGAGCGCACCGCCCGCCAACGCGAGCATCGCGCCAGAAGCCAGATACATCCCGTGAATATAGGCGACATAAGCGATACACAGCGAAGCGATCGCTGAAGTGCCGGCCGCCAAACCGTCCAAACCGTCGATGAGATTGACCGTATTGGTGATGCCCACAATCCACAGAATTGTTACAAGGAAACACAGCACCGCTCCCAGCTCACTCTTGCCGTCGCCAAAAAAATTGCTGATAAATTCAATGCGAATATCATAAAGATACATGATGATCGCTATGACGGTCTGCCCTAAAAATTTCACCTTTGCAGGAAGATTTTTTAAATCATCGATCACACCCAAAAGATAAATCAGCACGCCGCCGATCATAATGCCGAGGATTCGATGATCGAGCTGCAGCAAAAAAATCGCCGTTGAAACCATCGTACCGATGAAGATGGCCATGCCGCCGAAACGCGGCATCGCCTTGACATGCATCCGCCTGTCATCCTTCGGCACATCCATAGCCCCGATCTTCGGCGCCAGCTTGATTGCCGCCGGCGTCATCACCAGCGACAGGACAAAAGCAACCAAAAAGGTCGCCCATAAAGTTGTATACATAAATACGTATCTCCCTTTACTCTTTCTCTGTTTTTTGATTCTTCCGGTTATTCCGGCTTTACAGGCTGCGCCTGCGGCTCCGGCTTCAGATCCTTTTTCGTACCGGAGTCTTCCTTTGGCAGTTTCTCGACCGTAAGCCCGGCCTCCTCCAAAATCTCAAGCGCCAGATCGTCCGGATAGCCATCTCTGACCACGATTCGTTTGATACCGGCGTTGACGATCATCTTCGCGCAGATACCGCATGGCTGATGCGTGATATAAATTGTACCGCCTTCGATCGCGTGTCCCATAGACGCGGCCTGAATAATCGCGTTCTGCTCCGCGTGCAGCGCCATGCAGAGTTCGTGTCGCTGTCCGGACGGCACCCCTAGCTTTTGGCGCAGACAGCCGCCGCGGTCCTCGCAGTGGCGGATCCCCTTCGGCGCGCCGTTGTAGCCGGTCGCGATCGCACGCTTATCCTTCACAATGACCGCTCCGACGCTGCGCCGCATGCAGGTAGAGCGTTTGGCGGTCAGTTCTGCCATTTCCATAAAATACTCATCCCAAGTCGGTCGTTTCATCTTTTCCATGTTTTCTCCGCCTCCCTTTCCCTCTGTTCCTCGTAATAGACCTCAACCAGATACAGTCCGGCGGCCGGCGCCGTATGCCCCGCTTTTTGCCGCTCACCGCTTTCGATGATCGCCGCGAGCTCCCGCGGTTCGCGTTTTCCCAAACCGACCTCCACCAGCGTTCCTACAATGATACGCACCATATTGTACAAAAATCCGTCACCGCTGACCTCAATCGCGATATCCTCCCCGCGCGGTTCCACACATAACCGGTAGATGGTTCTGACCGTCGTTTCCTTTTCCTCGCCGCCTGCCGCCTGAAAGCACTTAAAATCATGTGTTCCGACGATATAGGCCGCCGCCTCGCGCATCGACTCGATGTCCAACGGCTGCGGAACTTGATAGCAATAGTTTCTGCGAAAAATATCCGGTTCCGGCAGATTGCGGATCAGATAACGGTATTTTTTGCCGCGGGAGCTGAACCTTGCGTGGAAATCCGGCGGCATTTCACGCAGAGAGGTGATGCGCACGTCCCCGATGCCCTTGAGCGGCTGCCTGCCGCCTGCCAAGATGTTATTGGCCGCGAGTATGATCCGATCCGTCGGAATCCCGAATTCCCCGCGGAAAGACGCACACTGCCCCAGGGCGTGCACACCGGCATCCGTACGGCTGGTTCCGTTAAGTTTAATTTCTTTCCCGCAGACGTGGCTCAGTACCTCCTCCAAATGTCCCTGTACGGTTCTGACGTTTGGCTGTCTTTGCCATCCGCAAAAATCGGAGCCATCATATTCGATTGTCATGAAAATATTACGTTCCATTATTTTTGCTGCCCTTGCCCGACTTTTTCATCACCTGCACACTTGCCTGCTTACGATTCCTGCCGGTCTCTTTCCCTGCCGCTTCCTATCGCGGCAATACGATCTGCTTGTTTTCCTTTGATTCTCTGTAAAGCGTAAACTTATGCCCGATTGCCTGCACGAACTCCGCGCCGAGCTTGTCCGCCATCTCGTTGGCGACATCTTTGGCCGCCAGATCACAGCCTTCCTGCAATTTTACCTTGACAAGCTCGCGGTTTTCGAGACAGTTATCGATTTCTTTTTCGACATTTTCAGTCACGCCGAATTTGCCGATATAGACCACCGGATCAAGATTGTGCGCCATGGAGCGCAAAAAACTTCTTTGTTTACTTGTAATCATACATCCTCCAAAATTACAGTTCAACGGGCTTCCCTTCGCAGCGCCGCGCGGCTTCATAACTGCCACGTTCGTCAAAAGCGAAAAATCGGAAACCACATATCGCTATTGTACAACAAATCATGCAAAAATACCAGATAAAACGCGGCCGCGGCCGCAATATACGGCACCATGGCCCGTTCATCCGTAAGTCTTGCTTTTTTGCGAAGCATCAGCCAAATGAAATGTCCTGCGCTCAAAAAAGTCGAAGCGATAAATATAAAAAGAATGCCGTCCACACCGGTCGCGAGTCCGAGCACCCCGAACAGCTTCACATCCGCGCCGCCGATCGCGGGCTTTTTGTACATCAGCTTGGCCAGCAGCGCCATTGACGCCAGCACGCCAAAACCCAAAAGCGCGCCCCAAACCGCGTCCAACGGACCGCCACGATGCCGCGTGATAAAGCCCAGACTTGTCACGCCGAGCAGCAGAACGAGCTGATCCGGCACAATCATGTATTTCAGATCCGCGATCGACATTTCCAGCAGCAGCCACATCGCCGCCAGCGCCGGAAGCGCGTAGGCCGGATCCCGCAGACCCAGATAAATGCCGCAGCAGATAAAAAATCCGGTAAACACGTATTTCCATGGCGTGCTTCTGACTCTCTGCCGGGTCGGACGCAGAAGTTCCTCGGACGGCTCCGCATCATAGTCCGTCAGCCACTTGCCCGGTATCCGATTAAAAAAATACACCGCGCCGTTTCCGAGCACTATGCCGAGCCCGATTGCCGCGCCGCAGATGAGCAGCGCGCGGATAACCGCGCCGTAAGGTTCCAATATCTCTATCATCGATGTCTTATGATCTCCGTACTTTCTAAGTTCTAACTTATATATTACGCGCGCATATTCCCAATTCATTTATGACCATTTACGATCATTTTATCACATTTTGCGGTATATGCCAAAGACTTTCTTTCACAGGAGGCCTGGGTATATGCTGCAAGACCTTGTCTCCTTTCCCTTTGCACTTTGATTGCTTGTATTGCGGCACAGAAAATCCGGTGTTATAATCATTTTATGAAAAGAAAACGATAAGCATAGGGAGGAAAAAGGATATGCAAACATCTCACACCATTATGGAGATCATGGAGGCGCTGGTCTCCGCGCAAAGCGACACCGGTACGCCGATGGAGCAGGCTGCCGCCAAAAAAATCATCTCCTATTTCGCTGAGGATCCGTACTTCCGCGCGCATCCCGATTGCTTCGGCATGGAAGATACCGGAGATTTCATGGAACGTCCTGTTGTTTGGGCGCTGAAACGCGGCACAACGGATCGCACGCTGATTTTAACCGGCCATTACGATGCCGTTGAAATCGACTGCTACGGGGATCTGAAGCCTTTTGCCCTACAGCCTCAAAAACTCCGAGAGGAAATCCTGCGCCAAAAGCTCGGAACCCCTGCCATGCAGGAAGAACTGGCAAGCGGAGACTGGCTGCCCGGACGCGGCACCGCGGACATGAAGGGCGGACTCGCCGTCGGTATTTTTAAAACCCTGACATTACCGGAGGACGCGGAAACGGGACTGCTCTTTGTTGCTGTCTGTGATGAAGAAAACATTTCTGCCGGTATGCGTTCTGCCGTCGGCCTTCTTTTGCAGCTTCGCGAACGCTTTGCCTTGACCTATACCGCGGCACTGGTGCTGGAACCGCAGCTTCCGCTGGCCGGCAGTGACTTTATGCTCTATAACGGCAGTATCGGTAAAATGCTCCCGATGATCGTGGCAAAGGGCAAGCTCGCGCACTGCGGCGAACCGCTCAAGGGCCTGAATGCCGCGCATCTGATCGCCGAAATCACCGCGCGCATCGATCTCAATCCCGAGTTTGTCACCGAGGACTTCGACCTTGCCTCCGCGCCGCCGATCGTGCAGATTATGAAAGATCTCAAACAAACCTATGATGTATCACTGCCGGAGCTGGCTGTCATGTGCGTCAACCTGCTTTTCCTCGGAGAGAACGTGCTGGACGAAACCATCGCGAAGCTGCGTCGGGTCTGCGAAGAATCCGCCGCAGCTATCATGCAAAAATATGAGCGCGCCTATCAGCACGCGGCGCGGCATGGGCTGATTACCGACGCGCAAAAGCTAAAAACTGTGCCGCGTGTCTTGCTTCTTCCAGAACTGGAAGCGCTTGCGACCGCGCATCGTGCCGACTTCGCGGCATGGAAGCAGGCACAGACGGATCAGCTCGCCGCTGAGATCCAAAGCGGTGCGCTTTCCTTGCAGGACGCGAGCGTGCTCTATATCCGCCGCTTGATTGAAATCTGCGGTGATGAGGACCCGATGATCGTGCTGGCCATCGCGCCGCCATACTACCCTGCTGTCTGCAACGCTTACCTCGCGGAAGACGGCAGGCAGCTGACAGAGCAGGTCAGAGATGTCGTGGAAGAGGATTACCAACTGCGTCTCTCCGTCGTCCCGTACTTTACGGGGATCGGCGATGCCAGCTATCTCTCGTGTACGGATCCTGCCGCCCAAAGAAAGCTTCTCAGCAATCTGACCCTGCCGGCTGCTATCTACGATATTCCCTTCGAAGCCGCCGCGCAGCTTGGGATGCCGACCTTCTTTTTGGGCCCGCGCTGTCGTGAAATCCATCAATGGAGCGAACGCGTGTATCTGCCGGATTTGGAACATACTGTACCGGACATCATCGACCGCATCCTCGGCCTTCCATCCGCGAAAAAACAAAAATAGAACATGCTCTTTCGTTTTTTCTCTTTATTTTTATTGGAGGGAACGGATAATTCTGTTATGATAGGACAAAAGCGCGCATCGTAAAATGCAGATCGCGCGCACAGGCCTGTCATGCACGCATACCGCTTCGCAGGGTGCTTTTGTCGTGATTTCGAAAATATCATCTGCTGATATTTCCTACATAAAAAATGGCAAGGAGGAACACCGCCATGCAAATCATAAAGTTTGACGCAGTCAGCTTCATGCTGAATCCCTTTGTTCTGATGTTTGTCACCATCGCGCTCGGTCTTTTGTTCGGGAAACTCAAATTCGGCAAGTTCAGCTTCGGAACGTCCGGCGCTCTCTTTGTCGGTCTCGCCGTCGGTTGGGGCGTTTACGGCTTCGCGCAAAAAATCTATGAGGCAGGCGATGAAACCGCTGCCGGCTTCAAGGCTGCCGCGCAGATCCTATCCGGTAACGGCGGCAAGGTCATCAACTCCTCCTTTTTTTCCGCCGCTCTTATCGTCTTTGTCGCTGCAGTCGGACTGCTGGCTGCCAGGGAGCTTGGCATTGTACTCAAAAAATACGGGCCAAAATTCGTGGTCCTCGGTCTTTTGATTACCCTTGTCGGCGCCGGTACCACCTATGCCTGCACCGCATTCTGCAAGGGCACGAACCAATACGCGGTAACCGGCGTCTATACCGGCGCGATGACCAGCTCTCCGGGTCTTGCCTCCGCGCTCGAAACTGCGGAGCTGCAAGCAACAGACCTCGCGGCGCGCTATGAACAGGCTTCCAAGACTGACCGGCAGGCGTTGATCCGCGTGCTTAGCCTGAACGAAAAGTACGCGAATCTGACCGAAGCAAGCACCGCCTCTCTGACGGAGGAAATGAAACAGGACTTTGTTAATCAGGCGACCGCGCAGGTTGGCATCGGTTCTGCGGTCGGCTATCCATTCGGCGTGATCATCGTCATTTTGGCTGTCAATCTCCTCAATGTGATTTTTCGCTTTGATATCGATGAAGAAAAGAAAAAGTATCGGCAGGAGATGGATGCAGCCAAAAGTGTGCAGGGCATCCGCCAAATACCGACCTCTGACTTCAGCATCATTTCCTTCACGATTGTCTGTGCGGTCGGTTATCTGATCGGTTCGATCAAGCTCTACATGGGACCGCTCGGCTATGTCAGTCTGGAGTCCACCGGCGGCGTTTTGATCGGCGCGCTGCTTTTGGGATATATCGGCAAAATCGGCCCGCTCTCCTTCCGCATGGACGCCAAGGTGCTTGGAGTTATTCGCGAACTTGGTCTTTCCTTTTTTCTGGCGATCGTCGGTCTGAACTACGGCTACGGCGCGGTGGACGCTCTGACAGGTTCCGGCATCACACTGGCGCTTGTGAGTCTCTTTGTCGGCACAGTATCGATTATGGCCGGATTTTTTGTCGGACGCTATTTGTTCAAGCTGAACTGGATTATGCTGTCCGGCGCGATCTGCGGCGGTATGACCTCCACACCGGGCCTCGGCGCGGCGACCGACGCGGTCGGCAGCGACGATCCCGGCGCAGGCTACGGCGCAACCTACCCATTCGCGCTGTTCGGGATGGTCGTCTTTACGATCATCCTCAATAAACTGCCGCTGCTGTAAGCATGCGGATATGGAGGTGCCCCTCCCTGGCAAGAAGCCGATACATACGGCGAAGTACGAAATGGGCGCGATCCGCGAACGGCATAGCCCGCACATGACCAATGACACAGATTACATAGCATATTCAACAAATTTTGAAATCAGGTTACCGCAATCCCACTGGCTTTAGACAGCAGAAAGCTCATTGGCTTTAGACAATGGGTAGTTCACCTTACGATGACAAGACTCATACATATCGGACTCCGTTCCTGTCGTACATGCCGGAGCAGCTGAAATACTTCAACTGCCCCGGCATTTTTTTGGGAATAAAAGCGCGTATAACAAAATACAGATTTCTATGCGCTCATGACGCGCATGGAGGAGCGTCGCTTCGCAAGGTGCTTTTGTCGATATTCCGAAAATACCACAATCGATATTTCCTACATAAAAAAAATTTTCTTGTAACGAAACCCCTTTTCGTGTTACTTATTATATGACGGCAAACGAAAAACGAGGAAAGGAGGCCTGCTTCATGGAGGAACTTTATCGGGAACATTCGCGCATGATCTATGGATTCTTATTCGCGAAGTGCGCGGATGCGGATCTTGCCGAAGAACTAACGCAGGAAACATTCTACCAGGCGCTGCGCGGGGCGCATCGATTTCGCGGCGACAGCAGCGTCAGTACCTGGCTCTGCGGGATCGCGAATAATATCTGGCGTCGTCATCTGACAAAACAAAGCAAAAGCAAAGGAAATCTTTCGCTGGACAATCCGGACAGCAAGGCGGCGCTGCATGCAGGCAGACGCTCTCATGCGGCGGATCCGTCTGATACCTCGGAATACGCGGACGAGCTGCAGACTCGGTCCGCAGAGCAGGTCTGCATCGCGAAGCTCGATACGCTGAGTCTGATGCAGGCGCTCCACAAGCTCGAAGATCCGATGCGTGAGGTTTTGTATCTGCGTCTAATGGGGGATCTTTCTTTTCGGGAGATTGGGCAGATCATGGAGCATACCGAGAACTGGGCACGTGTCACATTCTACCGCGGCAAAGAAAAATTACAAAAGGGGGTTTCTATAAAATGACAAAATTACCTTGTGATATCATCCAAGACTTACTGCCGTCCTACGCGGACGGTTTGACCAGTCCCGCGAGCAGTAAGGCGATCGAAGCGCATCTGGCCGAATGCCAGACCTGTGCCGCTGCCTATGCCGCCATGCAGACGGGGAGTATCGAAGATGCTAAAGGACCTGAAGGATCCGGAAGCGAAGATTTTCCGGAGATCGATTACCTGAAAAAGATCCGCAGCACAAATCGCAAACGCATCCTCGCTGCAGTGCTTCTGGTGCTGCTTCTGGCCGGTTTCGGCGTCTGGGCCAAGGTTTATCTGTACGGCAGTCCGATCGAGGATTTCCATATGCTAGTAACCACCGATACGGACTCGCGCGTTGTGAAAACCGAAACCTTCACCGATCAAAACGGCGAAACCCGGACTTTTTCGCATGCCACCTCCGAAACGCTCGTATTCAACTGCTGGATTGAGGAAAGCAGTGGGCTGGCGTTCTCGCACTACAAACTGAAGGAAACCGACGACGGCGGACTTGATGTCATCGTCTTTGCTGTGCCGTCTTCTCGGTTCCGACAGCTGCGCACGTTACAGATAAAAGTCCCGGTTAGCTATGATGAAGACGGCAAAAATGTAAATCCAACTGCTGTCAACATAAAAGGCGACACCTACAACGGTTACGGTCTAATCACCAAAAAGGCCAAAGAGTTGTACGCGGCACGCAATCCGTATATCGGTGACATCAGCGCGGATCTGCGTTTGGCGAACCTGCTCGGTATCGGGGAAGCGATCGGCAGTTACACGAACAAGCTGAATACGCAGGAAAGCGAGGGGTTTGAATATCCGTACAGTTGGGAACTGATCTTTGACCGTCCCTGGACAGACGGTTACGACAAGATCTACAATCGGAAGATGAGATCCTATGCCTATGTTCTGCTCGCTCTGATCGATAACTGTGGTGAAATCAAGTGGACCTATCAGACGGAAGACGGCATCCGCTATACTAAGAGCATCAATCTTGCCGATTGGTGCGCCGAATATCCGAGCGATGATGTCAGTCCGGGCTTCCGCATCGAACTTAAGGATTATGCCGCCTACGACTATCGCATCCAAAATTTGCTGACCAAACTCGACATCGGCTAAAATCAATGAAGCACATAAATTTTAAAAGCATGCATCTGCTCCTGATGCATGCTTTCTTTCCTTTTGCTCGCTTCTAAGTTTTGCCGTAAGTTCTCTTGCAGAGATCCTTTTCCCTAAGCTTTTCAATTGCAGCAAGTGATAGGGCCATGTGCCTGCACTGCTGCTACAGCAGATAGTGGTATCCTTTGCCGTAAAAGTTCTTTTTGCTCAGCAGCAGGAACTTATTGGTGCCGGTGCCTTCGTTATAGGTTACATCGGTATAGTACCACTTACTGCCGATTTTGCTCCGGTTCCACATATGGGTCTCAAAGTCCGTTTTCCCCGGTCCCGAGGTCGCCATGCCGCCGATGCACTCCGTTTCGATTCCCGCCTGCAGCCCCATCAAACGGAACAACTGCGCGAAGCCCTGACAGACCGCCTTCTTATTGTCCAAAAGTCCGGTAAAGTTGTAGGATGCCTGTCGATACTGATAGTCATAGGCATAGTTTCGAATCATGTATTTGTTAATAGCCCTAACCTTTTCCTTCCTCGTCTCGCAGCCTTTGACCGCCGTCTTTGTGATCGCACAGATCTTCTTGTAATACTTGACCGCCTCCGCCGACGCGTTCGCTTTGACCTTTTGGTCGCGGATCAGACGCTCCACCTCAAATTCCACCGGATAACGGAACTGCACTTCAATATCGGCGATGCCATTTTCGATTGCTGTGTTGGTCTGCGTGCTGACCGACGGGCTCCAAGCCAAACCGTATACATTCAGCACCTCATACAGATGCTCGGTCGCGCGGATCTTAAATTTCGGCAGGAGATCGTCCTGCACCTGCACATACAGGGAATACAGGGTATCCGCGTCGCTGACCGTCATACCCTCTGTATAAGTTACCGGCACCCATTTGAATTCAGTCTCATATACGCCATGACCGGCCGGACTGTCGTCCCAAATATTCGCAAACAGGCTCTCGTCGATCTCGCGGTCTCCGCGGAACGTATTGTAAATCGTCAAATCCGTATGGCTGCCCGTAAAACTGCCGCCTGTCACAGTCAGATTCAAATCGCCCTGTACCGCGAGCGCGTCGTAACCGTTGAAGGTGCCGCCGCTGATAATGATGTCCGTCCCGTATTTGCCGGAAAATCCCGCCACGCCGCAGGATTTTTCGCCCGCGAAACTGCCGCCGCTGATGATCAGTTTACCGCCGCTTGCGGTGCAGCCGTTGTGAGTTCCGCGCAGGCTGCCGCCCGCGATGCGGACTGAAGTTTTCGTATTCCCCGCAAGGGTCAGTCCGTCCTCTCCCTTCAGGCTGCCGCCGTTGATCTTGAGCTTGCCTTTCATCTGTTTCACGCCGCACTTCGCGCCGCGGAAGCTGCCGCCGTTGATGGTTGTCCTGCCGCCCGTATTATACATCGCGTAATACTTGCCGCGGAAGCTGCCGCCGTTGATGATCAAGGTGCCGGATTCACAACCGACTGCGTCCTGATTGTCTGTGTTGCGGATCTGTCCGCCGCCCTTGCTGTCTGAAATCGTCAGCTTGCCGCCCTTGACCGTAATCAGTCCTGTCGTGCGATCCTTGCCCTTCACGCTGTATCCGTTTAAATCCAGGCTCTTGGTCTTGCTCTTGACCACAATCGCTTTCGTCACCCCGCTGATGTCCGCGCTTAAGCGGTAGGCTCCGCTCTCAGATGATGTCAGCGCGCTGCGCAGCGCCGCCGCGCTCCGGATCGACTTGACGCTCGCCGCCTCCGCCGTCTGCGCGCGGCCGAAGCCCTGCGGCATAAAGCTTATCAGTACCGCCGTCATCAAGACGAAACAAGCTGCCCGTTTCAGTATTCTCTGTTGCTTCCTCATTCTCACTGCCCTCCTCTGTATTTTCGTGCCGCAGCTGCGCGCGTGCCGTATATCCTTCGCCTATTTTATTATAATTTTACAGTCCTCGCTGTCCATGACGCGCTTGCTGCCTTACCACATTGTTTATATTTTATCATATTTTATTCGAAGCTTCCAGTGAACATCTCTGCTAAGATTTCCGCGACGGAAATTCACCGTCAAAGCCCGCAACAAATCAAAACTTACGCATAAAGCAGGATACGGCGCAGCCCTTTTTTAGCGCTGCGCCGTATCCCGGATAAAAATTTCGTTATATTTCCGTATCTAATCCTCATTTGGCAGCGCGGCACAGTTTACAAGTCATGCGGCCGCGCTATTTTTTCCAACTGCTCTTAAGACCGATGATCTCATTAAAGACCGGATTATCCTCGCTGTACAGTTTGGAATCCGCAACGAAATACCCATGGCGGAAGAACTGGAAACGTTCACCGCTCTGCGCTTCGAGCACTTTCGGCTCCGCGTAGCAGGTGATCTCGCGCATGGTATCCTCGTTGGCAACCATCTTGCCGTCCTCACCCTCCGTCATCAGGTAATCGAACTGACGGATCTTGATCGGCACCGCAGTCTGCGCGTCCACGAAGTGGATCGTGCCCTTAACCTTGCGGCCCTCAAACCCGCTTCCGGATTTTGTCTCCGGATCGTAGGTGCAATGCAGCTCCTTGATCGAACCGTCCGCATTCTTGATGACTTCCTGACAGGTCACAAAATACGCGCCCTTCAGACGCACCTCGTTGCCCGGGAACAGTCTGAAATATTTCTTTGCCGGCACTTCCATGAAGTCCTCGCCGTCCACCCAGATCTCTCTGGAAAAGGAGACCTGACGCATGCCCATTTCCGGTACTGCCGGATTGTTTTCGACTTCGCAGAGTTCACTCTGCCCCTCCGGATAGTTCGTGATGATGACCTTGATCGGATCAAAAACAACGTTTCTGGTTTCCACCTTTTCTTTGAGGTCGTCGCGCACGCAGTGTTCCAGCAGAGAAACATCGACCGTACTGTTCGCCTTGGAGACGCCGATCTCCTCACAGAATCTGCGGATCGCCTCCGGCGTGTAGCCTCTGCGGCGAATGCCCGCGATGGTCGGCATCCGCGGGTCATCCCAGCCGTCTACTACGCCATCATCCACCAAACGTTTCAGATAACGCTTAGACATAACGGTATTGGTCAGATTCAGGCGTGCAAACTCGATCTGCTGCGGCGGCTGCGGCCACCAGCCGACCTCGGCCAGTACCCAGTCGTACAGCGGTCTGTGATCCTCAAATTCCAAGGTGCAGATGGAATGCGTAATCCCCTCGATCGCGTCCTCGATCGGATGCGCGAAGTCATACATCGGATAGATGCACCATTTATCTCCGGTATTGTGATGCGTCGCGTGCGCGATGCGGTAAATGATCGGGTCTCTGAGGTTGATGTTCGGCGACGCCATGTCGATCTTGGCGCGAAGTACCTTTTCGCCGTCCGCGTATTTGCCGGCCCTCATTTCCTCAAACAACGCGAGATTTTCCTCCACGCCGCGATTTCGGTACGGACTCTCCTTACCGGGTTCCGTTAAAGTTCCGCGATATTCCTTGATCTCTTCCGGCGTCAAGTCGCAGACATATGCCTTGCCTTTTTTGATGAGCTCGACTGCTGCCTCATACATTTTGTCGAAGTAGTCAGAAGCCCACAGGCGCTTGTCCCACGCAAAGCCCAGCCAGCGCACATCCTCCTCGATCGAGTTGATATATTCCATATCCTCCTTGACCGGATTCGTGTCGTCATAGCGCAGATTGCACTTGCCGCCGTACTTGGCCGCCGTCGAAAAGTTCAGGCAGATCGACTTCGCGTGCCCGATATGCAGATAGCCGTTCGGCTCCGGCGGGAACCGCGTGTAGATCGGCCTGTCGCCGTATTTATGATTTTCTAAATCTTTTTCGATAATGCTGTGAATAAAATTGGTTTCTGCCATTTGCTTGTCCCCTTATTTTTCTATATATGCTACTATCATAGCACGATTTGCAAGAATTATCCACCTTTTCTTTCCCTTCAAAGCAGGAAATTTGCGTATTTTTCTCGTTTTTGCGGCTTTGATTCCGCGACAGTCCTTTCATACTCTTTCATCTGCGAACCTGTTCAAAGCTCCCATCGCAGCGCACTTGGTAGACGATTCGTCTTTCGCTGTTTACAAACGTTCCCACGCGGATGGTCTCTGGGATCGTGCGATAGTCCGTACAGATCACATATGCCGTTCCCTGTGCAATGCAGTAAAGCTTCCCGTCTTGTTGAAGTAAGACTGCGGGATCTTCTTCTGAGGTCTTCCCTGCCAGACGGAATACCGGCTCAAATACTTCTGAAGTATCAGCAGAACTGTAATTCTCGTAATTTTGCTCTGTAAAATATCGTTCTTCCACGCATTTTCCATCCTCAAACACAGGCTCCAGGAAAATGTTTTCGCCGTCGTTTTGATCCTTAAAATAGTGCAGGAACAATTTTTCATCCGCATCCCGGACGGGAGAGTCGATGGAGGCGATATACAGTACAGATTCTTCATCCCCTTTGCCGTCGCTGATCGTCCAATCCACAACCGGATATGTAATCGGTGCTTCTTGCTTCTTCGCAGTCGTAAAACAAACGAGAAGAATGGCAGCCACCGCACAGAAAACAACCAAAAGATTCTTTTTCATAAGATACCCCCCCTGTTCTGATTTTTCGAAAATTATTTTTTGAAATACTTCGGCTTTTTGAATTTGCAGATCTTGTCTTTACAGTTTTCGCATTTCAGCGCATCGTTGGACCCCTCCCAGAACTGCTCCGGATGTTTGAGCAGCGTGATCTCCCAGCGCAGCATCAGCACAATGCTGGTAAAGAACAAGCTCCAGGTGAAGAAGTTGCGGATAAACAGCATCGGCGTGAACATCATAAAATAGCCCCAGTTGAAGATGCGGCAGTTGACACAGCAGCGGTTCTTGATAAAATAATTCTGGAAAGGACACCAGATGACCACGCAGATCAGGTCGCAGACATAATAAAACACCGACAGCAGAATCAGCTCTTTCGTCTCAATGATGTCCATGACATACAGCGCGCCAAAGACCGCGTTGACACTCAGCCAGACCAGCAGCACCCAGATCGCCGCCAGGTTATTTTTTTGAACATAGCGGTACAGTTCCAGCTCGCTGTAATGCTCCGCCCGCCGATAGTGGCTCGCGAAGCCTTTTTTACTGCCCATCGTGATGCGCTTGTTCTGCGGGAACATCTGCGATACCATGCTCACCATCAGGATCGCCCAGACCACATAGACCCACAGGATATTATACTGACCGAGCATCTGGCGGATCTGCTCCGACGAAAGCCCGGAAAGCAGCCATTGCATCTCTACCTTTTTGGTCAGAATCAGGTCAAAATAGTCCGGTTCGAAAAGGTACGCCAGCAGGACCGCCAAAAACACGCAGCAGCGAAAGATCAGCTTGCCGACATATTCCTGAAACATATCAATTTCAATTTTTTTCATGTCACGTCACTCCGGTTTCAAAATATCAGCTTCCCCGCAGGATGGTCTTGTTTCACCTTCAGAAAAATGCTTCGCATCATGCGCGAAAGGGTCTGTTTCGGCAGCATTCCCCTCCTTTTGCTATGTTTATGGTAATCCATTTTTTTGGTGAAGTCAAACAGAAAATCGCCGCGCAGAGGACATTCTTCACTCGCTTTTTGCCAGCTCTTGTGCTATCATATAGGTATCGCCGTTCTTGGCAGTTTATAGTTTACAATCTGCAGCTTGCAGCTTACGGCGCTCAGGCAACACCTGCGCAGGGTGAAAACGACCTACCGCAGCCTTTGCGGTGGGGAACATCCGTACCGCAAAAAGGCTTTTCACTGCGCCGCCCGGCGACACATATCATAAAAGGAGACTCAAAAATGAAAGGAAAACATTTGTTTTTAATTCTTGCATTAACCATATCGACCACCGCTGTCATTGCCCTCTGCGGCTGCAGCAACGCGGTCGCGCCGGCTTCTGGTGCAGCCGACCCTGCAGCCAGCAGCGATAACGACCTGCAGACTGCCGCTGTCTCGACACAGCAGCCTGCAAACGCACAGACACAGCCTGCAGAACCGGCAGCTGCAGGCAGCGCAAGCGGCGAGATCGTGCAGACGGCAGCTAAAAAGAAAAAGACGACCGTCACAAATCCGGAAGCGCCTTGGGAGGACTTCAACATGCGCGGCATCCCCGAGGTTCTTGACAGGCTCAAAAAGGATGACGGCGACCTCTTTGTGCTGGTCAACAAGCTCCATGCCGTCAGCAAGAACTACAAGCCGACCGATATGGTCGTGATGGACAACAAGCTGACGACCTGGCAGAATTTAGAGATGAAATCCGACGCATACGACGCTTACCTGAAGCTGTACCGCGCCGCCAAGAAAAAAGGCTTTTCTCTCAAGGTCTGCTCTGCCTACCGCACCTACAGCACACAAAAGACTTTGTATGCCAACGCGGTCAAGACTAAGGGACGCAAGACAGCCAACATCCGTTCCGCGCGCGCCGGACGCAGCGAGCACCATACCGGCTACGCGATCGACATCACCTCCAAGTCCATGGGCTAGGGGCTGAAGCAGGACTTCGCGGATTATCCGGACGGTAAGTGGATCAACGACCACTGCCACGAATACGGCTTCATCATCCGTTACCCGAAAGGAAAAACCGATATCACAGGCTACGCTTACGAGCCTTGGCATCTGCGTTATGTCGGTGTTGAGGCAGCGACCGAAATCATGGAGCAGGGCATCACACTTGAAGAATACCTCGGCAGATAGACACCGGCGCAGAGTTCAAAACATGTCAAACTTCCCACTTTGACCAAAGAGATTTTTTTAGAACATCAACGCGTTCGAAGAGTGTTCGAAGAGTGTTCGAGACACGTCAAACTTCCCACTTTGACCAAGGAGATCTTTTTAGAACACCAACGCAATTGAAGAGCGTTCGAAGAGTGTTCAGGACACGTCAAACTTCCCACTTTGACCAAAAGTTCGCAAAAAGATGTCATATTGGCACGAATTTTCCTGCACGCACAGGCAAGTCCGGCACCCATTTTTATCTTTTTTCCGGATATTTGTCTGGTATCACAAAGATTGTTTTAATATTTTAGTTTATAAAACAGTTTCCATACAAGAAGCGGCAGCCTTTTTAGGGACTGCCGCTTTTCATTGCGTACACATGACATCTTTTTGAGGGAAAAGGGGTAAAGTGGGACATCGGACGTGAGAAGCAATGCAAAACTCTGTTTTTTGTCCGCGGTTCACCCCTGCTCAGCTCCTGCGCCTGCCCTTCCGCCTCCATGCCGTCATGCCCTGACAATAACTTGGACGCTTGTCGCCGGTCTGCAAGCACTCTTCACGACTGTGCCGAGACATCATGACGTCATGCCCTGACGATAGCTCGGGCACTGGCCGCCGATCTGCAGCCGCTCTTCGCCGCGACGCCCCGCGCTGTCAGTCCTTGATGATATCCGCGCGCTGCACGCGAATCACCTTTTCGAGATCCGCAAACGGCAGCTCGATCTGGAATCCAATCCGGCCGCCGCTAAAAAAAATCGTATCATACAGCGGCGCGGTTTCGTGAATCGTCGTCGTAAAAAACTTTTTCATGCCGATTGGGCTGCATCCGCCATGCACATAGCCGGTCAGCGGCAGCAGCTCTTTGGATTTGACCATTTCAACCGACTTTTCGCCGACCGCCTTGGCGGCTTTTTTCAAATCCAGTTCCTCCGCCACCGGAACCATGAATACATAATAGTTCTTGGATTTACCTTGCGTAACCAGGGTCTTAAACACCTTGTCCGGCTCCTGCCCGAGCACCGCCGCGACCTCCACGCCGCTGATGGCGTCCGTATCGGTATAGGTATGTTCGTTGTACTTTATCTTCATCGCGTCCAATTTTCGCATCGCGTTGGTTTTTTCTAATTTTGCTTTCATGTTCGTCCTCCCTATCGCCCTGCTGTATCGGCATCTCGTCTTCTGCTTCGCACGACCTCCTCCGCTCGTGCGACCTCTCAAAGCACGCTGATGTGATATTTTTTTAATTTATGCTGCAGAGTTTGCCGCTTGATCTGCAAAGTCTCCGCCGCCTTTGAGATGTTTCCCTCCGCGTTGATGATGGCTTCGCGGATAATCCGTATTTCCACCTCTGCGAGATAGTCCGGCAGAGAACATTCCGCGTCATAGCTGCGCTCAGGAAGCTGCTCCGCCAGATGCGCGCGCCGCCCAAAACTCGGCATTGCCAACATCTTATCGCTCAAAACATGTTCCTTGTCGGCCATGGATACTGCCTGCTCGATCAGATTTTCCAGTTCTCGCGCATTGCCCGGGTAATCATACTGCTTTAATTTTACAATTGCTTCCTCCGAGATAGCCCAGAGCTGCTTGCCGAATCGCTTGTTGTGCTTATGGAGAAAAGCTTCCGCAAGCACAGGAATATCGTCCGGCCGCTCACGCAGGGCCGGAATCCAGAGGTTCACGACATTCAAACGATAATAAAGGTCCTTTCGCAGCTTCCCTTGCGCCATCAATTCCTCCGGCGGTTCGTTAACCGTCGCGATGATGCGCGCCCGCACCGGGATATCCTTCGTGCCGCCAACGCGGCGAATATAGTTTTCCTGTAAGACACGCAGCAGCTTGCTTTGCAGGTCATACGGCATCGCGCTGATCTCGTCCAGTAGCAGAGTTCCCCCACTTGCCTGCTCAAAGAGCCCCGCGCGATCGACCGCGCCGGTGAAGGCCCCCTTCGTCGTGCCGAACAGAATGCCTTCCAGCAGTGTTTCCGGAATCGCCGCGCAGTTCTGCGCCAAAAAAGGTCTGTCCTTACGCTTGCCCGCATGGTGAATGCTCTGTGCCAGCAATTCCTTACCGGTTCCGGTTTCGCCGTAGATAAAGACCGAAGCATCGTTCAGCGCGGCCTTCTTCGCTCGGGTAATGACCTGCCGAAAGACCTGATTTTCACCGTAAATGTCGTCAAAGGTATAGCGTTTGATGCCGACAGGCTGCGCTTCATCCTCTTCGGCGCGCGGTTCGCGCTTGCCCTCCGTCAACTCCAACAAGGTATCCGACATCTTCCGAATATTGGTGATATCCTTGGCAACTTCCACCGCGGCAACCGTTTTGCCATCCGCAATGATGGGAATCGTGCTGTTGATCGTTGTAATCTCCTTGCCGTAGAGATTTTTGTAGGTCTGCTGCTTGCGAAGAGTCGGATTGTTTTTTTTGAGTGCTTCGAACATCGTGCTCTCGCTCAGACTAAAATCAGGAAAAGCTTCGTGGAACTTCTTTCCCAGTACGTCCTCAATATTGACCTTTTCCATCGATGCCATCGCTTTGTTGTAGAATTTGCCGACACCGTCCTGATCGACAATGTATACGCCCTCGTCAATCAGCTCAATCAACGCTTCTATAATCTTGTTCAGATACTCCGCTTTCATTTCGCGTCCTTTCTGTGCTTCTTGTAATTTCGCCGCAGTGCCACGGTTTTAAAGTTATTCTACCACATTTCCTGCCTCTGCGCAAATATTTTTGCGGCATAAAAGGGGTAACCAAACTTTCGTGGGGGGCTGGCAAAAATGGGGACACTCCGTGGGGCTGAAAAAACCCCATAAAAGAGCAGCCCCGCGGCCTTCGTTTGTCGGCCGCGGGGGGTGTGCAAAAAAAGAAAATTGAAACATGTGTATTGCAGTTGATCGCAAGCGATTTAGTTAGCTGCGGTTTCTTTCACAAAAAGATTTTCAATCAGACGCGTAATCTGATTCGCGTCCGGATAGGCCGGCGCGCAAAAATCAGCGGGCATGCCGCAGTCCCGCGCGTGGAGCTCGTCATGGTCTGTCAGAAACACAATGCGTGTCTTGGGATGCTTGCTTCTGATCTTCTGCGCGGTTTCCAGCATGTGCGAAATATCATCGCGCAAAATGACCGTACCGTAACGGCAGCAATCGAGTGACTGCAAAAGGCCGACCGTATCCGCAAACTCTACATATTCCGAATATCTTCGCTGTTTCAGTGTCTCCTCAAGCAGTTTCCGGCATATCGCGGTTGAATCATTGATTTTTGAAGTAAGTACAGCAACTCCCATATCTCTCACATCTCCTTCCGTATTTCATCATAGGTCCGGACGCTGAGCGTCATCGTCTTCGCCTTTCGGCTCGCCGCTTCCTTCGCTCGGACACCTGACTTGCGTCTGCTCTGCCTGCGCGTTCCGCTTGCCACTCGCAGCGCTAAGATCATAGGTCCGGACGCTGAGCGTCATCGTCTTCGCCTTTGTTCTTTGGCGTCCGCAGCATTACGCAGGCGCAGAATTCTTTTCCCTCTGCGTCAAATTCCGTCATGCCGTCATATTTCGCCGCGGTTTCCTTCACCGAAAAAATCCCGATACCGCGTTCAGCCTCTTCTCCGCCATGCGCGCGGACAAAACGATTCTCTCTCCTTTGAACAATCCCATCGAAGGAATTGCGGATCACAAGATACAGCTCCGCGTCTTCCGTTACATCAATCGAAAGCTCAAGATGTCGTTCCGACGAGGGTACGGTCATGCAGCCGTTGATCGCGTTCTCCAAAAGATTGCCGAGGATCAGCGACAGATCCACCTCGCTGACGGTCAGCGCTTCCGGCAGGCTGACCACGCATTTTGTCCGAATCTGCCGTTGCCGCGCCAGATTGATATAGTGGCTCAGTACAGCGTTGACCGACGCCTGCGCGCAAAAGGAAAACTGCTCCTCCCCAAAAGCCGAGACAGCTTCATATTCTTCCAGAAACCGGCCGATCCCGTCATAGTCACCTCTCTTGCGAAGCTCCTGCACAGTGCGGACGACATGCTTGTAGTCATGCCGCATCTGCCGCGTGCGGTCCAAATAGGTCCGCAGTGTCCTGTACTGCTGTGCCTGCAGCTGCAGTACGAGATTCTTTTTGTTGATTTCGATTTTTTCCAGCGCCGCGCGCAGCACCTGATAAAAGATCAGCTGCAAAAGCACAAACAAGAGCAGGCGCAGGAGCGCCGCGGCTATCAGTGTGATCCTGACCTCGCGGGAATGCAGCACCTCGTAGCTCGTCGGTACCAGCAGCGTATTGCAGACCGCGATCGCCGCTGATGGGATCCACGCGTATCTCCAGATTTTTTTACTCTCGGAGTGTTCCGCGATCCAGACAAAATTCTTATGTAAAAAAAACCACGCCGCCGCTGTCATCGGCAAAAGCAGCGCCCATTGAAACACAAGTCCCCAAGTCGTCGGCATGAAGCTGTCCTTTTCCGGAAACAGCCACGCCTCGAACAGAATCTTTCCCAAATGGGTGAAAGAGACGAGTGCCGCGGCCGAGGCAAACACATACATGAGCTTATGCCGCTGCAGAGATATCATGCTGAAACAGCACAACAGCATAATCAGCAGAACTACCCATACAGCCAAAGCGCTGAACCGGTTTCGGTACGTTTCCAGCGCGGCCAATGCCAGTACGGTAAACACGAGTGTCAGCAACGCGGCAGGATAAAAATTTCGTTTTTGGAACGTGATATGGTTTTTGACAGGCGTCAGCATCAATACCGCAACCGGCAGAATTACGGCATTCTCCACAGCCGCCATGAAAAATTCATATAGGTGCATCGCGATTTCTGCCTTTCTTCAGGATTCTTCAAGCGGTGCCTGCGGCATTTGAGCCAGCCTTTTCCGCCTTTGCATAAACCGGTATTTTGTAAAAACGTCTTGGATCTCACTCTTTCTGCGCGCGTTGATCGGAAAAGTTTCTCCGTTGCTAATCCTGCAGATGCCATTCTGCATGGAAGTGATCTCATCCAGGTTCACCAGAATCCCGCGGTTGATCGTGCAGAAGCGCGTATCCTCCGCCAGCATTTCCTCAAACTTCTGGAAGGTGATCCGTACCCTGCAGGTTTCCTCTTTGGCATGCACCACGCAATAATTCGCGTCCGCCGTAATGTACAGGATTTCGGAGTGTAAAAAATAGATGGTGTACTTCCCCGCGTCGAGCGCAAGATAGCTTTCGATTTCCGAAAGGACTTTCGCCACATCTCTCATCACGCGCAGAATCTCACCGTCCGCGATCGGTTTGGTAATATAGTCGAACGGATGGTATGGAAAGGCTTCTGCCATATGCTCATCGCTGGAGGTCACAAAGATCAGGATATTATTCATGGTGTTTTGCCGCATGAGCGCTGCGGTTTCAATGCCGCTTAAGCCTTCCCGCATATAAATATCCATCAACACGACATCAAAGATCTCTCCTTTTTTTACTGCCGCCAGGAATTCTTCACCCGAACTGAACTTTTGATGGAGGATCCGCACATGCAGAATGTCGCTGACAATCTCCAGTTTTTCTTCCAGCTTCTTCTGTTCGCGCTTATCATCGTCTACAATCGCGACTCTCATGGCTATTCCTCCTTTTTCGCATTTTTTCTATCTTACCTTAAAATGCTGAGGCTGTCTACACTTTCTTTTTACACATTCATCCCTGTTTTTTTGTTTTTATCCCTTTTCTTTCTGCTACAAAAACTCCCGCGCGAGAGCACCGAAGGTCATACACCAGAAACCGCTGCCCACTGAAGGGGTCAGCAGGCAGGCGGTTTCCAATCTATGGGCCGCAAACCGCAGTTTGCATCACCTGCTTACAAGGAGTGTCGGATCATTCATTCGCATGGCTGAATCATCCTCTATCTATATTATACCTTCATGCGGGCCATATCAAAAGCGCGGTTTATCCCTGAATCGCGCCATTCCTCCCACAAACCTAAAGCCTTCCCGCCGGAGCTTTACATACGCTTCCTGACTTCCTCGATCGCTTCTCCGCGGCTGCCGCACTGCATCTTGCCGAACATCCTGCGAATATGTGTCTTGACGGTATTTTCACTGATAAAAAGTTCCTCCGCGATCTTCGCGTTCGTATGTTCAAAGGAGAAAGCCCGAAGAATCTCCAGTTCCCGTTCTGTCAAGCCAAAATCCCTTTTTACCGCCTGCAGCGCGGTTTCAAAATCGGATGTTTCCGAATTTTCTCCTGTTTCTCCTGCCGCCCGCGCAGGCCGCGCCTTCGGTGCCATAATCCCTTTATACAGGCTCAGTCCGAAGGTCAGGGCGGCGATCAGCCCCCAAAACCAGATGGTCAGGTGCGTGTGCGGGGTCGCTCCGCGGGGATGAAACATATAGCTCGCGTAATCTGCGAGCAGCAGCAGGCTGACTGCGATGCTGTACAGCAAAAATAATTGATCGGCGGATTTTCCCCGAAGCTGTTCAAATCCCGAGGCGATGACATGGAGCAGCAAAAACAGCAGCAGGAGCAGCTCCAGATACCACAGTACGATTTTGTCCGGCAGCTGCGGCGTATTCGCCAGAATCCATACGCTCAAATACGTGATCAGATACAGGCGGCACAGCTTTCGCACCATACTTCCCAGCCGGCTTGTGACAACACAGCGCTACATTTCAATCCAGAAAAAAACGCAGAGATCGCACAGAAGATTGCAGAGCATCAAGGGAGTATCCCACTGCGCAGGCGCGAATACGGTCTGGTAATAATGCAGCATCATATTAAACAGCAGCGCGAGCAAAAGGAGCAGAAGGAAACCCTGAATATGCGCGAAAAAGACGTCCTCCGTACCGTTCTGGTTTTTTCGGATCAGTACGATTGGAAAGGATGCCGCCAGCAGCAGACAGGAAATCAGATATGCAAGCGCGATCGCATGTTCCATCCATTCCACCTCCTCATCAGCAGCGATTCTCCGGCGCGTGTGAGCGCCTTCTCATCATTCATTCCTCTTCAAGTGCCTTGCAAATATGCTCTTTAGAATTATTCTAACATGCCTGCACGTATTTTTCTTCCACATTCATCCCTGTTTTACGCTTTTCGTCCCATATCCGCCATCTCCCGCGCTTTCCCGCAGAGCGTAAAACGAGGGACAGCCGCCGCGAAAACGCGGCAACTGTCCCTCGCCCCCCGCGTCGCGAAGCCGGACGCGCGCAAAATCCGCGCGTCCTTGACCCCCTCGCCTTTCTTTCACGCGGCGGCTCGCGATCGCACCGAAAAGAGCGCCTTGCGGCGCCCTTTTCGGTCTTTATTCATTCACTTCGTTATTAAGAAGGACTCTCGTCCTCTCAACCATAATTATTATGACGCGTCTTAAGCCTCCAGAGCCTTGAGTGCCGCAGCCTTTTCTTCTTCTCTTTCCTGTAAGATCTTCTGATACTCTTCTTCCGTCATCTTTGTCATGGTGATGCCGGTGTATCCGAAAATAACCGAAATAATCGGATTTACCCAGTTCAGAACCGCGTAAGGGATGTAGCTGGAGTCGATGCCAAGGAAGTTTCTCATCGTCGCGCCGCAGGTGTTCCAACCGAAGAAGTTAGAAGTCAGCGTACCGGAGTCTTCCAGACATCTCGACAGATTTTCCGGCTTCAGTCTCATGTCCTCGAAGGCTTCTTTGAACATTCTGCCCGGGAGTACCAGTGCCAGGTACTGGTCGCAGCAAACCGCGTTCGTCAGAATTGCCATCAGGTTCGTGGAAAGCACCAGACCGCCTCTGCCCTTTGCGACTTTCAGGAAGATTGCCGCTACCGATGCCATCATGCCGGTACAGTCAAGAATACCGCCGAAGCACATCGCGGAAAGAATGATGGAAATGGTCCACATCATGCCCTGCATACCGCTGGACGAAAGCAGTTCTGCCAGTTCCGCGATAACCGGACTCGCGTCCTCCGGAACAACACCCAGGGAAATTCCGTTATTGAGAATGCTGAACATGTTGTTGATAACCTTGTCCTCCAAAACCGTTTCGATCGCCACGTGGTTGTAGAACATCAGTGGAACACCAAGCATCGCGCCGCAGACCAGCGACGGAATTGCCGGAAGCTTCAACGCTACCGCGGTGATAACGAAGGCCGGTGGGATCAGCGTCAGCACACTGATATTGGATGAATCCGCGATGAAATTAAGAATATCGTTCATCACAGTCATGTCCGGTTCATTTTTTGACGCGTACATCAGTCCCATAACAATGTAGACAATCAACGCGATAATCAAAGAAGTTCCGGTTGTGTAGATCATGTGCTTGATATGCTTGAACAGTGTCGCGCCTGCCATGGCCGGAGCGAGGTTGGTCGTATCGGAAAGCGGCGACATCTTGTCACCGAAATACGCGCCGGATACTACCGCGCCGGCTGTCATCGCCGGTGGGAAACCGAGTGCCGTACCGACACCCATTAGCGCAACACCGATGGAACCGGCTGTTGACCAGGACGACCCTGTCGCTAAAGATACGATACTGCAAAGAATACAGCCGGTTACCAGGAATACCTTTGGACTGATGATTTTAATACCATAATACATCATCGAAGGAATCGTACCGGCTGCCATCCAGGACGCGATGATCGCGCCCAGAATCGCGAGGATCAGGATTGCCTGCATGGAACGGTTAATCGAGGCCAAGATACCCTGTTCCAGATATGCCCATTTCCACCCGTTCAGAACCGCAATAATGCCGGCAAAGGCCGCCGCGAGAATCAACGCGATGTGAGGTTCCCCTCCGGTATCCTTAATAATCGACCACATCAGCAAGCCAATCATGGCTAGCATAACCAACAAAGTCTGCCACATAGGAATTTTTTTACCCATAATCATTTCCTCCTTTAGGAAAATAAATAAAGATTAGTGCGTGAATGAATGAATCAAGCTTTTGCGGCGATTTGGGCTGTTTCACGGCAGGTACCGAAGGATCGGATCCCAGGGCAGCCTTTCGCGTGTCCGGCCGAATCGCCTTTCGAATCCACTTTAACAAGAAATGAGTTCCCATACAAGATGACCCGCGGGTGACATTGCGGGTGACCGCGGGGTGAAATTGGCAGGGGTGAACCGCTGTCACCCCTGGTTTTCTTCTTTTGTTCCCTGTTTTTTGCGTTTCCTCCCTCATTCCTTGTACTGATTTGCCGCAAAAGGGTATAATACGGTTAAGACCCCACACAAAAAGCAGGGAAAGCACGAACGTGTGCATGACGAAACCTGCGATTCCTTTGCATGCATGCCTGCCATGCATGACAGGCGCTTCGCAAGGTGCTTTTGTCGTGATTCCGCAAATATCGCACAGCGATATTTCCATGCATAAACATAAAAAAGAAGGGAGGACTCACCATGACGATGTACGATCACTATCTTATCACCGGCGCCACCGGATTTTTGGGAAAAACCCTCACAGAGCGGCTCATCAAAAGCGGCGCTCGCGTGACGGCTCTGGTTCTCGCAGATGATCCGCTGCGCGCGGAGCTGCCTGCTGCCGTGGAACCGATCTTCGGCGATGTTACCGACAAAGCTTCCCTGCAGGCTTTTTTCGATACCATACAGGAACCGCGTCGTACCTGTCTGATCCATTGCGCAGGCATGATCTCCGTAGCGACGCGCCCGCCGAAGGAACTATATCAGGTGAATATCCGCGGGACAAAGAATATCACAGACTTCTGTCTTGCCTGTCACATTGCGAAGCTAGTCTACGTCTGCTCTGTTCACGCACTTACCGAAAGACCGCGCGGTGAGGTCATCACAGAGGCGGCTGGTTACGCCATGCGGAGGGCGGACGGACCTTACGCAAAAAGCAAGTCCTTCGCGGCCGGTTTTGTCCTCGATGCCGCCAGGCGCGGACTGCCTGCCAGCATCGTGCTGCCGTCCGGCATGATCGGTCCGGGAGATACCGCGGGCGGAGCGATCACCTGTCTTCTGCTTGCCTTTCGCCGTCATTGTCTTCCGGCAGCAGTGCGCGGCGGTTATGATTTTGTCGATGTACGGGACGTCGCGGAGGGGATTCTTGCCTGCGCCGAAAGAGGCGAGTCCGGCGAAAGCTACATCCTCTCCGGTCATTATGCCACGATTCGGGAAATCCTCACGCTCGCAAGACACGACACAGACTACAGACTTCCCCGAATCTTCCTGTCGCCGCGTTCCGCAATGCGCCTTGCGCCGCTCTTTGAAAAAATGAGTCTTGCCAAAGGGCAAAAACCGTTTTTCACACCGTATTCTGTCAAAGTTCTGGCTTCCAACGGTTTTTTCTCACATCAAAAGGCTGCGGAGGCGTTCGGTTACGCGCCGCGTTCCCTCGCGGCAAGCCTTCGGGATACGATGGCATGGCTCGACTCCAATGAGGATGACAAACGACAAACACGCGCGTAACGAAACCTTTGGATGCCGGAAATTTCCGGAATAAAGACAAAAGTGCGCTTAACGAAATCTGAGATTTCTATGCGCACATGGCGCTCACCCATGAGCGCCGCTTCGTAAGGTGTTTTTGTCGTGATTCCGAAAATATCGCACAGCGATATTTCCTGCATCAAAAAAAAGACCGAAAAGCAGGGTTCTGTCTGTTTCCCGCCTTTCGGTCTTTTATATAATTGTCTTAAATTAAGAATCTGATATGATCAGTCTGCTTATCTTTCAACGATTAACGCAGTTCCCATACCGCCGCCGATGCAAAGCGTTGCAAGACCGTACTTGGAATCCTGTTTGATCATTTCGTGGATCAGCGTGATGAGGATTCTGCAGCCGGAAGCGCCGATCGGGTGTCCGATTGCGATTGCGCCGCCGTTGACATTTGTCTTTTCCGGATCTAAGTTGAGGTCCTTTCTGACTGCCAGAGACTGTGCAGCGAATGCTTCGTTTGCTTCTACCAGGTCGATGTCCTCGATCTTCAGACCTGCTTTGTCCAGAGCCTTCTTGGAAGCCGGGATCGGACCAACGCCCATGATGGACGGATCAACACCTGCGGAAGCATAGGATTTGATAGTGCAAAGCGGCTTGATGCCTAATTCATCCGCTTTTTCCTTGCTCATAACGACAACTGCAGCACCTGCATCGTTGATACCGGAAGCGTTTGCTGCGGTTACGATACCATCCTTCTTGAACGCGCCTTTTAACTTCGCAACCTTTTCGATGGTTGTGCCGAATTTCGGGAATTCGTCTGTATCGAAGATGATCGGGTCACCCTTTCTCTGCGGGATCTCTACCGGAACGATCTCATCTTTGAACTTGCCTGCTTTGATCGCAGCTTCTGCTCTGTTCTGGGAGATAACGGAGAACTCATCAAGCTGTTCTCTGGTGATGCCCCACTGTTCCGCAACGTTCTCAGCGGTGATACCCATGTGGTAACCGTTGAACGCGTCCCAAAGACCATCGTTTACCATCATATCAACCATCTGGGTGTTGTTCATTCTTGCGCCCCATCTTGCTGCCGGCATCGCGTAAGCTGTCGCGGACATGTTCTCCGCACCGCCCGCTACGATGATATCAGCATCGCCTGCTTTGATGATCTGCGCAGCCAGTTCTACAGCTCTCAGACCGGAACCGCAAACCTTGTTGATGGTCATAGCCGGTACTTCGATCGGCAGACCCGCGTCCAGTGTCATCTGTCTTGCGACGTTCTGACCAAGGCCGCCCTGCAGAACCGCGCCCATGATAACTTCATCAACCATTTCCGGCTTGATGCCTGCTCTTTCGACGGCCCCTTTGATCGCGATAGCGCCTAACTTTCTGGTAGGGATATCCTTCAAGGAACCGCCAAAACTGCCGATTGGTGTTCTTGCTGCACTCACAATTACAACTTCTCTCATTTTTATGTATCCTCCTTAGATAAATAATACTTTGGTTTTTTGACTTATCATTATTTAATCACACAATAACACAAAATGCAAGAAGTTTCGTTATTTTTTTAACGAAATCTCTTGTATTTTTTAAGGTACATCTCTTCCTGTATATCTTACCTAAATTTCGGTTAAAAAACAAGCCCCTCACCAAAAGTAGTTTATTTAACAATAACCGTATACTTTTGCGCCAGTTTCCAAGGCTTGTAGGACATTTTGGCAAGACGCAGATTTGCCAGCCCCATGTCCTCCTCGCGGTTGACATACACCGTTTCCTCCGGCAGGCGCAGACAGAACTCATGGTTAATCGCCTGATACAAGCCGCGGATGCGGTCATCCGCCTTTTCTACATGCACCAGCACCGTTTCCTTGCTGTTCGTGCGCGCGAATTCCCCGAGCGTCACCGCCTCGATCTTGCCGTGGATGCGAATCATGCCAGTCAGAAGCCCTTTTCCCACGAACTTGAGAAGCTCGCGGATCGCCTCCGTCTCGAGCTCCAGAATCTCCTTCCACTCCTCCGGCGTTTCACCCAGCTTGTACGCGTTCTTACTCTCAATATAGGCCATAACCTCCGGCACCGTCTCCGGCGTCACCTCTTCATAAGTGAACTCGTAATTTTTCATAAACTGGTTAAGATGATTCTTCTTTGTATGCAGCTTGCGCCCCGCCAGATTCACCAGATCCTCCTTGAGGTAGATGTAGTCGTCATCATCCCGGTCGTGCTCGATGAACAGCGCCCCCTCCTCGGGAAAACATTCCGTAAGCAGCGGTACCAGCGATTCCGGCACCAGGCTCAGCTCCAGTTTCTGTCCGTTCCCCGTGAAAATCTCCTTCGCCGCAAGGAGCGTTTCCCGCAGCTTTGATATCTCATAGCGGCCGGTATTGGTCAGCGGAAAAGACATGAAATACTGTGGATCCTCTTCCGGATCGAGATTGCCCAGCGCCCCGATGCACAGGTAATCCCCGATGATCTGCCAGCTGATCTGATGCGTGTTTCGCCAGATATAATTGGCGATATAAGTATGACTCGAGGACTGATAGTCATAGCCATCAAAATACGTGTTGAGCAGGTCGATCTGCTCCTTTGTCAAATTCTCAAAAGTGTTCTCAAATATCATAAAGCTCTTTTTGTTTTTTCTTTTTCCTTTCTCGATGTACGCTGCAAACGGCAGGACGCCCCCATCGCCGCAGCGTTTATGTCCGCAGTCCGCGCAAGTCCGTATGCGCTGCGGGTTTCGCCGAAGCGCGGGCGGCAGAAACTATTTTACGATTGCCGAAATCGCCTTGAACTCCGGCGCTTTCGCGCTGCCTAAGAGCTCGTACAGCACGCTTTCATAGGTCGTGATGACCACGCCCTCCTGCGCGAGTCTAAGGATTGTCCGTTCTTTGTTCAGCGGATCACGGGAATCGATACAGTCCGTGACCAGCGCCACGCGGTAGCCCTCCCGGATCAGATCCAGCGCGGTCTGCACCACGCAGATATGCGCTTCGATACCGGCAAGAATGACTGTGCCTTTGGTGCTGTTTTCCAAAGCCTCCGCGAATACCGGCTCGTCCATGCAGCTGAACGAGGTCTTATCGATCGGCTCAAACGCGCCGAGCGCCTCTGCCACCGCCGGAACCGTCGGTCCGAGCCCCTTCGTATACTGCTGGGTAACGACCGTCGGAATTCCCAGAGCCTTCATGCCTTGAATCAGACGAATCACGTTTCGCTCAACAGTTTGCGGGTCGGACATCGCCGGCAGTAATTTTGTCTGCATATCGATCAGAACGCAGATCGCGTCTTCTTTTTCTGTTTTCCAGGTGTGTATCTGCTGTAATAAACTCATTTGATTGCCTCCCATTTTTTTAATGCCTCAAAGCCCGCATAATCGTTCAAATCATATTTGATCGCCGATACTGTGATATAGCCCTCGCGTACCAGCTTGGTGTCCATATCGTCGGTCCAGGTTTCGTCCTCAATCATCGTACCGGCATAGCGATAGGTTACGGTTTCACCGTTGTCCTCTGCCTCGTAATACCATTCATCATATTTGGCGTTTCCCAGCTTGGCCGCCCTCGTTCCCTTGATTTCGCAGGCTTCCAGGTCCGGCGCGTTGATATTGATGAGTGAACCGGTCGCGACATGGCTGCAGGCATACGGCAATAGCTCTACCGCTGCCTTACACGCTGCCTCAAAATGCTTCGGCTCATGCGAGATGACTGAAACCGCAACAGACGGCAAGCCCAGAAACGCGCCCTCGGCCGCCGAGGATACCGTACCAGAGTACATCGTATCCGTACCTAAATTCGCCCCGTGATTGATGCCTGTGTAGACTGCCTCCGTCCGAATGCCGCGCTTCTTCAAAAACAAAGTACCGAGCTTGACACAGTCCGCGGGAGTACCGTCAACCATATACGCCTCTTTGGCGAACGGATAGTCCTCCACCTCGCTGAACAGCACGTCCTTGTTGATACTGATCGCGTGACTGTAAGCGCTGCGCTGCCCATTCGGCGCGATTACATAAACGTCGTGTCCCGCCAGGCTGAGCGCTTCCGTCAGCTTGGCGATTCCTTTTGCCTGAATGCCGTCATCATTTGCCACTAATATATTCATTGTTCTATTTCCATCACCTTTCCGATCGCGTCATGAATGACAAGATCAGCCCTGCCGTCATAAGGCGTTGGCTGCTTATTGATCAATACTAAATTTTTACCCTTAAAATAACGAATCAAACCGGCCGCCGGATAAACCGCCAGGGACGTGCCGCCGATGATCAGCGTATCCGCCGCTTCGATCGCCCGAATCGCGCCCAGCATGCAGTCCTCATCCAGCGCTTCTTCATACAGCACCACATCCGGTTTGATGATCCCGCCGCACTGCGGACAAATCGGGATACTGCCGCGGCAATGCGCGGAATCCAGCGTATAGTCAAGGTCATAGGCTGCCCCGCAGTCCATGCAGTAGTTTCTCAGAACCGAGCCGTGCAGCTCGTAGACCTTTCTGCTGCCTGCTTTTTGGTGCAGGCCGTCGATATTCTGCGTAACAATCGCCTTGAGCTTGCCCTGCCGCTCCAAATACGCCAGTGCCAGATGCGCCTTGTTCGGCCGCGCGTCCGGGTAAATCAGATTATGCTTGTAATAGTCGAAGAAGGTTTCCGTATGCCGCATAAAAAAGGTATGCGAAAGAATCTCCTCCGGCGCGTAGCCATACGCCTGTTTGGCGTGATACAGCCCTTGCTCCGAGCGAAAATCCGGAATATTGCTCTCGGTCGAAACGCCCGCGCCGCCAAAAAACACGATATTTTGACTCTCGTCGATGATTTCTTTTAGTCTCGCGTCCATCTTACCCTCCGATTTTCTTGTCTTTTTCTTGCTAACAGTATACCATTTATGCTAAAATTTTGGTAGTCAAAAGTTTTTGTAAAATTCGTGAAGTTTGTAAATTTCACAAAAGCTCACAGCCTAAAACAAAAGGAGTATCTTCATCTATGAAAAGCAAAAAAAAGAAAACCGCGCTTGTGCTGGGCGGCGGCGGCTCCCGCGGCGCGTATGAGGCCGGCGTTTGGCAGGCGCTGACGGAACTTGGGATTGAAATTGATATCGTAACCGGCACCTCAGTCGGCGCCATCAACGCCGCGATGGTCGTGCAGGGTGACGTAGATTTGACCGCGCAGTTATGGCGGGAAATCGAAACGCACATGGTCTTTGACGTGCCGGAAGGCAGCCAGCCCATCGAATATGCGCGCGAGATCGTCTTCCACCACGGCGCCGGCACTTCCCGGCTCAAAGAGCTGCTCGACACCTATATTGATGAAGATCAGATTCGCAGCGCCGCGATGGACTACGGCATCCCGGTCGTTTCCCTTCCTGCTTTTGAAGCGCATTACCTGTTCAAAGAGGATATTCCCGCCGGACGCCTGACCGACTATATCGTTGCCAGTGCCTCGGCCTTTCCTGCCATCCACAGCTATGAAATCGACGGCGTGGACTATATCGACGGCGGCTATGCCGACGAAATTCCGGTCAATATGGCGATGCAAAAAGGAGCGACGCATGTCATCGCGGTCAACCTCAAGGGGATGGGACTCGTCAAATACGACAGCATCAAAAAAGCGCCGAATCTGGTCTACATTGAGCCGAAATGGGATCTTGGCAACATTCTGATCTTTGACCGCGCCAACGCGAAGCGCATCATGCGGCTTGGATATCTGGACACCATGAAAGCGCTCGGTTTGCTCGACGGCAGCTACTTTGCTTTTGCCAAAGGCACGTTCGACAAAGCGACACTCAAAGCTGCCGACGCCTGTGCCCGCGTCTTCGACCTCGATCCACTCGTTCTCTATACACGCGAGATTTTCCTCGAAAAGATCTCATCGTCCGTACAGGCTGCGCATGCCGAGGCGAAAGAGGCATTCGAGCGTTACAGAAGTTTTTCGGGACTATCCGGACTGCCGAATCCCAAGGAATTGCTCGCGGACTTCAAGGCCATCACCGGTCAGCATATTCCGGTCTTCCTGATTGCCTACAGCCTCAAGGAAAAAGGTGCGAGCAGCCTCTTTCTCAGCCGCGCTGCCCTGCGCCTGCTCCCAGAGCAGATTCACGCCGCCAGATTTTTGGTAAAATATGAGCTGGTGTAGAGGCTCCGGCACGTTTTCAGGCGGCATCCGAGCAGCTTAAGACTTCCAGCGCCGGATCAGCTCCGCGATCAGCCCATCGATCTCGCCGAGCGGCAGCTGGCTGTAATAGAAGCTCAAGGCGCTGGTTTCCTGGTCGGTGATCTCCGACAGTGGGATCAACTGCAGGCCGATGGATTTTGCCTCCGCGCAAAGTCTGTCGGCTTTCTTTTTGGAGCGGACTTTGACGGTCAGATTGATGCCGGAATGGGTATTGAGCGGTGCCGCGATTCCGCCTCCATATGCCGCGAAAGCCTGCAGCACAGCGTTCAGCTTCTGCGCGTACAAACCGCGCAGCTTGCGGATTCCGGTATAATAATATCCGTCCTCCATAAAGAAGGCCAGCGTCAGCTGCTCTGCCTTCGAGCAGGTCTGCGTGTATTCGTTTTTAATCTCGCGGAAAATCTCCGCCATGCTCTCCGGCAAAACCATGTAGGAAATCTTGATCGCCGGAAACAGAGTTGAAGAAAATGTTCCCAGATAGACCACGCGGTCGTGCCGATCCAAACCCTGCAGCGCCGGAACCGGTTTTCCGAAATAACGCAGCTCGCTGTCGTAATCATCCTCGATGACGATGCTTTGGTTGCTGACCGCCCAGTCGATCAGTTCATAACGTCTGCCGACCGGCATCACCGCGCCTGTCGGAAACTGATTGGACGGGCTGACATAAACCGCTGACGCGATATTCGTCGGCAGTTTGTCGATTTCAATGCCGTCTTTGGCGACCGGAATGTGCGAAATCGTAAATCCCCCATCTCGAAACATGCTTTGTACCGGCAGATAACCCGGAGCCTCCAACGCGACCAGACGGATATCCATCTTGCGCAGAATTCGGCAAAGATGCCCGGTGATCTGCTGCGTACCGGCACCGATGACAATGCGATCCGGACTCGTCGTCACGCCGCGGGAATGATACAGATATTTGGAAATTTCAAAACGCAGCGCCGCTTCGCCCTGCGGGTCACTCTCATACAGAAGCAGCTCTGAATACTCGTTAAAGACTCGCGCCGCGCACTTTTTCCATTTGACAAAATCAAAGCAGCTCGGATCTGTGCGGTACGGCGAGGACTCAAAAGTGAAATCGTTGATGTCATACACGCCGACGGCCTGCGCGCCGGCGCTGCTTCCTGCGGTGCCGGGGCCGGCAAATGACGCCGCTGTCGATGCTCTTCCGGCGGCAGTAGCGGCACCGAAAGCTTCCGCATCCGCGTCCGGCTTGCCTGCCATCTCTTCCTTTTGCCCCTTTGCGCGTTCACGCTGCTTCCATACCGGCCGGTCCGCATGCCTCTCACGCGCTTCCACGCCGTCTGCACGTCTTGTCTCTTCGCTGCGCTGTACGGTTTCTTGCGCGCCTGCCGCGATCGGCGCGATCCGCGCCACAAAATATCCCGCTTTTGGTTTGCTCGTAATATAGCCCTCGACGAACAGCTGATTATACGCAAGTTCCGTCGTTGTAACGCTGATTCCCAAATCCCTCGCCAGGCCGCGCAGAGATGGAAGTTTTTCTCCACAGAGCATTTCTCCGTACAGAATCCGCTCCTTAATCGTATCATATAACTGTAAGTAGAGTGGCCTCGAGGATGTGTGCTCTTGCTGTAAATATATCGGCTTCATTTTTCCTTTTTCCTCAATCTGTATATATCAAAAGAATTATTTTTGCGTATTTTAATCATAACACGTTTGAGGTATAATAGCAATATGACATCAAGATACTCCACTTGCAATCCATACGCGTGACTCGCCTTTTCTTCCGGCGAAATTTGTCGAAAAGCACTGCGCAGCACTTTTCCGAATCGTGAGCTTTCTCGAGTTATCGGACGGATTGAAATTTGCCGAAAAGCATCACGCAGTATGAAGCCGCGCGTGCAGTATCGCAAAAATACAGATCGTAAACGAGGTGACAAAGATGAGAACTTCCGACAAGACGAATACCATCGTCATGACCGCCATGATGATGTGCCTGGTTTTAGTAACAACTTATACTTTTAAGATTCCGACCCCGTTCCAAGGCTATGTACACCTTGGGGACGCGATGATTTTTTTGAGCGTCCTGATTGTCGGCAAAAAATACGGTGCTGTCGCTGCAGCCTTCGGTTCCGCTTTGGCGGATCTTCTCGGCGGCTATGTCGCTTTTGCGCCATGGACGTTTGTGATCAAGGGTCTGATGGCTGTTGTGATGGGCTTGTTCATTGACGCAATGGTCAAACGCAAAAAGAACAGAATCAAAATCGCGGGCGTACCGCTGATCGAAATTATCGGTATGATCGTCGCGGGTCTTGTGATGGTGCTCGGCTACGGCGTCGCGGATGCCGTCCTCGCGGGTAATCTCATGACAGGCATCCTGAGCATGCCTGCGAACTGCGGACAGTTCGCGGCCGGCGTGATCATCGCCAGCATCCTTGCCGCCGCATTGTACAAGACTCCGGCAAAAAAATACTTTACCTACAGACTGGATGAGGTTGCATAGTTATTTGGTCAAAAGTGCGCATAACGAAATCAGAGATTTCTATGCGCACATGGCGCTCACCCATGAGCGCCACTTCACAAGTCCCGCGCGCGTAAACTGCCCGGGGCTTTTATTGAATGAGCCGCATGCCCGATATCACGCGGCAGTCAAAAGTCCCGCGCGGCCTCGCTGTTTGTGCCGCGAGGCTTCGCTTATTTTTACACCTTCTTCCCTGCCTCCTGTGAATCGAGGGTTTTGAATTTAATCGGCAGCGCGATTTGTGTTAAATACGCGTCCTTGTTCGCGCCATGGGTCGGCGGCCCTTCCATATAGATATTGCGAAAATATCCATGCGGTGTCATGCCGTTCTGCTCAGCGTAACGCAATAAACGCGCATGCACTTTCGGAAAATTTTCATAAGCGCCGCGATAATAAACGCAGATCGCCGCCGCGACTGCCGGAAAGTCCTTAATCTCACTCCCTTGACTTTCCTTTACGACCGGAATCACGTAAAGCCCGCTGTCCGGCTCCTCGATTGGAATCTGTACGCACATTTTCTGCTCAATATCAAGCTGATAGTTTGATACCGCTTCGATGTAGCAGTTCCGCAGCTCCTCGGTTTTTTGCGCCAGATTTTTGCGGCAGAAAGGTCTGCAAAACGCGCGGAACGCCGGAAGCGATACCTGCGTCACCTCAGCCTCTGTCTGCGCTGCCTGACGCAGACGCAGTCTCGCGATATACTGCTCAATCTGATCGCGCAGCTTGGTCAGTCTCTCGATCTGCGCTCCCAACTCCTCCGAATCATCGAAATAGCGGCGGATCTCATCCAGAGAGAGCCCCAAATTTTGCAAGGTTCGAATCAGACGAATGTGCACGATATGATCCACCGTATAATAGCGAAAGCCTCGCTCATCGCGCGCGGTAGCCGGCTGCACCAGACCATGAGCTTCATAATTGATCAGCATGCGCCGCGTGATACCGACAGCTTTGGTGACCTCTCCCATTTGAAAAAGTTTTTTCTCGCTTGCTTCCATTTTGCCTCCTTGCTCGTCTCGACAATCCTGCCTCTTGAAAACGTGAAAACGCTCAATATGTGAACCACCCATTGTCTAAAGCCAGTGGGATTGCGGTAGCCTTATTTCAAAATTTTTTTGGATTTTTCTTGACTTGAACATTGATGTTCAAGTTATACTTACACTATAGCGACCACAGCGTTCGCTGTCAAGGCTATTTCAGGCTGAACCTTTTTATTGCAGGACATATCGCGCAGCGATATTTTTGAATCACGACAAAAACACCTTGCAGATCGCCGCTCATGCGTGAGCGCCATGTGCGCATGGAAATCTGTATTTTGTGATGCGCACTTTTGTCCAATTAGGAAGGCAACCATTTAGCTTAGCAAGCAATCCACTGCCATTGCAGCGGATATAGAAGGAGGCATAAGACAAATGAAAAAGAAACTGACATTACTTTTGGTTTTCGCTCTGGTTTTTACCATGATTCCCGCGCCGGCATCGGCCGCGCTCAAGAGCGCAGGCTCGCCGACCGAGGTGCAGACTCTGGTATCCGGCGAAAACCTCGAACACAACTTCGTCAAGGTGACCGCGGATGGCAGCACCCTGCGTATCGAAGCGGAAACACCGGTAACTGCCTCGGAATACAACGTCAACGTCATCAAGGTTAACACCACCGACAGTGTTTGGGTTGGACGTATCTACCCGAATGACATGGGTGATTACTGTCAATTCACGTTCTCACTGCCGAACACAACCGCGCGCACCGGCGCTATGAGCGGGGACTACATTCTGCAGATCACCAAAAAGATCGGCGCAAGAGGCAATCCGGTCATTTACAAGAACTGCGCGTTCCGCGTCACGAACGGCCGGTTCTCGATCCTGCAGTATGATAAGATTATCAAGGAAAACTCCCGCATCGACAAGAACGCTAACAAGAAGAAAAAGGCTTCCGCTTTCAAAAAGACCAATCTCAGCGATGTCAAGAGCATTTGCTTCCGCGATCCGGTGAGCAAAAAAGTCGCCTCTGTCACCAAGAAGAAGGTCAAATATTTTAAGACCGTTTCCAATCAGATTGTCAAGGGCGCGGATACAGACTATGAAAAGCTGCTCAAAATCTACGAATACGTCGCGGAAAACTTTTACTACGACACGATCGCGTTCGCCACAGGCACGAGACAGTACGTCGATCCTTACCGCAATCTCTATAATATGAGAAACAAGAAGAAGAGCGAGAACAGCGAAGGCGGCAAGGTCGCGACAACCTGCGTCGGCTACGCGGCAGCCATTTGCGCGCTGGCGAGAGCGCAAGGCATCCCGACCAGAATCGTCAACGGCCATCACATCAGCCTCAGCACAACCGACGGATTTCATACCTGGTCGACGGAGTCCGACATCACCGAACTCGATCACTGGTGGAATGAGTGCTATGTAGACGGGCACTGGATCACCGTCGATGCCACCCCGGGCAACAGCAATAAGTGGAACAGAAGCTCCAAGACCTGGACCTACACCGGTTTGACCAACTACATCTATTTTGACCCGACACCGGAGCAGCTTGCGACCTCGCACATGCTGTTGGAAGTCAAAGGACTGAAATAGCCGATCAATGCAGTGACTTCCCGCGCTGCGGGCTGCATGCCTTGGCTACGCTTTTGCGAAGTTGAGCGCCTCGCTGGTCTGATGCACCTTCCCGTTCGTATCGACCAGGATCGCTTCCACGCCCTCGATGCTGTTTACCAGCGCGAGGGCGTTTTCGATACCAATCGCCAGGCAGCTTGTCGAAAGTCCGTCACAATCGACAGAACGCCCCTTCGCGGCGATGATGGTCGCGGACAGGACATCGGTATCGGTCGGATAGCCCGTCTCGCTGTCCAAAATGTGGTGATACTTCTTGCCGTCCGCGATAAAATATCGTTCATAGGTACCCGAAGTCACCACCGTCAGATTCGATGCAGGCAGTGTGCCGAGCAACGCGCCGCTCTCTGACTGCGGATCTTTAATACCAATGCGAAAATCCGTTTCTCCGGCCTCTGTATCAAGCATAGACCGCGCTTTGCCGCCGAGCGCAACGATGTTGCCGCCCAGGTCGATGATCGCGCTCTGCACGCCTTTCTCTTCCAAAAATGCGGTCACGCGGTCGGCGATATAACCCTTGGCAATACCGCCCAGATCCAGCTCCATCTTTGGGTCCGCAAGTCGAACCGTATTCCCGTCGATCTCAACCTTGCTGTAATCTACGTGCCGCATAGCCTCAGCCAATACCTGCGCATTTGGAATCTCGCCAGGCGCGGCTTCGTCTGCCGCGCTCTCTCCGCTGCCCTCTGCCGCAAGCGCCGTATCGCCCGCGTCGTGGAAGTTCCAGAGGTCCGTCGCTTTGCCGATTGTGATGTCAAACGCACCGTTCGACAAACGTCCGTATTCGATTCCCTTTTGCAGCACCTCGATAGTCGCGTCGCTGACCTCCACCGCTTTGCCGCCCGCCGCGTTGACGCGCGCGATGTCGGAGTTCTCGATTGTCTTGCTGAGAATTTTTTCGTAAGAATCGCAGAGTTTGAACGCGTCCGTAATCAGCTGATACAGCTGTCGCTGCTGTTCTTCTTCGTCCGCCGCCGCGAAGCTGCCGTCCGCGTCCTCGATGCCGAAAATCGTAATCGTGCAAATCGTATCTAAATAGAAGCCCGTCTTACTGATTCCTTGATTGTCATTTGTTTTTTCGTTGGCTGCACAGCCCGTTTGTGCTATAATAAGAGTAATTACAAGCAAGACACCGAGCAGATGCCGCAAAGGCCGCTTTGGCAGCCGCTGTGCCCGCGTCCGGCAGGTCGTTTCGCGTTTCATAAACCTTTCCCTTCCATGCGGCAAAACACTGTGCGGCATATATCATCTTCCGCGCGCCTCTCTGCGAAGCACAGCGCACTTTGATATCGCAAGCCGCTTTTGCCGATATAACCTGAACATACAGCGCGCTGACCTTCGCGACCCGGCATACCGCCAACGACAAGCGAAAATCTGCGCGCAGGAGATTTTACATGATAAAAAAAGCAGATATCCTTCTTTTTGTGTGCCTGCTGATTTTTGGCATCGCCGTTTCGTGGCTGTCGCTCTCCGACAGCATGACCGGAGAAAACGTGCGCGTCACTGTGGACGGTCAATTGTACGGCATCTATCCGCTCAGCGAGGAGCGGGAGGTCGAAATCGACCATGCAGGTCACACAAATCATATTACCATAAAAGACGGCACCGTTGCAATGACTTCTTCTTCCTGCAAGAATCAGGTCTGCGTGCAGACAGGCGCCATTTCGCAGACTAAGGATGTCATCGTCTGCCTGCCAAACAAGATTTTGGTTGAGATCATCGGTGACAAGCACAAAGGAGGTGGCGTTGATGTCATCTCCGGATAAGACGCGCGCGGGGATTTCCTTGCGCGAGGAAGGCGCGCGCAAAACCGATAGGCACAAAACCAGCGCGTGCAAAGCCGACGGGTACGTCGCGACACATGCCGACGAGCTCCACAAAACAGCCGGCGCGCGCAAAACCGGCGATCGCGGCGAGCTTTATGGGCCTTCTCGTACCGGCCGCACGCGCAGGCTCGCCTTTGCCGCGATGTTCGCCGCGCTCGCGCTGATATTTTCATACGTGGAGGTACTCGTGCCGATTCCCGTACCGATTCCCGGCGTCAAGCTCGGTCTTGCGAATCTGGTGATCCTGATCGCCCTTTACCGCCTGGGCTTCCGCTATGCCTTCGCCATCAACTGCGTGCGCATTGTGATTGCCGGGCTTTTGTTCAGCGGTGTGTTCGGCATGCTCTATTCCTTTGGCGGCGGCATTCTCAGCATCCTCATCATGTACCTGCTGTATCGCACGAAGCTGTTTAGCATGGTTGGCATCAGCATGGCCGGCGGCGTCATGCATAATCTGGGGCAGCTTCTGACCGCCTGCGCGATCATGTCCAACCTCAGCCTGATGAGCTATTTCGCCGTCTTGTTTTTTAGCGGACTTATCAGCGGTATCCTGATCGGCATCCTGGCGTATAGCATCGAGAAACGCCTGCCCGCGGACTTCCGCTAAGTGCAAGGGGCAAATTATTTCAACACGATTGTGAGGTAACAGTATGGAAATCAAACGCCTTTACAAAATCTATTTTAGCCCTACCGGCACCACTGAACGGGTCGTCTGCGCGGTCGCGGAAGCACTCACAGACGATCTCGGCATCGAATCGTTTCTTTACGATTTCACTTTGCCAGGCGCGCGAGGCAGCTTCCCGCGACTTGCGGAAACTGACCTTGTCCTGTTCGGCTGTCCGACCTACGCGGGACGGCTGCCGAACCTCCTGCTCAAGTATCTGGACACCATTGCCGGCAGCGGCGCGCTTGCCGTTCCCATCGTGACCTTCGGCAACCGCGCCTTCGACAATTCCCTGATCGAGCTGCGCGACATCCTCGAAGCGCATGACTTCCATACGATCGCGGCAGCGGCGTTTTCGTGTGAGCATTCTTTTTCGACCACGCTCGGCGCGGGCCGGCCGGACGCCGAGGATCTCAAGGAAGCCGAAACCTTCGCGCATGCTGTTACCGGCAAGCTCGCCGCGCTAGCGGCACTTGACACCCTGCCCGCTCCGATTGCTGTTGACGGAGACGCAGAAGCAGGCTACTATCAGCCGCGTGACCGCCATGGCGTTTTTATCGATATCCGCAAGGTGAAACCTCTGACAAACGTTTCCTGCAACCAATGTGGTCTCTGCGCGGCGGTCTGTCCAATGGGCGCGATCGATCCGAAGGATGCCAGTAAGGTTCCCGGCATCTGCATCAAATGCGGCGCCTGCATCAAAAAATGCCCGCAAGGCGCTAAATATTATGATGACGCGGGCTATCTCTATCACAAAGAAGAACTGGAAGCCATGTACGGCACAAGACGCGCCGCGAACAGTTTCTATCTCTAATAAAAAAAGTGGCTGCGCCACATAAGTGTAGGCAAAAGTTATCTTGCTGCCTGCA
>ERZ825896.180-NODE-180-length-85186-cov-8.303814_pt1 | contig 85186 bp, 74 predicted proteins | sample MGYA00519858_ERZ825896 | MGnify/ENA primary metagenome ERZ825896 (study PRJEB31778, sample SAMEA3449214) | human gut metagenome | biome: human gut; feature: human-associated habitat; material: faeces | place: United Kingdom | collected 2010/2012 ... | reverse complement strand
GATCTTCGGCGATCTGCCGCGCGCTTATTTGCTCGTCTGTATGCTCGGAAAGATATTCCAAAAGCCGCTTGCGCTGCCGTGTCAGATATTTTGCCATCCGCTACGCCTCCAATTTGCAATCTGTTCGCAAATTATTATACTGCATGAGATTTCCTTTATCAATATGCGAATTAGTCGCAAATTAAGCGCTGCTATTTTTCTAACAGCCAATCCGGCAGGTATTTGACCTGAATGCCGTCGTAGTTTCCGAGCGTAAGCCTATCGCCGGTCAGGACGATCTTCTCATAGTTATCTCGGATGCGCCGAAGCGGCTTCATCTCTCGTTCAAAGGTCTCTTGTGCTGTCATATCTGCCGTAACCTGAAAATAGGTGTAGGTTCCCTGCTTTTCAGCGACGAAATCCACTTCAGTGCTGCCGATCTTGCCGATCATGACGCGGTATCCGCGCCGCAGAAGTTCAAAGTATGCGATATTTTCCAAAGAAAATCCGAGGTCGTACTGTCTGCGCGGCAAAATATGATTTCGCAGGCCAAGGTCTACGATATACATCTTCCGATTTGCTTTCAACAACTGCTTGCCGACAATATCGAATCGTTCTGCAGGATAGAAGATGAATGATTCCGTTAGCGCCTCTACATAGTCACTGACGGTATTCGGAGAAATCTTTCTTCCGTTTGAAATGAAATAATCCGTGATACTCCGAATCGAAACCGGATTTCCGACAATGCTTGCCAGATACCTTGCGATCGTCTTAAGCAGCAGAATGTCGTTGATTTTTCGTTTATCCGAATCACTTTCTTTTCGAACCTGCCGATCTTCAATGTCCTTGACGATTACTGTATTGTAAATTCCCTCTAAATAGGTTTCCACCTTTTCCGGCGTGCGGTCCATGACAGCGACATACGGCAGTCCGCCATCCCGCATATATTCTGATAATCCCTGCTCTTGCCCGCTTCCGGTAATTTCTAAAAATTCATAAAAAGAAAGCGGCAGCATTTTGATCTCTACATATCGCCCTGTCAGCAGCGTTGCAAGGTCGCCGGAAAGCATGTAGGCATTGGAACCGGTCACGTAAAGGTCCACCTGTGGCTTTACATACAAACTATCTACCACCTTCTCGAAAGCGGAAACCTTCTGAATCTCGTCCAGAAAAATGTAAGTCATCTTCCCTTTGCACAAACGATCTTTAAGATAAGCATACAGCTTTTTGTAGTCCTGCAGTTCTTCATATTCAAGCTCTTCAAAATTGATCGTGACGATTTGTTCGTCAGAAACCCCACTTGCTTTCAGCCATTCCTGATATTGCAAAAGCAGGGTGGACTTCCCGCATCTGCGGATGCCGGTAACAACCTTGATGACCTGCTCATCCTTCCATTGTATCAAGCGTTCTAAATATTCCTTCCGTTCAACCACGCGAATCACCTCCTGTTCCTAATTGTTCCCATTATAGAGTATTCTATGCAAAAAGTCAATTTATGTTCCTATTTCGGAATATAAATTGACTTTTGTTATCAATTGTTCTGTTTTCAGATCGTATGCGGCACATTTTCGATAAAGTCCGCCGCTTCCGCCGCGCCGCCGCAGCTTCGAAAATCTTCGGCGCAGTCCTGCGCGGCTTTTGCGTAAGCCGGCGCGCTGAGAATCTCCCTGACTGCCGCCCGGATGCCGACTGCTGAGTCCTCCTGCAGCTCCAGCCCGGCGCCAATCTCCCGGACACGCCTTGCGACCGCCCGCTGCTCGTTGGTTTGCGGGTACAGGACCATCGGCGTTGCCATATACAGACTCTCCGAAACGCTGTTCATCCCGCAGTGAGTGAGGAAAACATTCGCTTTTGCAAGGACCTCCGGCTGATCAACAAACGCGTAGACGCGCACATGCTCCGGCAGCGTGCCAAAAGCCTCGACCTCAACCGATTTCCCGCAGGAGATCACAACATCCACTGGTTCCTCCCGCAGCGCGTCGATACATTTTTGATAAAAATCCGGTCGCTCATTGATGACCGTACCCAGCGCGATGTACACCAGCGGCCGGTCGTGTTTCTTATCCGGCGCCGTCTTGCAGAAGATTGACGGTCCGACGAACGCATAATGCGCGGAAAAGCTCTCCGCACAAGGTTGAAACTTCCGCGAGGTATAAACAATCGAATCCGTGTCATTATCGCTCTGCACCAGCGCGAGCACGCTTTTATCCGGGTAGCCGTAAGGTTTCAGTTTGTTCAGCTCCCGGTTGATCTTTGGCAGTCCAAACATGAGACCGACAAGCTCCCGCGGGCTGTTTTTCATATACCGCGAGGAGTGCTGGTTAAAGGCAAAGGTGCTCGTTGAGACGACCAGCGGGATCTTGTGCTTCCATGCGTTCAGCTTGCCCCAGAAGCAGACGGAATCCGCATAGACCACATCCGGCCGGAAGCTTTCAAACTCCGCATGCAGGAAATCGTTCATCGCAAGCGTGATGCGGATGTCCTGAATTGACATCTCGGTCGTCGATACGTTTTTGAGCTTCCGTTCTTCTGCGGCCTGCAGCTTCGGCAGATACGAATCACAGGAAACATAGACTGCGCCGGTCTGCTCGATTTTTTTTCGAAAATCCTCGAAAGAATAGAACCGGACTTCATCACCCCGGCGAACAAGCTCCTCTGCGACCGGGAGCATCGGATTGGTATGCCCGTGCGCGGGAATGCAAAATACGGCGATCTTTTTCATCCCTCAGCCCTCCGTTTTCTCAGGTTCATATTTTAGGCCTTGTGCAAGCGCATGTGATGTATCTTTCCCAGGGGTTTGCTCCCGGTTTTGTGCAGGCTCCTGCACTGTACCTTTCCCGGGTGCCTGCCCTGCGCCCTGCTCCGCGAAAGCCGCCTGAAACAGTTCTGCAAAAGCCCCTTTAGGCGGGATTGCAATGCCCCGCGCCTCATCACCCAGCAAAAGCAGCGTATCGCCCGGTTTAATACCGAATATGTCTCTCGCCTGCTTGGGAATCACAATCTGACCCTTTTCGCCGACCGTTGCCGTCCATGCGTATTTTCCTTTTGGTCCGTCCATGCAATTACCTTCTTTCCGATTTGTGAAATTGCTGCATCCTTAGCAGTGTTGGTATGATTTGTATAACTAATTATACTTTTTATTATCTAAACTGTCAAGACGGACGCAAAACCATGACTTTCCATTTCTCAAATAAAAGGGTCTGTCGCACAGCTGATGAAATTCATCGACCAGAGCGACAGCCCCTTTATTGCCGCTAAAGCACCAAAAAAGCAGGGCTGCTTTTTTTCTGTTAATCACAGACAAGGCAACCCTGCGTGTTTTGCTTAAATCTCATAGTCAGTGTACGGCACCGGCTGGGTGGATACATCATAAAAATGCCACCACTCGCCATCGTACGCCTCAAAACCTACGGATTCCATAACTCGTTTCAGGTATTCTCCGTTTTTTGTGCCTGCCGGCGGATTATCCGGGCACGCGAGGGAGGCTCTTCCATCCATCGTGTCGAACGGACAAGGCATCTCGATATCGTTTCCGTCAAGATCCGTCAGCGTCAGATCAACGCACTGACCGTTCATATGCGTATGCCGAAAACTCGTCATCTTCGATACTTCCGGCGGCCGCGCGACGAAATCATCGTTTGGCATGATTTCCCAGAATTTTTTTTGGGCGCGAATCGGTCTGTAGGCGTCCCAAACTTTCACGCGATAGCCATCCGCGCGAAAGATATTTTTGGCTTGAATCAAAATCGCGGCGGTATGCTCGTCAATCCAGCATTCGCCGGACTGATAGACTTTTTGTCCGGTAAAATTGTCCGCGGTGGCGTATCGAAGATCTATGATAAAATCCGAGTCGATGTCCAACAGCCGAACCAAGTTGCCTTTTCTTTCTATGTCCATGTTTTCTCTCCTCATAATTCCTCTGTTACATTTTTTTCGACGGCCCAATCCTGCGGATATCCATATCGATTCGTGCTATCCTCACCGTTTTCTATGGTGAGCACGAACAGATAAATCCAGCCAAAGACAGGAACCAGGATACTCAAAAACCAAAAGCCGCTTTTATCGATATCGTGAAGCCGCTTTGCGGTTGCGCTCACATAGGGGAGCAGCATGAGAATCGCAAAAATCTGCCACAGCGGAAGGCTCGGAATTTTATTCGTAAACCACGCGCAAACAGCCATGATGACAAGCATCAACAGTATGAACAGCCAATATTGTCTCCTGTCAATTCGTCCCGAAAAAGAGAAGCTCTTTTTTAAAACATTTCTAAAAATATTGATTCCCGCATCCATTTGCTATCCTCCAAGCCGATTTTTTGTTTTTAAAACCAAGGCAGACAATGCGAAGAAAGCCTGCCTTGATCTATAAAAATTTGTCGGATTATGCGTTTTAATATCCGATTCCCGCGGCGATGCCCACCAGTACTGCCTGTGCCAGGAACAGGATCAGGAAAAGCGGCGTAAACCATTTGTACCATTTCTGAAGCGAGATTCCACCCAGGCCACAGATGATAACGATGTCTGCCGTCGGCCAGAAAATGTTGGACAGACCGTCACCGAAGTGGAAGGCGAGAACCGCTGTCTGTCTGGAAAGTCCGATGATGTCAGCGAGCTGTGCCATGATTGGCATGGTAGCCGCCGCCTGACCGGTCGCGGACGGAATAAAGAAGTTAATCAAGGTCTGTACAACCAGCATGAACTGCGCGGATAAGGCCTGCGGCGCGCTCTTAAGCAGGTTGGAAAGGCTGTAGATAACGGTATCCATGATCATGGCGTCCTGCATAACAACCGTAATCGCTTTCGCGACGCCGGTTAACACACAGCCCCAAAGCGCTGTTTTGGCACTGTCGATGAATTCCGCGCACCACTTGTTCGGAGACCATTTGTGGATGCCTGCTGCTACCATGGACATAATCAGGAACAGACCGCAAAGCTGCGGGAAATCCCATCCCCAGTTAATCAGTCCGCACATCAGGATAACCAATGTTACCACAACGTCCAGCAGTACCAGACCGTCCTTTGCTGTAAAGCTATAGTCATTCAGCTCATCTCTGTTAAAAGCGTGAATATTTGTTTCTCCGTAGACAACAGAGAGCTCCGGATTCTTCTTGATTTTTCTTCCGTAAAGAAGCACATAGGTGATCGCGATCGTCATAAAGACCGCAAAGCAGACAACTCTGAAGCCTGTTCCGGAGTAGAGCTCCACACCGGCAATCGTCTGCGCGATACCGACGGAATAAGGGTTTAAGGTCGCGCCCATAAATCCGATGAATTCTCCGCAGGCGATAATTGCAAAGCCGAACATCGCGTCATAACCGAGCGCGACGCCAAGTCCGACGATCAAAGGATAAAATCCATAGAATTCACTCGCCATACCGAAGATGGAGCCGCCAAGTCCGAACACCAGCATCAGAACAGGAACCAAAAGGATTTCCTTGCCGTGGAGCTTTTTGAGAATGGTGCCGATGCCGGCGTGAAAAGCGCCTGTCTTTACGAGTACGCCGAAGGTTCCGCAGCAGCAGAGAATCATGAAGATGACATCCGCGGCCTCCACACAGCCTCTGTAAAGGGAGCTGAAGAATCCAAGGAAGCCTGTGGTTGTTACCTCAGACTTATCAATCACGTGATAGGTTCCGTCAATTGCTACATCTCTCATTCTTCCCGCGGCTTCCATCTGTTCATAGTCGTATGTACCGGATGGAATGATCCATGAAAGGATCGCTACAAGAAGAACAACGGCTGCCACGATAATGAGTGTATCTGGCATGACAAATTTTTTCTTTTTTGCGGTTTCCATTTCTAATCCTCCTACAATAGCATGTTCGCAATAAATCATAAAGTTAAGGAATAAGTTCTTGCTCTCAAATCCTGTTTTCGCCCTGTCACCAATAAAAAGCAAAATGCGTGCCATTTTGGATTCTTCCGTGCGGCAGCTTCCACGCGCGCCGTGGCCGTCTCTTGTTCAGAAGCTGTTAAAAATTAAAAACCCGCGAAATTCAGCGGGTTTTGGGTAGAGTATCTGTTTTTGTTTCTTCTTCCAAATCGTGCGCGCGAACGCAAGCGGCAGGTCAAAAGCCATGTCCCATCGAGTCCGTGAATTCGGATTCAGTCCGCAAACGCGGACTCTCTTTGTTCGAGTTTTGATAACACATCATGGTGATATCCCGCATCACGCTCTCCGCGTTTTTGGTATTCGGAACACTGGAGGCCATGCACAGAATAAATGGATTCTCTCCATAGACGATTCCCATGTCATGGATCTCATTATCGTCATACCCGCTCTGATGCGCGATTTTCATGCTTTCAAGGAAATTGTAGGTCAGCGGCGATGTCTTTTGGTGTTCACACAGAATCTCCAGCATTTCCTTTGAGGCCGCGTTGGAAATAATCTGTCCTTCATACATGCGCAGAAGCAGATTCGCCATCTCTTGTACGGACACGTAATTCTGTACGCCCTTCGTAATCTCCGCATAGTCGTTGATCGCCCGATTGATTCTTGTTTTTTTAAACCCGAATTCCTGCAGCGTGTCATTGACCGCGTCCTTGCCGAACAGTTTCAGCAGGATATTGAACGCCATATTATCGCTGACAATCACGTTCAGTTTATACAAATCTTCTATGGTAAGCTCCGCGCCGATATGAATATGCTCCAGCGCGCTGAACGATTTTTCTCTGATCTTTGGGTAATCGTCCGTTTTTAAGATATAGGTGTCATTTTTGTTGATTTCTCCCTCATTCAGCCGTTTGAAAGCTTCAATCAAAATCAGCAGCTTGATGATGCCGGAGGCAGGAAAAACGTCACAGTTTCCCGCCGTAAATCCGGCTCGCGAATTGATGTCAATGTAGCAAATTCCGAGCTTGCCTTCAAAATCGCCGATTCTGTCCTTCATTTTGTCTAAAAACATGACTCCACCTCATCCGTCCGAATATGGTATTTTTTAATCTTGTCGAAGATGTTGGTTCTCCCGATGGCCAGATATTCCGCGGCCTTTTCCTTATCACCCTGATACAGTCTGAGCGCGTTCACGATTGCGTTCCGCTCCGCGCTCTCCTTGATTTCCTGCAGGGTAGCCGGCACCGCCATAAAGCTGTCAGCAGCATCCGGGAGCAGCACGTCATCCGGCAAGATGATTTTACCGTCAGATAAAATTGCTGCTTTTTCCAAGACGTTCTCCAGTTCCCGAATATTGCCGGGCCATGGGTACTGCAGGATTTTTTTGTAGGCCTGGCTGCTCAGCACCAGCGGCTCGATGCCAAGCCGGTTGCACACGTCCGGCAGAATATCCATCACGATGCTGTAGAGCCCGCCGCGTCTTTCTCTGAGCGGCGGAATATCAATCGGGAACACGTTGATGCGATAGAACAGGTCTTCGCGAAAGCGTTTTTCTCTTACCATTTCTTTTAAATTTTTGTTGGTCGCCGCGATGAGTCTCACATCCGATGTCATTTGGCGCGTGCCGCCCACATGGAAGAAGGTTTTGCTCTGCAGGACTTCCAGGAGCTTTCCCTGCAGCTGAAACGGAATTTCTCCGATTTCATCCAAAAACAGAGTGCCGCCGTAGGCCATCTCAAAATAGCCCTTTTTGCCGCCCTTCTTCGCGCCGGTAAACGCGCCCTCCTCATAGCCGAACAGCTCGCTTTCCATCAGGTTGTAGGGAATCGCCGCGCAATTGACATGAATAAACGGACCGTTGCTCCTTCTGCTCGCCTTATGGATTTCTCCGGCGATGAAAGTTTTGCCTGTTCCGCTTTCGCCGGTCAAAAGAATCGTGGTATTCGTGACGCTCGACTTTTGCAGCAGCCTTGTAACTTCTTTCACCTTGTCATCGTCGCCCAAAAGCCGAAAGGCGTTGTAATTACCCTGCGGCAGAATGCCCTGCGGTACATTCCGCAGAATTTTTTTGTATGCCGCCGACGCTTCCGACATTTCCTGCAAAATATCCTCGGCATCCTGAACGGCAATCATCATGCACGCCCCATTTTGCAGGCTTTTTTTCGCTTTTTTGATGATATAGGTGGCTGCGCCGACTGTAAAATATTTTTCCTCTTCGCCGCCGCACTCTCTCAGCGCTTTGCAAAGCTCGTCACTCAGGACCTTATCAGCCTTCTGTCCCAGCACCGCTCCTTCTTTGAGCCACGCGGGATATTTTCGTTCGGAAAGAATTGCGAGAAGGCCAAGATTCTCTCGCGCTCCGGAAGATCCAAACGCGTGGATTTTGCCCTCTTTCGCGATGATATACATGCTCTCCGTTTCCACCAGTGGAAAGCTCACGCTCTGCGCGTTCAGACTGACCTTGAGGATACCATCTTTTTGCTCAACGACAATTTCGTTGGATTCGTACATCGTATCCAGCAAGACGGCCTGCTTCGGCAAATCCCGCGGAATGCTCTTGACAAGCGGCAAAAGCTCCCTTCGTTCCAGACAGCAGACCATGAGCATGCCTTCCTCCTCGGAAACGATTTTTTTGAACGGGCATTTTTCTTTGATTTGCTCGATCTCATCGACGCTGTCTTTTCGCTGCTTCGCGAAATACAGGAGCAGATCACCGACTTCAAGCTTCCCCGCTGCCGATCCCAGCGGATAGCTTTTTTTTGAGCTGAGAAAAGAAAAAACACGCTCTCCGATAAATAAGATTCTTTCTTCCTGATCCAGCATGATCATGTTCTCTAAATTCAAGGCTGTCCTCCTACGTCTGTCAAAACTTTCGCTTTGCGAGATGTTCTCCATATCATCCTTGCGTGCGGTCACTCGCGCGCTAACTACACTATAGCAAGGCCGGACGCGAAATTCAATGCCGTTTTTTGTTTTTGCCGTTTCGTTTCGCGCTCGGTGGGATATTTTTTACCTTCCCGACCGGAGCATCGCGAAGAAACCTCAGGAGGCCGCAAGAAAAATTGAGTAAGCTCGACTTTTTTCTTGCCTGCTTTCTGTCTTTCTGTTATACTGGGTTCGCAGCGTTTTCCTTGCGAAATCCGCGCTGTGCATAAAAAGGGGAGGATTTTATCATGAAAAAATCAATTCGTTTTTTGGACGCCAATATGCTGCGAGCCTTAGCCTGCGCGCTGATGCTCTGCGACCATATGTGGGCGACCATCGTACCGGGCAATGAGTGGATGACCTGGCTGGGCAGGTTGGCGTTTCCGATCTTTGCCTTTCAGATCGCGGAAGGCTTCTTCCATACATCTAACTTCCGCAATTACGCGGTAAGGCTGCTGATCTTCGGACTGGTCTCTGAGATTCCGTTCGATCTGGTCTACGGCTCCACCATACTCTATCCGTATCACCAGAACGTCATGTTTACCCTGCTGTTTGGGCTTCTTGCCATCAAGGCGCTGGATAACGCCAAACAAAAGCATACAGCAAAAGCATGGATCATCGGCGTCCTTTTGGCCGCGCTTTGCTGCCTGGCTGCCGCTGTCACACTTACTGACTACGGCGCGCTCGGCGTTGCGACCGTCGTTATGTTCTACCTGTGCCGCGACTTTCGCTTCTCATGGGCAGTGCAGCTGGTGTTTATGGTTCTCTTCAACTTGATCTTATTTACAGGAGAGTACATTCCGCTGACCATCGGCAGCCACACCTTCGAGCTGCAGACCCAGGGCTTCGCCGTTTTCGCGCTGATTCCGATCTGGCTCTATAACGGCAAAAAAGGCATTTCAAACAAAGCACTGCAGTATGGCTTCTACGCCTTCTATCCGGTGCACCTTCTGGTGCTCTATCTGCTGTTTACTTACACGAGGTAAGTATCCTAAATCAAAAATCAAACATATCGTGCAATTTCACTCGTCTGTGGTAAAATTGCACTTTTTTTGCTTGACAAACTCGATATTCGAGATATAATGGACGTAACAAAGCTCGATATTCGAGAAAATAAATTTACGGATCACGCACGCCATGCGAACCCGCTGCGAAAGGAGGTGCCTGCCATGCCGCGTGAAAAATTCAAGACCTTGACCGAGCAGATGTTCTATATCCTCCTGTGTCTGTGTGAGGAACGCTGCGGGATTGAAATTCTGGACTCGGTCAGGGATCTGACCGATGATCGGGTCAAGATCGGCTCCGGTACCCTGTACGATCTATTGGAGCAGTTCACAAAGGAGGGCATGATCTGCGAGACCAAAATTGAGGGGCGGCGACGCAGCTACCGGATCACCGAAAAGGGGCGCCGCATGCTGGATGCGGAATACCGGCGGCTCAGCCTGCAGGCCGCCGACTACGCCCGTATCTGCAAAGGAGGTACGCCATGGAAATGAGAGAACACAAAGATTGTGAAAACCGCAATGACTGCAAACGTGCGGTCAAATGGAGCTTTGCCAATGCCGTCCTATACGACCAGCAAAGGATTGAAAAAAAGCTGACGGAAATGGCGCGCAAAGGCTGGCTGATCGAAGAGATGCACGGCGCCCTGCTTTGGACTTACCGCAGGATCGAACCGAAAGAGCTGCATTTTGCGGCAGTCTATTCGCCGCAGAATTTCGGCATCGACGCCGACTCCTTAGCTGCGCAGAGCACGAAAAACGAACTCTGCGCGCGTGACGGCTGGATCCCGGCCGCGGACTGGGAAACGCTCCGTGTGTATTACAACGAGCAGCCGGATCCGGTACCGATCGAAACCGATCCGCTCGTCCAGACCGAAAGCATCTACGCGGCCATGAAACTGCGGTGGTGGTATTATCCGTTTCTGTCGCTTGGCACTGCAATCGCCATGTTCAGCGCCTATCTGCGGAATCCTCGCTGGTCTGGCGGCATTGTCCCAACCCTGACGGATCCTTTGTTCCTGCTGTGGCTCTGTTTCGCGGCGCTCTCCGTCTGGTGGCCGCTCTATCAGCTCTGGGCAGACATCCGCTGGCACCGCGCAGCAAAAAAGGCCGCGGATGGCGGCGAGTTTCTTCCGATCATGGCAAAACGCATTCCTGACATTTACGTCATGCTGCTGGCGCTGGTGCTGATCGTTATCATGCTTTTTATCACTCTGTCATAGCCTAAGGAGGGAAAGTGGAAATGAGAAAACACAAAAAAGAAACCAAATGCGGATTTGGCGGGGTATCCATACAGCGATGAAAAAACGCTGGCCGTACTTTTTAGGTACCATTTTATACGCACTGTACTGCATCATTACGGACATAAAAAGTGTGATAACCGGCTACCTCGGCTCAAACGCTCTCCTGTATTGGCACCTTGCCTTTTGGGGCATTTGGTGCTGCTTCATGCTCTATCAGCTCTGGGCTGATAATCGTTGGTATCCCATTCTATTTTTGTCGATATTTCTTATACAAGCTTTCCTCAAAAACTGCTTGACGTATGACAAGTGATAATATACAATGACAGTGAGGTGAAGTGCTTATGCAAATGACAAAGGAAAAACAGGATCTGACCTATCTCTCGTGGTCAGTCTATCGCAATTCTTCCGGAACAGCCGGCTCATTTTTGAAAGCATACTCCGAGCTTGGCGCAAGGAAAACCTATTACAAGCTCTCGAACTTTGATAAAGCGCGCGGGGTTATCGGGCATGAATGCGTGAACGAGTTGATTGTTGACCGGCTGCTGACCATACTCGGAATTCCGCATTTATCCTATCAGCTGATTCATGCGGATGTTGCGGTAGACGGCAAGATTCATGAGGTTTATCTTTGCGCTTCGGAAGATTTCAAGGCAACGGGCGAATCAAAGATCGCATTGGATGTCTACAAGGAACTGGAGGCGTTGCCGGATGAATCTGTCTTGGCTTTTTGTACTCGTATGGGATGGGAAAACTATATCTATCAGATGCTGATTGTGGACTATTTGATTCTGAATCGAGATCGCCACGGTGCCAACATTGAGGTGCTGCGCAACAGCCGGAAAAGGACACTTCGTCTGGCACCCTTGTTTGACCATGGTCTCTCGCTGCTTTGCAGCTGCCCGGACGATGCTGCGGCGACAGCGTTCGATGTAATGGCCGACAAGCCCTGCAACAACTATATCGGTTCAAAATCCACATGGGCTAACCTTGACATCATCCCGAAGGATAAAATGCCGAAACTTATGCCGCTTCACGAGAGTGACAAGCGGATTCTTATGGAAGGGCTGGACGGTGTCCTCTCTCAGACGCTTCAGGACAGGATATGGGAAATGATCTGGAAAAGGTGGTGCGCATATGAAAATTTTTGCAATTCGAGATGAATCGGCGCAAGCGCAGAAGGATCTGGCCTACCTTCTATACTATGAGCAGACAAAGCGATTCTACATTGAACTGCCTGAGAATGCGGATATATGGGAAACCCCTTTGCTCTTGGACTCCTTTGTGAAGCGTGGAGAAACCACGGTCAATTCTTATTGGAGCAAGCTCTGGGTTCAGCAGCGCATCACGCCGACCGATCGCCAAAACATTGGCGAGATTTTGCGCGACAATCATCTAAAGGAATACGACGAGTACAAGCTTCTGATGCTGGCAATGGGCCGATGCGCCCAAGACGATTACTACCTTGTTCCCATTGACGAAAAGGAGCTTCCTGCAGAAATTACAAAGCGCTTCTCTAAGAGAATAGAAGACGTGCTGCCGCTCGAGAACAACTGCCTGCTAGTGTTTTTTCGGGACGGCACAGTAAAGAAATGCGATTTGCAGAAGCATTTTGAAAAGACAAGAGCATTTCAAGTCCTGCTCAAAAAACCGGACTTTTTTCAACAGGTACAGATGCAGCCGGGCGGATACGGCGTTGCATGGGACGTAAATATGACTGTTTCGGACGCTATGCTCTACCGGATTGGCAAAAACGTTCCCTTGACAGCGGCTGATTTTCGAAACTTTGCTGCCCACAGCCTCATCAACGCGGCGGAAGCAGCGGAGATATTGGGCTGCTCCCGACAGAACATTATAGATCTGACGAAGCGCGGAAAACTCCATCCGATCAAATCCTCGGAAAAGAGCACACTGTATCTTAAAAGCGAGGTCTTAAAGCGAAATTGGCAGTGAATCCGTGTGATACCCCTTTATCACCTTTTGCCGAGGTCATAAAGGGGTATAAGATTTTTTTGGGGGGGATATCTTGTGCCGTTTGCGCGAGCTGCTGCCTTACTTTGACGGTTACAAAAGCTTGCGGCGGAGCCCCTGCAATAACCTGCAAAGGCTCCGCCGTCTCACATTTCACTATTGTTTCACTATTTTCTCATGGGTGTTCCCGTTTTACTGCCCGCTGCGGCAGCCGTCTGTGTTTCTGCCCGCTTTTCCTGCCGCTCCCGGCACGTCGTCACGACGGTAAACAGAAGCAGTGCCACCCAGATGAAGCAAAAGGTGATGAATTGCCCGCGCCCCATTTTTTCGTGCAGGATGATGCTGCAGACAATGCCGAAGGTCGGCGACAGGTACTGCAAAAGTCCCATGACGACCATCGGAACCCGCTTCACGCAGCTCGCGTACAGCACGATCGGCAGGGACATGACCGCCCCTGCGCCCATGAGAAAAATCTGCGTGCCGAAATCCACCGACGCGAGACCGTTTTGTCCGGTACGAAACAGCAGGATCGTCAGCAAGGCGAACGGCGCGACGAGCATCAGATGCACCGCTGTGCAGACGACCGCATCTTTTTTGACACCTTTCATAAAGGCCGCGTAAATCGAAAAGCAGAACATCAAGCCGATCGAGATCAGCGGCGCGTCACCGAATCCGCTGCCCGAAAGCAGTACGCCGATCAGGATCAGCCCCGCAGCCGCAATAAGCTGCCACGTCAGCTTCTCGTGAAACACGACCACCCCAAGCGCGCAGACCACCAGCGGCGCGACATAATAGCCCAGGCTGGTCGCCAGAATGTGTCCGCTCGTGACTGCGAACAAATACAGCGCCAGATCCAAAAAATTGAAGAACGCGCCAGGAATCAGATGCTTCAGCATCAGCTCTTTGTCGCGAAAAGTCTCTAAAATTTCTCTGCCGCGTCCGCGCAGCAATACGACTGTTGTTACCAACACGCAGCCCCAAAAAATGCGGCTCATCAACAAAAACAAGCCGTCGATATCCGGTTTCAAGTGAAAATATAGCGGTTGGAATCCCCAAATCACGTAGCAGGTCAGCATACGCAGATAATCGCCGCTTGCGGTTTTTTCTGTTTTTTCGATTTCGTCCGTTTTCATACCTAAATTTCCTCAAATTCGTCCTGGCGTTTCTGACTATTTCCAAAGTTTATCCGGATACTCGCCCTTATCCTTCATCGACTGCAGCGCATTGACAACGCTCTCTTTGTCCTCTTTATAGGTCACACCGTACCACCGGTCGCGCGAACGCAGTACCTTGACATCAGCCTTGCCCTCGTGAAGCAAGCGATCCACTACGCCGGGCAGGAAATATTCTCCTTTGAGCGGATTTTCCGCGAGGATCTTGTCGAGCACGGCAGGAAAGCCTGCCTCCATCTCCCGCAGCATGGATGCCGGAAAGCCCCAAAAATTCATGGAAACGATCTGTCCGCGTGGGATTTCGCCCAGCACCGCGCCGTCATCGTCCGTATAGACAATCTTTTCTCCCTGCCACCGGATCTTCGTCCGCTCTGTGATTCCGGTCAGCATACAGCTTGCGTCGGTCTCGCACACGCCGCGGGAAACAAACCCGTTCTCGGTCAGAGTGTTCTCAATTTCGTAGCCGACCATACAGTAATGCTGCCGCGCAGGCTGCACCTGCCTCGTCTGTGCTGCTGCCGCCTCACGCTGCGCATCGGCCGCGGCCTCTGCCTGCTCCTCAGCCTTTACCAAAAATTCATACATCGTCTGAAATGCCCCAGGCCCGTAATAATCGTCCGCGTTGATGACCGCAATCGGACCATCCGCGAGCTTCCTCGCCGCCAGTACCGCATGTGCCGTTCCCCACGGTTTCACGCGCCCCTCCGGCACTGTGTAGCCCTGCGGCAGATCCGTCAGTTCCTGATACGCGTAAGCGACATCAATGTACTTTCCTGCTTTTTCGTCGATCAGCGCGCGGAAATCGTCTTCATTTTCTTTTTTGATGACAAAAATAGCTTTACGGAACCCCGCCATGACCGCGTCATAGAGCGAAAAGTCCAAAATAATCTCTCCTTTGTCGCTGATCGGTTCCATTTGCTTCAATCCTCCGAAGCGGCTGCCCATGCCCGCCGCCATGATCACCAAGATCGGTTCTTTTTTCATATCCTCAAACTCCTTCTGTTCACGCTGTCTGTGCGGAGGCGCTTTGCCGCCTCCTTGATTTTCGCTGTGTGAAAATATCATACAATAATTCTGCGGTTGATTCAAGCGGCGCGGCAAAAAGCTTTTGGTTTTCACGAAAAAATCCTTCCTCCTCCCTTTTTTCATGCACCTTCCTTTCTTGCGCGCGATGCTCTTGTTTCTCTGTTCTCTTTGTGCTATCATGTTCTTATCCGGCGAGAACAGACAGGACGCGTGGCGTCCCTGCCGGGGTTCTTGCCGCAGCGAAAGCTGTGCCGCCAGGCGAGGCTTTTGTGAGATATTTGGGAATACATCTGTAAACACATAGAAAGGATGCCTTAGAATCATGTTAAAGACCATGCAAAGCGCGGAGCGCGATGCGATTTTTGCGGTTGCCGATCTGATGGCCGCCGCCGCGAAAACAGCTCCGAAGGGGAGCGGCAGAGATACGATTGTGACCGCGATCGTATCCGGAGAAACAAAGGATCAATTAAGAGACAAGCTGACCGAGCTCGGCACAAAGTATGAAGAAGCCTTCATGGTGCGGGATGCCGGAAACGTTGACAACAGCACCTGTGTCTTGCTGATCGGCTGTACTGACACCTATATGGGACTGCATCACTGCAGTATGTGCGGTTTCGCAAACTGCGGCGAAACAAAGAAGCACGGAAGTCCCTGTGTTTTTAATGTTTCAGACCTTGGTATCGCCGTTGGCTCTGCGGTCTGTGCTGCCGCGGATCATCGGATCGATAACCGCGTGATGTACTCCGCGGGCAGGGCCGCGGTAAAACTCGGACTGCTCGGCGACAATGTGAGGATCTGCTACGCGATCCCGCTCAGCACGACAAATAAGAGCATCTATTTTGACCGCAACCCGGGCGCTGTCCTGCGCTAGACGCCAGGCGCCTGGCACGCTCGTCGTGCGGCAGTGCCCGGCGCTTATCGTCAAAACAAGTCTTGTCCGCGTGGCAGCACAGCAATCAGACCCATCAGCGCAAAACTGTCGCGCGGAACGATATCGGAAGACGCATATAAACATGCACGTGATACATGCATTTTGATCAAAGTAAAGGGGCTGCAAGTTAGTCCCTTTTTGATTGCGTCCGTTTTTCCCTGCCCACACAGCTACAAGCAGAGAAACTTTATTTTTTTTGTTTTTCTTCTTCCTTCAAATATTCCTCTGGTCTTTTTTTGTTTGAAACCCAGTGTGCAAACACTGTTTCTACGAGTTTGTCTTTGTCTTTGTTCTTGAAGCATTCGAGAAGCTGTTTGTGGTCTTTGTTTACGTGCGCAAGCCACTGGAACTTATCTACTTCTTTCTGACTGAACCACGAAGTACGGACATATTTTTGCTGAAGGGAGAGAATCAGTTCAACAAGGTTGTTGTTTCCGCATTTGCTCAGGTATACATTGTGGAACTCCAACTGCTCGTTATGATACAGCTCATAATTCTTTCTGTTTATCGCAAGCTCCATGCCGAGAAGAATTGTCTCCATCTTTTCAATATCATCATCTGTAATGGTATCCAGTGCAAGAACCGCAGCATAGGAATCAAGACATGCGATGATGAAATAGTTTTCCCATACATCCTTTCTGTCCAGATGCTTTACGAAAAACCCTTTTCTGCTGTTGTTATCGACGATCCCGTCAGCGACAAGCCTGATCAAGGCTTCTCTGATCGGCGTTCTGCTGATTCCGAAGATTTCCATGAGCTCTGACTCTGAGAGTCTCTTGCCTGATTCATAATTACCGATTTCAATTTCGTGAACGATATAATCATATATCTGCTCACTGGATGACTTTATTTTTAACATTTTCCATATCTCCTAAAAAGTGTAATCAAATCGCGATGCTTATTCATATCGCCCTCTTATTTTATATTACGCATGGAACGTAAGTCAATAAAATCAGACAAAATAAATAAAGAAAAGATATTGACACAAAGTATATTGTATTATAATATATTGTTACAAAATACACAACCTTAAAGGAGGAGGAACACGTGGATACTATTTTTTTTAACGGATGTATTTACACGATGGATACATCTGAACCGACAGCAGAAGCTGTTGCGGTTAAAGACGGAATTATTATCAGAGTAGGTTCAAATGAGGAAATACTGCCTCTAAAAAGCGAACACACCGAGCTTATCGACCTGGAAGGAAAAATGATGCTGCCGGGATTTAACGACAGCCACTGCCATCTCCTGAGCTACGGATACAGCCTAGAAAAGGTAAATCTGTACAGTGCCGCATGCATGGATGATCTGATCAGACTTGGCAGAGAATTTCTTGAGAAACATCCGGGACTTACATGGCTGCAGGGAAGAGGTTGGAATACCAACGACTGGGAAGACACAAGATATCCAAACAGATACGATCTTGACAAGATTACAACAGATATTCCGATGTTTTATACCCGTGCTTGCGCTCATGTAATTGCAGTCAACAGCAAGGCTCTTGAGGTTATGGGTGTTACAAGAGATACAAAACAGATTCCGGGCGGATCGATTGCTTTCGATGATGACGGAGAACCGCTGGGTATCTTTACGGAGGCTGCCAGAGACCTGGTGTATGATGCGCTTCCTAAACTTTCAGTTGAGGATATTAAGAGAATGCTTGTTGCAGGCGGAAAAGATGCCTTGTCATACGGAATCACGACTATGCACACAGATGATTTCGAGGCACTTTCTGTAGGGGAGTATCCAAAAGTGCTCGAAGCGTACAGAGAACTTGAGGATGCGGGTGAGCTTCCTGTAAGAATCTACGCACAGTGTCTGCTTGCGCACAAGGATCTCCTGGACGAATTCCTTTCGCACGGATATACAACAAATTATGGCTCACCGATGTGCAGAATCGGAAGTCTCAAACTTCTGATCGACGGTTCGCTCGGCGGCAAAACTGCTTTTATGAGAGATCCTTATCTCAATGATCCGTCAACAAAAGGAATCGCAACCATGTCACAGGATGAACTCAACGAACTTCTCCTGACAGCGCAAAAAAAAGGTCTGATGGCTTCGCTTCATTCAATCGGAGACGGTGCTATGGAAATGTCGCTGAATGCCATTGAATATGCAGAAATGAACTGTCCGAGAGCTGACATGCGGCATGCGATCGTTCACTGTCAGATCAGCACAGACGACCTGCTGAAAAAATTCAAAAAGCTCAATGTTGTTGCACACGTTCAGCCTGCGTTTATCGACACTGACATGTACATCGTGGAAGAGAGAGTCGGTAAAGAAAAAGCCAAGACATCTTATGCGTGGAAGACCATGCATGATCTTGGCATTCACATGGCGTTCGGTTCAGACAGCCCTGTGATCAGTCTGAGCGTCATGGAAGGGCTCTACTGCGCGGTTACAAGAAAGGATCTTGCGGGAAACCCGGAAAACGGATGGATTCCTGAACAGGCCATCTCGCTTTACGACGCAGTTTATGCCTATACCATGGGCGGCGCCTATGCATCTTATGACGACGGCCGCAAGGGAAGCATCACAAAGGGAAAATATGCAGATATGGTTATCCTTGACAAAAATATCTTTGATATCCCTGAAGAAGAAATCAAAGATACCAAGGTGTTAAAAACTATTCTGAATGGTAAAATCGTTTACGAAAGGAGTTTAAACTGATGAGTAACAAAACAACAGAAACATCAAAGGCTGGATTTAAACAGGAAATAGGCTTGTTTGGCGGTGTCAGCATGCTGGGAAGTATCATGATTGGCGGCGGAATCTTCTATCTTGGCTCATATGTGCTTCAGCGTACAGATTTCAGCATGGGGCTGTCGCTGCTTTGCTGGGTAATCGGTGGTATTATTACGATGCTTGGCGGTCTTTGCTTTGCTGAGATGGGCGCTATGCTTCCGAAGGCGGGCGGAATGACCGTTTATCTGAATACTGCTTTTCATCCGCTTCTTGGCTTCTTGAACGGATTTAACAGCTGGCTCTTAAGCGGTGCAGGTTCACTGGCAGCAGGCGCACTCGCGTTTTCTGCAATATTCGGTCTGACGGGAACAACCGGAAAGCTGGTAGCTTCAGCGCTTATGATTGCGTTCACCGCGTATAACATGCTTGGCATAAAGGCCGGTTCGATGTTCCAGAATTTTACCATGGTGGCAAAGCTGATACCGATTGCGATCATCATGATTTCGGCGTTCCTTATGGGCGACGTTTCTCCTGATCTGGCAATCTTACCGGAAGGAACAAGCTTTGATTTTTCGAGCTTCATAAGAATGACTGCGTTTGCGACTTTAGCAACACTCTGGGCATACGAAGGCTGGATTAACCTGAATACCGTATCCGAAGAAATGAAAAATCCAAAGAGAAATCTTCCGCTTTCGCTTATCATCGCGATCGGCGGAATCACACTGCTGTATGTACTCTTTAACTATGCGATTTACAGAGTAATCCCTGCAGATGAAGTTCACTCACTGATCGATAGCGAAAGCTTCTATCTCGGTACCGAAGTCGCCAAGAGACTGCTCGGCGGATTCGGCGGCGTTATCGTAATCATCGGCATGACGATTTCACAGCTCGGTTCCATCAACGGTATGGCTATCGCATTTCCTCGTACTTACTATGCAATGGCCGCAGAAGGACATTTCTTCAAATCGTTTGCAAAACTGCATCCGAAATACCGCGTACCTACAGCGCCAATTCTGTGCCAGTGCTTAATCACAATCGTGCTGATCTGGCTGAGAGACCTGAACCAGCTGACATCGCTTGTAGTATTCAGTAATATGCTGTTTAACGTCATGGTTATTATTGCAGTACCTGTACTGAGAAAGAAAATGCCGGATGCCGAAAGACCTTACAGAGTATGGGGCGGCATGCCTACCGTATATGTAACCATTGCAATCTTCTTCCTGATGATGCTCAACACACTCTTCGAAGATCCGCTGACTTGCGTTATCGGACTTGCAGTACCTGCCGTAGGCATTCTGGTATACTTACTGTTTGACAAAAAGCTAAAAAAAGAAAGAGCACAGGCAGACAACGCAGAATAAGAAGACAGAAATAAACAAGGTGCTTTTTTCGTGATCTCGGAAATATCGCTGTGCGATATTTCCATGCATAACATGCATAATAAGAAAGCGTAAGCTCATGAAGCGGGTGAGAAAAATCTTACCCGCTTTTTGTTCGTCTATCAGGGATTTTTGCGCACACTTTTACGCTGGGGATCAGCCTTGTATCGCACCCGCGGAACGATCGAGCTGCGATTGCATCGTTAGGATACAAGGGTTCTCAGATATTCTTCCACATTCTGATACTGAATCCCCTCGATCTCCTGGTTATCCCCTCGGTAGAGGACAAACTTTCCGGTAATTGGGCCGTAGCGATGCGCTGTCTGGGTACATTTTTGTTCGTCGATCAGATGGCGATACTGCTGCGGTGCGGGGGCTTCGCTATGCTTGATTTCGAAAATCTGACAGGAGCCAGCTTCCGGATCAAACACCACCATATCAAACTCGCCCACGGGGAATTGCAGAACAAATACCTGCTTCTTGGGGTTTGCCAGCTTGGTTTCCAGCAGGACGATATCTTCCAGCATTCGTCCCTTGATTTCAGTCAGGATACGCTGCTGCACGGCGGTGCGTTCTGCCAGAGACAGGGCACTGAACGTTTCATCCAAAAGCAGACTTTGGATCAGTGCATTCGCCTGCGCGTAACGCAGACCGGGCTGCGCAATCACTGTACGTTTGGACTTTGTGCTGACATCCGGCAGATGCAGTACATCAATATCCCGCGTCAGATCCAGCAAATCCAAATACTCTTTGATCTGCACCGCGTGAATATCATCCAGTGCTACAGTCCGCTCTGCCTTATTGCGAATCTCCAAAAGCTTTCGCAGGCTGTCGGTAACAGCTGCAAGATCGATGCGGTCGAGGATGTCCGTTGGATTCTCTCGATCCCGGCGCAGATTGCTGGCGGAAATGCCGAGGTCATGGGATTTCCAATCCTGTGATAGCACTTCCAACGTAAAACGGTGGTTGATATCCTCTACAACCCTGTTGATAGCGCTGGTCAACTCGCCTTTCTCATATAAATCGTGTAGATGGCGAAAATGCCCCCCATACTGATAGCAGCGCAGGGAGTGTTGGATGTTGCGGGCAATGGCGGTGTCCACATATTCGTCAGTGCTTTCCTTGTTAGCGAACGGGGATGTCTCGTTGTAGTGGATGCCGCCGAGACTCATCGTGCCGCCATAGCGGATATACTCGTCAATCCCATGGATGCCGAGGACAGATTCAAACTCTCGATATGGAATGAATGTCGTATGCAGCAGGATGCAGCGGTCATAAAGCTGCTCATCTTTGGTGATGAGGAAGCCCAACGAGTCTGTGCCGGAGAGCACGATCTTCATGCCGCACGCCGCGAACACATCAGAAAACAGCGCCGCGCCCTCGATGAAATCCTCCATCAGCGTCACTTCATCAAGAAACACATAACGAAAGCCTTGTGCTTCCAACAGCTTAAGATCTCGATTTACATCCGCCAACGTATCCCTTGCGGTGATCTGAATAAATGCCGACTTGGCAAGGTCTGCATCGCTCATCTCCGCAAAAATCTGACGAATCATGGTGGTCTTACCTGTCCGGCGCAGACCGCAGAGAATGAATACCTTGTCCTGCGGCTCGCCGTAGACAAAATCATGCAGCTGCCGGAAGCACGCGCGCCTGCGATAACCGAGAACAGATGCCGCAAAGGAACGCAGGGTTTCACCGGTGCGGATATTTGTGGTAAATGCGGAGAGGCTTACAGATTTTGTCTTATGCATTTGTTTTTTTAGCGCTTTTAGCCTCTGCTCCAATTCCTTCCGCTGCGCAATCTGCGCACGGAAATTCTCCAACTCATCCGTAGGAATATACTTCTCCCGCCGTTTCTTGTTCTCCGTCCAACGGTGGTAGAAGTATGCCTTTCCGTTCACTATTTTTTTCGTAATAGAACCAGCCGGCAACTTTGCAATCTGCTGTTCCAGCTCCGCCGCCCGGGCTTGGATTTCGAATTGTTCCATAGCACACCTCTCGTTTATTCGTGATATTCTATACAAAATTATACCCTATTATACCCTTAAAGTAAAGGGTATAATAGGGTGTCGTTTATCTCTCTCACTCTGTCCCGATGCCCAGCTCCTGAAACAGTGCTTCGACATCGTCCACATACGGCGCGAGTTCGTCAAAGACATTGTAAGAGGTATAGAGGGAAAGGATGCGCTCCTTTGGCGCGGCGCCGAAGCTGAGCGCACCGCTGCGGTCAACCGGCGGCAGCTCCCGATACGGCAGCTGGATCCCCGGCCTGCAGGCATAGACCTCAGCGTTCATGCCATAAACATAACGCGCATCACGCATCCATACATACAGATAACCGCGTTGATTTCGGCTAAACAGTGGATAAGAGTAGCGCGCTTTGAGATAGGCTCTGGTCATCGTCGATTCCCCAATCCAAGGTGTGACAATCGTCTCTTTCTCTACCTGCGGCACTGCCGTCAGCAGCTTGCCGCCCCGCTCGCAGAAGACGCGGCCGCCGTATGCCCCGTCCCACTCATGATTAGACAGGAGGCTTGCGCCGTCTGCGATCCACGAATGCGGCTTTCGGATTCCCGTATCCAGATACGCATAGAGGAAAAACGCTTTTGTCTCTACACCCGCGGTCTGCACATAGATGATACTGCCCTGCATTTTTGAGGAACGCTCCCCATTCTGCGCCTCATCGTAATCGACGACGCGAACGTTCAGAATTTCGCAGCCTTGCAAATCCGCAAGATCCTCGTCCGCGATCTGGGCGAGTAAATCCGCGCGGAACCCCTTGGCTTCCAGACTTTCTCGCAGGGCACGCATCGCAGCCGCATGATTTTTTTCCGCCTGCCCCTGCTGCGTATCCGATTCTCCTGCCGCCTCTGTTTCCGCTTCCGGCGGCAGCTCTGCCTGCGTCTGCGTCTGGCTTGCAAGCCCGACTTCCTGCCAGTCCACCGGTGTATCATGAAACGCGATATTGCAGGCAATCAAGCCAACAATGAAGAACACTGCCAGCCCCACCCACAGGCGTTTTTCGGAGACGCGCACAGGCGCCGCCTCCATCTCGTAGCCGCTGTCCCGGATCGCGTCCGCAAGCTTCAGAATACTGCGCAGCGTTAAGATAAACAGCACAAGCATCGCGATCGCAAGAACGGTCATGTAATCCTGTCCGATACGGCTGCTAAGCAGCGTCAGCGCGATGACAGCCAGTTTCCAGAGTATGATCGGCAGCGTCGGATTTGCTGCCTGTTTTGTACCCGCAGTGCTGCCGCGATTTACAGCCTGCATACCCTTCCCCATACAAAAAAGCAATGCAAGCTCTATTCCCGCGCCGGCCCAGTTGTTCCATCCGGCGATTTCAGCGTACAGCGGAGACGCGCAGGCGAAGATCACAATGCTGTGATACAGCAGAGCGACCAGTGAAAATATCCATGCCGCGCGCATCCAGCGGTTCACACAGCGCAGCCCGCGCATACCGCTGTAGATCAAAATCGAACCGACCAGCGGTAAGATCCACGCAAGACCTAAAAAGTTCAACGTAATACTTCCCAGCACCAGACCTGCGATGATTCTCGTGATGAAATCCCGAAACGGCGTGATATCCGCGGCATAGATCCGCACGCATCCGGCAGCGGCATCCGTATGATGCACGTCCTTGTCGAACTCCGCACGCAGCAGTGCCTCTAGCATCGCATCATCCGGCATCCTTGCTGTGCCGCATGTCTCGTTCGCGGCCGTATCGCGATGATCACGTATCGCTTTTTGTGCACTTTCGTCTCTTTTCGTGCCTTTCCTATTCCACATGCGTGCTGCCCCCTTTCCGCTGCCGCTCGATGTCCGCGAGCAATTTTTTCTTGATGCGATACAGCTTCCCCTCCGCGGCGCGCAGGCTCATTCCCGTCTCTGCCGCGATCTGTGCCATCGGCTGCATATAGTAATACCGCCGGAGAATCAATTTTTTCTCACCCTCCCGCAGTCCCTGCAGCGCTGCCGCAAGCTCCTGCAGATTTTCTCTGCGAATCAGGAACGCCTCCGGTGCATCGTGATCCTCTGCTGCATCGCCGCGCCTTTCGAGCACCGCCGCGGCCTCTTCACTTCCTGCCAAAATCTGATGTTTCCGTTTTTTGATGAAATTCAAGGCGCCGTTGCGCGCGACCTTTGTCAGCCATGCTGTCAGCGACCCCTTGTTTTCATCGTAATATGCGTCGTATTTTTGTATGATGATTTCGCTGATCTCGCTGAAACAATCCTCTATCAAATTTTCGTCCCCGACGATCGGCCGGATGATATAGCAAAGCAAACCGCGATATTCGGTCAGGACACGCGATACGTCCAACCTTGCGCCGCTGCCGCTGCCCGCATCTGATTTTTGTGTCCGGTTCTCTCGCATCTGCCGCCCTCCTTTCTATCCCTTTGCCCTATAATACAAGAAAGGTTTTCAAAACCCACGAAAAAAATAAAAATCCCTGCCTGCTGCCCTCTCGGACTTGTGGATCAGGGATTTTTGCGCACACTTTTACGCTAGGTGTCAGCCTCGCATCGCACTGCGGCGTTCGAGCTTTTGTGAAATCAGAATCGCGATAAGCAGCACGCCGCCACCGATGCACCAGCCTGCCAGCACATCCGTCGGCCAATGCACGCCGACGTAGACGCGGCTCGGTCCGATTGCGATTGCCAAAATTCCGCAGACCCAGCTGAGCGCGGTTTTGAGCTTTTGGTTTTGACAATGCTTTTGAATCAAATAAAGCAGCAGCCCGTAAAAAACGATGGATGTCACCGAATGCCCGCTCGGAAACGAATAGCCGCCCTGTGTCACCAAATGAAAGACCTCATCCGGCCGCGCGCGCAGCACGAGATGCTTCATCGGCTTATAGACTGCCACACCTCCAAGACAGGCCAGTGAGACCGGCAAGCCGTAGGTTTTTCGATTCGGCAAGAGCAGCAGAATCAGGCAGAACAGCACGATCGTCATAGTATCTGACAGATGCGTCAGCGCGCAGACGATCACATTCTGCACCGGCCCCCGCAGCGAAAAGAAAAAATTCTGTATGATAAGATCCGCCGGCGTTGGCATGGTTTCATAAACCGTACCTACCTGGTATGTAATCCATCCCGCGACCGCGAACAAAACGCAGGCACTCAAAATCAGCCCCGCGGTATATATCTGATGTTTTTCTGAACGATGCATAGAATCCCCTCTCATCCTTTTTTGCTTTATCTTACATCTTACAGGATTCCCACCGGATTTGCAAGCGTCCCCGCGAAAATTTACTTTATCGCAAGGCGCTTTGATGAAAATTTACTTTTCGCTGATAGCCTTGCGTCCGACGCGCAAAATGTGTATAATAATTGCAGCGCTTCACGCGCGATCCACATCATCAATTTACGGAGGAACTCATTTTGAAATTATTTGATAATATATCCGGTCTTTCCATCATCGGCGGCGGTATGGCAAAGCTGGGGCCGAACAAAAAAGCCATCGAAAAGGCGAGAGCAGAGGGCGATGTCAAGACGGAGCAGGCGGAGATTCTAAAAGCCTGCCAAATCTGGTCAAACCATATTGTCGAGCGCATGCAGGTTGATATCCGTGTCATCCACGAGGAAAATCTCCCCAAGCACGGTCCTGTCGTTTTCATCGCCAATCATCAGTCCTACGCGGATATTCTGACTTTTTTGTATATCGTAAAAAATCATCAGGTCGCGTTCATCGCCAAGGATAATCTCGAAAAAATCCCGTTTTTCGGCAAATGGGTCGAGCGCATCCGCGGAATCTATATTCACCGCGGCGATGCCAGAGCCTCGCTCGCGACCATCAACGAAGGCGTCGAATACCTCAAGCAGGGATTTTCCCTGGTTATCTTCCCGGAGGGAACCCGCAGCCGCTCCTCGGAGATGGGCGAGTTCAAGCATGGCAGCTTCAAGCTGGCGACCAAAGCCAAGGTACCGATCGTTCCGGTCACCTTAAACGGCGGCTACCACACCTTTGAGGATCATGGCGCCGTCACCAGGGGGCAGCATATCGACGTGCTGGTACACCCGCCGATCGAGACCAAGGATATGTCGCGTCAGGAACTGGCAGAATTACCCGCGCAGGTGGAAGCCATCATCCGCGCAGGGCTCGCAGAGCTGGTGCAGCAATCGGGACAAGAAGAAAAATAAGGATTAGGACGTAAGCGTCTACTTTTCTTGACTGGTACATCGTCGGATTATTTTTTTGCCATTCGTCGGAAAAATTCTTCGCCACTCGTCGGAAAAATTCTTCGCCAATCGTCGGAAAAATTTCTCGCCATTCGTCGGAAAAATCTTGTTTTATTTGTCTCGATGGGGTATACGAAAGACCATATCGGCGTCAAGATGGTGTCTGCGTTGTCCCCATCGGCTGCCTCAAAAATTAAATCTTTCTCAGATTCTTTCCCCGGCGGCAGTGTAACTGCCGCCGTTTTACTCAAAAGGCTTGCCCGCCTTATACCTTCTGCGTCTTTACGCTGCTGTACTGTCCGTAGATTTTCTTTCCGTTTACGGTCTTATACGCGCGGACTTTCACATAATAGGTCTTGCCTTTTTTGAGACCTGTTACGGTCTTGAACAGGCTCTTACCGCTGACAGTAGTTTTCACTACATTCTTGGTAAACTTCTTATCGGTCGCGCAGACAATCTGATAGCCGCTGACCGCAGCCGTCTTGCCGCTTCGTTTCGTCACATAGTCGGTATTGATGGCGGCTTTCTTCCAGGTCACTTTCAGCTTGCCGCTTCCGCTTTTAGCGGTCTTGCTCAGGGTCGTCTTGGCAGGGACATCCTGATAGAAGAATGCCAGTGCATAGTAGGCCTGCTCGGTTGCCATCTGGTCGACCACAGGCTGAAAACCGCCGCTTGCCTTGTTCACATGGCGGAAGCCTCCGGTCTTTTCATCGTGGAAGGTCAAAAGGGCATCCACAATGCTCTTGCCGTTCTTCACAAAACGCTTGTCCGTATTCGGATTTACACCGCTTAGATACGCGAAAACCCATCGGGGAGTTTTCCCGATGAGCCTTCGCGTTTTTACATACAAGTTTTTTAAAGATTCGTTATTTTGCTTTTGACCATGTTCTGGTTGCATACTTACACTGCTTCAGCGCTGTCTTTGCAACGAGTTTGCCGTTTTCGTCGTATGCTCTTACCTGCACTTTATAGAAGTATTTCGTGCCTTTCTTTCCGCCAGTGTTGATGTAAGAAGCAGTCTTTTTCGTGACGGCTGCTTTGTAGCCTGCGGCTTTCTTCGTCGAGCGATAGAAGCGGTATTTTACGGTATAGCCCGCATCTTTGAGTTCTTGGATCATCGCCTTGTCCTGCTTGTCGAGGCTGACGGTAACTTTAACGTTTTTCTTCGCGGTTTTCGCGGAACGTGCCACCGGTGTCAGCTTCGCGGTCAGCGCCTTTACGTCTGTCTGCGGTTCTTCTTCTGCTGCTTTTTCGATTGCAACGGTTACTGTAGATCCGGTTGCAGCTTCGGACATTGCTTTCAGCTCTTCCTGCGTGTAAGTCTTATCACCAAACGGTGTTCGTATGGTCAGTTTCGCATTCGTATCTTTTACGATGGAATCGATGAAGCTCTTGTCAAGCGTTACATCAACCTTTTTCGCATCGCCAACGGCTTTGCTGGAAACAACTAAGATGATTTCGTTTGATTTATTATCCTTCACCTGTTTCAGAATTTCCTTCTGATTATCCGCAGAAACCTTGACATCGGCAACCTTCGTCTTCGTGCCGTCAGCGTTCGTCTTTTCGCTTACCTTGACTTCGGTTGGGGCGGTCGTCGTGCCTGTCTTGGTGTCGGTTGTGACATTCTTGACTTCCTCGACAACACCGCCGCCCGGTGTATTCCAATCTTCCGAACCCTGTTCTACCGTGTAGTCATCCGTGTAATGGAAAACAATCTTGTCGCCATCCTTTAAGAACTGCTCGCTGACTGCAAGCAGCGGGTGTTTGCCGTTCAAGGTATACATCCAGCCGGAGCTTGGGCCATTATCCATTTGTCCAAGTTCAATAGTACCATTAGTACCATTATAAGTTACGGAAGAAATATACATTCCGTACTGCGAATTTTCCGCATTAAATTTAACACTTGGATTCGTAGCTTTCTTTTCTACTTCCTGCAGGAAATCCCAAACGGTTGCGTTGAGGTCTACTTCATAGTCCTTGCTTGGAAGCCATTCTGTCAATCCACCGTTTTTCAGAGTATGGCTTTCACCATTTTCTCCGTGCAAACTATCACCTAACAGTGTAAGGTTGACTTTGATTGTGTTCGGATTCGTTGGCGTACCGTCTGCGCGTTTGTTGATTTTTACCGTAAAGTCGCAGGTTGCATTCTCATAGGCCGCAGTCAGGTGTACGATTGCCTGCTTCGAGGAATCAAAGCCGGTAACTGTAACGCCGTTTTCCAATGTCGGGTTCGTGGTCGTTCCGTCACTCCATGTTACAGTAAACTGAATGTCGCTTAAATTGAGCTTATCGCCGATATAGTATTCTTTCTGGTAGTCACCACTGACTTCGATTTTATATGCAACTGCCTTATCGGAAAGTACCGGACAGTTTTCGCCCTGTACCCAGTTGTGCATACTGCTTGCATGTGCGTTGAGCAGTCCTACGATGGAACCATTCGTCATTTCGTCTCGTGAGCAAGCCTTCGCAATCTTGTCCTTATCTTCGCCCAATGGGTCGTCATCGCGATTCATACTATACTTGCCAACACTGGAATATTCCCTGTCAATGCCATCTTCGCGGTCGACCCAGTCACAAACCTCTTTCAGACTGTCCTTGGAGGTATCATAATAGTAAACACCATCATGCATTCCCATTGGACGAATCTTGCTCGTGTCAATATGTTCGACAGCGCCGATACCTTTTTCCTCCTTACCGTTTGTGATGAAATAATAGTTATTTTCAATGACATTGCATTTGTTCAACGAACGCATGAAACCTGTAATAGCGCCCTTCGATCCACCGATGTTATCAGCCGGAGCCGCCTGCGTCGGTCGAGGCGGTGCAACCTCCTCACCGTTTAAGTGGAGAGCTCCGTAGAACACATTGTTGCGAATATATCCAATACCGTTATCCCATGCCTGATCGCATCCGCCTTCGCCGCCAAAGAGGCCGCCGACCGCTTGTGCACCGGTAATGTCTGCATTCACATAGCAGTTCTCAATCTTTACGCACAATGTGTTCGGTGCACTTTGTTCGTCATAGCCGCCACCCAGAATGCCGCCGATATATTCGCCGTCTGCATTGATACTTCCGGTAAATTGCGAGTTTTCAACGCTGCAAAAACGCATCGCATAAGTCTTATATCCGGCAAGACCACCGACATAGTTTCCCTTGGAGGTAACATCTGCTGCACTCTTGCAGCCAACCAGATTGAAAGCGCCTTGACAAATTATTGAACCAATATACCCGAACGTATCCGGTTGCTCTGCCTCTGCATCCCAACCGACTCTGACATTCGACTGCACTTCGCAGTTTATAATATTCACGCCGCCGCTGTATCCTACGAGACCGCTGCTATGCGTTGTAGATCCGCTCAGCAGCTTACAATTAAACAAGGTTGCTGATGCACCATCATATTTGCTCGGTCCGATACTCCATACCAGACCCGAAGATGCTATATACTCGCCTTTCACCTGCACATTCTTGATTGTTGTGCTTCCTACTGTACCAAACAGGGAACCTGTGCCCTTTTCATGAATGACTGTCTTATTATCTCCGTCAAAAATACCTTCAAAAGGATTCTCTGAAGTACCGATTGATTCCCAACCCTGTTTAACTTCAATATTGTCTGCCGCAAGGATAAAGTATTGACCGGTAAACCGGTTTCCTGCTTTTACCCATTCAGAGATTGTTTGAAGATCTTCATAGCTCTTAATCGCAAAAGGTGATTTCTCACTTCCGCTTCCCTCAAGCGAAAATTCGCTGTCAAGCAGGCTGACTTCGATTGGCTCTGAGGTCAGCATCGTTGTCGCACCATCTGCTGTTGTCTTAAAGATGACGCAAACATAGTTCCATGTGCACATTTTCGCGCTGCCGCCCTGAGCTTCTAAGGACAAGGTTGTAACGAGATCGCTGCCGGACGGGGTGCAATTTCCGGAGGAAAGATATTTGAGATGTTTCAAGCCATCCGGTGTCTGTTCGGTATAATACCAGTCGACTGTGATCTTATCATCCTCCCGCTTTGCGGCTTCACTTGGATAACGCAGTTTCAGAGAAATTGTCTTTTGTTTTAATTCTGCAGCATCACGGCTGACAATATCCGCAGATTTTTCCACAACTTCAAAGGCTCCGGTCTTGGTCGTCGGCTGTACATAGTTTGCGATTACAGCTCCGGCAAACTTCTTTCCCTTTTGATCCGGCCATTTTTCCCACGGTCCTGCAAAGTAAATCATAGAATCCTCACCGGAAAATGCACCATCGTCAATTGCCGTCACCGTTTCCGGCAAAGTAATGCTTTCCAGCGCCGTACAGCCCATAAACGCATTCTCCGGAATCTTTGCAATGTTGCCCTTTACAATCACATGCTTTAAAGATGTGCACTGGTAAAATTGTTCTTTACTCAGTTCTGTGATAGTCTCAGGCAATACAATTTCTTCTACCGACGTACCTTGTATTACCTTGATTCCGAAAGCAGACAACTTGTCCGGCAATTCCAGCTTCGTTAGTTTTGTGCAATTCATAAAAGCACCACTGCCAAGGCTTTGTAATCCGCCCGGTAGTGTAATGCTCTGCAGGGAGGTATCTTTAAAGGCATTGCTGCCGATCGTCTTAACAGCATCCGGCAGCTTGATTTCTGAAAGTGCACTGCATCCGCTGAATGCAGAATCCTTAATATCTTGCAGCGTGCTTGGAAGATTCTCTACTTCTTTCAGCGCTGTACAGCCTTCAAAGCAGTGCGCTGCAATTTCCGTCAGGCTGCTTCCTTCTTCAAAGATGACTTTTTTCAGTTCGGTCCGATTTGCAAAGGCATACGGCTTCAGCGCAGTCACCGTTTTGGGAATGATCACCGTACCAAGTGCCCCGCTTCCTGCGTAATACATTTCAGTTTTAGCCTGATTGTAAATAGATCCGTCCTCTGCAAAGAAGAAGTTCGTCTTGCCCGGTCCATCAAAGGTAATCTTTCCGAGCATTTCATCATCGAAAGCATTGCCCCAGACCGTCAAAGACTCCGGAATCCATACTTTCTCAACTGTTTTGCAAGCTTCATAACCGGTTCCGCCGACTGACAAGCCTGCAAATGGGCTGTTTCCAAATGTCGTCGCACCTTCTTGGTATATAACTTCTTTCAATGCGGTACAGCCTGCAAACATACTTTTTGCAACATTTGTGACCGTCGCTTTTGCCAGTGCAGTACAGCCGCTAAAGGTTTGTTGTTGTGCAGTTACACCTGTCGGCAGTGCAACTTCTGTTAATGCAGTGCAACCTTCAAAGACACCCCCACCAAGCTTTGCCTTGCTGCCCTTTGCAAAAGAAATCTCCGTCAAAGCCTTGCAGTCCATAAAAGCGCAATCTCCTACACGTTGCAAAGTATTCGGCAAATGAATGCTTTTTACACTTGTGCTTCCTCTAAACAGAAATTTTACAATTTCAGTAATGCCTTCGCCAATCTCAATGCTCTCGATTTCATCACGATAATCCTTCCACGGCGGTATGATATTTATCATAGTCTCCCACCTGCCGCCAATCGTTCCGGTTCCGTTGATCGTCAATTTTTTTGTCCCAACATCATAGCTCCATGTTGCATTACCTTCGTTACCGCCCAGACCACCGCAGTTTCCACCCGGCATCGCGCATTCCACCTCGCAGAACGGTGCGATGATCGTGTGTGCTGTGCCTGCGCCGTTTTCTGTAATGTTTACTTTTCCTTGCGCACTCAAGAGGTAACTTCCTTTTGGCAGCGTTAAACTTACTCCACCTTTTTCATCGGTAATGATTTCGTTCAGTGCGGTAAATGTACCTTTTTCCCATGTTCCGATTGCGACACCGCTTAAAGGTTTGTCGTTGTTATCAGTCAAAGTTAAAGTAAATGTTTCATTTGGCAGCACGCGCTTTTTCGTCTCATGAAAGGCGGCATAGATGTATGTCTCACCTGCTGTGCCTGCAGAAGCATAGATTGTATTGCCTGCAGTTAAAGTCTTCGTTGCGGCAGCTGCAGTTCCGTTGACATAGAAAGAAGCATTTGCCGTTTCTGTACCCCACAGCTTGCTGACCTCAACATTTCCATCTTCTGTTGTTGTTCTTACATAATCGCTTTCTTGCAGATAAGTTTTATGCGCCGCAACCATTGCTTCGTCTACGCTGAACTGCTTGTCCTGATTCAGGTCGACAACTGTAACCGGCAAATTGATCGCAGCTTTTTCGCCTACTGATGCCAGCTTCCCTTGATTGCCGACAGAAAGTGTTACATCGATCGGTTTCGGTCCGATTTCTACGGTATACGTTTTACTGTCCACCTGATATAAAGTGCCCTCAATCTTGGTTACTGCCTTTATATAAAAGGTCATAGTTTGTCCTGCCATACTCTCCTGAATCGGAATGTCAAAGTGCGGGTTCATTATTGTGGATTGTCTCACCTGATCCTTAAATAAAGTATAAGCTACTTTCGCATCTGCCGGCAGAGGTTGTTGTACACCGTTCGCGTCATAGTAATATGATGCAAGTTCCACTTCTAACGAAATTTTTCCTCCCGTTTCGTAAGGATAAAAATGCGTTCCTTCCTCTAAATCCTGCCCAAACGCCAGACAGCTTTTCGGTGTTGCCACAGTTCCGCTGTCGCCGCTGTCCGCCCAGGCCATACTCGGCATATAGGTAAATACCATGATCACGGCCATGAGCATGACGAGTGCTTTTTTGAAATAACTTGTTTGTGTGTTCATATGTATTTTCTTCTCCTTTTTCATATATTTCGCTTTGAGCTTTTCCGCTATAGGAAAGCTTTCGCGATGCATCTATGTAAACACCTTGTTTGTGTAGTGGTCCGTTATTCTGCGGCAGTTGCCTGCACAGTTTCCGCTGCCTGCTGCTCGCGGATCTGCCTGCGGTATTCCTTATGCCGCGCCAGTTTTTCCTGTCTTCTGTGCCGTCTTTCCAGATAGGAGTGGGCAACTTCTTTCACGCCTGCTTTTTCGAGCATTCTGCCCCACGAACCGAAGCGTTCTTTCAGTTCGCTCTGGTTCATGCTTCTTCCTCATATCTATAGATTTCCTTTGCCCCATCGGGCGATGTCAGTCTGCGGCACCGCCCTGTAAAGGATGAAAAGAACGATTTTGCAATCAAAAAAACGATGATTGTCCAACCATCGCCTTTGTGTCTTGTATGTCGAATTGACCTACGCTTTTTCACACAGGTTTCTTTCGTTTCGGTGGTTTGTAGGTCTTCTGACTTATCCATTCATGTGCGGAGAATTCTTCTCGCACAAACGCATTGTTTCAGCCTTCTCTCTGAGCCATGACAGCTCTTCCAATGACCGATTTTCATCGCACGCAAGACTTGCCTTGCATGGAAACAATCCTTTAGAAATACAGCTACTTTTCAAATCCTATCTTTCTCTTGCTCTTGCCGAGAAAGCAGATTCTTTCCGTGTCCGGGATTCTCACCCGATTCCCTTGTTCAGCGAACAAGCATGCGTGTCCGATTAGTCGGGTCGCGCATTTGCCACAAAAGCCATAGTATGTAATTTTTATCAATGTGCAGTCGTTTCGGCGGCTCAGCTTTCACCTTACGGCTCGGCTTCAGCGCAGTCGTTTCCATTCCGGCTAAAGCCGGGGAAACGTTGCAGAAGGTCTGTCCATCAATTCGCTGCGCGAATTGGGACCAGAACCATTCGGAAACGTTGCATAAGGAGTTTCCACTGTTTTCTTCAAAAACAGGGACAACTCCATTAATAAAGACCTCTCCTGCTCGGCTAAATGCCAAACAAAAGAAGTCCTAGTTTCTTAAAATATTCGATTTTATCGCACGCAAAAACTACAGGACTATAGCCTGTTGATTGATTGATTGATTGATTGATTGATTGATTGATTGATTGATTGATTGATTGATTGATTGATTGATTGCAAGAATCATACCATTTTTGCAATTTTCAAATTGTTTTGCGTACATGTGTGATTTCCTCGTATTTCCAAAATCCACTCTCATTCTACATCAAGTCTTCACACTTGTAAAGAGAAATCTTGCTGCAATCACTTTTTTATGGGATTTTGATTTTTTCGGCGTATCGATATTTCCTACATACAAAAAACGCTGTATCGCTACAACGTTTTTGTCTTACTCGGATAATCCTTTCGAATATCAGCAAATGTCGCTTGTACGGATTTTATCCTTCCGTTTTGCATGTCATCGTAGCCCTTTTGAAGCTCTGCGTCCATTTGTTCGGCAGAAAGCGTACTTGCATCGAGCAGTATATTGGCTGGCATTTTTACGTCAAAAGGTAATCCTCGTCTAAGAATAATCTGCTTATAGAACATCGTAATTGCATTGGAAGTATGCGTTCTTTTATCTTTTGGTTCAGATCAATATCCGGTTCCCAGTCCGAAGTATGCTCTGACGCGCTGCATGGTCTTTTGCGCGATGGCATCGGCTTTTTCCGCGCCGTCGTTTAAGATCGTCAGCAGCTCTTCGGAATTGCGGATGGCTTCGTATCTTTCTTTGATCGGCGCAAGTGCCGCAACAGTCACTTCCACCAGATCTTTTTTGAAGTCGCCGTAGCCCCTGCCCTCGTACATGGTTTCCAGTTCGGCAACGGACTTGCCGGCGAGCACGCTGTAAATGTTCAACAGATTGCTGACGCCCGGCTTGTTTTCTGCGTCGAATTTGACTACGCCGTCGGAGTCGGTCGTCGCCTTCATAATCGACTTTTTGATCTTGGACGGTTCATCGAGCAGGGAAATGCGGGAGTGTACGTTCTCTGCGCTCTTGCTCATCTTTTTGGTCGGATCATCCAGCGCCATGATGCGCGCGCCCTCTTTGAGGAATCTGCCGTCCGGTACGATAAACACATTGCCTTTGCCGTCCACGCCCTTCGTCTTTTTATCGCCGTATTTATTGTTGACGCGAATCGCCAGGTCGCGCGTCAGCTCGATGTGCTGCTTCTGGTCATTGCCGACCGGAACGATATCCGTATCGTACAGGAGAATATCCGCCGCCATCAAAACCGGATAAGTCAAAAGTCCCGCGCCGACAGATTCCTTGCCCTGACTCTTTGCCTTGAACTGCGTCATGCGGAACAGCTCACCTGTGTTAGCGCAGCAGTTCAAAATCCATCCAAGCTCCGCGTGTCCCGGCACCTGTGACTGCACGAAGACGATGGATTTTTTCGGATCGATGCCGACAGCCAAGTAGAGTGCCGCGACGTCCAAAATGTGCTCCTTGAGCATCTTCGGATCCTGCGGTACGGTGATCGCATGTTCATCTACGATGCAGTAGATGCATTCGTGATCCTCCTGCAGCTCCACGAATTGCTTGAGCGCCCCAAGATAGTTTCCTAAATGGATATTTCCGGTAGGCTGTACGCCTGAAAAAACTCTTTTCATTTATTCTCATTCCCTTCCCATCGGTTTCGGCGCCGCGACGCCCCTGCGATGTATTAATGTCTGTTTAATTCTTTTTTAAAGGCCTCGATGATGGCTCTTTCCGAACGGGAAACGGTCATCTGCGAAATACCGAGTTCTTTCGCGATCTGCGATTGGGATTTGTTATGTAAAAACCGTTCTCGGAAGATAAAACGATAAGTGTCGCTGAAACCCGACAGCACGTGGTCGATAATCTCGCCGAGCTCCACGCGTTCGTAACCGGAATCCTCAAAGCCGATATAGCGCTCCAACGCATTCGCTTCAGCTTCTTCATCCGAAGACGCGCCCATGCCGTCCAGAGAATAGGTTCCATAGGCCTTGGCGCTCTCCATCGCCTGCATGATCTGCTCATGTGTAAAGCCGGTTTCCTTCGAGATTTCCTCTACATCCGGCGCGCGGCCAAGCTGTGTGGTCAGGCGCTCTTTGGCTTCCTGCACCTTACCCGCCGTTTCCTTAAGGCGGCGCGGCACCTTCAGGCTCCACTCCTTGTCGCGAAAATACTTTTTAATTTCTCCGAGGATGGTCGGTGTCGCGAAGCTGCGGAATTCAAAGCCTTTGTCCGGATCAAATCTTTCGACAGCCGAAACCAGAGCAATGGCGCCGACCTGATACAGATCATCATAATCCACGCCCTTGCCCAGATATTTTCGGATCAGAATATCCACAATATACAGATTCTCTTCCACCAGCTTATTGCGAAGCTCAATGGTAGGATGCGCTTTGTATTCTCTAAATTCTTCGCTTATTTTTGTTTGTTGCGTCATTTTTTCTTTTTTACCATTCGAATGGTTTTTTTACCTTCCGGATTTTCAATCAGCTCCGCGCTTGTCATCAGTGTTCGAATGACAAAGACGCCGATATCGCCTTCATTCGGACAATCCATGCATTTCATGGTGACAAGGCTCTTGTTAAATTCTTCTTTGCCGGTATCGGTGATGGAGATCGTGAGCTCCTCCTCGCCTACGATGCATTCCAGCGTGTACTCTCCGGCCACGCCGTCCTTGCCGTGGCAGCAGATTGCCTTGCAGGCCTCCTGCACCGAGGTTTTGATGTCCTCGATCTCTTCAAAATTAAATCCGGCAGTATCCGCGATCGACCCAAGCGCCAGTCTGACCATCGTCAGATATTCGGGTTTTCCGGGGATAATAAATTTGATTGTATCTGCCATCTTTTTAGGACCTCCCTTTTATGTCACTCCTATATTTTGCCGCGAAAATCAAAGCTTCATCTGCTCCTGATCTTCTCCGGACTCCTTCTCTTTGGCAGCGGCCTGCTTCTTCTCACCGCTCTCTCCGTCCAGCTCATCCTCCTTGATGACCTTCGCAAGCGCGATAATGTTGGCATCCTCTCCGACATTCATCATTTTCACGCCCTGTGTCGCGCGGCCGAGCTTGGAGATTTCTTTCGCCGCCATGCGGATGATGATGCCGTCGGAATTGATCAAAAGGATATCGTCATCCTCATCTACCGCCATCGCGCCGACCAGTTCGCCGGTCTTTTTGAACTTCGCCTTATCATAGGTCAAAAGGCCCTTACCGCCTCTGACTTGAATCTTGTAATCCTCAACCTTGGTCCGTTTGCCGAAGCCCTTTTGGGTAACGACCAAAAGTTCCTGTCCCGGCTCCACAAGCTCCATCGCGACAACTTCATCATCCGCATCGAGCTTGATGGCTCTCACACCACCGGCGATTCTGCCCATCGGACGTACATCGTCCTCCGAGAAGCAGATGCACTTGCCCTGCTTGGTCACAATGATGACGTTATTGGTGCCGGAGGTCTGCTTAATGCCGATCAGTTCATCGCCGTCCTTGAGGTTCATCGCGATCAGCCCGGTCTTGCGGTTCGTGTCAAACTGCGAAAGCGCGGTCTTTTTGATCGTGCCCTGCTTCGTGACTGCGATCAGATACTTATCCTCCGCGAATTCCTGAATCGGAATCACTGCGGTGATGCGTTCTCTCTGCATCAGATTGAGGAAGTTGACCGCAGGCGTTCCCTTTGCGGTTCTGGTCGCTTCCGGTATCTCGTACGCTTTGATCTTGTGTGCCTTGCCGGTATTGGTAAAGAACATCAGATAATCGTGCGTCGAGGTCATGATCATGTTCTTGACAAAATCGTTTTCGCGGGTCGTGATGCCGGTTACGCCCTTGCCGCCGCGCTTCTGCGACTTGTAGGTATCGACCGGAACACGCTTGATATATCCAAGGTGTGTAAGCGTAATGCAGACGTTTTCTTCTTCGATCAGATCTTCCTCGTCGATTTCGCTCTCCGCGCGCTTGATCTTGGTTCTGCGCTTATCGCCCCATTTTTCTTTGATCTCGGTCAGCTCATCCTTGACCACGCCCATCAGCTTATGTTCATCGGCAAGCAGTTCGTTGTAGTAAGCGATCTTCTTCAAGAGATCCTGATATTCGTTTTCGATCTTCTCTTTTTCCAAGCCCTGCAGTCTTCTCAGCTGCATATCGAGGATCGCCTGCGCCTGGATCTCGGATAAGCCGAAGCGCTCCATCAGTTTTTCCTTGGCGTCGTTATAGCTGTTTCTGATGATATGAATGATTTCATCGATATTGTCGAGCGCGATACGGTAGCCCTCTAAAATGTGGGCTCTGGCCTCAGCCTTCTTTTTATCGTAAATCGTTCTTCTGGTGACGACTTCCTTTTGATGCTTAAGGTATTCGTCAAGGATCTCGCGCAGGTTCAGGATGCGCGGTTTACCGTTCACGATTGCCAGCATGATCATGGAGATCGTTTCCTGCATCTGCGTGTGTTTGTATAAGCGGTTTAAGATGATGTTCGCGTTGGCGTCTTTTTTGAGCTCAATGACGATCCTCATCCCTTTCCGGTTGGATTCGTCCCGGATCTCGGAGATGCCTTCAAGACGCTTCTCCTTGACCATCTCTGCCATCTTTTCGATCAGTCTCGCCTTGTTGACCTGATATGGAATCTCGGTAACGATGATCTGCTGTCTGCCGCGGCTCGTTTCTTCAATTTCGCTGACAGCGCGCACGATAACCTTGCCCTGTCCTGTGCGGTAAGCCTCCTTGGCAGCGTTCTTGCCCATGATCACCGCGCCGGTCGGAAAATCCGGTCCCTTAACGATGTTCGTCAGATCATCGATCGTGCAGTCCGGCTCGTCAATGATCTTGATTGCAGCGTCTATGGTTTCCGCCAGATTATGCGGTGGGATCGAGGTTGCCATACCGACGGCGATACCGTTAGAGCCGTTAACCAGGAGATTCGGGAATCTGGACGGCAGTACCACCGGTTCTTTTTCTTCCCCGTCGAAGTTCGGGATGAAATCGACGGTCTCTTTCTCAATATCGCGCAGCATCTGCAGCGCCAGCGGTGTCATTCTCGCCTCGGTGTAACGCATGGCCGCCGCGCCGTCGCCGTCGACGGAACCGAAGTTGCCGTGTCCGTCCACCAGCGCGTGGCGGATATTCCAAGGCTGCGCCAGTCTGACCATCGCGTCGTATATCGAGGAGTCGCCGTGCGGGTGATATTTACCCATGACTTCACCAACGATACGGGCAGATTTTTTGTGCGGTTTATCCGGCGTTACCCCCAGCTCGCTCATGCCGTAAAGAATTCTTCTGTGTACCGGCTTCAAACCGTCGCGCACGTCCGGCAGGGCGCGGCTGACGATAACGCTCATGGCGTAGTCGATATAGGATTGCTTCATTTCGTCATGAATCTCATGCTGAAGCATCTTTTGATCTTCTAATAAAGTTGTCATTTTTTCGCCCTCCTTCCCTTATGCGTCGATTGTCGCGTACTGCGCGTTGTCTTCAATAAATTTTTTGCGAGGCGGAACCTTGTCTCCCATCAGCGTCGTGAAAATCTCATCGGCCGCGGCGCTGTCCTCGAGCGTGATCTGCACGAGCGTTCTGTGATTGAAGTCCATGGTCGTCTCCCAAAGCTGTTCGGCGTCCATTTCACCAAGACCTTTGTAGCGCTGAATATCCGGCTTGCCAGGCTTGTCCGCAATGTCCGTCATCAGTTTCGTCTGCTCTTCCTCACTGTAGGTATAGTAGACCTCTTTGCCTTTTTTGACCTGATACAGCGGCGGCTGCGCAGCGTAAACATAGCCTTCCTCAATCAACGGCTTCATATACCGGTAAAAGAAAGTCAAAAGCAGCGTCCGAATATGCGCGCCGTCCACGTCGGCATCGGTCATAATGATGATCTTATGGTAGCGGAGTTTTTCGAGGTTAAAATCTTCGCCGATTCCGCAGCCGAAGGCTGTGATCATATTTTTAATTTCTTCGGAGCTTAAGATGCGGTCCAGTCTTGCTTTTTCGACATTGAGAATCTTGCCGCGCAGCGGCAGGATGGCCTGACGTTTCCGGTCTCTGCCGTCCTTGGCGGAGCCTCCCGCGGAATCACCCTCGACCAAAAAAATCTCAGACAGCGCCGGATCTTTTTCGGAGCAGTCCGCGAGCTTGCCCGGCAGTGAAAAGCTTTCGAGCGCGCCCTTTCTTCTGGTCAGATCTCTGGCCTTTCTGGCTGCCTCTCTGGCACGCGCGGCCCGAATGCATTTTTCGACGATGATCTTTGCCTGCGCCGGATTTTCTTCCAAAAATGCGGTCAGGTTCTCATTGGTTGAGGTTTCGACAAAGCCGCGAATCTCCGGATTGCCGAGCTTCGCCTTGGTCTGTCCTTCAAATTGCGGTTCTGAGAGCTTGACGGATACGATCGCGGTCAGACCTTCACGAACATCCTCGCCGCTGAGCACGTCATTCTCCTTGAGAATCTTGCTTTTCTTTCCGTAATCGTTGAACACTCTGGTCAGCGCGCTCTTAAAGCCGACGATATGCGTACCGCCGTCCGTCGTGTTGATATTATTCGCGTAGCCTAAGATCAGCTCGCTGTAGCTGTCCGTATACTGCATGGCAATTTCGACTTCACAGGTCTCTTTGGATATCTCAAAATAAATGATATCCGGGTGCAGCGGCGTCTTGTTCTGATTTTGGAATTTGACGAATTCCTTGATGCCGCCTTCGTAATGGAAGGTCTCACTGCGCTTCTGTCCCTCGCGCTCGTCCTTGAATATGATCTTAATGCCCTTGTTCAGGAATGCCATCTCTCTGAGGCGATGCTCGAGGGTCGCGAAGTCAAAAACTGTGGTCTCAAAGATTTCCGGATCCGGCCAAAAGGTCGTCTTGGAGCCGGTCTTTTTGGATTCGCCGATAACCTCCAGTTTGGAAACGGTCTTGCCCTTTTCGTAGCATTGTCTGTAAATCTTGCCGTTTCGCTTGATCTCGACTTCCATGTGTGTCGAAAGCGCGTTGACGACGGACGCGCCGACACCGTGCAAACCGCCGGATACCTTGTAGCCTCCGCCGCCGAATTTGCCGCCGGCATGCAGAACCGTATGAATAACTTCAACCGCCGGAATACCAAGCTTCGGATGCTTGTCTACCGGCATACCTCTGCCGTCATCCTCTACCATGACGGAGTTGTCCTTTTGAATCGTGACATGGATCGTTTTGCAATATCCGGCGAGCGCTTCGTCGATACTGTTGTCCACGACTTCATAGACCAGATGATGCAGACCCTTGGCACCTGTACTGCCGATGTACATGCCGGGTCTTTTGCGAACCGCTTCGAGTCCCTCAAGGACCTGTATCTGGGCCGCGTTATACTGACCGTTTGTTTTTTCTTCTAGACTCATGTTTTTTCCTCTTTTTTCTGTATTTTTCGACTTTGTTCGACCCTATATTTTGGGATTCGACCTTCGTTTTTTTGTGAGATTTATACAGGGTATAGTATAGCACCGTTAGACGAAAATTTCAATACAAAAAGAGGATTTTGCGCGGTTTTGATAATTTATTTCGAATCATCTTAAAAAACTCGCTGAAATCCTCTGTTTCGCGCCTTTTATTTATTTTTTATTTTTAGATATATATCCTACATTCTTCTGTTTTTCCTTTTGTACAGAAACAGCCCTGCCATTTGCGCGGCGCACACGCCGCACAAACTGATCCAAAGCGGCAGGCAGGCGTGGTCGCCGGTCTTCGGAATTTCGATGGTTTCCTCCGGCTTCTGCGGCTGCGTCGGAATCTCCGGTTCTTCACGAGGCACCACCGGAATCTCCGGTTCCTCCGGCGGTGTCACAGGCGGCGTGACGGGGATATCTGTTTTGGTAAATTTCGGGCACACGATCACCTCATAATTCCAGTTCTTTCTTTCCGCGTCCTCAGACGGCAAAAAGACAAGGCAGGAAGAAAGCGTATAGCTGTATCCGTTCTGCCGCGCGCTGCCGCCCACGATGAGATAAAGCCCCTGCTCCAGTTTTTTTCCGTCTTGCGGAAACCGCAGCATACCCTTCTCGTCAGTATAACCGCTATCGACCGGCGCGAGGTTTTCACCTTGCGTCAGTTGACAGAGCTCTTGTGTCAGGTCCCTCCATTCGCTGCCGCTTAATTCGCGAAGCTTCGGCAGCCTTCCGTCGAACGCGGCGTTCGGAATAATCTCCGCCGCTTCCGTAATCCCACCGATTTGGTAGATTTCAAACCCGGCATTCGCGATGCCGCGGTCTCCATCCTTGCAGCTGATGGTAAGCGTCACTTCTTTCGTCGTATCCAAAATGCCGACAGCTTCCGCCTTCACAGGGAAAAACAGCAGCGCTGTCATAAGGAAAAGCATCATACCCTTTATGCGCATGTTTTTCATCCGATTTCCTCCTTTCCTTTTCGTTTTTTTCGTATCAGCAGGCATACCGCAAGCACGAAGCCGCCCGCGATGAGAACGGGAAGCAGCGGAAGTTTTTCACTTTGCGGCTCCTCTCCGCTCTCCTGCCTCTCCTGCGCGGTGTCTGTGTCTGTCAATATACCGCGGATAAGCAGGCGCTGCGTATTCACGCCATAAGGCGTGCAGGTCATCAAGGTGCAGTAATTTTTTTCAGGCTCGATTCGAAGGGCTTCTGTTTCCGTAGGCGCAACCACACAAATCTGTTCGACCTGATAGGTCAGAACACTTCCCAAAATATGCACCGAAAAAGCATCATCCTCTCTCAGCTGATCCAAATCTGTAAACAGTTTCGCGCTCGGCAGTCCCCGATGTCCGGATAGAACGCTGTGCACGCTCTTTCCCTCGATAGGCAGCGAGGTCCAGGACAGGTGCCCCACCCCTTTTTGCAGAACCGCTTCCTCTGTTCCGTGATAAATCGGAAGATAAACCCTGATAGATGGAATTTCGAGGTATCCCATCATCCCGTTTTCGTCCAGCCACAGCTGCTTCCGGTAGCCTTTCGCTTCCTCGCCGGACAGAAATATTTCCTCCTGCGCCGAGGCCAAAGCGCGATTATAGCGCCGCGCTTTTTTCATTATTTCTGCTTCCTCGCCATGATCCGTCTCTTTGACCGTCGCGCGGTAAGAAGCGATGACCCTGCTCGCCATGCTTTCATTCCACAGATTGCTGAGAGAAGGGTAAAGCAGGATCGCGATGCCGACAAGCAGGAGAAGTCGGTATCTCCATCTCTTATTTTTTTGCTTCCTCATCTTCTTTTTTGTGCTTGAGCAGGTATCCCGCGCCCATCGTCAGCAGCGCGCCGACCGCGTAAAAAAGCATCGTTCCGCTGCCGCCTGTCGTCGGCAGTTCACCACCGGTCTGATTCAGCACTTCGACGAGATTCTGCGCGAGCTCTGTTTTTTCATTTCCCTGGCACAGATAAGTCTTACCCTCGTGGTCGATTTCGATTTTTACTGGCGCGCTCAGCGGATAATATCCGGCAGGCGCGTTGATTTCCTTGAGGTAATAGTATCCCGCGTCGAGACCTTCTATGACAAAACGCCCGCTTTGATCCGTCGTGATAGAGGAAATGGTCTGTTCCCCGCTTACAGCAGCGCGATAGATCTGATTTTGCTTCGCGGTCAGTTTCACCGGATTTTGACAGGCTGCATCCGCGTAGAGTATGAATTCCGCGCCGGCGAGCGGGATTCTCTCTTTGACTCCCTCCGCGTTCGCTTCTGTTTCCGTAAATTTATATACGCCGAAGCTCCAGTTAAAGGTCTTTGTTGTTTCTATCGTGGTTTTTCCGTTTTCGCCGTAGGTCAGGTAGACGCTGTTGGTTTCCTCATCGCAAACCTTCGCGTTTTCGTTCAGCAATGCGGCGTAGCAAATCTTCACCACATCGTTGGTATGGATGATTCCGTTTTCAAAATGAATCTCAAAAGTACAGGCAGCATCTTTTTTTCCTTCCTCCTGTCCGGTCAGAATTCGATATCCGCTTGTAAGCGGCGTTTCGGCATTGTTGATATATACACTTACTTCTTCTTTCAAAAATGTCAATCCTGCACTCATCGTATCATGGAATACATAATTGCTCGGATTGCCATCTGCCGCGGTAATCACGCTTTGATAAAGTATTTTATCTCCGATCTCGGCATCATTCTGCTTTCCCCAGCTTCCGGTGCTGTTTTCCTGTACTTCCTTCGTCACGATAGGCTTTTCGTTTTTTTCTTTGATGACGGCCTTCGGATTCGTGGTGTCGATCGCGCACAAAGCGCCGAGACTTGAACGTACAAGATAATAGCCGAATGGAAGATTCTTAAATTCCACGCTTGCGGCTCCTGTATTTGTCACTTCCTTGACAGGCGAGATGCTTTGCTCTTGAGCGTATTGTCCCGCGATCGCAACAAAGGCTGCGATATCTTCTGCCTTATCCTTCTCTGCCGCCCATGTAATATGTCCATCTGTTTCATCTATTTTGAGATAGATATCTTTGATCTGCGCGCTGTTTATAAACCCTTCCCACGCCGCGTTGGCCGTATAGCGATACGCGCTCGGTTCGGTTTCACTGTCTGTATCCAGATCCAAAATACGATAAATGCTGTAGGTTTCTCCGCTCACCGCGTTTTGAACAACGATACTTCCGCTCGTCTTCGCGGCATAGGCTGTGTTTGCCGTGCCCAGGAGCAAAAGCGTGACTAAAATCATGGCTGTCACAAGGTTTCTTTTTTTCATCTCATTCTCCCCTTCTCATTCTTTTTTGAATTATATTCTCGCAGCAGCGCCATCAAAATCAAAAAGCAGCCCACCGCTGTGAATATCGTGTTTCCTCCCGCTCCCGTTTCCGGAAGCTCATATCCTGCCCGGTTGATGATTTGTATTGGATGAGCGGTATCAATCTCCGTTTCGCTGTTGTCAGAATGTGATACGAAAACCGCTACCTTATCGTAAGCGGCTGTTACGCGGTACTGCTCATTATTTTTTGTGTAACCGGACGGAATTTTTGTTTCAGTCAAGGTATATCGATGACCGGACGGAATTTTTTCAAAGCAAAACGCACCGTTTTCGTCAGATACTGCCTGCATCGGCAAAAGGGATACGCTTCTCTCATCTCCGCGGCAGCGGCAGCAGCGCGCCTCATCGTGTTCCAACGTAAATTCCGCTTCTGCGACCGGTCTGTTTCTTTCATCTGTTTTGACGAAGCGCAGCGCGACATCGTAGCCTTTGACAGAAGGAATCGGAAATTCAATTTTTCTTTTTTCGGAAACGACCGTTTGCTGATTCACTTTTTCTATGATTTGATATGTCATTTTGGTTGGATTGTTGGTCGGATATGAGGTTTCCTCCAAAAATGCTGCGTTTTCGTTTCGCAGTCTGACGCGATACTTGAGTTCATATTGATAGAGTGTCTGCCCGGCTTCTTCTGTTTTTTGATAGCCGGAGCTTTTGAGATCCCAATGAATCGCCTTGGAAGCTGTTTCAAAGTCCGCGGTATTTTCCGCGTGCGGCTCGTACATGCCATTTAAGGAATTTAATACCAGCTTCTGCGATTTATCATAGAATCCGATAAATTCCACAAACGCGTCGCTGCCGCATGTCGGCATCGGATCATTGACCATCCAGATTGCCTTTGCTTTTTGCTGCCGTTCTTCCTGAATCTTTTGGAAAATTTCGGCGTAGGCTTTTTCTAACTCTGACGGATTGCTGCTGTCATAATAAATACCGGAGCCGATGCGATTTTTAAGCCAGCTTTGATAACTCGTCGGCTCGGAGGCGCTGCCGATTTCGTAATTTTCGCTCATTCGATCTACAACCGAAAAATTCTTGCCCGCGGTCTGATCGATAAACCTCTGAATGGTCTGTCCGCCGATATCAATGCCGATACTGAAAATTTTGATTCCCTGATTTTTGATCGCGGCTGCGGCAGCACCGGCTTTTGCCGCTGCTTTATCGCTGTAACTGGTGCCGTAATTGCAATACTTTCCGGTAACCGCGTCATAAAACACGCCATCCTGTCCCGCACTCCCGCCGCTGCAGTACGGCTGATAGCCTTGATATCCGCTTCGTGTGTAAGTGGTCGGGAAACCGTCACTTAAAAAAATGATGTATTGATTTTCGTTTGCGTTGCCCTCCGCGCCGAGCATGCGTTCTGCCATCTTTAAGCCTGCTTCAATATTGGTAAATCTTTCTTTGCTGCCCGCGTAGCCGTTCCGATGAATAATCTCTTCGCTCTTCCTTCTGATTTCATTTTTTAGATCGTTTACCTTTGCTTCGCCGCAGCTTTGCATGTTCAAGATTTGATGCGCGTCAGTGTTAAACGCGACATATCCGATTTTGCTGACATCCGAGGACTGTGCCGCGAAATTATCAAAAAAGGCTTCGGCTGCCTGCATTGCTGCTTCATATCTAGTGGTTCCTCCGAAGCTTTCATTCATGGTGTTGGAAATATCCATGACAATGACGACGGCCATATTCGGCTCGCGGCAAAACTCATAAATATCGTTTTTTGTTTCCACCTTCAAGGTAATGTCAAAGACATTCTCCAGTTCCGAAGCTGCTATCGTCTTGCTGACCTTAACCCTTCCGTCCTCCGAGACGCGCGATCCGCCGGAGTCTGTAATCTGAACAGCTGACGTTTGTTGATTTTGCTCTGCGTCAGCAATATAAAACCGGAAACCAACCATCAAAACGCACAGCGCGCACACTGCGGCAAATTTTATGATCGGCATGCACTTTCGCATTCCATCACCCCCTGCATGTTATTGCCCTTATTTTAATCTTTTATTTTGTTCGTGAACGATGTTTTTACCTCGATATTTTTGCATGTTTTTTTAATTTCTGACTATTTTATGGATAAAAAGACGGATTTATGCAAAATCCTCTGCTCTTTTTGAAACAAAAAAACTCCCGCGGGAAGCGGGAGGGTGACGAATTGCTGATTCCTTTTTGGAACTATCGCTTTTATTCTTTTATCATTTCCAAAATATCGGATTTTGGGCGATAGCCGACGGCTTTGGTAATAAGCTTTCCATCTCGAAAGACAAGCAGAAGCGGAATACTGGAAACCTGGAATCTTCCGGCAAGCTGCGGCTGTTCATCGACATTGATTTTTACTACTTTGACAGTATCGGCATTTTCTTCGGCGATTTCATGCAGCACCGGAGAAAGCATTTTGCAAGGTCCGCACCAATCCGCGTAAAAATCCGCCAATACGGTTTTATCTGCTTGTAAAACTTCTTTTTCAAAATTTTCATTTGTGATTTTCATTTCCATTATTTTTCTTTTCCTTTCTCTTCGTCCTCTAAAGATTTATAGTACAGCATACAATGGCAATAACCTTCAAAATTCGGGTCCTCGATTTGTCTTTTAAACTCTTCGCACATACATTTGTTTGCTTCTGTGCGTTCCCTGCGGCATGGACAGTAGCCGCCTGTCTTTTTTAACCCCTCTCGAATCGTCTGCACGATTTCTTTATCCGGATTTAATGTAATTTTCATTTTGTTCACCTCGTTTGTTTTGATACCCTGATTTTATCGCTTTTAAAACCTTTTTTCTGTAACAAAGTCACATTTAAGATTCATTATTTTTCCCTGCGCGCCTCTTTTTGATCTGGAATTCTCAAAAGCCATAATATAAATATCGGCAAATTGTCTTTTAGATTCAGAAGTCTTGCGAAGATACAAAAAAAGACGCCGGGCCGCGTCCTTTTATTTGTCTAATTTCGCAAGTGCCTCTCGGTCGCACAGGATAATCGCTCCGCGCTTTAATTCCACCAGTCCTTCTTCCGAAAACTGTTTTAAAATCCGAGCGACTGCCTCGCGAGCCGAGCTGATATGCAGCGCGATCTGTTCGTGCGTCATACGAATGGTATCAGAACCGACACGTGCCTGCTCCGCGATCAAAAAATTAGCCAAACGTCGATCCAAACCTTGAAACAAAATTTGCTGCATCGACCACATCACATCCGAAAACCTCTGCGTCGCCAATTCATAAAGGAAACAACGTACATAGATATTCTGCTCCTTTAATATGGAAACCATACCTGCAGGAATGATTAAAACTTCCGTATCTTTTTGCGCGGTCATATGCGTTTCAAAGCTGATTTGACTGATCACACAGGAAGTGGCCAGCACGCACACTTCCGTCGGATACAACCTAAAAAGCGTGACTTCTCTTCCCTCGTCGGACAAAAGATAGGTGCGAATCTCACCGCTCGTCAGATAGAGCAGGCCGAGACAATCCTTATCTCCGCTGTAAATATAGGAGCCTTTCGGATATTTTCGCGTCAAAGCGCTGCGCCTGAGTATGTCTTTTTGTTGTGTCGTTAAGGAATTCCAAAATGGAAGTTCTTTGATTCTTTGCTCTTTTTCCATGCTTCTATACCTTTTTAGACTGTGCTGTTACCGCTTGGAGCTGGCGCTGATTTTGCCGCTTTCAACCTGATAAACGCGATAGTGAGGAAATTTTTGAAATAAAATATCCGGTATCTCGGTAGTCGTGATAAAAAGCTGCACATCGGATAAGGTCTTAACCAAAAATTCCTGCCTTTCAAAATCCAGTTCACTCATCACATCATCGAGAAGCAAAATCGGATCCTCGCCCGTTTCCTCCTTGATAATATGGATCTCCGCGAGTTTCAGCGAAAGCGCCGTTGTCCTCTGCTGCCCCTGTGAACCGAAGCTTCTGACATTGATATCATTGATAAAAAATTCTAAATCATCTTTATGCGGGCCTTTGGTTGTCGCGCGCTGTCTGAGATCCTGCTCCAGCGATTTTTGGAAAGACTGATATAAAAACTCCTCTTGCTCCTTCTCGGTTTCGCAAAGCTTGACGTTCGGCGCGTAGCACACCTTAAGCGCTTCCTTTTGGTTGGTGATATCCCGATGAATTCCGCTGCTGATCTGATTGATTTTTTTGATAAAACTTTCTCTTTGCAGCATCATGCGGCTGCCGCACGCGGCAAGCTGGCGATCCCAGATATCCAGCACCGCCGGTTCTACCTGTGTTTCCTTCAGATAAGCGTTACGCTGCATGAGGATACGGTGATAGCGTGTGAGATTATCGTAATACAGAGGCTTGATTTGACAAAGCTCTCTATCGATGAATTTTCTTCGTTTTTCCGGCTCTTCCTTGACGATTTTTAAATCCTCAGGTGAAAATATAACCAGATAAACGTGTTCCAAAAGCTCTGAGGCTTTTTTTATCTTCACACCGTCTATTTTCGCTGATTTTTTGGAATCCTTGCTGAGAATAAGCTCCACCGAACCTTCCTCGTCCTCTCGGCAGGTTTCCACAAACACCTTACCGTAATCCTGTCCGAAGCGAATCAGCTCGCTCAATCGATTGGTACGAAAGGATTTGCCGATAGAAGTCAGATAAACAGCCTCAAGAAGATTCGTCTTTCCCTGCGCGTTTTTTCCCAAAATTAAATTAACGCGCGGATCAAAGTTTAAAGAAAGATTTTCGTAATTACGAAAATCCTTCAGTTCTATGCTTTTTATATACATGTTTCTTTTAATTGTTGGTGATTCTGACCGGAAGCACCAGATATTCATAAGCCTCTCCGGTCAGCGGCCGGATCAGGCAAGGGCTGATGGCGGTATTGAACAGCATGACAATTTCTTCATCATCGATAGCCTTCAGCGCGTCGGACAAATATTTGGAATTGAAGCCAATGATAAGGTCACTGCCTTCCTTGGAAACGATAATCTCCTCCTTGACGGTACCTTCCTCCGATTTTGAAGTAATTTCCATATTATGATCTTTGATATCCAGTTTGATCAGATTATTCTTGCCGACCTTCGCCAAAAGAGAAGCACGCTCAATGCTGTTCATAAAATCGCTCTTGTTGAGCACGACTCTGCACTGGCTGTCCTTCGGCAGGATATCCTCGTATCTGACAAACTGTCCCTCCAGGAGTCTTAAAATTACCTTGGTATCATCGAAAAGGAAGATGGCTTTTTTTGGATTTAAATAGAGATCGACCGCGGTTTCTTCCATCTCGGATTCCGATAAGATTTTGCTGATTTCGTTGAGAATCTTAGCGGGAATGATGATGTCTTTGTCCTTAGCGTTTCTGATTTTTTCTCTGGCGACTGCCATGCGGAAACCGTCCAGCGCGACCATGTGCAGTTCTTCCTCTTTCATCTCAACCAAAACGCCTGTAATCACGCCGCGTGTTTCATCAATACTGGCCGCGAAGGAGGTTTTTTTGATCATATCATTCAGCAGATCGCGTTCAAATACGATTTTGTCTGTAATTTCCTCGTTGTCTTTAATATTCGGAAATTCATCCGCGGCAAAACCGACAATATTAAATTCAGAGTTCGCGCATTGAATCAGAAGATTTGTATTTTGTTCGGACACATGAATCATGCTGTTTGGCAGTTTGCGAATGATGTCACCAAATAATTTAGCCTGTACGACAACTTCGCCTGCTTCAGCACCCTCCACCTCTAATTTTTTTTCGATGGTTAAATCCAAATCCGATGCGGACATGGTTAAAATACCGTCCTCGCTGACCCTGAGCAAGATTCCTTTGAGAATCGGAATAGTTGTTCTGGAAGTGACTGCTTTTGAAACGATATTAAAGGCTTTTGTCAGCACTTGTTGACTGCATGAAAATTTCATTTTTTCCCTCCGCTTATTCTTTTATGATTATATTTTTTGTAGTAATAGTAGTAGTAGGGGGTGTGGAATCTGTGGATAACTCGTCCTCCCTTTGCAAACACTCAAAAAACAATTGTTTTAAATCTGTGGAAAACAGTTTTAAATTATCCTTCATTTGAGGATAAATCTGTGTATAAGTTTTAATCCTTGATTTCTTCTTTAAGCTCTTCTATAAGGGTTTTGAGCGACGGGTCGTTTTTCATTTCGGCTTCCACCTTATCGCAGGCATACATAACGGTCGTATAATGCTTGCCGCCAAAATATTCTCCGATCTTTGGCAGAGACAATTCAGTCATATTCCGCATCAGGTACATGGCTATCTGTCTCGGAAAGGCGATGTTATTCGTCTTTTTGGAGGATTCCAAATCTGCCATCTTGATATTGTAGTGTTCACAAACCTTCTTTTTGATTTTTTCCGGCGTGATGGTCATTTCGTTGTTGATCAGAATATCCCGCAAAATACGCTTCGCGAACGCCTTATCCGGCTTTTCGTTGAGCAAGTGAGAAAAGGATACAATACGAATAAAAGCTCCCTCCAGCTCCCTGATATTGTCCTTGATTTTTTCCGCGATCAGACAGATGACATCGTAGAGGTCTTCATCGACCTCGATATCCATATTTTCGGCTTTTTTCATCAAAATCGCGACTCTGGTTTCATAATCCGCAGGTTGAATATCGGCAATCAGATTCCATTGAAAACGGGAGCGCAGACGTTCTTCCAGATTGACCAGCTTGTTCGGCGCGCGGTCGCTGGAAATGATAATCTGACGGTTCAAGTCGTACAAAGTATTAAAGGTGTGGAAAAATTCCTCTTGTGTGTTTTCTTTTCCCTCCAAAAATTGAATATCGTCGATCAAAAGCACATCGACCTTGCGGTATTTGGATTTAAATTCATTCATTTTTTGTTCCCCGATGGCGCGTATCAGCTCATTGGTGAACATTTCCGAGGAAACATAGAGCACATTCATGTCCGGATTTTTTTCTAAAAGGTAGATACCGATGGCATGCATGAGATGTGTTTTGCCGAGTCCTGATCCGCCGTAAATGAACAACGGATTATATGCCTCGGACGGAGATTCCGCGACGGCGAGCGCAGCCGCGTGCGCGTATTTATTACTGCTGCCGACAACGAAATTATCAAAATTATATTTTGGATTGAATATCTTCTGCTTATTGAGCACAGTTTGCGGCGCTTTCACCCTTTTGGGAGTTGTTTCCTCTGCTGAGATTTCTGTTTTCGCCTCTCGCTCATACTCATCGGAATCCTTGAGCACCACGCGAAAATCCTCGCCCATCACCGTCTTGAAGGCGCTCTGCAGATATTGCATGTATCTTTTTTTGATGGTATCGATGATAAAATCTTTTCCTTTGTCGGATTTTAACTCAAGATAGATGATGTTCAAATCGGTGTCAATTTTACGGATGCGCAGCGGTTTGAACCAGGTTTCAAAACTGATTTGTGTTGTGTTTTGCTCAATGATGTCCAAAACGCTCTGCCATATAACAGTTTTATCTTTTTGGTTTTCCATACTTCGACCTTCTTTTTCTTTTTTCCTTCTGTATTTCTATTGTATAGAAAAACTTATCCACAAGCAAGTATGAATTGTGGATAATTGAAAAATAATCTTTTCTCATGGTTATCCACAAGATGTGGATAACTTTATGCATAAGTGAAAATCTGATGCGCCGCAGTCCAAAAAAAGCCTTAAAATGACCGCTTTCGGCTTTTTTTCGCGAATTCGATTCTTGACAAGTTTTTGATTATAGCTTATACTATATAAGCTTATGTGCCGAATTGTAATTTAGATCGGCAAAAATGAAATTTTGAAATTAAGAAAGGAGACTGATTGCTATGAAAATGACTTATCAGCCTAAAAAAAGACAGAGAATGAAGGAACACGGTTTCAGAAAGAGAATGTCCACGAAGAACGGCAGAAACGTGCTCAAGAGAAGAAGAGCGAGAGGCAGAAAGAAATTAACTGCTTAATCTTTTGATGCCGGATATACCGGAGGAACTATGCTGAAAAGAAATGTTTTAAGAAAAAAAAGTGATTTTTCCGCGATTTACAATAAGGGAAAATCCGTCGGAGATCGTTATGTTGTGCTTTTTTACAGAAAAAACGGTCTTACTTATAATCGAACAGGTTTTTTGGCAAGTAAAAAAGTCGGAAACAGTGTGAAAAGGAATCGCGCCAGACGCTTGATGAAAGAGAGTTATCGACAGCTTTCATCCGGACTGCCGCAGGGCGGCTATGATTTTATCATCATCGCCAGAAACACGATTTCCGGTAAAAAATGCGCGGATGTGGAGAAATCTCTTCGCTCTGCCTTTCGTAGAACCGGAGTAATGGAAAAATAATGAAAAGGATTGGAAGTTTTTTTAAACGTTTGATGATATTGGCGATTCGCTTTTATCAAAAATTTATTTCCCCTTTATTTCCGCCTACTTGTCGGTTTTATCCTACCTGCTCCACGTATTTTATTCAGGCACTGGAAAAATACGGAGTTTTGAAAGGTAGCTATCTAGGAATCAAACGAATTTTGAAGTGTCACCCTTGGCATGAGGGAGGCTATGACCCTTTAAAATGATGGAGGAAATGAATGGGAATTATAGCAAAACCATTGAGTTATTTGCTGATTTGGTTATATGATCTTGTTGGAAGCTACGGCATCGCGATCCTCATTCTTACAGTTTTGATCAAGCTTTGTTTGTATCCACTTTACGCGAAGCAGATCAAATCTACCATGAGGATGACGGACGTACAGCCAAAAATCAAGGAAATTCAACAGAAGTACGCCAAAGACAAAGAGATGATGAATGAAAAAATGATGGAGCTGTACAAGGACGAGGGCGTCAGCATGTACGGCGGCTGTCTTCCGATGATCGTGCAGATGTTCATCATCATGGGCTTATTCGCGTTGCTCAGAACGCCGATGTCCTATTTGGATACAAATATGCTCTTCGCGATTCATGAACCTTTCCTTTGGATCAAGGATTTGGCGCAGCCGGATAAATGGATTCTTCCGATATCCGCGGGTGTCGCGACCTTCTTCTCGTTCTCGATGAACAGCTCTATGTCATCGATGGGCGGAAACGCGCAGCAGACCGCGATGATGTCAAAGGTCATGAAATACTTCTTCCCGATTATGATTTTGTGGTTTGCGAGAACTTATCCGGCCGGATTGGCTCTTTATTGGTTCGGCAGCCAGGTAATCCAGATTTTTTACAATCTGAGATTCAACAAACTCAAAAAAGCACAGCAAGAAGCGAAACAGGCAAAAAGTAAAAAGAAAAAATAAGAGCATAAAACATTGGAGGAAAATATAACATGGATTCTTCTGTAAAATGCGCAAAAGATGTGGACAGCGCCGTAAAGCTGGCGCTCGAAGATCTGCAGCTAGGCATAGATGAAGTCGATGTCACTGTTTTAGAAGAGCCTTCACGCGGTTTTTTCGGAATCGGACAAAAACTCGCGCTTGTCAAAGTCGAGAAGAAAAAAGAAGCAAAGGAACCGCCGAAAGAAACAAAAAAACCTGAGGTAAAAAAGGAAAAAAAGCCTGAAAAACCGCAGGCAGCTTTGGAAGAGAAACCGAAGGCCGCAAAAGCAGAAACACCGAAACGCAAAAAAGAGAGAGCTCCAAGAAGAGCTGAAAGAGAAATGCAGGATTTGGAGCCTGTCATTGAAAAAATTCCTGAAGACGAATTGATCGATGTGCAGGATCATGCCGCGCTCAAATTCCTTGAGGAAGTTACAAAGGAAATGGGACTTGATCTGGATATCAAGGCGAAGGCCGGTAAGGAAACGCTGTATATCGATATTCAGGGTAAGGATTCCGGAACAGTAATCGGTAAGCGCGGGCAGACTTTGGACGCGATTCAGTATCTGACCAGCCTTGTCGTGAACAAAGAGCAGTCTGGTTACACGCGTGTTGTGATCGACGCCGAGAATTACAGAGCGAAAAGAGAAAAAACTCTGGAGCTTTTAGCGATCAGACTCGCAAAAAAGGTCGGTAAGACCAAGAGAAGCATCAAGCTTGAGCCTATGAATCCTTACGAACGAAAAGTGATTCACGCAACTCTTCAAAATCACCCTTATGTCACTACCAGAAGTGAGGGACAGGATCCATATAGAAGGGTTATCATTGAATTGAAACACAAATAATCATGTATAGCCCGCTTTTTTGGCGGGCTATTCTTGTATCGCGGCAGAGCCGACGGAAAGGGTGGGAGATTACAGATGGAAGATACCATTGCGGCAATCGCGACAGCGCCCGGAGAGGGCGGTATCGGTATTGTCAGAATCAGCGGAGAAGCTTCCCGCGCGATTTTGGAAAAAATTTTTAGCCGAGTCAAAAAAGAATATCATAAACAGCAGTCTGTAAGTCGGGAAGACGAAAAAAAATTTTTTTTCCTGCCGGACGCGATGAGCGAAACCATTGGGCTTCCCATCGAGCCACGCAAGATGCATTACGGATTTATCTATGATAATTTTAGCGGGGAACTGATTGATGAGGTTATGGCGGTCTGGTTCAAAGCGCCGTATTCCTACACCGCGGAAGATGTTGTTGAAATACAGTGCCACGGCAGTTTGGTATCGCTGCGCAAAATTCTCGCGCTTACTCTAAAGAACGGTGCGCGGATGGCGGAGGCCGGAGAATTCACCAAACGTGCCTTTCTCAACGGCCGCATAGATTTATCGCAGGCGGAGGCTGTCATCGATCTGATTCGCGCAAAATCCGACAAGAGTTTTGAAAATGCGCTTTCGCAGCTGGAGGGCAGATTTTCAAATGAAATACGCACGCTGCGAAGCATGCTTGTCGATGTTTTGGTTCAGCTGACGGTCAATATCGATTATCCGGATGAGGACATCGAGCAGTTGACCTTTGAGAAACTCACATCGGAGCTTCGAAAAATCAAAGACGCTGTTGACGCGCTGCTTGCTACCTCCGCGACAGGAAAAATTTTGCGCGAAGGGATGCAGGTCGCGATCATCGGCAAACCGAATGTCGGTAAATCTTCTCTGATGAACGCGCTGCTCAGAGAAACCCGCGCGATCGTGACAGAGATTCCGGGTACAACCCGTGATACCATCGAGGAGGCGCTTTCGATCCGCGGCATTCCGATTCGCTTGATTGATACAGCGGGAATTCGTGAAACAGAAGATGTCATCGAAAAAATCGGCATCGAAAAAAGTAAAGAATCCTTCCAGCGCGCCGATCTGGTTATCTTTATGCTTGACCGCAGCATCGCGCTTGAGGAGGAAGATCTCGAAATCATCCGGCATTTAGATGGCAAAAAGACCATCGTGATTTTGAACAAAACCGATCTTCCACCGGTTGTGAGCGACGAGGAAGCGCGCGCGCTGCTGCCGAAGGCTGTTTTGATAGAGGCCGCGGTCGGACAGAATATCGGCATTACAAAATTAGAGGATGCCATCGAAAATTTGGTTTACGGCGGCAGAGTGAAACAGCAGGACAGTGTTCTGGTGAGCAATGTACGCCATATTGCTCTGCTGGAAGAAGCGGGACGCTCGCTCGGCGACGCGATCGGCATGGCGGAGTCTATGCAGCCGCTCGAGTTTTTGGAAATCGACGTCAACCACGCCTATGAACTTCTTGGAGAAATTATCGGCGAGGCGGTTGGAGATGATATTATAGAAGAAGTTTTTGCGAGATTTTGTCTCGGAAAATAGAGTTTTCGGACAAAACAGAAGAAGAAAGACGGAAAAATTATGGAAAAAATTTTGATGGGCGATTACGATGTGATCGTCGTCGGCGCGGGTCACGCGGGATGTGAGGCGGCGCTCGCCGCGGCAAGAATGGGAAAAAAGACCTTGATGTTTTCCATCAATTTAGAGGCAATCGCGATGATGCCATGTAATCCTTCCATCGGTGGAACGGGAAAGGGACATTTGGTCAGAGAAATCGACGCGCTCGGCGGCGAGATGGGTGTCAATATCGACAAGACTTTCATTCAGAGCAAGATGCTCAATACAGCAAAGGGTCCGGCGGTACATTCCCTGCGCGCGCAGGCTGATAAACACCGTTATCATACCGAAATGAAAAAGACGATCGAGCAGCAGCCGAATCTGGACATGAAGCAGGGAGAAGTCACTGATCTGATCGTTGAAAACGGCAAGGTCCGCGGTGTTGAAACAAGAACGCACACTTATTATACCGCGAAGGCCGTCGTGCTCGCGACCGGAACCTTCCTGCGCGGCAAGATTTTTATCGGCGACAGTGTCTACGAGAGCGGACCGAACGGTCTCGCGCCGTCCAGAGAGCTTGCCGATAATCTCAGGAAACATGGCATGAAGCTGCGAAGATTTAAGACCGGCACACCGGCGCGTTGTCTGGCTTCCAGTCTGGATTACACCAAAATGATCCCACAGGAGGGCGACGCGAAGATCGTGCCGTTTTCGTTCCTGAGTGATGAAATCGGAGAGAATCGCGCGCTCTGCTGGCTGACCTATACCAACGCGGAAACGCATCGGATCATTCGCGAAAATTTTCATCGGTCGGCGCTGTTCGGCGGTCAGATCGAGGGTATCGGTCCGCGCTATTGTCCGTCGATTGAGGATAAGGTCAATCGCTTTGCGGATAAGGAGCGTCATCAGACTTTCATCGAGCCGGAGGGACTGGACACAGAGGAAATGTATATTCAGGGAATGTCCTCAAGTCTGCCGGAAGATGTACAGCTGGCTTTTTACAAGACAATTGCCGGACTCGAAAAAATCCGCATCACGCGGCCGGCCTATGCCATCGAGTACGATTGTATTGACCCGCAGGATTTGCAGCGCAATTTGGAATATCGCGGTATCGAAAATCTGTTTTGTGCCGGACAGTTTAACGGCAGCTCCGGCTACGAGGAGGCCGCGGCGCAGGGCTTATTGGCCGGCATCAACGCGGCACTGAAAATTTCTGGAAAAAATCCGTTCGTGCTCGGAAGAGACGAGGCTTATATTGGCGTTCTCATCGACGATCTCGTGACCAAAGGTACAAATGAACCTTACAGAATTATGACGTCCAGAGCGGAATATAGACTGGTTCTGAGGCAGGACAACGCGGATCAGCGATTAACGGAAAAATCTTACAGTATTGGACTGGCAACAGAGGCGCGTTATCAGAGGTATTTAGCGAAAAAAGAGGCGGTCGAAGCGGAAACGCGGCGTTTATCCGAAAAGACGATCGCGCCGAATGAGGCGAATGCTTTTTTGGAAGCGCGGGGAACCACGCCGATCTCCGGTCGCGTCAGCTTCGCGGAGCTCTTAAAGCGTCCGCAGATTCGCTATGAGGATCTCGCGGAAATCGACGATGAAACCAGACCTTGCCTTTCGCAGCACGCGATCACGCAGCTGGAAGTGCAGATCAAATATGAGGGCTACATTCAAAAACAGCAGCAGCAGATTCTAAAATTCCAAAAGCTTGAAAACAAAAAGCTGCCGCAGGATCTTTGCTACGAAACCTTGGAGGGGCTTCGCAAAGAGGCGGCGCAAAAGCTCAGCCAGCTTAGGCCGGACTCTGTCGGGCAGGCTTCGAGAATCTCCGGCGTATCGCCCGCGGACATTAATGTGCTGCTGATTCATCTGGAAAAAATGAGACGAGGACGGACATGATAAAATTAGAAGAAGCTTTACAGACCCTGAAGATTCCCTATACTCCGCAGATGCTCGCGCAGTTCGCGGCTTATATGGACGGCGTTTTAACATGGAACGAAAAGGTCAATCTAACGCGCATCACAGAGCACGACGAATTTGTGATTAAGCACTTCATCGATTCTGTGATCTGCTGCGGTTTCGACGAATGCAGGCAGGCAAAAACAATTGTGGATGTCGGTACCGGAGGCGGATTTCCGGGAGTACCGCTTGCCATTCTTTTGCCGGATAAACAATTCACCTTGATCGATTCCCTCCAAAAGCGGCTTAAGATTATCGACGAGCTTTGCGCGCGGACGGACATTGAGAACGTGACCACACTGCATGGACGCGCGGAAGATCTGGCGGCGCAGCCAGCCTATCGCCAGCAGTTCGATCTCTGTGTTTCGCGCGCCGTCGCGAATACCGCGGTACTCGCGGAGTATTGTCTGCCGTTTCTCAAGGTCGGCGGATATCTGCTGGCTTACAAGGGGCCGGATGCCGCAACCGAAGCCGCGGAAGCCAAAAAGGCAATCAGCCTGCTCGGCGGCAGTCTAACTGAGATTCGCGGCTGCAATCTCGCGGCTTATGGGTTGGATCACAACATTTTAATCATAAAAAAAGTCAAGGATACCCCGCAAAAATATCCGAGAAAAGCGGGAACTCCGTCGAAGGAACCCTTAAAATAAAAGTTTTAAGGGTTTTTTGTTGTACGAAAGCTCACATCGCGCGCGTGGGAAATGTTATGATTTCCCTATCAGAAAAAGTGTGTGCATTACAAAAAGGGAGGAAAAAATGAAAGTGATACAGGTTCCATTGCGGATGATTCAGCCGAACCCTGAGCAGCCGCGAAAAACTTTTGCGCCGGAGGAGCTCGAAGAACTGGCCGCGTCGATTCGCGAATATGGTGTACTGCAGCCGCTGCTCGTGAAGCGCGGCGCGGACAGAAGTTTGATTTTGATTGCCGGAGAACGACGCTTCCGCGCGGCAGGTCTGGCGGGTCTTGCGAAGGTGCCGGTCATCATGAAAGAGCTGGAGAGCAGGGAGTCGGCTTTGATCTCTCTGGTTGAAAACTTGCAGCGTGAAAATCTGAATTTTTTGGAGGAAGCCAGAGCTTATCAGAAGCTGATGACGGATTTTCATTTGACACAGGGAGAAATAGCTAAAAAAGTAAGTAAACAACAATCCACCATTTCAAACAAAATTCGTGTTCTGAGCCTGCCGGAAGACATGCAGGAGCTCATCATTCAGAATCACTTGACGGAACGGCACGCCAGGGCGCTTTTGAAGCTGCAAAGTGAAACGGATCGTCGGCATGTCCTTGCGCGTGTGGTACAACATCATCTGAACGTAAAGCAGACAGAAAAGCTGATTGAAGACCTGCTGCTGCGTCGAGAAAGCGCGCGCAACGGGAAGGAGAGGATGAAGTATCTGCATTACAAAATTTATGTAAACACACTCAAAAAAGCTTTTAATCAGGTAAAGACGTTGGAAAAAGACGCGAAATTTACGCAGAGCGATATGGGAGAATTCCTTGAAGTTAAGATTATCATTCCAAAGGGAGAGAGATGTTTCACGTGAAACATCTCTCTCCCTTTCGTTTCTCTTTTCTAAAATTGAACAAATAAAACAGTAGAAAAAGCATATAAAATAGTGTATAATAATTTTATTAGACAAATCATAAGAACTTCATCATTGGGAGGAAATATTTTGGGTAAAGCAATCGCAATATTTAACCAGAAGGGCGGCGTAGGCAAAACAACCACCAACATCAATCTCGCGGCTTGCCTCGCGCTTAAGGGAAAAAGGGTGCTGATTTTGGATATCGACCCACAGGGAAATACGACAAGCGGTATCGGGGTATCAAAGAAGAATCTGAACTATACTGTGTATAATATTTTGATCGATAAGAACTTTGACCCGCGCAAAGCCATCCTCAAGACCAAGGTCGAGAATCTTGATTTGATTCCGGCCAGCGTTGATTTGGCAGGTGCGGAGGTAGAACTCGTGGAAATCGAAGGAAGAGAGCGTACCTTAAAAAACGGACTCGACAAAATCAAGGATAATTACGACTATATCTTTATCGATTGTCCGCCGTCACTGGGACTTTTGACGATCAATTCCCTCTCAGCGGTTGACAGCGTTCTGATTCCGATCCAGTGTGAATTCTACGCATTGGAAGGCGTCAGCCAGCTGGTAAGCACGATCGAGCTGGTAAAAAAGAGCCTGAACCCGAATCTGGAAATTCAAGGTGTTATCCTCAGCATGTTTGACGGCAGAACAAATCTTTCGCTGCAGGTGGTGCAGGAGGTAAAAAAATATTTTGGAGGCAAGGTATACGCGACGGTCATTCCGCGTAACGTCAGATTAGCGGAAGCGCCGAGTTACGGCATGCCAATCACGCAATACGACCCAAAATCAAAAGGCGCGGAGGCCTACATGGATTTTGCCGAAGAATTCCTTGATTTAGAAGAGGAGGACCTGTAGCATGGCAGCAAAAAAGGGCGGTCTCGGCAGAGGACTGGATGCGCTGTTCGCGGACGCGGTTCCGGTCTATGAGAACGAAGACGCGGCAAGCGATACATTCAAAGATACAGATAAAAAAACAAGGATAAAAAAAGAAAACGACACGGAAAAAAACAAGGACGGGGTTCGCTACATCAAACTCCACGACATCATGCCGAATCTCAATCAGCCGCGCAAGACCTTCAAGGAAGATAAGATCGAGGAGCTGGCGGCTTCTATCAAAGAGCATGGGATTATTCAGCCGATTGTTGTAAGAGAGCGTGAAAACGGCTATGAGATCGTAGCCGGAGAGCGCAGATGGAGAGCAGCCAGAAAAGCAGAACTGACACAGGTACCTTGTCTGGTCAGAGAACTGAGCGATGAGCAGAATATGCTCTTTGCCATCATCGAGAATATGCAGCGTGAGGACCTCAATCCAATCGAAGAAGCAGAGGGGCTGCAGCGCATGATGCAAACCTTCGGCATGACACAGGAGCAGGTTTCCAAGAGCGTCGGCAAAAGCCGTCCGTATATCGCGAACGCGCTGCGCCTGTTAAAACTTCCGCAGGAAATCATCGAGCAGATCGCGGAAGGTAACCTTTCGGCGGCACACGGCAGGACGCTGGCAGGGATTGAGGATGACGACGCGAAAGAGAAGCTGTGCGCGAAAATCCTGCAGGAGGGTTTGTCCGTCAGAGAAACGGAGCAGCTTGCCGGCAGTCTCACGAAGCCGCAAAAGAAAAAAGCCGTCAAAAAGATGAAAAATCCGAATGAAGCCAGGGTGGAGGAGGAACTGAAAGAAATTCTCGGCACCAGAGTCCATATCCAGCAAAACGGCAAAAAAGGCAAAATCGAGATTGAGTTCTTTGGTAAAGAGGAACTTGAAAGATTGATAGAACTGTTGAAAACACTATAACAGATATGATTGTTTCATGTGAAACATTTCAGCCCCGTACAGGGGCTGATTCTTTTGGAGAAAGGGAAATGACGGGACAAGAAGACGTGAACAGGTATTTGCGGGAGGTTATCGCGGAAGCAGAGGCACTGCGGATCCCCCTGGGCAGCATCAAGCCGGAGGTACGGATCAACAGCAGGGCAAAAAAAAGATTCGGCTGCTGCAGGACGGAGAAAACGTTTGCCGGTCAACAGTACGAAATCGAGCTTTCGCAGAAGGTGCTTGTTTGTAAAGAAAAAAAGATCAAAGAAATTTTGGCACATGAGATTCTGCATAGCTGCGGCAGCTGCCAGAATCATGGAAAGAAATGGAAAATATACGCGAACGCGATGAACCGGCGGTACGGATATGAAATTCGAACCACAACCACTGACGAGGCGATGGGGCTGCCCATGCAGGAGGCGCGCCGCAGAGAGGAATACAAATATTTTTTGCGCTGCCAGGGCTGCGGGGCGGTGCTTTCGCGCAAGCGCGAAAGCAGACTGACGCGGCATCCGGAGTGTTACCGCTGTGCGAAATGTGGAGGGAAGCTAAAAATCATTTGACGAGACGCTATATCTAGTAGATGAAATTTTTCAAAAAGTGTGGTATAATGTCCTTGCACAGCGATTGCCGAGCACTAAGCGACGGCAGAGCTGATGCAAGACAGATGCCCAGAGTTCTTAGCGATTGCCGAGCCGCAGGTGAAGGCAGAGCTTAGATCTTATGGTATAATATTTATACTGTTTGACCTTGCGGCTCTGCCGCGGGTCAGGAAGCATGGAAGTACGTATGAATCAGAACGCGGGCGCGAAATCGACGACGCGTCCCATTGCAGAGGAAGGTTAAGATGGAAAAAGCAGAAAAAAATTTACATACAGCTGTGTTGTCTGTACCCTTGCCAATCTGTATCATCAATGAGCAAGGGAAGATTATCGGAGCCAGCGACCAGATCAGTCAGGTGTTTTTGTATGACGATATTCTGGACGGAGATCTTTTTGCGCTGACAGGCGTAAAAGTCGCGGAGCTTTATCAGTCTTTGCAGGACGGCATCTGTCCGATCATCAAAAGAAACGACAGAGTCTTTAAGCTCGCGGCGCAAAAAAGCGAAGAAGATGAACACAGCCTGCTTGTGTTCTTTTATGATATCACCAATCTGGAGGAATTAAAAGACCGATACAATGCGGAGAAGCCGTGTGTCGCCAAAATCCAGATTGATAACTACGATGAACTGATCAGCAACGCGGGCTCGGCGCCGCGGCTGGCACTCTCCGGAGAGATCGATCAGCTGCTCCGCAAGTGGGCGGCTAAGATCAACGCATCTGTCAGCAGAGTGCGCAACAGCGCTTATCTGATCTGGTTTGAGCAACAGTACCTGGAGCGAATGACCTCCGCGAAATTTGACATCCTTGATGAAGTCAGGCATCTGGAAACGGGCGCGGACTTTCCGGCGAGCTTGAGTATCGGCGTCGGTGTCGGCGGCAAGAACCTGGCGCAGACCGAAGCTTACGCGGACGCGGCGCTGGATTTGGCGCTCGGACGCGGCGGAGATCAGGCTGTCGTCAAACGCAACCTCAAGGTCGAATACTTCGGCGGCAAGCTGCAGACCGTAGAAAAGAGCAATAAGGGAAAATCCAGAATCGTCGGTCACGCGCTCAAACAGCTGATCGACCAGTCCAAAAAAATATTCATCATGGGACACGCGAATCCGGATATGGACAGCTTCGGTTCGGCGCTGGGTATTACCAGACTCTGCGTGTTATGCGAAAAGGAGCCTTATCTGGTCATCGACGAGGTCAATGAAAGCCTGCAGGAAATTTTCAAACAGGCAAAGGAAAGCGATGATTACCAGATTATCAGCTCCGAAAAAGCGCTGAGTCTGGCGGAAGAGGAGAGTCTGCTCATCGTGACAGACACCCACAGACCGAGTCTGGTGCAGTGTCCGGAGCTGCTCAAAATCTGTGAACGCATCGTGGTCATCGACCATCACAGGAAGATGGAGGAATGCATCGAAAATCCGGTGCTCGCGTATATGGAATCCTACGCATCCTCCGCCTCAGAGCTTGTGGCGGAAATGCTGCAGTATATGATCAGCAAAAAGAGCCTCAACAAGCTGGAGGCGGAAGCGCTGCTGGCAGGCATGACTATCGACACCAACGGATTTTCTGTCAAAACAGGGGTGCGCACCTTCGAGGCGGCCGCGTGGCTGCGCAGACAGGGCGCGGACCCAACAGAAGTGAAACGGTTTTTCCAAGAGGAAATTTCCAATATAAAGCTGCGCGCCGAAGCGGTGCTGTCCGCGCAGGTGTTTGAGAACGGCGTGGCAATCTCGGCGTGCCGCAAGGAACGAAGTGACGCGCAGATTCTGTGCGCGCAGGTCGCGGATCAGCTGCTGACCGTCAAGGGAGTGAAATCCTCCTTTGTCGCGGGCAGAAACGAGGCCGGCAAAACCGTCATCAGCGCCAGATCGCTGGGAGAGGTTAACGTACAGGTGATCATGGAAAAATTCGGAGGCGGCGGACATCTGACCACCGCGGCCGCGCAGGTTGATATGAGCGTCGGCGAAACAATCAAAAAAATAATGGATATGATGGAGGTAAATCAAGATGATCGTAATCTTAAATAGAGATGTAAAGGGAACCGGCAAAGCCGGAGATGTGGTAAAGGTCAGCGATGGCTACGCGAGAAACCTGCTCCTGCCAAAGGGCTACGCGACCGAAGCGACTGACGGCAACATCAGAAGTCTGGAAAAGCAAAAAGCAATCGCGGCGGAGAAGAAGGCCGAGGAAAAGGCAGCCGCGCAGGCGATCGCGGAGAAGCTCAGCGGTCTGACCGTCAAGATTCAGACAAAAGCCGGAGAAAACGGCAAGGTCTTCGGCTCCATCACCTCGAAGGATATCGCGGAAAAGCTGAAGGAACAGCACAAGATTACCATCGATAAGAAAAAAATTCTGCTCGACGGCCCGATGAAACAGACGGGAACCTTCAGCGTCGATGTCAAGCTCTACCCGGAAGTAAGCGGCAAGCTGACGGTAGATATCAGCGCGGAATAAGCCGGACACGGTCTGCTTCTCGAAAAACAAGCGGAGAAGCAGACTTCTCACGAAAACTTCAAAAAAAACACACGAAAAAAGACGAGGAGTTTGCTATGATAGAGAGGATCCCTCCGCACAACGAGGAGGCAGAACGCTCCGTACTCGGCGCAGCCATGCTGAACAAGGAGGTTCTCTTTGACATTTTGGAGGAGGTCAAGGAAGACGACTTCTATAACGAAAGTCACAAGGAGATCTTTCGAGCCATCTGGGAGCTGTACCGCAAAAACAGCGCGGTCGATATGCTCACCGTCTGCGAAGAATTAAAAAGCAGACAATCGCTGGACATGGTCGGCGGCAGAGCCTATATCGCGACACTCACCGCGGAGGTTCCGGCCACCGCGAACGGCAGGGAATACGCGAAGATCATCGCCGAAAAAGCGGTGATGCGGCAGATGATCCGCACCGCGGAGGATATCACCGAAAAGGGCTACCAAAGCAAGATGGCGGCTAGGGAAATCCTCGATTACGCGGAGAGGGGCATCTTTCAAATCGCGCAGAGGCGGCAAAAAAACGATTACACCAAAATACAGGATGTGCTGCTCGAAAATCTCAAGATTATCGACGCAGCAGCGCAGAATAAAGATAAAATTACGGGAATCCCTACGGGCTTTCACGATCTGGACGAAAAGACCAGCGGTCTGCAGCGTTCGGATTTGATCATTGTCGCGGCACGGCCTGGCATGGGCAAGACCGCCTTCGCGCTCAATATCGCGCAACAGAGCGCGGTCAAGCACGGAACCTCCGCCATCATTTTCAGTCTGGAAATGTCCAAGGAACAGCTTGGACAGAGACTGCTGGCGATGCAGGCCCGCGTGGAAATGCAAAAGCTCAAGCAGGGAGATCTGGACCGCAAGGATTGGGACCGCGTTTCATTGGGCGTGGACGAGCTGAACAATTCCAAAATCGTCATCGACGACACGCCCGGCATTTCGCTGATGGAAATGCGAAACAAATGCCGGCGTCTGAAGGCCGAGCAGGGACTGGATTTAATTGTGGTGGACTACCTGCAGCTGATGACCTTCGAAGGCAGGACGGACAACAGACAGCAGGAGATCAGCGCGCTTTCCAGAAACATGAAGCTTTTGGCCAGAGAAATGAATTGCCCTGTCATCCTGCTTTCGCAGCTTTCGCGCGCGCCCGAGCTCAGACAGGACAAACGGCCGATGCTTTCGGACCTGCGTGAATCCGGCTCCATCGAGCAGGACGCGGATATCGTCATTTTCCTGTATCGTGACGACTACTACAACGAAAACACCGAGAAGCCGGGCGTGTGCGAGGTCAATATCGCCAAGCACAGAAGCGGCCCGACCGACAAAATAGAGCTGACCTGGGTAGCCAGATACACCAAGTTCAGCGACAAGGCGCTGTAAAGCGGCGCGAGCGAGGAACCTATGGGATTTACAAAGGCAAAGGTGAAAGACTTTTACCTGTTGACCACAGATGTGGAGAATATTTTTATCAATGAATACCTGCCCGCGGCGCCGGGAGATTATGTAAAGGTCTATCTTTACGGCCTGCTCTACGCGCAGACGGGTGCGGACATGGACGCGCGCACCTTCGCGCGCCAGCTCAGACTGCCGCCGGAAACGATTCGGCAGGCGTGGGGCTATTGGGAAAACATGGGTGCTATCAGGCGCATCCGAAGCGGCGCAAAGGCCGCGGAGGCGGTGAACGCGCAGGAGGATATCGAGTTTCTCAATCTGCGCGTCAAGATGTACGGCAGCGCTACGAATGAGTCGGAAACGGCAGACGAAGCGGAGCCGCATGGTGAGGACAAAATCGGCAGCGCCGCCGACAAGCTCTGCAACAGCGGCGTCAAGGAATTTATACGGGAACTGGAAAGTCGGACGGGGAGACTGTTCGACCCACAAAAAGAGCTTGCGGAGATTCTTTCCTGGGAGGAAGCCTTCAGCGTCAGCAAAGACGTGATTCTGGAAGCGTTTTCTTATTGCTACGAAAGAGAAAAGACCGGCCTGTCCTACATCAAAAAAGTGGTAATGGGTTGGGGCGAGCAGGGACTCAGAAGCAAAGAGGAGGTTGAAGCCTATCTCAAGGAGAATGGGATTCGACAGAGTATGTATAAGCGCGTGCTGCAGTCGCTGGGACTGAACCGCGGCGCGACGGAGGCGGAGAAGCGCATGATGAACGTTTGGTTTGACGAGATGCGCTGCAGCTTGGAACGGGTGCTGGAAGCCTGTGACAGAACGCTGTCAACCGCCAATCCAAACCTCAGATATGTCAACAAGGTGCTGGAGAACTGGTACGAGGAGGCAAAGAGCAGAGGTCTGGATGTGAATCAGAAAACAACAGTCACACAGGCTGTTTTAAATCAATATTACGCGTTTCTTCGCGAACAGGCGGAGGAAACGGCGCAGGCGCACAAGCGGGAGATTTATGAGAAGCTGCCGCGCGTAGAAGAAATTGACAATATGCACAGAGAAATCGGAAAGAGCCTCACCAAGGGTCTTCTGACCGGAATGAAGGATTCGCAAAAATCGCAGTTCCGGCAGCAGATTCGCGCTTTGGAGGAGGAACGCGCCGTTTTGCTGACGGAGCATAATTACCCGATGGATTACACAGATGTCAAATATGCCTGCGAAAAATGCAGCGATACCGGCTTCGATGAAAACGGAGCGCGATGCAGCTGTGTTCGTCAAAGAACAGGAGAAGCAGAAATATGGCAAAAAAGAGACAAACAAACAAGCTGATGCCGCGTCTCATCGACGGCGGCGCGCGACTTGTAGAGGAAACGGATAAGTTGCTGGATCAGGCGGGACCTTTTTTTGCGCGGCAATCCGATGAGATCATCGGCGCGTGCGCGGGACTGGTCACGGAGTACGACAACTTCGCAGACCTTGCCGCGTGGTTTTTTGGGCGAAGCTTTGTCAAAGCCGCCAGAAGGTGGCATGACCTGCATATCAGCCTGCAGCAGCACCGTAAGGAAATCGTCAAGCATTTTGCGATCGGCTTTGTCGTTGTCATCGGCGCGGTTGCCGTTTACGCGACCAGCACCGATTACGAGTACGCCTACAACGGCAGGACGCTCGGTATTGTAAAGGAACAAAAGGACGTGCTTGAGATTCTCGATCTGGTCAGTGATGCCTTGTCGCAGGAATACGGCTCGAACATCGTCATCGATCCGGAAACGGATATTACCTTTACGCCCGTACTCAAGTTCGGCAAGCAAATCGATGATCCGGATACAGTTCTGCGCCGCTTCACCTACATGGGCGACATTCAGGCGCAGGCCTACGCGATTGTCGTTGACGGCAAGCGCATGGTGACCGTCGAGAGCGAAAAGATCGCGCAGGATGTGCTGGATACCATTTTAGACACCTACATCAAGGGCTCGCGGAGCGATTATGAAAGCATCGGCTTCGCAGAGAATATCAAGATCGAAGCCTACAATACCACTCTGGCGAACGTCAGCAGTAAGGCGGCAGCGACCAAAAAACTCAAGAGCGGCGGCCAGCAGGAGCAGACCTATGAGGTTGTCGCGGGCGATACGCTTTATGGAATCTGCAGCAAGCTTGGTGTATCCTTGAGCGAGCTGAAGGAAATGAATCCAAAGGTAAAGGATACCATGGTGCTGCATGTCGGCGATACCTTCGTCACGCAGCAGGAAGTTCCGCTGCTGACCGTTGAAACCGTAGAAATCGCGACCTTCGCGGAATCCATAGACTATAAGACGGAGTACAAGGAATCCTCCTCATACTACAAGGGAGAGACCATTGTTACCCGAGCCGGTAAAAAAGGTAAGGCAAAAGTGACCGCGCGTCTGACCAAGCGAAACGGCAAGACGGTCGATCGTGAGGACCTCAGCAAAAAGACTATCAAAGAGCCGGTGGCCAAAATCGTGGTTAAGGGTACCAAGGCAGTACCGCCGAAGAAGGGTACCGGACGCTTCATCAGGCCGGTCAGCGTCGGCGTCTATCGCGGCTACGGCATGCGCTGGGGCAGAATGCACTACGGTCTGGACTACGCGGCAGCGACGGGAACGACGATCCGCGCCGCGGACGGCGGCACCGTTACTAAGGCGGGTTGGTCGGGTGCTTATGGCTATCGTATCGTCATCGAGCACGGCGGCGGCTTCAAGACGCTGTACGCGCACTGCAGCAGCATCAGCGTATCCGTCGGACAGCAGGTATATCAAGGACAGAAGATCGGCGCGGTCGGCAGCACCGGACGAAGCACCGGCGCGCACTGCCACTTTGAGATCTTCAAGAACGGCGGGAACGTCAACCCGGCGAGCTACCTGTAAGCAAGCCTGTTAATTTTAGAGCGAACAAAAAGTCTGCACCGCGATTTGCCGGTGTCTGTCTGTGGGCGTGCCTCATACGCCGCCCGCGGCAGCTGCCGCGGAATCAGGTGCAGATTTTGCCTTTTGCATTGGCGCGCGCTGCGTAAAGCCGGATGCCGCAAAAAAAGCACGCATGAATATTTTCCCGGGAAAATATAATGAAGCAAAGACAGCGGCAGGAGGTAGCGCTATGGAGCAGCAGAGCATATATTTAGAAAATCGCGAGAGAATGACGATCAATCAGGTGATTGACGTGGATGCCTTCGATGAGGAAACACTATGGGCGAATCTTAAGGAGGGGGCGGTCGAGATCAGCGGATCGGGGCTGCATATAGAGAAGCTGGATTTGGCGGAGGGTGTTTTGATTGTGAGCGGCATCATCTGCGCGTTCGCTTATGTGGAACCGAAGAAGCAAAAGGCCGGCAAGCGCTTACGGGCACTGCACGCGAAATTCCGCAATGAGTGAGCTGATTCAAAGCCAGTTGACGATTTTGGGCGTCATGGGCAGCGCGGGGGCGGCCGCGGGGCTGGTCTATGATATTTTTGAAGCCTTTGCCGCGCTGCGCGGCTGGCAGAGGCAGAAGCGATGGGCGTCGGAAATATTCTGTTTCCTGTGTATCGGTTTTTTGAGCGGAGAGTTTCTCTATGCCGCGGATTACGGAAAAGTGACATTTTTTAGTATTTGCGCGTTTGGAAGCGGGCTTTGGTTGTACAAAAAAACTTTTTGTGGTACAATGTCCTTGCACAGTCATTGGCAAGCCAAAGGCACAGACAAAAAAGATATAAGCCAAGAGGCCGGGCGCAGGCGATTGACAAAGCGAAGATGAAGACAGAGCCCTCCGCGTTCGGACAAATGAGAAGATAAAACTGCTGCGGCATACACAACGCAGGACAGAAGGGATACGCATGGCAAAAAAAAGCAGACTCCATGAGTTTGAAAAGAACAACCGCGTAATCAACATCCCGCAGGCACAGGACGCGCGCCGCGAGCGATTGGAGATTGCCAGACAAAAGAAAGCGGGAACGCGAAAAAAGAAGATCAGGATCAATTACATGCGGATGGCGCTCTTCGCGCTCGTTTTGGTGATCGGGATCTCTTTTGTGGTGTCCGCGGTCAAAATTGTGCAGCTGCAGGGAGAAAAAAAAGAGGTTGCCGCCAAGAATGATGAGCTCACGCACAAAAAAGAAACGCTTGAGATGGAATACGAAAATGTCAAGCTGCCAGAATATATCGAAAACCAGGCAAGACGCGACTTAAAGCTGGTAAAGCCGCAGGAGCTTTTGTTCGCGTTCAACGAGGAGAAACAGAGCGGTAAGACCAGAAACGACAGCGGCACAGACGATACGAAGCAGACAGAGGATCAAAATACAGATGGAAAAACGAAAAATTGAGGAAGTGATCGTCGTAGAGGGCAGAGATGACACCGCGGCGGTGAAACGCGCCATCGACGGACTGACAATTGAAACGCATGGATTTGGGATTCGGCGCGAGACTTGGGCGCTGATTGAAAAGGCCTATCGGGAAAAAGGCATCATCATCTTTACCGATCCGGACTACGCCGGCGAAGAAATCCGCAGACGATTGACGAAACAGTTCCCGGACGCGAAGCAGGCATTCCTTTCGCGCGAATACGCGCAAAAAAAAGACGATATCGGCATCGAAAACGCGGAGCCGGAGACTATTTTGGAAGCGATCGAGAAGGCGCACGCGACCTTCCGCAAGGAGGGCGCAGGGGAGGCGGATTTGTATACCGCCGAAGACCTGTTCGCCGCGGGGCTTAGCGGCGGCGCGGATTCCAAACAGCGCAGAGAAAAACTTGGACAGGTTCTCGGGATCGGCTACGCGAACGCCAGAGGACTCCGCGGCAAACTCAATCAATTCGGAATCAGAAAAGAGGAATTCTATGAAGCTATACGCGCCATCGACCATTCGGGAGATTAAAGAGAAATATGGATTTCGGCTGTCCAAAAGTCTTGGACAGAATTTTTTGACAGATAAAAACATCATCGATGAGATTATCGAGGGCGCGGGCATCGGACCGCGGGATCTTGTGATTGAGATCGGACCCGGGATCGGGGTGCTGACCTGGGAAGCGGCGCAGCGCGCGCAGAAGGTCATCGCCGTCGAGATTGACCAGAATCTCATTCCGATTCTGGGGGAAACCCTGCGGGAGGCGGACAATATCGAGATCGTCAATCAGGATATCCTCAAAACGGATCTCAATACGCTGATTGAAGCAAAAAAAGCGGAAGCTGAGGCGGCAGACATGCCGCTTACGCATGTGCGCGTCATCGGCAATCTGCCGTACTATATTACAACGCCGATCATCATGAAGCTCTTGGAGGACGGTGTCGCGGCGGACAGCATCACCGTTATGATGCAGAAGGAGGTCGCGGAACGCATGCGCGCGCTGCCGGGTACCAAAGCCTACGGCGCACTCTCTGTGGCAGTGCAGTATTACTGTGAAGCGGAGAATGTTGTTACGGTGCCGGCGAGCTGCTTCGTGCCGCAGCCGAAGGTGGACTCGGCGGTACTGCGTCTGGATAGGCGAAGCGAGCCGCCGGTGACGCTTTTGGATGAGGAAATGTTTTTTCGCTGCGTCAAGGCGGGGTTTGGGCAGCGTCGCAAAACCCTCTCCAACGCGTTGATGGGTGTGGAACAGATTACGAAACAAATTGTAGGGGACTCCCTCGCAGGGGCGGGCATTGATCCGGTAAGAAGGGCAGAAACTTTGGATTTGGAAGAATTCGCGCGGCTCGCGAACGAAGTCGCGGAAAGATTACGCAAATAGCGGAAGGGGAAACGGATGGATAAATTTGAAAGATTTGATAAATTTGAAAAGCTGGACCGAAAAGTAGAAGAAACCATTCGCGAAGTGGAAACCATGGACAGACGGAAGTTCTATCGCAACAGTTTTGTCTGCGCCGGCGTCTGGGCGCTGCTCTTGAATCTGGTGATTGAAACGCTCGGCAGGTTTCCGACAGTGGGAATCTTTGGCGGACTGTCCTTTATGGTGCACAGCCCGTTGGTCTTTTTATATAACGCCTTGATTCTCTACGCGACCTTAGTGCTGGCATCGTTGTTCAAGCGGAGAGTTTTTTTCTTTACCATTGTTTCGATTTTCTGGCTGGGCATCGGCATCATCAACGGCGTGATCCTGACACAGCGCATGACGCCGTTCACCGTAAAGGATCTGAGCAATCTCAATGACGGACTGACCATCGTGACCAATTACCTCAGCAAGTTTGAAATCGCGGGTGCGATTGCAGCGGTACTGATCGCTGTCGGCCTGCTGGTGCTGCTTTTTATCAAGGGACCGCAAAAAAGAGACGGCGTGAAACGCAAGCGCAATCTGGTCGCGGTGATTTTGGTCATCGCCTTCACCTTCCTGTCATCCTCCTTTGTGATTAAGACAGGCATTGTGCAGACTTTCTTCGGCAACCTCGCCTATGCTTATCGAGACTACGGTGTGGTCTACTGCTTTGTCAATACCTGGCTGAACACCGGAATCAGCAAGCCGGACGGATACAGCAGAGAAGAAATTCTTTCTATCTTCGACAAAAAAGAACTCGGTGATGACAACGCCATGCTGCTTACCCAAAAGGATGAGGACGAGCAGCATCCGAACATCCTGTTTTTGCAGCTGGAATCTTTCATCGATCCGATGACGATTCAGAGCATCACACTTTCGCAGGACCCATGCCCGAACTTCCGCAAGCTGATGCAGACCTATTCCTCGGGAGAGCTGACCGTACCGGCCTGCGGGGCAGGTACCGCCAACGTGGAGTTTGAAGTGCTGACCGGACTGTCAGTAAAGTTCTTCGGCCCGGGCGAATATCCGTATAAGTCGGTCTTAAAAGAAAAAACCGGAGAAAGCCTTGCCTACGACCTCGACAGCCTCGGCTACACCTCGCACGCGATTCATAATCACAGGGCAGTCTTTTACAACCGCAACAGCGTTTTTTCGAACATGGGCTTTGACACCTTCACGAGTGTGGAATACATGAAAAATGTCGAAAAGACGCCGAAGAACTGGGCGAAGGACTATGTGCTGACGGATTGCATTACTGACGCGCTGGATTCTACAAAGGGGCGCGATATGATCTATACGATATCGGTGCAGGGACACGGCAAGTATCCAATCCAGCAGATCATTCAAAATCCGGCGATTGAGGTCACCTCGGCGCCGACGGAGGCACTGAAGTGGAAATATGAATACTATGTCAATCAGGTTTACGAGATGGATCAGTTTATCAAGGAGCTGACAGATACGCTCGCCAAGCGTGAGGAACCGACCGTCCTCGTGATGTACGGCGATCATATTCCTGCGCTGGATATGACCGAGGAGGATCTGGAAAGCGGCAATCTCTACGGCACGCAGTATCTGATCTGGAACAATATAAATCTGCCGAAGGACGACGAAAATCTCCACGCCTATCAGCTCGCGGCGCACGTGATGGACATGCTGGATATGCGGGTAGGCACGATCTTTACCTATCAGCAGAACCACAAGAACAGCGAAACCTATCTCGCGGATTTGAAGGCGCTTGGCTATGACATGCTTTACGGCAAATACTATATCTACGGCGGCATGAATCCGTTCAAGCCGACGAATCTGAAGATGGGCGTCAACGATATTTCTATCGAGGAAATCGTCAAAATCGGAGACAAATATTACATCAAGGGCAGGAATTTCACGCAGTACAGCAAGGTCACGCTGAACGGCAAGGAGCTCAAGACCATCTATCTGGGCGAAAACGTGCTCGGACTTTTGGAGGATGTTGATCCGAACGACGCGGATAAGATGAAGGTCAGCCAGATTGAGAACAAGAGCGGAGAAATTTTGAGTACCACCGAATAGAGAGGAGAAATTCGCATGAGAAATATTGAAACAGAAAGATTGCTGCTGACGCCATGGACGATGGCCGAGGAGGATGTGGAAGGACTTTACGAATATGCCAGCGACCCCGAGGTCGGCCCGAACGCGGGCTGGAAACCGCATGCTGACAAGGCGGAGTCGGCACAGATTATCAAGGAGCTGTTCATGCCGCATGAGGTCTGGGCGATCCGCGAAAAGCGAACCGGCAAAATTATGGGCAGTATCGGTTTAGAGCCGGACAGAAGGCGTGAGGATGTTGCCAGCAGAGAAATGGGATATTCACTCGGCAAGGCCTTTTGGGGCAAGGGTTATATGACAGAGGCGGCGAAGGCCGTTATCGACTACGCGTTCACGCAGGAAAAGGAGCCAATCGTTATTTTGGCGATCTGCACAGGACCGGATAATCAGCGCTCCCAGCGCGTGATCGAAAAATGCGGCTTTGTGTATGAGGGTCGGCAGCGCAAGGGCTATCACATCTACGATGGCAGCGATCGGGATAATCTTGTTTATTCCATGCTTCGGGAAGAGTGGGAGCAAAGAAAAAACCGCGGATGAGCGGTGAGGTAAGAAAACAAGCAAAATCCTTAAATCATCGCGGTTGTGACTGGATAAGCCGACGATTGTGTGGGATTTTTACTCCCTTATGCTTGGGATACAAATGACGATCAGCTTTATGCTGACCGACACGGAAAAACCATCCGTATCTGCAAGCATTGTTCGCAGACCTTTGTTGCAAGCAGACCGAGTGCGGTATTTTGCAGCCCTCAGTGTAAGAATAAGTATAAAGTTTATAAGATCAGAACGAAGGAAAAGAAGGAATGAGGGGAAAGGAAACGAGGTATTAACGATATGAAATTATCTGATTTTATGGGCGAAGCTACGGAGTATGATAAGAAAGAAATGCTCGAAGAACGTAAGCCTAAAAGTTGGTTAAAAAGCGTAAGCGCATTTGCTAACGGAATCGGCGGTGCATTGTTTTTCGGTGTGTCCAACGATGAAGTTCTTGTCGGAGTAGATGATGCAAAGGGCATATCGGAGAAGATTAGCGAAGCTATTAAAACAAAAATGGATCCTGCACCACAAGTGATTTTGGAAATTCATGCCGAAGACGGCAAAAAGTTCGTTGTATTGCGAGTTCCGTCCGGGCAGGAAACTCCTTATTACTACACGGGCGATGGTAATAGAATAGCCTATGTTCGTATCGGCAATGAGAGTGTCCCTGCAAGTGCGGTAGATTTGAAGCGTCTTGTTTTGCGTGGAAGCAATACGTCATTTGACAGCCTTTCTACCCGTTATTCATTTGAATCGCTAGCCTTTACAAAGCTGCGCTCCGTTTATCGTATGAGAACAGGTACAGAGTTGACGGATTCCGATTTTGTTTCTTTTGATCTTGTTGATGAAAACAATATGCTGACTAATGCAGGCGTGTTATTGGCGGATGAATCTCCGATGCGCCACTCTCGCCTGTTCTGTACCCGTTGGTACGGCGTGGACAAAGCCTCAGGCATTATGGAAGCACTTGACGATAAGGAATACAGCGGTTCATTGGTATCTCTGTTGCAAAACGGCACCGAGTTCGTTAAGAATAATACCAAGAAACGGTGGAAAAAGACCGGCAATGGACGAGTGGAGATGCCTGAATACCCTGAACAGGCAGTACATGAGGTCATTGTCAATGCGCTGATTCACCGTGACTATATGGAGATCGGCAGCGAGATACACATTGATATTTTCGATGACCGAATGGAAGTATATTCCCCTGGTGGAATGTTTGATGGTTCTATCGTGCAAGAACTTGATACGGACAATGTAGCATCCAAACGCCGCAATCCTGTGATAGCTGATATTTTCAGCCGTATGCACTTTATGGAGCGTCGTGGCAGCGGATTCAAGAAGATCAAGGCAGATTATCGCCATGCGGTCAATTACCGTCCCGAAGTCGAGCCGATGTTCAGATCGACACCCACATCATTTTTTGCTACGCTCTACAATCTGAATTACAATGTTCCAATTGAAAAGGTGCTAATTGACCCGGAAAAAGTTGCAGTTGACGGAGAAAATGTGTTAATTGCTTCTGAAAAGCTTTTAATTGAAGCTGCGATTAACAGTTTGAACGCAAACAAGAACACTAAAGAAAATGTAAAAAAACTGTTTGCCTACATGAGCTTCGATGGTGTATTTGGACGTAATGATATAATAGGCCTTGTGAACATCTCTATTACTGCTGCCGGTAATCTTATAAATAAACTGAAAGAAGCAGGACTGATTGAACCGATCATCGGGCGAGGTAAAGGCAAGTATAAATTTACCGAACCAAAGAAGTAAAAAGCGAGATTGTTTATAAGTCCATCAGTGCATTTGCTTTTGAACGGGCAAAAGAAAAAGCCAAAAATATAACTCAAACACGGCAAAGAACGGCACAGCCGTTTGGCTATACCGTTCCTTGCTTCAATGTTTTCTTAATTCACCGCCCCAATAAGGCGGTTTTTTGTTAAAAAAGCTTTTTTTCCTCGATTTCTTCAATCTCTTCCTTAAACTCTTCCATGTCCTCCTTCGCGAACATGAACAGGAAGCTGACCGAAAGCAGAAGGCAGGAAATCCAGATTGCCCGCGCCCCAAACGCGGCGACGCAGAAGACGCCGAGCGCGGCGCCGATAGCAAACATCAGGATGATGCCCCAGTAACAAAAGGATTTTTGAAGATTTGTTCGATTCTGTGTTTTCCAGTAGGCACACAGGGATTCCATTCCGCTGCGCAGATTGCCGATACACATGGTGCTGGCAAAGGAATAGCCTTTGACCTTGCGGAAGGTCTGTACCTGCATCGCACAGGCAAAGGAAACGATGCCGTTGGCGATCAGGTCACAGGTTTCCGGCATGAAACCCACCGCGAACAAAATCGCGATTTCAAAGAGCAGGACGAGCTGCCGCCAGTGAATTCTGGTAGTGTTTTGGTAGCGGAAACGAAGCAGCTCCGCTGCCGCGATGCCGAACGCGAAAAAAGACAAAGGAATGAGATACTCCAAAGTCTGCGGCCAGTTCCGCTCCGCAATGCTCTGGCTCAAAAGAACAATATTACCGGTCTGCGCATTCGCGAAGACGTGCCCGCGGTAGATATAGGTGTAAGCGTCCTGCAATCCTCCGGACAAGGATAAAAAAGCAGCAGTCAGAAAGGATTCCGACATTTGTTTGGGATGTCCGCGCTTCATAGACAGTACCTCCTTGAGGCACTATTATATATCGAGGCCCGCGGAATGTCAATCGCTAAAAAAACGCTTGCAAATCTTCACAGCGGAGGCGATAATAAGAGGTAGACGGAAGGGAGACATTTGGATGAATGCAATTAAGAGATTTTTTTTGCGGCTGCTGATTTTACTTATTGCTGCCGGCATGGTGGGTGCCATGCTCGTGCTGTTTATCAACAGCAGAGTCAAGCACAGTACAGAGGACCAGATCCTCTATTTGATACAAGGAGAGACTGAGATCAGCGCGCTCGGACAGGAGAGCCTCAAGGACTTTGGCGCGGACTGCGCGCTGGTGCTTGGCTGCGGCATCGAAGACGCCGAAACACCGAGCCCGATGCTGAAGGACAGGCTCGATGCGGGCATCGCGCTGTACAAGGCAGGCATTGTGCCAAAGCTGCTTTTGAGTGGAGACAACGGACAGGAGAGCCATAACGAAATTCATGTGATGCTTCGGTACACACGAGAGGCAGGCGTGCCGGAGGCAGATATTTTTTGTGATCACGCGGGATTTTCAACCTATGACTCGGTGTATCGCGCAGCGGACATCTTTAAGGCTGAGCGTGTCATCATCGTTACGCAGCAGTATCATGAATATCGGGCGCTTTATCTGGCGGACAAGCTCGGACTCGCGGCGGTCGGCGTCGCCTCGGACCAGAGAAGCTATTTCGGGCAGCGGTATCGGGAGGCGCGGGAAATTCTGGCGCGAAACAAGGACTTTTTTAAGGTCCTGCTGCGCGGCAAAGCGAAGTACGGCGGAGAAGCCATCCCCATCAGCGGCAGCGGGATTTCCAGTCACGGCGAATAGAAGCGGCGCATACAATGTAGAGGACAGAAATGTTCTCTATTTTTATTATGTAGGAAATATCGTTCCGATATTTCCGGAATAACAAGAAAGTCTACCGCTAAAAATCTAATCGGCGAAGCCGACTTTCTTATATGACGCAGTGAGGAAATGAGGATGATCTATCTGGATAATGGGGCAACCTCCTACCCGAAGCCGCGCGTAATGCTGGCGGCGATGGAGGAATGTATATTAAAATATTGCGGCAATCCCGGGCGCTCCGGACACTTCCTGTCGATAAAAACGGGCGAGGAGGTTTACCACGCCCGCAAGCGCATCGCCGCGTTCTTTGGCATCGAAAAAGCGGAGCAGCTGATTTTCACCAAAAACACCACAGAAGCACTCAATTTAGGCATCAAGGGACTTTTGCGTTCCGGCGATCATGTCATTACAACGAGCATGGAACATAATTCGGTACTGCGGCCGCTTAAGAGTCTGGAAAAGTTCGGTATCACGCATTCCGTACTTCGCGCGGACAGGGACGGGCTGCTCACCGCGGCGGACATCGAAAAAACGATTCGACCGAATACGAAACTGATTATCGTTACCGCGGCTTCGAACGTGACCGGAGGCAAGATGCCGATTGCAGAGATCGGTGAACTCGCGAAACGAAAAGGGATTTTTTTTATGGTTGACGGCGCGCAGGGAGCGGGCTGTATGCCGCTTGACGTAGCACACATGCATATCGATTTGCTGGCCTTCCCCGGGCACAAGGGGCTGCTCGGACCGCAGGGAAGCGGAGGTTTGTACGCATCGCCACGAACGGCGCTGCGACCGATGCTAGAGGGAGGAACCGGAACAGAATCCAAGAGCAGAGAGCAGCCGCGGGAGTTTCCGGAGGGCTTTGAGGCAGGAACGATCAACGCGCCGGCAATCATCGGACTTGGCCGCGGCACAGAATTTGTCGCGAAAATCGGCGTGGATGTTATCGCGCGGTATGAGGAAGAGCTGATCTCCTATCTGGACGCATGTTTAGATGAAATGCCCGGCGTCCTTCGTTACGGACCGCCTGCCGGCAAAAAAACCGGCATCACCCTGTTCAATATCGAGGGTCTGCCCGCGGAGGAAGTAACCGCGACACTGAACAATCAGTACGGGATCGCGGTGCGCGGCGGCTATCACTGCGCGGGACTGGCACACAAGAGCATCGGGACATGGGAGCAGGGCGGCGTGCGTGTCAGCGTCGGTCCGTTCAACACCAAAGCGCAGATGCAAAAATTAACAGACGCCGTCTGGCAAATTAGCAGTAGACAAACGCGGCAAAACAGGTTACTCTAAATAAGACAGAGCCTTCACAAGGCAAACACGAACATAGGGTATTATAAAAAGACATAGCGTGCCCCGCGTGAAGAAACAGGGAAGCAGAAAAAAGAAATCAAAAAAACGAGAGTGAGGAAACCCCAATGAAAAAAATATTGGTCTTATGCATGATTTTTACCATGAGCTTCAGCATGTTTGCCTGCGGCTCGCGAAACGCGGACGCGGACGAAGGCGCGTCGAACGCGGCGGAGCAGCAGGAACAGGATGGAGAAACCGGAGAAGAAACGGAAACGCCGGACGTCATCATCCCGGATGGCTTCGCGGACGTGGGAGAAGAGGACGCAGAGGAAGGCGCGGTCTATGATTTTGGCTTTACGGCAGCCAAGACCTTCGCGATGTCCGCCTCCGTCAAAAAATTGAACGGGAGCAAGATCGCTTCCGAGGGCAGCAGCTTGACAAGTCAGTTCCAAAAGGCGCTGGACGCCTCCGCGCTGGGCAGCTTCACAGCGGAAGAGGCGGATTACGACGAGTACGAAGGCGAGAGCATCGATAAGCAGCTTTACACGCTGGCGATGCCGAACGATATCAGCGGCGATGAAATCGAGACAGCCGCGATCACAGAGACCGGCCTTTACCACAGCAGCGAAGAAAAAAACTATCATCAGTATACCTCCTACATTTCCGAAAGCTTTTCTAAGGTGTCCAAAAGCCTGATCAGCAGCGAGCTGCAAAAAATCGAAAAAGCGTACGGCGTCAAGGTCAGCGCTTCGAAGGTCGCGAAAGCGATGCAGACGGTCTTTGACAAGGTCAAGGAAACAGAGTACGAGTACTCGCTCTACGAAAAAAAGACCCTGGAAGGTGACGGTTATACCGAGGTAATCACGCTGAGCGTAGATGGCGCGATGTATGAGGATGACAGTCTGTCCGCCTATATCTACGTGGACCGTGACAGAGTGTACAAATAAGGAGGAACGCATGGAAGACAAAAGATTACCGGGTAAAATATCGGAAGCGGAAGAACAGAAGGAATTTGAGCAGCTCATTCATACCATTGTGGCAAATCAAGAACTGTGGTATCTGAGCCGTGGAGAGGAGTTTTTGCTGACGGAGGACGAGTGGGGCGACAAGCTGCCCTTGTGGCCGACAGCGGCGGAAGCAGCGGTAAACGGCACGCAGGAATGGGAAGGCTGCGTCGCGGAATCCGTTTCGCTGGCAGAGTTTTTGTATCAGTGGATTCCCTTCCTCAAAGAAGAAAATCTCGGAGTCTCGCTTGGCTGGAAGGATGGCGCGGGCTTTGTCATGGAGCTCGCGGAACTGGCGGAAACGCTGCGCCATGAAGCCGCAGAGCAGGGCATCTTGCTGGAAGCTCCGGCGGAGGATACCGAGCTGGAGAAAAGATACGCGCAGTTTATCGAGGAAGTGGTAGTCGGAAACAGCGTTTGGATTCTGCATAAGGGCGACGCGATTCTGATGGTCGGAAGTGAGGACGGCGGCCGTATGCCGGTTTGGAGCAGCAGGGAGGCTGCCGCGGCTGACTGCGGCGATGAATGGGAGGCTTGTGAGCCGACGGGCATTACGCCGCAGGAGTTCACGGAGGAATGGATACCGGAGCTCGTAGACGAGGACTCAAATCTTCTGCTCGCCTTAGGGGATGGCCTGGGAATTCACGCGGACGCGGCACAGTTCGGACAAGACCTCACACAGGAACTTAAAAAACAAGCTCCCGGGAAGGTCGTCGCCTTCCGCAGAGGCCGCAGGAACGGCGCGAAACCGCTTTCGTAAGGCAAAGCGAATCATACGAACCCGCCAGCTCGCAAATCGGAATTTGCCGTAGCTGTATTTTCGCGCAAAAAAAGAATTTTTTAATCTGCGATTTCGTGATTCTGATGTGATAAGATGCAAAAAAGCCGCTGAATCAAAACTATTCAGCGGCTTTTTGTTCGTAACAAGCGCTGAAAGCAGGTCTCATTTCTTCGATCTGTCTGCGGGTCAGGCCATATCCGGCAGCTGTTTTTTTCCAGTTATCTCTGACGGTTTTCAAGATATCTTCCGCATAGCCTTCCGCGTCCACTTTGGGAATTCCAAATCTCACAGCGACCTCTACTGCCAGACGAATCCTGATGCGGTTATCTTCCTCATCCACATTGAGGGACAGCTCATCGCCGTAAGGAACAGGGTTTACGTCATACAAAGGAGAAAGAATCCATCCCTTGTCTGTCAGAATAAACGCGTGGTTTCTCAGGTGATCATCCGTATTGGTAACCGCCATGTTGAAGACAATTCTTTTCCACAGTTCAATCAAATCCCTCCTTGGCTGCGCACCATAGGACTTGATGAAGGCTGCAATATCCAGATAACTGCTTCCATCGGCTGCGGATGCGCCGTCTGCTTTTCCAAGCAGCGTCATCGCAGAGGCAAAATGTATTCGCTTGCTTCCCAGACGATCAAAGCGCTTTATCAGGAAGGTGCTTCCAAGTGGAGAAAATTTTTCAAGCTTTGCCTCCGGGACATTCAGTCCGCAGAGCGCTGCAAGGTCATGTACCGCCATTTCCCAGGCGCCGGTATCATTTTCATCGTTCTTTGACGGAAATTTTGCAATCCAAAGCTGATCCTTTGTATCCGCTACGGTTGCCTTAGGTCTGGCGCCACCCAGAGAAGAACCGGGCTTAATTAGCTGATTAAGCCACTTTTCAGTTAGATCGAGCTCATCATTTTCAAAGTGTCTGGAGGCTTCTTCCAGTGTACGAAGCGTAGCCCAAGGCGGCGCTGCTGTTTCCTTATCATCAGAAAGGAAGGGTCCTTTCGAATTTGACTTAAAGCGAAGGCCTCCCATTCGGGTTTCATCGTATACACCAAGCAGGTAATCGCTGTTATAAAGTTTAGAAGGCTTACGGCCTTCCTTGTCCGCTAGAATCCTTTCGCGTTTATTCATAAGCACGCGGCCCCAGCGGTCAGGAGAAGCATCAGCAAACAAGCCAAAAATATTCTTGCCGCTCGGATACTGTCTGCCGGAATAGGGCATAAGCTCCGGGTCCAAAATCAACGCAAGTCCTGTTTTTTTGAGCCATTCTTTATCGTATTCAAAGGAATAGGATTCTCCGCCTTTGAGTACATTTACATATAAGCAGCCCATAAGGACAGGTCTATCAGAGCTGAAGTCATCATATACAAGGATCGTTTTCTGATTCGTTTCCATGATTATTCAGTCCTCCTTGGTGCGCGTTTCTTTGTGATTAAATTGAGATCTTGCAGTTGTCTGCCCATCTCATCATCCCTGGCAACAAGAAGCAGATCTTTGTCTAGGTTATTTAAAGCATGCAGAACAGCAGCATAAATTCCCATGGCTACAGACGGGTCACCCTTTTCGACCTTCCAAAGAGAAGCACGGCTGATCCCGGCGCGTTCGGCGACCAGCTCCGCGGATAAACTCCGTCTGAGTCTTGCAAGCTTAATCTGTTCCCCCATTGTTTGAAGGATTTCTTCTGTTTTCGGTAATATATTATACGCAGCTTTTTTCATTCTCATGCACCACCTTTTAATGTTTATTATTATATACGAAAAAAGTGATTTTGTCAATGTTAGAAAGCATTAAGTGTTCTATGATGCTGTTCGGCAAAAGAATAGCAGGCAACCATTATTTTCTTTCTATAATCTAAATCGTGGCATGAATCTCACCTCTTACGCAAACGAATTTGCCTTGGCGCTAGAATATAAGGAAAATTCAAGTGGATATTCTCGCTTCATATAAGCAAGCTATTCGCATCAAGCAGGAATTCTTTTACGCCCATCATCAGATAGCCATGTTCGTCATAGCGAGGTTTCATGCTTTTTTCGATGATGATGATCTTCTTGAAGGAATCCATCGTATGTTCAAAGGATTTCGTTTCCTGTTCATACTTTTCCTGATCGGGGATCGCGTATGCAGACTGGATATAGTATTTTTTGCTGCCTAAGGACGCGATAAAATCGATCTCTCTTTGCACACGGATTTCCTTGCCGCTGGGGTCCTTTTCTCTGGACTCAACGGTTCCGACATCGACCTGATACCCTCTGTAACGAAGCTCGTTATAGATGATGTTCTCCATCATATGGGTCCCTTCGATCTGCCGGAATGACAACCTGACGTTGCGGAGGCCTACATCCTCAAAATAGATTTTATATGGGGTCCCGATATATTTCCTGCCTTTGACATTGTACCTTTTTACACGGGTCAGGATAAAGGCCTCCTCTGCATACCCGATATATCGATCAACAGTTGCATCGCAGGTTTTCGTTCCGTGTATCGTATTCATCGTGTTTGCAATTTTCCTCGGATTCGTGAGTGTCGAAATACCGGAAGCAATTACGTCTATGACTTCGCCGAGCGCCGTCTCATCCTGCACGGAATACCGGTTCACGATATCTCTAAGATACAAACTCTGCATTTGCGAGATCAAGTAATTGGTCTTTTGTTCTTCCGTGGCCATAAGAGCGACGGCGGGAAGTCCGCCGTAAACCGAATAATCATCATAGGCTTCACTTTTATCGCCTTGTTTAAACGCGTAATACTCGGAAAATGACAAGGGAAGCACATGAACTTCATCCCCCCGGCCTCTGAATTCTGTCAGTATATCTTTTGATAAAAATTTAGAATTACTGCCTGTCACATAGACATCAAGATTCTCCCTGCGCAGGAATCCGTTCAGAACGGATTCAAAAGCACCGAGCTTTTGCACTTCGTCGAGCAGCAGATAATACATGTCACCGCCTTTTATTTGCGGCATTAGCCAATTGATGAATTTGGAAGGATCGACTTTTCGATCCTCCTTTTCGTTATCAAGTACGATCGGATCCTCACCGATTTTGAGCAGATCTTCTGCCGAATCGAAAGCGAATTTTATAATATGGTCTTCGGAGATGTTTTCCGCAATCAAATGCCTATAAAACAGTGTATTCAGCAGATAGGACTTTCCACTCCTGCGAATCCCGGTGATCACTTTGATGAGTCCATTGTGTTTCCTTACGATGAGTCGATCAAGATACACATCCCGCTTAATTTCCATGGCAACCTCCATCTAATTTTTTTGCCGAAACCGGCATGTTTGTAACATAGATTATACTCATTCTGATAAAAAAATGCAATATATACGTCTAATTTTTTTGCCGTTTTCGGTATTTTTATAATATCATATGCGACGAATTGAAGTGTTATCCTATCCGGAATATACCAAAGGTATCGGTATTTGGAAACGAAAAACCGCAGAGCATAAAACTCAGCGGCCTTTCAAGGGTTGGGTGGTATCCCCGGGCGGAATCGAACCGCCAACGATGCTTTAGGAGTATGGCTTACCATGTGATACACGGTTCGGATGTAACTTCCAATATCATCCCTTACACAGAATGACTTGTAGTAAACGAACTTTATGGTGCAAAACACCTATTCTGACGCAGTTTTATGCGTCCGTTGGGTGGTCCTATTAGCAAATTCTTAGCAAGAGGCCATCCCGCCAAAGTTGATTGCTACTGCCATTCTTCATTCCCTTAGTTAAAATGACAAGGCAAATACATGGAGGTTACTATGAACAAGAAAGAGAAAAAGTCACTGCCGGAACCGCGCACATACACCGTGGAACAGATTGCGGCCATGCTCAATATCGGCCGCACGACCGCATATCAGCTCGTCAAGCAGGAGGAGTTCAGGATCGTCCGCATAGGAAATGCGATCCGCGTTTCCAAGAAATCTTTTGACGAGTGGCTGGAAAGTTTGGAATTGTGAATATTGCAAGAAACGCCGTAGGCTCAAAAAAACTATGGCGTTTTTTTATACCCATTTTTGAAGGAGGCTGGCAATGAAACTGACAGAAGCAGAAATGAGGATGGTGTTTCAGAT
>ERZ825896.177-NODE-177-length-85272-cov-8.483178_pt1 | contig 85272 bp, 77 predicted proteins | sample MGYA00519858_ERZ825896 | MGnify/ENA primary metagenome ERZ825896 (study PRJEB31778, sample SAMEA3449214) | human gut metagenome | biome: human gut; feature: human-associated habitat; material: faeces | place: United Kingdom | collected 2010/2012 ... | reverse complement strand
CCCCACGGGCAGACCCCATTAAAGTTTGGGAAACCCCACGAAAGTTTGGTTACCCGGAAAACTTCCGGCCCCGCGTAATGCTTCTATCGATACTTTTTTCGCTATTCCGGCATGATGTTGACGATTTCCTGCGCCGCAATTGCCGCCTCGATCAGTGCCTCACAGTCCAGCTTGCTCTCGGATTCAAGAATCCGTTCCAGCTTCGGTTTGGTCGTCGGATGTTTCGGGAGAAAAACCGTGCAGCAGTCCTCATACGGCTGTATCGATGTTTCGAAGGTGCCGATCTCCTCCGCTTTGGCCATGATGTCCACCTTGTCCATCGCGATCAGCGGGCGCATGACAGGCAGGCTCACGCTGGCATCGGTCACCACCAGCGCTTCCGCGGTCTGGCTGGCGACCTGACCGAGATTTTCTCCTGTGATGAGCATCTGGCAGCCGGTATCCTTTGCGATGCGTTCCGCAATGCGCATCATGAAACGGCGCACAAGGATCGTCGTTTCTTCCTCCGGACAGTTCGTGACGATGGCCTCCTGAATCGGCAGCAGATTGATTACATGCATCTTAAATCTGCCGCAGTAGGTTGATACGATACGTGCGAGATCCTCGACCTTTTCCTGCGCGCGCTGGCTCGTATACGGATAGGAATGAAAATGCACCGCCTCGATCAGCATGCCGCGCTTGGCCATCATCCACGTGGCCACCGGGCTGTCGATTCCGCCCGAAAGCAGGGTCAGCCCCTTGCCGTTGGTTCCAAGCGGCAGACCGCCGAATCCCGGGATCTTCCCTTCGTAAATATACGATCTGTCGTGGCGTACATCGACATGCAGCAGCACATCAGGATTATGCACGTCAACCTTGAGCACCTTGCAGCCGATGAGCACCTTGGCGCCGATGATGCGCCCGATTTCCGGAGATTTGACCGGAAAATTCTTGTCCGCGCGCTTTGCCTCGACCTTAAAGGTATGAATGCCGCGCTCCTCGATCAGCGATTTCATGTAAGCCACCGCTTCCTCGCCGATGGCATCAAGCTCGGACGGCGCCTCGACCGCTTTGCTGATGGAAGCGACACCGAACACCTTGGAGATTTCCTTGATGATCGCTTGGATATCCAGTGCTTTATCCGCTCGAACAAAGATCAGACCTTCGCTTCTTCTGACATCCACGCCGCGAAACGATTTCAGGTTATTGCGGATGCGATCCACCAGCATCCGCTCAAAATATGGTTTATTCATGCCCTTCAAGGCAACCTCACCGCAGCGAACGATGAGAATGTTTTGTTCATTCATGGTGATTCTCCTGTCGATTTCTTCTATTGTAAATGAGCGATTTCAGCGGGATCAGCGAAAGCTCCCCAGTCTGCGGAAGCGCCGCACCGCTGCCTTAAGCTTCTCAGCCGTGTATTCCATTTCCTCGATCGTATTAAACTCACTGAAGCTGAAACGAATTGCCCCTTCGATCTCCTTCGGCGAAAGTCCCATGGCATTCAAGACATGTGAGCCTTTCGCGGAAGCATGATTGGACGAGCAGGCAGAACCTGTGGAAACATAGATGCCGTCCTGCTCCAGCGTGTGCAGGAGCACTTCCCCGCGCGTGCCGAGGAAGGAGATATTCAATACCGACGGGCAAGCCGTTTCGTCCTGTGGACTGTTGACGCGAATATCCGCGATTTCATCCTTGCAGGCGTTCAGCAAAAATTTACGGCAGGCTCGCATCGCTTCCAGGCGCGCGTCAAAATTCCGCGTTGCCAGCTCCGCTGCCTTCCCAAAACCGATGATGCCAGGTGTATTCTCCGTACCGGAGCGCAGATGCCGTTCCTGTCCCCCGCCGAGCAGGAAGGCCGGTAAATGCAGGCCTTTGCGGACGTATAAGGCGCCCATGCCCTTCGGCCCGTGAATTTTATGCGCGCTGAGTGAAATCATGTCCACACCCCGATAGCTTCGCGCGAGATCGATGGGAATTTTGCCGAAGGTCTGGACGCAATCGCTGTGCAGCCAAATATCCGTGCCATGCGCCCGGTTAAAATCGTCCCGCAGTTTCACGATCTCCGGAATCGGCATGATCGTTCCTGTTTCGTTATTGACACCCATAACGGAGATCAAAACGGTATCTTCTGTCAGCTCCGCCGCGAGCTGCTCCATGTCCGGATGGCACAGGCGGTCAACGCCGATCCGGACAATCTCACAGCCCATGCTTTCCAACATGCGCGCCGGCTCCAGGATTGCCGGATGCTCTACAGCGGAAACGATAATTTTTTTGCCGCTTCGCTTCTTTGCCCGCGCCGCGCCAAACAGAACCGTATTGTCCGATTCCGTACCGCAGGAGGTAAAATACAGTTCCTCCTCTTTACAACCCATGGAAGCCGCGAGCGTCTTTCGCGCCGCGCGAACCTCCTTTTCGGCGTTCAGACCCAGCGCGTGCAGAGAGGAGGGATTGCCATAGTTTTCGCGCGCTGCCCGCAGCATGACTTCCGTCACTGCGTCGTACTGCCGCGTGGTCGCGCTGTTATCCAGATAAACTGTCTTTTTTTCTGTTTTCTCAAGCATTAGACTTCCTCAACTTCTTCTCGTCCGGTAAAGATATTCATCCATTTTTTGGAAAAATATCGATAATAGCAAATAAAAATTTTCAGCACATCCGCTGTCGCGACCAGCGTCATCGCCCAGTGCAGCGGCAGGTCAAGCAGCAGTACGCTGATGTAGGCCAGCGGTACCTGCAGACCGATGTTGCACGCGACGTCCACATACATGCAGAACATCGTATCGCCGCCCGGCCGGAAGATCGCGCAGATCATCATGTAGGACAGCATCTTCGGTGTCATTGCAAACGCGTAAACGAGCAGGGCCTTCATCAGCATGTCCGTCGTCTCCGGCGTGAAATTATAAATATCCGCGATCGGCGCGCGCAGCAGAATGATCGCCGCGGTCATGATCACATTCAGCACCCAGGTCACCTTGAGAATGTCGCGGCTGTACTCGTAGGTCAGCTTCTTTTTGCCTTGTCCCAAAACCTCGCCCAGCAGAACCGCCGAAGCGTTGCCGAGGCCAAAATAAATTGTCTGGAAGAAATCCGTTACCGTTACCGCCACCTGCGACACCGCGAAGGCGGAGGCGCTGATTTTGCCATAAGCCGCAAAAATGCAGGAGACCGATACCGCCCACAGGCCCTCTGTAATGATGACCGGAACCGCTGTTTTCATTACGCCTGCAAACAGTTCTCCCGAATACGCGAATAATTCGCCGGGCTTCGCTTTGAGCGGGTATTCCTTCCGCAGATACACCGAAAGATACATCGCGGCGCATTCCAGAACTCTGGCGAGCAAGGTCGCGATCGCGGCACCCTCCACGCCCAGCTTCGGAAACCCGCATTTGCCGTAGATCAGCAGATAATTGCAGATGACATTCATCAGAATCGCGCAGCCGTTGATGATGGTCGGCACTTTTACGTCCTGAATGGCACGCGAGTTATAGGATATCACAAAGGTCAGACCGGAAAATATATAGGAAAAGCAGGCGATTCGCAGATATTTCGTGCCCAGCAGCACGACCTCCGCGTCCTCCGCGAAAAGACGAATCAGGCCCGGCGCTGTAAGGAACACGAAGACGGTAACCGGAACCGCGAGCGCCAGACAGACCGTATAGTCAATACCGATAATTTTGCGCAGACTGACGATATCGCGAATGCCCCAATATTGTACCGCGTGGACGGCCGCGCCGCTGAACACGCCGAAGAGCACAACGCCAAAAATAAAATAAATCTGATTCGCGGCACCGACCGCCGCTAACGCGTTTTCTCCGACCTTACCGACCATGATGGTATCAGCCAGATTCAGCGTTACCGCGATGACCTGCTGAATGATCATCGGAATGCCGACAATGAGCAGCTTGCGGTAAAAGTTCTGATTCACTTCTTTGCACCCGTTCTCCATAATTCTCTCCGTCATGTTTATGATCCTTTTATCCCTTTAGATAACGATAGAGGCAGATTGCTCTGCCTCTGGTTTTGTTTTTGAAAAGACTACTTCGCGTAGTCGATCGCTCTGGTTTCTCTGACCACATTGACCTTGATCTGTCCCGGATATTCCAGCTCAGACTCGATCTTCTTGGAAATTTCTCTCGCCAGAAAAACGATTTCTTCGTCGTTGACTGCGTCCGGCTTGGCAATGATGCGAATTTCGCGGCCTGCCTGAATCGCAAAGGACTTTTCGACACCCGGCGTCGTGTTCGCAATCTCTTCGAGCTTTTCCAGGCGCTTGATATACGCGTCGAGAGTCTCTCGTCTGGCGCCCGGTCTTGCCGCCGACAGCGCGTCTGCCGCCGCGATCAGAACCGCTTCCATGTTCTTCGGCTCGTAATCACCGTGGTGGGCAGCCATGCCGTTGATGACCGCTTCGGACTCCTTATACTTGCGCAGGATCTCGATACCGATATCCACATGGGTACCCTCATATTCATGGTCGAGTGCCTTGCCGATATCATGCAGCAGTCCGGCTCTCTTGGCCAGCTTGACGTCCAGTCCCAGCTCGCCTGCCATCAGACCCGCGAGCTGCGCGACCTCGATGGAATGCTTGAGTACATTCTGCCCGTAGGAGGTTCTGTATTTGAGTCTGCCCAGAATCTTGACCAGTTCCGGATGCAGATTGTGAATGCCAACCTCGAAGGTCGCCTGTTCGCCTTCCTCCTTGATGATCGCGTTGACTTCCTTGGTCGCCTTTTCGACCATTTCCTCGATCCGCGCCGGATGGATGCGGCCGTCTACAATGAGCTTTTCGAGCGCGATGCGCGCGATCTCTCTTCTGACCGGATCGAAGCCGGACAAGATGACCGCCTCCGGTGTGTCGTCGATGATCAGATCTACGCCGGTGAGCGTTTCGATGGCTCTGATGTTGCGGCCCTCTCTGCCGATGATGCGTCCCTTCATTTCATCATTCGGGAGCGCGACCACCGAAACGGTGGTTTCAGCCACATGATCCGCCGCGCAGCGCTGAATCGCGCCGGTGATGATGTATTTCGCCTTCTTATCCGCTTCTTCCTTCGCCTTGGTTTTGATCTCTTTGATCATCACAGAGGCTTCGTGACGGACTTCCTTTTCGGTATTGGCGAGCAGGATGGCCTTCGCCTCCTCTGCCGTATAACCTGAAATTCTCTCCAGCTCTTCCATCTGCTTGGCTATAACAAGTTCTAACTCTTTTTGTCTATTGATAATTGCCTGTTCTTTTTGTGTAATGCTTTCTTCTTTTCGTTCGATATTCTCAAGTTTGCGATCCATGGATTCTTCCTTTTGGATCAGTCTTCTCTCGGAGCGCTGGATTTCCGAACGCCGTTCTCTGGCATCACGTTCCGCTTCACTTCTCAGTCTGTGTGCCTCTTCCTTCGCCTCCAGAATCGCTTCCTTCTTCATATTTTCGGATTTACTCTCCGCGTCCAGAATCAGATTTCTCGCCTTCTGTTCCGCGCTGCCGATTGCTTTTTCGCCGACATTTTTACGATATATATATCCGATCAACGCGCCGATTGCAAGCGCAACCACCGCAATTACAATTTTCACTATAATTGGGCCCATTGCAGCACCTCCTTCTTATTCAATTTTTGTTTTTTTCTTTTCTTTTTTTCGATTATCGTTTACAATATCTATTGCATGAAAATTTATGAATCAAAATGCATTACATAATTAAATCTTGATATATCCATACAATATATATTATAATGTTTAAAGCAAGGGAATGTCAAGAAGCAGAAAGGCAAGTAATGAACAAAATTTTTAATCCATTGGAAAATATTGATAAATTTATCCTGATTTGCATCGGTTTACTGGGTATTTTGAGTCTGACCATGCTCGAAAGCACCGTATATGAGGACGGCTTCGTCCTCGCCAGACCGGTTTTGATTCAAGCGATCGCGTACCTGCTCGGTTTCGGCGTACTCCTTTTCATTCAGAATCTGGACTACCGCTTTTTTATCGGACTGGAAAAAATCCTCTATGCCCTATCGGTGCTTTTCCTGCTGACGGTATATATCCCCGGGCTCGGTCAGGAAAACTACGGTTCCCGCGCTTGGATCAATCTCGGCATCACGACCCTGCAGCCATCGGAATTCGTCAAAATCCCCTTTGTCCTGATCATGGCAGGCTATCTGTCGGAGCATCGTGACGAGCTGACCAGGTTCACCGGCGTTTTTAAGGCCTTCCTGGTCGCGGCGCCGATCATCGCCGTCGTGCTCAAAGAGGACCTGGGCAGCGCGCTGGTCTATATCGTGATGTGGATTTTTATGGTATTCTTTGCCGGCATCGACTACAAGCTGTTCTTTCAATGTGCGCTGGCCTGTCTGGCCGCTGTGCCGATCGTCTACAAGTTTCTCGACGATTATCAAAAGGAGCGAATCGAGGCTTTCCTGCATCCGGAAAATCTAAGTCTTTCCGGCAACTACCAGGTCTGGCAGTCCAAGGTTGCCATGGGCTCCGGTGGTTTCTTCGGAAAAGGGCTCTTTCAGGGAACGCAAAAGAGTTTGGACTTCATCCCTGTGCAGCAGTCGGACTTCATTTTTTCGGTTGTCGTAGAGGAACTGGGCTTCCTCGGCGGTACCCTCACGATTTTGGTCTACGCCTTCCTGCTGATCCGCTTCACGAGAATCATCCGTGATTCCGTGGATCTGTACGGCGCGCTGATCGTCATCGGATTTTTGGGCATGTTCCTGTTTCAGATTTTTGAAAACATCGCCATGACCATGGGCCTCATGCCCGTTACGGGAATCACTCTGCCCTTCCTTTCCGGCGGCGGCACCTCCGTCATCGCCAGCATGATCGCTGTCGGCATCATTGTCAACGTCGGCGTCAACAGCAAGGCCATCAATTTCTAAACAAAACGAACGCAAATACACAGAATCAAACAGCCTGCACCGTCATGCTTCGCGGCGGTCCCCGGGGAACGATATCCCCGTGTGGAGACCGCCGCAGCATCAGATGCAGGCTTTTACTTTGTCCTTGACATATTATATGCTGGCTATATGCGTTCATTTGCGCTGACTTTGCGCTAAAAACTCCTGACACGCTCGGCGATGCGTGTGAAGTTCTGCGCGATTGGGCTTTCGGGCATGAACGCGATCGGAACGCCGAGATTGGTGGAGATATGTATGTTTTCGTCGTAAGGGATCAAGCCTACTACCTGCCCGCGCATACCGCGCGTCACTTCCTCCACAGACGGCGCGAGCCCTGCGCGAACCAGCTTCAGATTGAGCTTGTTGATTAAATAGTGAATCTGAAAATTGCCCCCGGTTTCATTCAGGAAAGCTGTCATCATTTCACCGTCGCGCATGGACGCGATCTCCGGATTGATGACCAGCACAATGTGATCCGCGCCGCCGATGGCGATCAGCAGATTTTCATCCATCCCTGCCGGCGCATCGACAATCACAAAGTCGTACAGGTCTTTCAGCTTATCGCAGAGTACCTTCATGTGCAGCGGTGTGATTTCCGTATCGGAACGCCGCGGAGACGCCGCCATGAAGCTCAGCCCAGGGAAGCTCTTGTCGCGAATGATCGCCTGTTTGATTCTGCATACGCCGTTCATCACGTCGTTCACATCATATACCACATTGTTTTCCAGTCCCAGATACAGATCCAGATTGCGCAGTCCCGTATCCATATCGATGACAATGACTTGGTGACCCAGCCTGGAGAGCGTCGCTCCCAGATTGGCCGAAACCATGGTTTTGCCTGTGCCTCCTTTTCCTGAGGCGATGACGATTGATTTACCCATGGCTCCTCCTTCCTGCTTGTAATATTAATTCGAAACGGAGGCAGACAGCTTGAGGCTGTCTGCCGTATCTTCATCCTGTTCTTGCGCCCTCAGTTCATTTTCGTCGAAAAATCCAAGGTTTTGGTCGTAGTATCGACCTGCAGATAATCGCCGATGATCTCACGCGCGATCGGTGCCGCGTTAAAGGACACACCGCCCTGTACCAGCAGGACGACGACCGCGATCTGCGGATTGTCCGCCGGCGCGAGCGTGATTGTCCAGGCGAAGTGATCATAGGTATCCTTGTATTGATTGATCTTCGCGTAGGTAACCTTCTTGTTGCTGACCTTGATGAGCGCCGCGTCAACGGTGTCGTTTTCGGTCGGATATTTTTCCGGATCCTCCTTCATCAGCTTCGTCATCATCTTCTCTACCTGACTCCAGGAGATGCCGGGTGCGATGCTGCCAAGGTGCTGTTTCACATAGGCGACCTCATCCTTCGGATTGATGTAACCGTCACGCTGCGCGGTACCGGTTTTGCCGGCCACCTCGATCGGGAAGCTGCCGAAGGTGCCGAGCAGGGTGCCGCGTTTCGCGACCAGACGCATACCTTCCAGTACATGATCCAGATCACTTTTGGAAACATCGATCTGCGTTGCCTTCTTCTTTTTGCGCTGTCCTTCGCCTTCCACGCCCTTGATGATGGAAACCTGATTCTTTTTGCCGCCGTTGCCCAGCGTTGCCACATAGCTTGCCATCTGCAGCGGGGTATAGGCATTGTCGCCCTGTCCGATCGCGATGTTGAATTCATCGCCGTAGGTCCATTCCGCCTGATTGAAATAAGAGTATTTGCAGACATCGGTCAAAGGCTCAACCTGTGATTTTTTTACAGTCGTTTGTGCCTTGACGCGTTTGATGATTTCATCTCTGGACGGGTTTTCTTCGATCCAGCCGGTGATGGTGTCGATCTCCGCGCGCAGTTTCTCTTCATCGTTATAGGTCGACTTCGGCCAGTATTTGGTGCTGCTGTAGTACAGATAGCTCCACAAAGAACTCTTCATACCGCTCATCTTGCGCTCCTTGGAGGCAAGCGGGGTGGTCGTCTCATAGAGCTCAATGCCGGTCTTTTCGCCCAGTCCGAACTCCGAGGCGACCTTCATGATGTCGTCGATGGTGATTTTATAGCCCAAACTCGCCTTATTCTTCGTGTTCCAGTCGATACCGGTGCCGATGCAGTAAAAATAGTAGTTACAGGAGTTCTGGATGCCTTGTGCCAGCGTCTGGTAGCCATGAGAGCCCAGGCCGTTGTTATAGTTACTGCAGCCGAACTTGTGACCGCCCATCTCAATATATCTGCCGTCATAGATGCGGCGATTCGGGTCCAAGCCCGCTTTGAGCGCAGCGACTGCGGTCACCGGCTTAAAGGTAGAACCCGGCTGCACCGCAGTTCTGGTCGCGATGCTGTACAGCGGCGTCGGTGCCAGAGAATTGCGTGGATTCGTGCTTTGTACCGATGCCCAGTCCTTAGTGGAGATGCCTTCCGCGAAAATATTCGGATCAAAGTCCGGGTAGCTCGCCATCGCCAGGATCTCGCTGGTCTTGACATCAATGGCTACCACAGCGCCGGATCCGCAGTTCGCGTATTTGCGCATGGACTTATTGCCGTATTTACTCTTAAAGATACTGCCGGTCCGCACCGCTTTGATGGCGCGCTCCAGCGTGTTCTCCGCGGTCTTTTGCAGATCCTTGTCTATCGTCAGATAGATATCCTTTCCGGCGACCGGTTCTGTCTCACCCAGCGTCTCAATGTAGTCCCCGGAACTGTTGACCAGGATTGTCCGGATGCCGTCGCTGCCTCGCAGCGTACTCTCCATTGAGGCTTCAATACCGTCTTTGCCGATCAGATCATCGCTGCTGTAGCCGCGTTCCTTGACATAGGTATCATACTGGCTGTCGGAAATACTGCCCATATAGCCGAGAATATGGGAAGCCAAATTTTTGTTCGGGTAGACGCGAACCGTCTCCGAGGCGATCTCCATCCCCTTGAGCTCACTGCCCATTTCCTCGATATAGGCGACTGTCTTGTCGCAGACATCGGAGGCGATGGTGCTGGAACGATATTTGTTGAATTCGATATTTTTGATTTCTTCTCTGACCACAAAAATCTTGCGCGCTTCTTTATCGGAAAGCCGTTCCTCTTCCGGAATCGGTTGTTTATTCTCATCTTCATCCAGTTTATATTTTTTGCGGAGTGCCTGAAACGCCTCCTTCGCGGTCAGGTCGGTGCGTTTGGTCACATTCCCTTCCGCATCCGTTTCCTTGACCTCCAGCCCATACTTGCTGATAAAAGCCGCTTTTTTGGTATCATAGGTAAAGGTCATGCTGCGCACATTGATCGGCGGCCACACGCCGTGCGTGTTCTGCAGCTCGTCCATTGCGTCAAAGCGGTCCAGCGTCGGATCGATTTCATATTTGGCGCGCAGTTTCTCAAAGGCCTGTTCCGCCGTCGCATTTTTGGAAAGGCCAAGCGATTTGAGCCATTTTTTTTTGCTGCTGTCGTAGGTATAATAGAATTTTCCGCTTTTGGTAATCTTAATCGGAAAATTGTCCACATAGGTATCCCCGTTTTTTTCCAGCAGGCGGATCGTCCGATATGCGGAAGCGTTGATCTGCTCTGTGGACAGTCCGCTGGCGTTGAAGGTCACCGTAAAGATCTGCTTGTTGCCCGCCAGCACTCTGCCGTAGCGGTCGTAAATCTTCCCGCGCGGCGCTGACAGAAGCACTTCCTTGGTGTTCTGGTTCTTCGCCGCCTCCGCCCATTTTTCTTCCTGCACCACGGTCAGCACAAAAAGTCTCACGCAGAGAATCAGCATGAGGATGACGACGAAAAAAATGACCTGTATATATCTGGATTTTAAAATTTTTCTGTTCATCTAAAATACCTGTCTTTGCGATGTCTTGTCATTTTTCGAAGCAGAATCAGATAAAGAACTGTCATCAGCGACAGTGAATACAGGGTGATCCATGGCAGCGTTTTGAGTACATAAAGCAATCCGATCGGGTTGCCCGCCAAGTGCTGCAGACCCCAGTTCAACGCGTAATAGAAGAGTATCGAAAGCAGTGAGGTCACCCACATATTGACGATATTCTCAATATTGGCGTATTCTCGCAGAACAAAAATCACCAACGCGACCAACACCAGCGCGATCGGGGTCGGACCGACGACATCCGCGAAGCAGATATCGTAAAAAATGCCAAACAGCACGCCGTACAGCAGACCGTAAATCTGTTCCTCATACAAAAAAGAAAATACGATCACCAGGCAGAGCAGAAGATTCGGTGTATAACCTGCGATGCTGATAACATTTAAAAAAGAGCATTGTATGAAAAACGCGATCAGAAAAAAAATCCCTGCCTTCCAACTTTTCATAGGATCACCGCCACCTTGTCCAGACTCTTAAAATTCACAGCGAGTTCCACCGTAATTTCCTTGAGCAGCGTATTGCTGTTATAGGTCACGCTTTTGACACTGCCGATTTCCAGACCTTCCGGATACGTGCCGAGACCGGAGGTGATGATGACATCGCCCTCGGAGACCAAAGCTTCTCCGTCGATCATATAGCCGCTGACTTCACCTTTTTCGTTTCCGGAAACCACACCGAGCTGCTTGCGGTCGCGTGCCAGCTTAAAGCTGACCTTGCTGCCCTCGTCGATCAGCGACATCACCTTGGACCAGCCCTCTCCGGTCTCCTCGACCTTACCGATCAGGCCGATTCCGTTAACGACCGCGTCTCCAACCTTGATGCCGCTCTCGGTGCCGCAGTTGATCGTGAAGATATTGGTCCAATTGGAGCCGTCCAAAGAGATGACGTCTCCGGTGACGATATCAAATTTCTGCTCCGTATAATCATAATTCAGAGCCTCCGCGAGTTCTTTCAGCTCATCAAGCTGCTGTTTTGTCAGCTTTTCTTCTGTCAGCTGCCGCGTGAGTTCCGCGTTCTCGCTCTTGAGCGCTTCCACTTCTTTTTGGAGACTCCGATAGGAAAAAATCCCTTTCACATTGTCACGAATGGTATTCCCGGCTTTTGAAAAAATGCCTGAAACCTTGGACACGCCGGTATTGATCGGCTCGGTCACATGCGCGAAGCGGCCGCCGGCCGCCATGGAAGCGGCAAAGATCAGCAGCAGAAGCAGGAATACCAAAAGCAATGCCGTTATTAACTTATGTTCTCTCATCCATCTCATAAAGCGATCCCTTTATCCCGCGCCTACTGCGCTTCGTATTTTTTCCTGCCGTTGGACGCGTAAATCTTGAGCTTTTCGATATTTTCCAAACTCATGCCGGTGCCTACCGCCACTGCCTCAAAGGCATTATCCGCCACAGTCACGGCCATACCTGTCCGCTTGGAGATCAGCTTGTCCAGATTCGCGATCATCCCGCCTCCGCCGGACAGCACCATGCCATGCTCAGCAATGTCCGCCGCGATTTCAGGCGGAGCCTTCTCGATCGTCGCTTTGACGCCGTCCACGATGATATCCATGGACTCCTGCAGCGCGATCATCATATCCTTATTATTGACTTCCATGGTCTTAGGCAGACCTGAAATGATGTCTCTGCCTCTCGCGTCCATCGTCTTGATGATTTCGCTGCCGTTCTCATCCACATCCATGCAGGCACAGCCGATATGAATTTTCAGCTGCTCGGCGGTATGTTCACCGATCAGAAGCGCGTGACGCTTCCTCATATATTGTATGATGGCTTCGTTCATTTTATCCCCGGCATGTCTGATGGAAGTGCTCGCCACAATACCGCCGAGCGCAATAATCGCAATGTCAGAGGTGCCGCCGCCGATATCCGCAATCATGCACCCCGTCGTGCCGTCCACAGGCATACCCGCGCCGATCGCAGCCGCCATCGGTTCTTCAAGAATGAAGACTTCAGTCGCGCCCATCTGTCTGACAATTTCCTCTACAGCGCGCTTTTCCACCTCGGTCACGCCGCTCGGCACGCCGACGACAACGCGGAAATTTCGAATTTTTTTGACTGCCAGCGCAGTTTCCAAAAACGCCTTCAGCATGTCCGCGGTTCTGTCAAAATCAGAGATCACGCCGTCCTGCAGCGGCCTGACCACCGAAATGTTGACCGGAGCCTTGCCCAGCATTGCCTTTGCCGCCGAACCGACAGCAAGTGTTTTTCCTTTATCGTTCACCGCGATGACGGAGGGTTCGTTGAGAACAATCCCGCTGCCCTTGACAAAAATCAAGGTGTTGGCTGTTCCCAAATCAATTCCCATATCCTTTGCTCTGAATAAACTGCACATTTTAATACCTCCAACGTTTTATCCGAATCAAATTTTATTACTTTTTTACATGTATCCCATTCCCTGCATACTGACATATCGTCCATCGCCGATAACCAGGTGATCCACCACCTTAATCCGCAGCAAATTGCCGCAGTCAATCAACATTTTGGTTGTTCGGATATCCTCCTCGCTGGGCGTCGGATCGCCGCTCGGATGGTTATGCACGAAAAGAATGGCGGCGGCGCTTTTTTTGACCGCCTGATGAAATACCTCTCTGGGGTGTACCAGGGTCGAGGTCAGTTCCCCTACCGACACGGTCTCGATGGAAATAATCTCACCTTTCGCGTTTAATAACAGGGCTTTGAAAGTTTCCCGCTTGCTGTACCGCATATCCTCCATAAAGAGGGCGGCGACCTGCTCCGCGTCACCCGCGGACATACGTCTGGTCCGCGGCCGGGTCGCGATGCGTTTTCCAAGCTCCACAGACGCCAAAATTCTTGCCGCCTTAAACTGACCGATACCGCAAATATTTGTCAGCTCCTGCGCTGTGCAGTCCGCGAGTTCCGCGAGGCCGCCGCTGCCCTGCGCGAGGACATCCTCCGCGAGGCCGATCGCTGACTTTTCTTTGGTGCCGGAGCCGAGAATCACAGCCAAAAGCTCTGCGTTTGACAGGCTTTCCACGCCCGCCAGCATCGCCTTTTCGACCGGTCGTTCGTCCTTCGGCAGGGATTTGATTTTCATAAAATTCTCTTCCTTTCCGCGCCCTTCTGTTACGCCGCGGCTACGTGCCGGTTCCTATTTTTTACAGACAAGAGCGCAACACAAAATCGGGCGTCAGGCCGCCGTAGAAAATTCTATGATGAAATTCCCCTGTTCCGATTCGTCCCGGTTTCGCTCCGACACGAAGTGGAATCTTTAAAATTATAACATTTTTTTTGCGATAGTACAAGAAGTGCAGACGTAATATTTTGTGAATTTTTCGGCCATACTAAGAAGGAAGGAGGGATGTAAAATGAGTCATTGTTGTAACCAGACCATCAGATGCACGGTAAACCAATGTATGCACCACGAGCACACAAAGAACCTGTGCGCGCTGGACAGCATCACCGTCGGTACGCATGAAGCAAATCCGACACAGGAGCAGTGCACAGATTGCCTGTCCTTTGAAGTGAGATAGCAAAGGAGCGAAGGCATCGGCGAAGGGAGAGACAGATCGCAAAGAGTTCTGTCTCTCTTTTTGTTTTGCCTGCTGCCTGTCTTACGCTGCCTGTTTCGACGCTCATTCTGCTAATTGTTTCGCCGCCCATCGGAACTGTTTGGGTGGACATTATCCTAAAAAATAGGTACTTGCACTTTTGCGGTCTGCCAGGCACTTTGCCGCGCGCCGAGGCATATAGATAAGGGAAGTGTGCAAGCGCTTCCCGCGCTTTTGCATCGCGTATCGCAGGAGGTTATCGCTATGGCAAGTTCTTTTCCACAACCGCTGACTGAACAAGAGGAACAAATTTATGTAGAAAAATCGCAGCAGGGCGATGCCGAGGCGCGCGGCAAACTGATCGAGCACAATCTGCGCCTGGTCGCTCACATCGCAAAAAAATATACGAGTCCCGGCGCTTCACAGGACGATCTGATCTCCATCGGCACCATCGGCCTGATCAAGGCTGTCAATACCTACACAGCCAGCCGCGCGACGCGGCTGGCGACCTATGCCGCCAAGTGTATTGAAAATGAAATTTTGATGAGCATTCGCGCCTCCAAGCGGATCAAGCAGGAGGTTTCCTTAAGTTTGCCCATCGGCACCGACAAGGATGGAAACGAGATCAGTTTTAATGACATTCTCGGCACAGATACGGATGAAATCGTTGAGGATATCAGCTTAAAAATTCAAGTCGCAAAACTCTACCGCGCCATCGCCGAACAGCTTTCGCCACGAGAGCAGCGCGTCATCATCCAGCGCTACGGTCTGGACGGCGGGGAAGCGCGGCCCCAGCGGGAAATCGCCAAACAGCTTGGCATCAGTCGTTCTTACGTTTCTCGCATCGAAAAGCGAGCGCTCGAAAAGCTGCGCAGCGGGCTGACGGAAATTTGACAGCTGCCCGCCGAAAACGCGCTATGGCGTAAGCGGTGCCAGATATTTCGTCAGCTCATAAAAAACAGGCAGCGCTGTCGAAGATCCGGAATCGCCGTTTTCCGCCAGAACCGTAATCACATAGCAAGTGCCGTCCGCAGCCTCAAAAAAACCTGTAAACCAACATTGTTTCATCGGCGCGCCGTTCCGGCTCGCCTCCGCGGTGCCGGACTTGCCCCGGGCAGGGACCTCCCATTTTAGGCGCGAGGCGGTGCCTGTCCGCGTCACCTCAGCCATCATCTCCCGCAGCGCCGCTGCCGTTTCCGTCTTGAGAACGCGCTTGTCCGCGCAAGCTTCACCGGACGCGCGGCAAATGGTGCCTGCCTGCGCGCGCTTCTCTGTGTCCGCGCGCAGCAGCTTCACTTCACGCAGCAGTCCGTCGCAAGCGATGATTTGCGTTAGCTGCTGTACCTGCAGCGGCGTGACCAGCAGAGCACCTTGCCCGATGGACAGGTTCGCCGTATCCTGAATTCCGCAATCCGCATCGCGCGGAACAGAGCCTGCCGTTTCACCCGGAAAGCCTGCCAGAACGGTTTCTCCGAATCCCAGTTTTCGCGCCATTTCCAGTATTTTTTCGTACCCGACCAGCTCGCCAAGCTGCGCGAAATAGCAGTTACACGATACCGCCATCGCTTCCCGCATGTTCAATCTGCCATGTCCGTTCTCACCGCCTGTCGAGCAGGAAAGCGTAACGCCCGCGACTTCTGCCGTCTTGCGGCACGTAAAGCACTGGGAGGGTGGGCAGATATCGTTCTCCAGAGCTGCCGCGGCGACGACCAGCTTAAAGACGGAGCCCGGCGGATAGGCTGCCTGCAGGACGCGGTTGAGCAGGCATCCATTGTCCTCGCAGTCCTCGGCAAGGTAATCCGCGATGTGTTCCGGCTCAAAGGCCGGATAAGACGCCGCCGCCAAAACTTCTCCGCTGTCCGCGCGGCTGACAAGAACAGCGGCGGCGTCCGCTTGCGGCACTGTTCCTGCCGTGCCGCAAAGCTGCGCAAGCAGGGCCTCACATTTTTGCTGCACGCGCAGATCCAATGTCGTCACGATATTGCCCTGCCCGATCGCCGCATGCTCTGCGTTTGCTGCATCACCTGCGTCGCTCGTGCGCGCATCCGCTGCACTGCTTCCCTCTGCTTTGGCCTTCCTCGGCGCGACACCGCGAAGCAGCCTGCCTGCGGCATCAGATTCCAAAAGCAGTCTGTCGCTCTTTGCGCGCAGCTTTTCCTCGCACAAAAGCTCCAGACCCGAAACGCCGCGTTGCTCAGCTTCATTGAGATAACCGATCAAATGGCAGGCGGTCTGCTGATTCTGGTATCGTGTCCGGGCTCGAAACGCATAGGCACTGTATTCCTCCCGCAAACGTTTATGAATCGACGCGTCAAAACGTTCTGTACGATAAACCTCATACCGACTTGAACGCAGCGTAACGCGCACAGCGTCAAGTTCTTCCAAAAGCACGTTGAGCTGCTGATCCGCGGATTCCTTGCCGATAATATAAAAATACCGATAGACTGCTCCGGTCAGCGGCCGCAGCTCACGATCCAAAATCTGTCCGCGTCCGTCAATACCCACCAGTGCCGTTTCGTACTGCGAAAGAGCGGCTTCCGCAAATTCCTCATGGCAGAAAATCTGAATATAAAACAGGCGCGCGCAGAGCAGCAGCGTCAGCGCTGCCAAAAACAACGCGCCGCCGATGATGCGCTTTCGATTCCGTTCCATGCAAAAACACCTCCCGACACTTAGTTTCCCGCCGAAGGTGTTTTTTTATGCGATTGATCCGCTTTATTGAATTTGTCCGCAGATAAAGTCCAAAACTTCTTCCATGCTCATCGCAGTGCTGTCAATCTCGATCGCGTCGTCCGCCTTACGCAGCGGCGTCACCGCACGATGCGTATCGTTGTAATCGCGCTGCCGGATCTGTTCCAGGACCTCTTCAAAGGTCTGCGATGCGCCTTTTGCCGCAAGCTCTCGATAACGCCGCAGCGCGCGTTCCTCCTCTGAAGCCGTCAAAAAAAATTTATAAGGTGCATCCTTGAGCACAACTGTACCGATATCACGTCCATCCATGATCACGCTCTTGGCGCGTGCCATCTTTTGCTGCAGCTCCACCAGCTTTTTGCGCACTGCCGCGAAGGCTGAGCAGTCCGAGGCCGCCTTGGAAATTTCCTGGGTGCGAATCAAATCGCTGACATCCTCGCCGTCCAGATAAACTCTGCCGCCGGCGAAATCGATGTCTGTTTTTTCCAGCATCGCCAGCAGCCGCGCGTCCTCGACCATCGGTATGCCCTGCCGCAGCATTTTCAGTCCCAACGCGCGATACATCGCGCCGGTATCAATATAGTCAATCCCCAGCCTCCGCGCGACTGTCCTGGCAATCGTCGATTTGCCCGCGCCGCTCGGTCCGTCGATGGCGATCTGATAAATTTTTTCTGTTGTCATTTATTTATCCTGCTTTCCGATAAGTTTTTCGATTTCCTTCACGAAGGTATTCACGTCCGTAAACTGGCGATATACTGACGCGAACCGAACATAAGCGACCTCGTCCACTTTTTTGAGCTGCTCCATGATCAGCTCACCGATGTAAGTACTGTCCACTTCCTTTTCCATCCGGTTGCTGAGCTGCTTTTCAATTTCGTTGACCATCGTTTCCATCTGATCCATGGAAACCGGGCGCTTTTCGCATGCCTTGATAATGCCGTTCAACACCTTATTGCGGTCAAAGACCTCGCGTCTGGCATCCTTCTTGACAACCATAAAAATCGGCACCTCCACCTTTTCGTAGGTCGTAAAACGCTTGCCGCAGCTGTCACAGCCGCGCCGACGGCGGATGGCATGTCCTTCTTCTGTAGGTCTGGAGTCGATGACTCTCGTATCCGGGTGATCACAATACGGGCATTTCATAAAGCTACCTCGTTTCTTTAGGAATTACGCTATTATGTTACCACATTTTCGCGCGCGCTTCAACTTTTTTCAGACAGCTTTCTGCCGATGACGCCGCTTCCCGCTTCTTCGCCCGGGAGCCTTCCCACGTCCCGCGTTCTCTGCCGTTTCCCCATACTGCTCCGCCGCGGCCTTCCCTCCAGCAGGACCGGCTCAGTCTCCACCAGGATCACGTCATCGCCGACCGTCCGCACATTTTCCCAGCGGATCATCCGATCTTCCTCACCCTTGTGAAACCACGAAAAAAGCCCCCGTTCGGCAGGAATGATGATCCCCTCAATCGCGCCTTTTTCCAGATTGACCTCAATGTCCGATACAAAGCCGAGACTTCGCCCGTCGCTGATATTGATGACCTCTTTATTCTTCAGTTTATCTGTACTCAGCATATCTTGTCCTCCCGTTCCTCTCTGCTTTACTATATGCGGCTCGGCGCGGGATATGCCGGCTGATTTTTATATAGCTTTTTTGTCAAAACTGCATTATAATAGAGTCAAACACAAGACATCGAGAAAGGAGATTTTTTATGAATCAGTTTATCGAATACCGTCGCGAATTTCACAAATATCCGGAAAACGGCTGGCGCGAAATCCGCACAAGTGCCAGAGTCGCGGAAATCTTGACCGCGATGGGATATACCTGCCTCATGGGACCGGACGTCGCCAATGTTGACAGTATCATTCCGCTGGTCCGCCCTTCCGAAGCGGAGATCCGAGCGTGCAAGGAACGCGCCGTTGCGCAGGGCGCGAATCCGGAGTTCGTCGAAAAGACACAGGGAGTTTCCGGTGTTATCGCTGAATTTGACAGCGGACGGCCCGGTCCGATTACCGCGTTCCGATTTGACATCGACTGTCTGCCGTATGACGAGCCGCACAGAGCAGGCTACCGTCCGTTTGATGAGGACTATGTCTCCTGCAATGAAGCATCCGTTCATGCCTGCGGACATGACGCGCATACGGCGATGGGCCTTGCCATCGCGTCCGCGCTGACACAAAAAAAAGACGAATTTGTCGGTAAAATCCGTCTCATTTTCCAACCGGCTGAAGAAACCTACAGCGGCGCGATCTCCATCATCGATCATGGACATCTCGATGACGTGGATAATTTCATCGCCCTGCACGTGGCTCTGAGCGCCGAAAATAAGCCGCTTGGCTCTCACGCTATCTGCTGCGGCTGTAAAGACTTTTTGAGCGATCGTCAACTCGACGTCACCTTCACAGGTGCTGCCGCCCACCCTTGCGGCGCTTCGCAAGAAGGCAAAAACGCTCTCCTTGGGGCCTGCTCCGCGGCTTTGAATCTGCACGCGATCGCGCCGCATGAAGAAGGCCTGACCAGAGTCAATGTCGGTAAAATGAGCGCCGGCATCGCCCCGAACACCATCGCGCCGAATGCTTTTCTCTGTCTGGAATACCGCGGGGAAACACCGGCAATCTGCGAATATCTCAACAGGCGTGTCTTTGATATTCTCGACGGAAGCGCCAAGGCTTACGAGCTGACCTATACCTACGACGATTACGGTGAAATTCCTTCCGGCAAGAGCGATGACGCCATGATGGAAATCATTGAACGCGCGGCGCACAAGGTTCCGTGGTTCGAGAAAATCTACTTCGAAGGCAACGTCGGCGGCACAGACGACGCGGCTGCCATGATGACCCGCGTCCAGCAGCATGGAGGCAAGGGCACCTATATCGGTATCGGCACGGACACGACCGCGCCTGTCCATAACGCGGAATTCGATTTGGACGAGGACTGCATCCTGGCTGCCAGAGATCTGTGCATGTACGCGCTGGCCGAAATCCACAGCGCGTAACGCGCCAGCCAAGCTTCCTTTTGGCATCTGTATACAAAAGCTTTCGCAAGGATAAAAGCGCGCATGACGAACTCAGAGATCTTTATGCGTACATGGCACTCGTGCATGAGCGCCGCTTCGCAAGCTGCTTTTGTCGTGATTCCCAAAAAATCGATGCACGAGATTTTTTACATCAAGAACCCTCGAGCCAACTGCCTGCGGCAGCGGCCCGAGGGTTCTTTCGTCTCATCCGGTCTAATCCTCTATATCTTCGTCATCATGAATGGTCGAGGTCAAATTGATCGTTTCAAAACCCTGTCCGATGATCTCCGATGCCGGGGACAGGATGATGAACGCGGAGCGGTCATATTTATGCACGATCGCCTTGAGCCGCGGCACCTCTGTGGGCTTTACCGCGACGAACAGAACCCGCTTCTCCGCGTGAGAATACAGGCCTTCCCCATCCAGCAGGGTTGCGCCGCGTCCCATATCCGTGAGAATCGCGTTTGAGATCTTATCCAGATTCTTGTTCGCGAAAATATAAAAAATACAAGCCTTGTTAAAGCCGCTGTTCATCTTGTCGGTTACAACCGCCATCACCGCGATAGCCAGAATCGCGTAAATACCGGCTTCAATATTCTTATAGGCAAAAATCGCGAGCAGCACGATGGAGCCGTCGATGATCAACTGCAATTGCCCGATGGTGAGTGCCTTGAACTTGGTGATCAAAAGCTTTTCCAAAAGGTCGGTGCCTCCGGTGGAAATTCCCGCTCTTACAGAAAAATACGCGGAAACTCCGTAGAGGATGCCGCCGCAGACAACCGCCACAATTTTATCCTCTGTCAGACAAGGCAGGAAGGACAACAGGTCTACAATCGCGGAATATACGCCTATGGCAATCATCGAAATGATGACATAGCGTTTTCCCTTTATCGTCAGGCCCCACAGAACGATCGGAAGATTCAGGATAAACACCGTCAAGCCGATCGGAACGGAAAAAAAGTAGTTCAGTACCGTACCGATGCCGGCTAATCCTCCCGCTGCGATATTATTGCCGACATAAAACAAATTCAGCGCAAGCGCGAATCCGACATTTGCCGCCAGCAAATATCCGACTTGCTTCCACGATATCCCTATTTTTTGAAAGAGTTTATCTTCCTTCATCACCGTAAAGTCCTCCTCTGAGAATGTTGTCGCATATACTATACAGCAAAAGAAAGATTTTTGAAAGTACCAAAAAAAATTATTACAGCCTGCCATCGCCCGCCGCCGCGTCCGGAGCGGCTTTGGTGTCCAAAAAAATCCCGGCGATGATAATGACAAAGCCGATGATGACCATGGTACTTGGGTATTCCTTGAGAAAAAGCGCTGTCCAGACCGGCCCTAAAATCATTTCCCACATTGCGATGACGGAAGCCTTCTGCGGTGAAATCAGGTTGACTCCCAGATTGTACATCGCGTAGCCCAGCGCGACCTGCACGATACCGAGAATCAGCATCAGCATCCATTCCGATCCGTTCAGCGTCAGAATATCCGCGAACTGCGGCGGGAAAAACGCGAAAATGCAGATTCCTGTAAACAGATTTGCCAAGGAAACCAGACCAAGCGCGTTTCCGGCCTCTCCGGAGGAAACCTTTTTGGCCGCAACGGTCATCACCGCGAAGAAGATGCTTTCGGTCAGGGCGATGAGATTGCCCTTCATGTTGCTGCCCGCGATACCGGACAGCATAAAAATGATGACGCCCGTTGTCGTAAGCACGACCGGCAAGATACGGGACTTATTTACGCTTTTATTCAGAATCGACGCGGCGAGAAACAGCCAGACCACACTGCCGTACTGCATACCGATCGCGATGACCGCCGAGGTCTGCCGCAGCGCGAGTACGATTGACAGGCACAAGGACGCGTAGGCGATCAGGTAGACGAGCATACCTTTGGAAAATCGAAGTTTCGAGCGAAAGAGGAACGGCAGAAGCGCGACACCCGCGATCAAGGAACGAAGTCCGCAGACCAGCATGGCATCCAAAGAAATAAATTTTATGAGCGGCGCGTTCAAGCTCCAAAAGAGCGCGCCCAAAAATACGAATAATTCGCCCTTTCGTTGGATATTTGTTTTCATCATTTTCGTTTGCTCCCAAAAAATAATCTAATCGCGATTGCAAAATAATCACGATTAGATTATAATAAAGGCAGGGGACGATGTCAACCCTTTTTCTGAAGGAGGAACGATACGATGGAAGTTATGAATATTAAGAGAAAACGTGTGATGATTCTGTTCATCGAGGCCGCCGAAAAAATGCTGCGTGAAAGTGGTCTCGCGAGCGTTTCTATTCGAAAGGTAGCCTCTGAAGTCGGCTATAACAGCGCCACGCTTTACAACTATTTTGAGGATTTGGAGCATCTCATCCTGTTTGCCTCTGTGCGTTATCTGCGAGAGTACGTTGCTTCACTCCAAAAAGCCTTGACGAATGATATGTCAGCCTACGACAAATATCGCGCGATTTACCGCTGTTTTAACGCCTATGCCTTCAAAGAGCCTGAGATTTTTCATAACATGTTCTTCGGCAAGCATAGTGACCTGCTCGGTGACGTGCTGCGGACTTACTATCAGGAGCTTTTCCCGCAGGAACTGCAAGGACTCAGTCCCAAGATGAAGCAGATGCTGCAGCTTGGGACGATGTACGAACGAGATGCCATTATGATGCGGGAACTGATCGCGGAAGGCTATTTGACAGACGCGAATGCCGCAAACGCGATTGAAACCATCATCGCACTGCATCAATACTATCTGCATGAAGCTATGATCGCGGAATCACGCAGCGACTCCAAACAAAGCTACCTCGCGGAGCTGACTCCCCACTTTACGGAAAAGTTTCGAGAAAAGTTTCTCTACATCATGGAGGGCAGCCGCGGCCGCTAACTACTGCTCCACTGCGACAATTTTGTAATACGCTCTGGAGGTGATCAGGTATACCACAATGTAGAAAGCGGCGAACAGCAGGAAGGACGCCAGCGTGGTGTAGATCAGCAGTGTTGTGTTGCTGATGCCGAATACCTTGATCATCAATTTGATGATGTGGAACGCAAAAGCAATATGCAGCCCGGCACCAAGCAGTGGGATGAAAAAGACCTTGAGAACCTGATCCCGAATCGATTTTCGGATCTCGCGGTCGCTCATCCCCACGTCACGCAGGACGTGGAAGCGTTCCTTATCGTCGTAGCCCTCGGTGATCTGCTTATAGTACATGATCATGACCGTTGCGCCCAGAAACGCAAGGCTCAAAAGAATCCCCAGGAAAAACAGACCGCCGTACAGATTCGTGAAAGTTTCCATCGCGCTGCCTTTGGTGCGGAAGTTCATATCCATCGAAGCGTAGACCGGCTGATTGCCCTTGTGGGAGCCGATTGCGGTGTCCGGTTTATCCTGCATCTTTAAAACTTCTCTTTGCAGCTCCTCTTCCGCTGCCAAAATCCGCGTTTCGGACGCCGCACTGCCGTTTGCCTCTGTCAGATTCAACGCCCGACAGTTGACAAGACGAAAGCTTTCCGCTGCGGCGCTTTGCCTCAAAGCCTGCACCACACGATCGAATTCACTCCGGTCAGAAACAACCAGATAAATGGCGTTTGCCATATCTACTGCGTCGGTACCACGCAGAATCATTTTTTTCGCTTCTCCAATGACAGCGTAACGTTTGTCGGCAATCGTCAGCATGGTTTCCCGCAAGCTTCCCTCATTTTTCTTGTAGAGCAGCTGACTGCGTTCCAAGCTTACATGGGTTCCAAAATTCTCGTTGTATTCCTCCGCGGTCATGACCTTGCAGGTATAACCGTCCGCTGTATATTCCGCAAGCGGCGTCAATACGCCGTCCTCTATTTGCCCGTAAAAGGCACAAAGCGTATAGCGGATCTCGTTCTTTGCCTTCAGTCCCTGTTTTTGAAGCGACGCAGCAAGCAGACGATCCAGATCTGCGCCTGCTGCCGCAAAGGTCGCGTCATTGGTTTCCCTCATGCCGATTGTCGCCTCCAGATCGCGCGGATAGGCTGCGTTGATCGCGTTGCCGGCGCCAAAGTACAGACAGGCCGTCGATGAGATCATCACCAGCACCATGGTCGAAAGGATGCAGATGCTCGCAAGCCCCGCCCCATGCTTTTTCATCCGGAAGATCATCGACGAGGTCGCAATGAAATGACCGGTCTGATAGTAATAGTTCTTATTTTTGCGCAGCAGTTTGAGCAATGCCACACTGCCCGCGATGAAAGTACCGTAGGTGCCGATGATCACAGCGATGACCGCGATGAAGAATACCAGAATCGCGTCTGTCGGGTTTTGTACGGTCATCGCCAGTACGTACCCCGCCCCCAAAGACAAGATGCCGATGAAAGCCAGCACGAAATTTGCCCGCGGCTCTCTTTCCCCCTGCGCCTTGCTGTAAAGCAGATCGACGGTACTTTGCCTGCTGATCTCGATCACGCTCTTGCCGTAGATGAGCGCGAAAATTGCCGCAAACAGAATCACGCTGTATGCAAGCGCCGACGGCTGCAGTGTGAACACATAATCGATACTCCTTCCCATCATCCGCAGCAGCAGCACCTGTGCCGCCTTGCTGAACACCATGCCGCCGATCGCGCCGGCACCGATGCTGAGCAGAGCCGTAAAGAGAGTTTCCCAGAGCAGCACACTCGCGATGTGGGTTTTGCCCATGCCCAGCACATGATACAGTCCCAGCTCGGTCTTACGGCGCTTCATCAGGAAGCTGTTCGTATAGAACAGGAAGATTACCGAGAACAGGCCGATCACAATTGAACCCAATCTCAGGATAAGCTGCATCCAGTTTCCTTCCTCAAAGGTCGCCACCTGCGGATCCATGGACAGATTGATCGTAAGGAAAAACATCATCACCATGCCGCTGGCGCTGACCATGTACGGCAGATAAGTCTTGCGGTTCCTGCAGATATTGGTCCATGCCAGCTTGCTGTAAATTCTGCTTCTCATCCACGCTCACCACCTGTCGTCAGTACCGTCAGTGTATCGGATATCTTCTGGAACATTTCGTCGCTCGTGTGCGCGCCGCGGTATAACTGATGAAAGACCTCGCCGTCCTTGATGAACAGCACGCGGCTCGCGCGGCTCGCCGCCTTGACCGAGTGCGTTACCATCAGAATGGTCTGCCCGCTTTCGTGGATGTGCTCAAAAAGATCGAGCAGTTCGTCAGCTGCCCTGGAGTCGAGTGCGCCGGTCGGCTCGTCTGCCAGAACCAGCTCCGGCTCGGTGATTAAAGCTCTGGCAACGGCTGCCCGCTGCTTTTGTCCTCCCGAGACCTCATACGGATATTTGTGCAGCAGATCTTCGATCCCGAGCCCCTTGGCGAGCGGCAGCAGCTTCTGCCGCATTTCCGGATATTTTTTTCCTGCCAGCACCAGCGGGAGGAAAATATTATCCTGCAGATTAAAATTGTCCAGCAAATTAAAATCCTGAAACACGAAGCCCAGATTTTCGCGCCGAAAGCCTGCCAGCTCCGAATCTTTGACCTCTGTGAGACTTTTTCCCCTTAATTTCACCTCGCCGCCGGTCGGCTTATCCAGAGCCGCCAGGATGTTCAAAAGCGTTGTCTTGCCGGAGCCGGATTCCCCCATGATCGCCGCGAACTCTCCGTCTTCGACGGTAAATGAAACATTGGCCAACGCCTGCACCTTCGCGCCGCCAAAACGGGTCGTGTAGATTTTTTTTAAATTATTTACTTCCAAAATAGCCATTGGTCTCCCTTTCTTTCGATTGTCTGTGTATGCTTGCCCATGTATGCTGATAGATACTTCCCTTTTGCATTTTTATCTTAGCAAAAAAGGAAATGCTTCGCCATTTTTTTGGCTTACATTTCCTATTCGTATCTTACATTTTTGCAAGCTTCGCTCACGAAACGCAGGCTGACGGTCGTGCCGATGCCGACTGTGGATGTTGCTGAGATTTCGCAGCCGAGATTCTCGGCGATGCGTCTGCACAGATACAATCCGATGCCGGTGGATTTCTTATCACTGCGCCCATTGTAGCCGGTAAAGCCTTTTTCGAAGATTCGCGGCAGATCCTCCGGCGCAATGCCGATGCCGGTATCGGTGATCAGCAGAGTGTCCGGCTGCCGCAGCGTGATGTGAATCTCGCCGCCGCGCGTGTATTTGATCGCGTTGGACAAGAGCTGTTCAATGATAAAGCTGAGCCATTTTTCATCGGTCAGCACCGCAAGGCGCGTTTCCTCTAGAAGCAGCTTGTTTTTACTGCGGATAAACTGTCCTGCGTATTTTCGCACCGCCTGCCGCAGGATTTCATCCAGATTACAGCGCCGCAGCACATAATCTGTCCCCTGCTCGTCGAGCTTCAGATAGCAGAGCACCATCTCCACATACTGCTCGATCTTGAACAGCTCATCCTCAAGCTCGCGGCGCAGTCCGTCCGCCTCCGCCGGCGGGAGTGCTCCGGCCTCTTCTCCGGTTCCTGTCCGCTTCGCCGCGCTGCCGGCAAACTCCGTCTGCAAAATCAGGCGCATCGCCGAAATCGGAGTTTTAATCTGGTGTACCCAGGTCGTGTAATAATCCTCCATATCCTCCATCCGATGCCGCATCTGATAGGCTAATTGCTGCTTATCCTCAAAAAGCGCGGTAATCATCCTCTGGTAGTCCTCTTCCATCAAATCCTGCGCGAGCGGCAGGTGATCGATGGTATCCACGGCCTCATGCGCCAAATGCCGCAGGCACGCATGCTTGTCCTTGTACTTGAAAAAATCGCCCACAGACAAAACAAGACCCACCGCGCTGCAGACAAGCCATCCGTACGCGATGAGCCTTATATTCACATCAAACAGGATATACAACACGGTTAAAATGGCCGCGCAGACTGAAAAAAGCGCAACGCTCTTGCGGTGAGAGCGCAAATACTGAAACATCATTTTCATTTGATCATATACCCCAGACCCTTCCTGGTCTCGATAAAGTCGGAAAGCCCGATTCCCGCCAGCCGCTTGCGCAGTCTGGCGACATTGACGGTCAGTGTATTCTCATCGACAAAGCTGTCCGTCGCCCAGAGTTTTTCCATCAGTGTCTCGCGGCTGACCACGCTGCCTGTGCGTTCAAGCAGTGTCAGAATAATGCGATATTCGTTTTTGGAAAGCTCCAGCGTTTCCCCCTCATACAGCAGGGTCGCATCCGCCAGGTTCAGAATGACACCGCAATGCTCCATAATCCGCGTCTGTCCCGCGAAGTCGTAGCTTCGCCTGAGCAATGCCTGTATTTTTGCGGTCAGTACGGTAAGATCAAAGGGCTTGGCGACGAAATCGTCGCCGCCCATCTGCATCGCCATAATGATATTCATGTTATCCGCCGCTGACGAAAGAAACAAAATCGGAACCTTGGACACCTTGCGGATTTCGCTGCACCAGTGATAACCATTGTAAAACGGCAGGGTAATATCCAAAATCACCAGCTGCGGATGTTCTCGCGCGAAATCCTCCATCACGTTTTGAAAGTTCTGCGTCGCGTACGCCTGATAGCCCCAGGTTTCGACGTGCTTTTTGACAGCGTTCGCGATTGTTTTATCGTCCTCAACAATCAGAATCTTGTACATTGCTCCCCGTTCACGCGCGCCTATCGCGCCCAGTACCTACTCTTTGTCAAGCTTTTCGTAAACAGCGTCCATGGTCTTCTGCAAGGTCAGAGACATGCACAAGCCATAGCTGTTATACATGGTTTCTCCGTATTCCTGCGGACTCATGCTGTACTGAGATTCGAAATCCTCCACAGTCTCGATACCGAAGTAGGTCATCATATTGGTCAGGATTTCGTTATATTCATCAAGCGGGAATTCGATCTTTTCGGCCTTGGCAAGCGCGTAGGTAACCAGTTTGTACTTGGTCATCAGTTCGCCGTAAACCCTGAGTTCTTTCTCGTATTCCTCCTGCGTCAGCTTCAGGCTGTTCTCAAGCACATCTTCCCATTCCATGCCGTTCTGAGACGCAAGATTCTTGTACTGTTCATCCAGCTTGTCCATCTCGGCCTGTACCTGTTCCTCAGGATATTTGATAATTTCCGATTCCTCTACGATCTGATTGAAAATTTCGTTCTCATAATCCGCGCGCTGGCTGTCCTCCGCCTCGGTCTTGAGTTCTTCCGCAACCAACGTTCTGAATTCGTCGACCGTCTTGGCCTCGCTGTTTGCTTTGACGAATTCTTCATCCAGCGCAGCCGGCACAGTCACTTCCTTGCTGAGTACCTTGATCTCAAAGGTGACTTTCTTACCGGAAAGCTCTTTGTTTATCTCGTACGGATCCGGAAACTTCAGATCCGCAGTAATAGTTTCACCGATCTTCGCACCGTAGATAGCTTCCTGGAAGCCGTCGATCATGTTTGCCTCACCGAGCGTCAAAGTGTAAGAATCACTGTTCATGCCGTCCTCGGTCGTGCCGTCCTCCAGCGTACCATGATAAGAAATCTCTACCTTATCGCCCTTTTCTACGCTGCCTTCGGTTACCTTCTCCGTGGTCGCGGCAGCCTCGAGTCTGGATTCAATCTCCGCTTCAATCTGTTCATCCGTCACCGTAACATCCAGTGCCTTCGTCTTGTAGGTATTGTAATCCGGCAGTGTGACATATTCGGACAAGTTTAAGCTGTCATATGGATTTTCCGGCGGTTTAAACTGATTCTTGCTGCTTCCGCATCCGGTCAGAACCGTCAGAGCCAGACACAGGCTCAGTGCCAAAAGGCGCGTTGTTGTTTTTTTCATTTCGTCTTCCCCTTCGTTTTTTATGATTTTCTTTTTGTTTTGCGTACCTGCGTGTTTTTGCCGCAGGGCAAAAGCGCTTCGGCGGTTAACCCAGCGCTGTCTCTACCTCAATCTCACCGGCTGTAATTTTTTGGGTGATCGTTTGCAGTTCTTCCTTCAAATCTTCGCTGATCAGCTGCGCGGAATTTTCGTCTCCATAGGCAAGCGTGATATATCCGGTCGCCATATCCGCTTTCCAGATTCGTCCGCCCTCCCATGTATCATTCTTCACATAAGCCTTGACAACATCATAGAGGGACTTGCCGACCTCCTTGACAACGGAGCAGAGGATGACATCATCATACTGCTTTGCGGTAAGTTTCTGGTCCTGATCCACCCCGATCGCGTAGAAGCCGTCCTCCTTGGCTGCCTGAAAGACACCGTTTCCGGCTCTGCCGGCCACCTGGAACACGATATCCGCGTTCTTGGCTTCCAGGCTCTTCGCGCACGTCTTGCCGGCTTCCTCATCCTCAAAGGTATTGGCATACGCGGTCTCGACCTTGACGCTGGAATCCGCGTAAGCCGCGCCCTGCTCATAACCTACCAGGAAGTCCGCGATGGTCGCGGATTCATCCCCCGCCACCGCACCGATGACGCCGGTCGCTGACATCTTTGAAGCCACATAGCCCGCGAGGAAGGAGCCCTCATTCTGCGCGTAAGTAATGCACAGCAGATTCGGATACGTTTCTACGCCGTCCACGACATTGTCCGGCCAGATAAATTTCGTATCCGGATATTCCTCCGCCGCCTCGGTAATCTCATAGAATTCCCAACCGACCGGAATGACAACATCAAACGTTTCCGCAGCCTTCATCAGCTGCTGCTTGTAATTTTCTCCCTTACATTCAATATATTCTACATCTAAGTTCAAATTCCGCTCCATTGCCTCTCCGCCCGTCTTCGCGGAATCATTAAAGGACAAATCGCCGAAGGTCCCGGACACAATGACTGCAACGGATACCGCGTCCGCGTTTTCCTCGTCGTCTCCCGCGCAGCCAACCAACGCGAAGATGCCGAGAATCAGCGCGAGCACCAATAAAAGCGATAGGCTTTTTTTCATATGTTTCGCCTCCGTATTATTCTCTCATTTCGTTTTGTTTTTCTGTTCATACTTTTATAGTATACCACCCTGCCGGCCTCTTTGCAAGTTTTTGCTTCGTGAGGAAGCTGTGAGGGCTGTGTGAAGGAGCATGTTTTCGTGGTTTCCTGAGAAAATCGCAAAAAAAATAAGTGCCGCGGTACAAGCACTTTTCCCCTTCGCAGGTTTTATGACGCGCTTTTTTTGCTTCGTCAGCATCGGGCCGATGCCCTCTCGCGCATCAGCCCGGAATATCGCCGACACCGTTTAGGATCAGACGCGGTCTGTACGGGAAAAGATCGACTTCCTCCCTGCTTGTAACGCCGGAGAGCACCAAAATCGGGTCCAATCCGCTTTCCACGCCGCCCACGATATCCGTATCCATACGATCGCCGATCATCGCGGCTTCCTCTGAGTGTACGCCGAGCATTTTCAGACCGGTCCGCATCATCAGCGGATTTGGCTTGCCGACAAAATATGCCTGCTTGCCGGTTGCCATCTCGATCGGCGAGATCAGCGCTCTGCAGGCCGGAATGATCCCGCGGTTTGACGGTCCGGTCATGTCAAAGTTCGTGCCGATGAGCTTCGCGCCATTGCGGACCAAGGTCACCGCCTTGCAAATCGTTTCGTAGTTATAGCTCTGGCTTTCGCCCACGATTACATAATCCGGATCCTTATCTGTGATTGCCACGCCGCACTGATAAAGCGCGCCGACTAATCCCGGTTCCCCGATGACATAGGCGCTGCAGTGATGCGTCTGCTCACTGACGAATTTTGCCGTCGCCATCGCGCTCGTGTAAAAATGGCTCTCATCGATGTCCAGTCCCATCGCCTGCAGCTTCAGCTTCAGCTCCAGCGGCGTCTGTCCGCTGTTGTTGGTCAGAAACAGGAACTGCTTCCCCTCGCTCTGCAGCCAATCCACGAACTCCTTGACGCCGGGCAGCAATCTGCCGCCCCAGTAGATGACACCATCCATATCACAGATATAACCTTTTTTCGCTCTTAATTGTTCCATAAACATGCCTCCCTTCTTCTTTTTCTCTTTCCTTTTTCACTGTTTTCTTTCTTTCGTATATTTCTCAACCGCATGCTTCGGTATCGCGCTTCTGCCCGGCTGCTGCCGGTCCACGCCACCGTCCTTATCATGCCGCTTTTCCATCTTATTTTACACCCGGAACGCGCAAAGAAAACGTTAAATTTTTGTAAATTCTCTTCCGGAGATTCGGAATTGTATCTTGTCTTTTTTCTAACGATGTGATACGCTGAAAAAAAAGAAAAAGAGGAAGGTGTTTCAAATGCAAAAGCAGAAAAAAAGCAGAGAAGAACGGTTTGCCATCTTAGGGCTCGTCATCGTCGGTATCTGTTGGGGTTTCGGATTTTTGGGACTTCGCTATACGGATGCGCTGCCGACGCTGTATATTCAGTCGATCCGCTTTGCGATTGCTGCCGCTGCCCTGGCGCTGGTCTTTTGGAGGCATCTGCGCTGCATCACGCCGCAGCTGCTCAAGGCTGCCTTCGGCATCGGTCTGCTGATGTTCTGCTGCTATGTCTGCGCAACGCTCGGCATCAAGTACACGACCGCCGCGCGCACCGCCTTTTTCTCAACCCTCGGCGTTATCTGCGTGCCGATCATCAATTTCATTCTTTTTCGCGTTCGGCTCTCCAAAAAATCCTGTTTCTGCGTGCTGCTCTGTGTCGTCGGTATCTATCTGATCTCAATGACGGGCGGCGCGGAATTCGGCTTCAATCTCGGTGACGCCATCTGTCTGTGTGCTGCTTTTTTTGGTGCCGGGCAGGTCATCGCGATTGAAAAGCTCGCCAAGAATCATGACGTCTATGCCCTGACCATCGTGGAACTCGCGGTCATCGCCCTGCTCGGCACGATCGGGATGTTCGTCGTGAAAGAGCCGATTCCTGCCTCGCTGACGGCGAAAGAACTGATCACGCTGATCATCCTCGGTCTGGTCTGCTCCGCCCTCTGCTTCATCCTGCAGACCTCCGCACAGCAGCATGTCAGCGCCCAGCGCGTCGGTCTGATCCTGACTCTGGAGCCCGCAACCGGCGCCCTCGCCTCGGTGCTGATTCTGCATGAAACCCTCGGCGCGGGCGGCTGGCTCGGCGGTCTCTGCATTCTCGCCGGCATCCTGATCTCCGAAAGCGGCATCGGAGACACCGCGCCTGTGTCGATTTCCGACCGGACAGAAGGAATTCCTGCCCCGATGGGCGCAGCTTCCGAACCGGCAGACGCTGTGGAAGATCCGCTTCTTCGCTGAAGCAAAAAGCCGGGTGATCAGCCCGGCAATTCAAGCATGTTTATGCATCCTGCAATTATCCGCAGGACAAGTATATTCCAACGCCTGCGCGCTGTCGGACACGCCTGCGGTCGTCGGGTCCTGCACAATGCCCAGCGTAACGAGCAGATTCACAGCGATGCCGATCAGCTGAACCGTCAGGTCCTCACCGATCGCCGGTACGATATCCGCAAGACCGAGGATCTGGTAGACAAATGCCGCGACCGTCCCCAGGAACGCCAGCAGCCAGGTTTTGTTCTTCAGTCTTACTTTCCAGTTTATTTTCATCCGAATCCCCCTCTAAATCGAAAAGGGCTGATTCTTTTGCCTGCCGGATCGCATGTCCCAATGATAAAACACCTTGGAGTATGAGATGCTGCTGCCGAGATGGATGCCCCACGTATAGAGTCCTGCTTCTCCGACAACGCCATGCGTCTCGCAGATCTCCTTCCATTTTTTCGCGTAACGGATAAAATCTTTTGCGCTGACGCCCGGATTGCTCCAATCCGCCGCGCAGCCGCGCAGATGAGAGGACTTCGCGTTCCCTCCGATTTTTTTGTTATAGGCCGCGGTGCGGAACCACGAATTGATCGTCATCGGTTTTGCGAGCCACTGCCGGAATTCCTCCATGCACTGTGCCTGCAGCATAGCGGCCGCCGCCAGCTTGACTGTTCCGGTCTGATTTTTGGCATACTCCGCAAAGGTAAAATGCTTCGTCAGGTTGGTGCCGGAAACTTTGATCCTTGCCATCGTAACGCCCCTTTCCCTGATTTTGGACGAAAATACGAAGTCTCAGGATTCCCTGCGCATCGATATTTTGCCCATGATCAGACTATGCGCGCGCGGCAGCTTCGGTGCTCCTGTTTGCGTTTTTTCGCACAAGGTTCTCACGCAAAAGACCCATCCCGCGCGTTTTACGCATAAGGATGGGTCTGATTGTATTCTGACGCAAGTTGGACTTTTGCAGCAGGAATGCGGCAAAGCCGCTTATTTCATCGCTTCTTCGATCGCGACTGCCACCGCGACGGTCGCGCCGACCATCGGGTTGTTGCCCATGCCGACATAACCCATCATGGCGACGTGTGCCGGTACGGAGGATGAGCCCGCGAACTGCGCGTCGGAGTGCATGCGGCCCATGGTATCGGTCATGCCGTAGGAAGCAGGTCCTGCCGCCATGTTATCCGGATGCAGTGTTCTGCCTGTACCGCCGCCGCTGGCCACAGAGAAATATTTCTTGCCCTGTTCGATACATTCCTTTTTGTATGTGCCTGCGACCGGATGCTGGAAACGGGTCGGGTTCGTGGAATTGCCGGTAATGGAAACATCCACGCCTTCCTTGTGCATGATGGCAACACCCTCGCGCACGTCGTCCGCACCGTAGCAGCGCACTTCCGCGCGTTCGCCCTTGGAATACGGAATCTCACGCACGGTCGCGAGTTCGCCGGTATAATAGTCAAACTGTGTCTGCACATAGGTGAAGCCGTTGATCCGGGAAATAATCTGCGCCGCGTCTTTGCCTAAGCCGTTCAGAATGACACGCAAAGGTTTCTTCCGTACTTTGTTCGCGGATTTGGCGATACCGATCGCGCCCTCCGCGGCCGCGAACGATTCATGACCTGCCAGGAACGCGAAACATTCGGTTTCCTCGCTGAGCAGCATCGCCGCCAGATTGCCGTGTCCGAGACCGACCTTGCGATCCTCAGCCACAGACCCCGGCAGACAAAATGCCTGCAATCCCTCACCGATGGCTTTGGCTGCTTCGTTTGCTTTGCTGCATCCTTTTTGGATAGCGATCGCCGCACCCGCGACATAAGCCCAGCATACATCTTCAAAGCAGATCGGCTGAATGCCCCTGGCGATTTGATACGGGTCGATCCCCTTATCCTTGCAGATTTTCTCCGCGTCCTCAAGAGAAGCGATGCCGTAAGCTGCAAGGGCTGTGTTGATTTTTTCTATCTTTCTGTCGTAATTTTCAAATGTGATCATCCTCGCGCCTCCTACTCCTGTCTCGGGTCGATCTTTTTGACCGCCTCGTCGAATCTGCCGTATTTACCGCTTGCCTTCTCGATGGCCTCGCGCGCGTCAGTGCCGGCTTTGATGGCATCCATCATTTTACCCATGTTGACATATTTGTAGCCGATGATGTTTCCCTCTTCATCGAGGCCGACTTCGGTGATGTAGCCTTCCGCGAGTTCCAGATAGCGAGGTCCCTTGGCCTTGGTGGAGTAGATCGTTCCGATCTGGCTCCGGGTTCCCTTACCGAGATCCTCCAGGCCGGCGCCGATCGCAAGACCGCCCTCCGAGAACGCGGACTGGCTCCTGCCGTAAACGATCTGCAGGAACAGCTCGCGCATCGCGGTATTGATCGCGTCGCACACGAGGTCGGTGTTCAGCGCTTCGAGCAGTGTCTTGCCGATGAGGATTTCTCCGGCCATCGCCGCGGAATGCGTCATGCCGGAGCAGCCGATCGTCTCCACCAGAGCTTCTTCGATGATGCCGTCCTTGACGTTCAGTGTCAGCTTACAGGCGCCCTGCTGCGGCGCGCACCAGCCGATGCCGTGCGTCAGTCCCGAAATGTCCTTAATCTCCTTGACCTGTGTCCACTTTCCCTCCTGCGGGATTGGAGCCGGCCCATGATAAGCGCCCTTATTGACCGGACACATCTGCTCCACTTCTTTTGTATAAATCATGATATCCTCCTGTCAGGTTAACCCGCGCGGCGTTCTGCCGCTCACTGTCGCGTGTCGGCTTGTCCACGGGCGCGCGGAATTTGATAACAAATTGCGTGTATTCCTATGTTACCATGTTTCCGACAAGATTTCAATGGAAGTGTTCTCAATCACACATATTTTCGCATATATTTGAGCGCGTTTTTTTCGAGGCGGCTGACCTGTGCCTGGCTGATGGAGATTTCTTTGGCAACTTCCATCTGGGTCTTGCCCTCAAAGAAGCGCATGTTCAGAATGTGACGCTCGCGCGGCGTCAGTTTTTTCATGGCTTCCGACAGAGAAAGGTTCTCAATCCAGTTCACGTCGGTGTTTTTGGTGTCCTGCACCTGATCCATGACATACAGCGCGTCGCCGTCATCATGATAGACCGGTTCAAACAGGGAAACCGGCTCCTGAATCGACTCCAGTGCCAGCACGATGTCCTCACGGTCGATATTCATAGCTTTCGCGATTTCCTCCACGCTCGGTTCTCTCTGCAGGCTGCCGGAAAGCTGTTCCTTGGTCTGCAATGCTTTGTACGCCAGATCCCGCATGGAGCGGGAAACCCGAATCGTATTGTTGTCTCTGAGATAGCGGCGAATCTCGCCGATGATCATCGGTACCGCGTAAGTCGAAAACTTCACGCCATGACTCAAATCAAAATTGTCGAGGGCCTTGATCAGTCCGATACAGCCAACCTGAAACAGATCATCCGGATTTTCTCCGCGGTTGGAGAATCTCTGGATCACGCTGAGTACCAGTCTGAGATTTCCTTGAATAAACTCGTCGCGTGCCTGCTTATCTCCCGCCTGAATTTTTTCGATCATCTGCATCATTTCCGCTTCTTTGTAGAGCGGCAGTTTCGCGGTATTCACACCGCAGATTTCCACTTTGTTCACCATTGTCACACCGATCCTCATTCGCAATTTGATGCAAGAAGGCCCTGCACACGATATGCATACCGCGTGCGAGGTCTGTCCTGCATATGTAATGTATAAGATTGTTATGTACTATGGTGCAGTCGTTCATACCTGCCAATTATCGGCTTTGCTCACCCGAGTTTGCGCATTTCCCGCTGCAGCCTTGTGATGATGCGTTTTTCGAGCCTCGAAATATAGGATTGTGAAATTCCCAGCTTGTCGGCGACCTCCTTTTGGGTCATTTCCTTACCATTTTTGAGGCCGAAACGCATCTCCATCAGCTCCCGTTCACGCGGCGTGAGTTTTGCCATCGCGCTGTACAAAAGGCTGCGGTTGACTTCCTCCTCCAAATGCTGGGAAACGGTATCATGCTCGGTTCCCAAAATATCGCTGAGCAGCAGCTCGTTGCCGTCCCAGTCCACATTCAGCGGCTCATCGAGACTTACCTCGCTCTTAAGTTTTGTGCTGCGCCGTAAATACATCAAAATTTCGTTTTCGATACAGCGTGAGGCGTAGGTGGCGAGCTTGATGTTCTTGTCGGTCTTAAAGGTATTGACCGCTTTGATCAAGCCGATGGTTCCGATTGAAATCAGATCCTCGACATTGACGCCCGAGTTCTCAAATTTTTTGGCAATATACACGACCAGCCTTAGATTGTGTTCAATCAGCATGCTCCGCGCCTCGTCGCTGCCCGCCGCGTAAGCTGCGAGACATCTGCGTTCCTCTTCGCTGTCCAGCGGTTCCGGCAGCACATCGCTGCCGCCGATATAGTAGATCCCTTTGGCTTTGCGCAGCATTCCGCGCAGCCTCACTCTCTCTCGAATTTCGCGTAAATCCACGCGCAGCTTCAACACGCCTCGGATTTCGCTTAAATTTACAAGCAGCCTCACTCTCTCTCGAATTTCGCACAGCTTCTGTGAAAATTTCCGCGCGCTTTTTTGCGTTTCGTCTGCCACGTCTTGATCTGCCTCGGGCTTGTTCTCTGCCTTCTCTGCTGCACGCCTGTCCGTCACGACTTCCCGCGCGGGTTCTTGATCTGCCGCCGGTTCATGCTCCGCCTTCTTTGCCGCACTCCTGTCCGTCGCGTCTTCCCGCGCGGGTTCTTGATCCGCCTCCGGTTCACGCTCTGCCTTCTTTGCTATGCTCCCGCCTGCTGCAAGCTTTTTTGCGGCAGCCTCTTCTCTGCACACGAATGTACGCGTGAGAGACTCACATCCCCACAGTATGCGTCTGAAGAATTTCATCATGTATCACCTCTCTGTTTACCAGTGCCTCGACATCGCCAAAATCTCCGTCATAAAAGGCCAGCACGCTTGCGCGCAAAGTTCGATTTTGGAATGTTATCTCATCTGCGCGCAAGCCCTCCAGCATACCCAGCGTCGTACCGATTGCTCGATAGGGAACAGCTGTAAATCGATTTGCGTACTGCGACGCAGCGATGGAAGTTTTGATCCCCATTTTCTGCTTAGCTTTGCGGTCGAGCAAAATCACCGGACTTCCGCTGATAGGTTCCCGCAAGCAGTTCCCGGTATCGATGGCCGCGTGCAGAATATGAAGCGGCCCGTCCTGCTGCATCTGTACTTGCAGTTCACCTTCTGTCCACCGTGAAAGCCGCAGCAGGCGCACTAGTCTGACAAACCACCATACCAATCCAAAGGCAATCACTCCCCAGCATAAAAGCTGCAAATAGGTCGCCGCCTCTATGTAAATACTGCCGTTGCCGCTGATGGCCGGAATCTGCTGCCACAAAAGAAATGCCATGGCGGCACCGCCCGACAATAACGTAAGCGCTAAAAAAATAACACCTTTTTTTATTAGGATTCGCAGATTCTCCGCTCCGAAGGCAAGGCAGGGAATCAACAGCGCCATAAGAATTCTGATTGCAACGCCGCTGACTGTCGGCAGCAATGCTAAAATCAGGCTGCCAACTTCAGAATTTCCGAGCACAGGCAGCCAAGGTGCGGCAGCGCCTGTGCCTGAGGCCGCTGCTTCCGGCACTGAGGCAGCGGCCTCGCCGAGCGGAGCAGTGCCGGCAGTACCGATTGTCGGCACAAACACTAAAAAACCGCCAGCGCCGCATAGACTCGCTGCTGCCGCGATTCTCCACCTTCGTATTTTTTCGCCCAAAAGTTTTGCGGTCAAAATCAAGAGCAGCATCCCCGTTATAAAATTTTCCAAAAACAGATATTCCCCATAAATCACCATCATCTCAACCTCACCTGCTTATCATAACGCACATAACCCGCGATTCCTGTCGAAATACGCCAGTGACAGGATTTTTTTTCGTACCTGTTTCAGCAAAGCAGGCTGCAAGAAGGCGGCGTTCGAACCGGCGCCGGATCAAGAACCCGCGCGGGAGCTTGCGGCGGACGCGAGTATGGCAGAGAAGGCGGCGAAAGCCCCAGCGCAGCAGTTCGCAGGGCGATACGCAGCGCCCTTCTTTTTCAATTCGCGCGCTTTCTCTCCCTGACAAGGAGAAAACAAGTCAAAGTTCCCATTTCCGTAGGTTAAGAGCAAAAAGATGTAATGCTTCGACCTCTTCAACGCTCCCTTATCTGGTTTTGTTGGATGAATGGATATTTTTTTCTGTATTCCTCCTCTTGTTTTGTTTTCTAGCATGATATTTCATAATTTTTTTGTTATTCACAACAAAACCAAGTCATTTTGCGCTTTCTTCCTCCTGTGTCATCCGTAGTCAAGTCTGACGCGTTACATCTTTGGGCACATTTTAGACCAAAAAGCGGCGCGCGGAGAAAAAAGCCTGAAGGAAGATTCGCAAACATTGACAAAAGAGTCCTTTTGAAACCCTGTCTTCCGTTGACAAGATCAGACACGCCTGCCACGTATGGCAGATGCTCCGCAAGATGCTTTTGCCGAGAGTCCGGAAACATCGTAAGTGATATTTCCGGAATCATAAAAAAACTGCATAAGAAGTCCTTCTCAAAGAAGATTTCTTACACAGTTTTTACTGACAAGGCAAAAGCGCGCATAGATCCGGCGCACGCAGCGCCGCCGACTGCCTTTATCTTGATTCCGAAGCTGCCGCATCGTAATCAGTTTTTGTATCCCCAAGTGTACTGCTCTTGCCTCTTATGGAGTTTCGCGATGTTTGCGCTTCCATTCCTTGATTTGTGCGAGGCGTTCTTTGAAACGCGCCTCCAGGCCTTGTTCCGTCGGCTGATAATACTCACGATCTGCGAGGGAATCCGGCAGACACTGCATAGCGGTGATTTTTTCCTTGGTATCGTGTGCGTATTGATAACCCTTGCCGTAGTTTAAGTCTTTCATCAGCTTGGTCGGCGCGTTGCGAATCACCAGCGGCACCGGCTCAGCCAGCTGCGCAAGCGCGTCCTGCCGTGCCGCGTAATACGCGACTTCCATGGCATTCGACTTTGGTACCATCGCCATATAGGTCACCGCTTGCGTCAAATTCACCGAACACTCCGGCATCCCGATAAAGTGACAAGCCTGATATGCCGCGACCGCGATCTCCAATGCCCGCGGATCTGCCAGTCCGATGTCTTCACTGGCAAAGCGCACCACACGCCGCGCCACATACAGCGGATCTTCACCTGCTTCCAGCATGCGCGCCAGCCAATAAACCGCGGCGTCCGGGTCAGAATTGCGCATGGATTTGTGGAGCGCCGAGATCAGATTGTAATGTTCTTCACCTTTCTTATCGTATAATAATGATTTTTTAGAAGTACACTGTTCCAAGGTCTCCGGCGTCACGACCGTCACTTCCTGCCCGTTCTCCTGCACAAGATCGCCGTTCAGTACCGCCATCTCGAGCGTCGAAAGCGCCATGCGCGCGTCGCCGTTGGCAAAGTTTGCGATCATCGTCAGGGCTTCGCCTTCCATGCGAATGTTCTGTCCGCCGAAGCCTCGCGCATCGGTCAGCGCTCTGTCCAAAAGCTCGACCAGATCCTCGGTCTTAAGACCCTGCAGCACGAACACCTTGCAACGAGAAAGAAGCGCGCCGTTGACCTCAAAGGAAGGATTCTCGGTGGTTGCACCGATGAGAATGATGCTGCCTTTTTCCACGAACGGTAAAAAAGCGTCCTGCTGTGCCTTGTTGAATCGATGGATTTCATCAACAAAAACGATGGTTTTTTCTCCGAAACGGCGATTGTTCTCCGCGCGCTGCATAACGGTCTTGATTTCCTTGATGCCGCTGGTTACCGCCGAAAAATCGATAAACGTCGCTTTCGTTCGGTTCGCGATGATGCGCGCCAGGGTTGTCTTGCCGACACCCGGCGGTCCCCAAAAAATCATGGATGAGATATGGTCACTCTCTATCAATCTGCGCAGCACTTTGCCTTCGCCGATCAGATGCTTCTGCCCGACAAATTCCTCCAGGCGTTCCGGTCTGAGCCTGGACGCCAGCGGCTGCTCTGCTTTGTTGTCAAACATTGTGGTTTGTTCCATAGTAAGCTTGTAACCTCCGTAACTGTTACATGAACGTTGTCCCAACCGCAAAAAGACTTTGCTCTCGCCTTACGGTTCGGCCTCGCTGTGACAAGGACATTGGCACGGACGCTGAGCAGCTCTGCTCTCGCCTTGCGGCTCGGCAATCGCCTTCGCTCGTGCATCTGTCTTCCATCAGCTCCGCTCTCGCCTTACGGCTCGGCCTCGCTGTGACAAGGACATTGGCACGGACGCTGAGCGGCTCTGCTCTCGCCTTGCGGCTCGGCAATCGCCTTCGCTCGTGCATCTGTCTTTCATCAGCTCCGCTCTCGCCTTACGGCTCGGCCTCGCTGTGACAAGGACATTATATCAAATCGCGCGGCTGCCTGCAAGCGATGATCTCCCTATGCCGGCGGATCGTTTTTCTCCTTCTGCTGATTGCGGCAAAAAATCCGCAGCAACTTACCGCGCTGCCTCTCGCATTACGCATTGCATTTTTTTTCGGTTATAGTATAATGTTTTTGTACAGCAATTGCCGGACAAACAACGACGGCATCGCTGCTAAAAAACAGTACCCAAAGTTCTTAGTGATCGGCAATCGGCGATCCGTAATCCGCGAGCCGGCTGTGAAGGCGCAGCAGAACATGCGCCAAAAGCGCGAGGCTTCTCGGGATGTGCCACAAAGCGAGCGCGAAAGCGAAACGGCGCGCGGAGAAGGGACTCAGAACTTCCGGTATCAGTACCTTCCGTTGACAAAGGCACACGCTGTTTGCAAAGATCTATTTGAAGAAAGGACACAATATTATGAAAGAATCCGGTATGATGAAATTCGTTACTTCGTTTATGTATATCTTGTTCGGTCTCGCGCTCATGCTTTGGCCGCGGCAGGTAGAAAATGTTATCTGCACCATTTTGGCTGTATGCGTCATCGTCTTCGGCGTGCTGAAACTCGTCAGCTACAGCATCACCAAGGTAGAAAGCCGCATCATGAATGACACCAACGGCTTCGCGGCCGGCATCAGTCTGGTCATCTTCGGAATTTTCCTTTGGCTCAAGGGGACGATCATCATCGCGCTGATCCCGTTCATCCTCGGATTTATGATCACCTACAAAGGTCTGGAAGGCATGCAGAATGTCATCAACTTCAAAAAATTCGGCTATGATACCTCTAAAGGTGTGCTGATTATCTCCGTTCTCATCACGCTGTTCGGCGTTTTAGTCATGATGAATCCGTTCTCGACCGCGAAGGTACTGTTCTTCATGCTCGGCCTCGGTCTCTTTGTCAGCGGGCTCGCGGACTTCGTCTCCGACATGATTTTTAGCCGTCAGCTCAAAAAAATCCAAAAGGCAAAAGAAGCCGCAGAAGCACAAGCGACCATACAGGGAAAATAAAAACAAACGATATCGTAAAAGCACTCCCAATCTCCGGGTTTATGCATATTGATGTCCGCGGAGGAAGGAGTGCTTTTTCTTTTTTCAATACTCAGCCATGCAGTTTGTCCTGCGGTCTTTTAACCGTTCTGGCTAATACCACATATACAATTCCCGCTGCCAAGATACCTTGAGCAAACGGTATGCCAGCAGGGATCCATTTTATCACTGCATAACCGACAAGCCAAGCGAGAATTCCAATCCAATTTACACCATCATAAAACTGAAACCGTTCCGGCTTTCCTTTATTCAAAATCCAGTAATCGGCGATCGCAACACCCATAACCGGTAAGATGAAATCACCTAATATGGATAAAAAAGCTTCAAAATGATCTGCCAATCCTACCAATGCACAAATTGTTCCGATCATTCCTGAGACCATGGTTGCGATTGCCCTTTTCTCATCAGCCAAGTTCAGCATCATTACTGCATTGATACCGCCCGAATACGCATTTGTTGTATTGGTTGTCCAAGTCGCTGCGATCAAAACCAACATTCCTAAAATCGGAATTCCTATTTCACAAAAAACAACGGTAATATCATACTGCGACGCAACCTTCGTCATGACCGCACCTAACACGATCATCAGAATGCCTGCAGGCGCAACACCGATCGACGTCGACAAGATCGTATCTTTTCGTGTTGCCTGGTAACGGGTAATGTCGGAAGCTGCCAGACAGCCCGCCGCCATGAAACTGACCGTCAATGCAATTCCATCAACCATTGTCATCGTTATTTCCTCCGGATCAATACCCAAAGATGCACTTCCATATTGGTTTACCGCCATAATGGTTCCGATAATCGTAACGATAAACAGCAGCGGAACGGCGATGGTATTCAGCTTATCCAGCGCATTGATCCCGTATACCGCTGTGATCAGCATGACGATTCCCCAGATTAAAACCGACAGCCATATCGGAAACACAAATCCAAAGGATTCCTTCAGTAAGTTTGAAAATGCTTTTCCACATACATCGGTTTGCACTGCAAACCAACCGATCATGGATATAAAAGTCAAGGTGCTGACAAGATAGCGTGTTCCCTTTTGGCCGAAGCTGCTCAGCATCGTTACACAAGTCGGCACGCTCAAATCGCTGCCCATGATGCCCATAAGAGAAAAAATCAAAATTACGATCAGATACCCGATGATTCCTGCAATAATTGCGTTTGAAAGCGGCATCGCCTGTGCCAAGATTCCTCCCAACAGCAGACTCGGAACACAGATCATAATTCCCGCCTGCATAAAAGCCACCGATAGCCAGCTTTTCTTTTCTTCCGGTGGGACCGGAGATAACGTCGTGACTTCCACATTGCTCTTGTTTGTCTTTGTTTCCATGGATTGACCTCCTTTTTTCCAAATTATACAAGGCTGTCCTGCAATGTCCATTGTAATAATTTCAAAAAAATGAACTATTTTTTAATAAACTTTTAATTTTATCCGTACTTCATTGGCAACTTTTCGTTTCTTGTGAAAGCATATCCAACAGGTTCTTTAAGGCCTCGATATAAATCAACGTCATCTTTTCGAAGCTTTCAATCGAAAGGCGCTCATTCGGTTCATGCGCAAGTTCCTCTTCATATGGGAATAAAGGACCGAAAGCAACTGCATTTGGGATCGCCCTCGCGTAAGTCGCTCCGCCGATTGCAAGCGGTACGGCATTTTCGTCCTTGCTGACCTTTCGATAAGACTGCATGAGTCTTTGAATGAATTCCGCATTTTCATTCATATACAGCCCATCCATCTCACTGCAAATATGAAAGTCGATTTCGGCTTCTGCACACTGTTTTATCAGAGTTTCTGTGATTTGTTTCTTTTTCACGGTCGCAGGATAGCGAATGCTGGTACCGAATGTGATTGACCTGCCGTCATAGCGAATCGTCCCTACATTAAAAGTCAATTTCCCGGAGACTTCATCTTCAAGATCGCAATGAAGCCTTTCTCCATAATAATTCATTCCAACGTATCGATTATATTTGGCCGCAACATCTTCCATAAAAAAGGTTTCTTCCAGTTTGCCAAGGCTTTGCATCATGAGACTGATGGCATTCAGTCCCTTTTCCGGTGACATAGCATGTGTACTTTTTCCGTTCACCTCGGCAAGGACCGTATTCCCTTCTATTTTAACAGATATTTTTTCAAATTCAGCAAGTTTCTGTTTGACTTTATCTGTGATTTTGTCATTTTTACATTGTAAAAGAAAGCTTGCTTTCCCGGGTACTACGTTCTTTGCGCTGCCTCCGGATAAATTTTTCACCTGCACTTCATACTCTGCGTTTTCCTGTTTCACACAGGCATAGGAAAAGTCCGCATCCAGCAGCCCCTTTTCGCAGTTTATCAGGGGGAAATTCGCGTCCGGTACGATAGAATATTTCGGAAGTACCTGAATTTCAGAGAGGTAGTGTGTTATGCAACGCCATTCCTCCTCTTCATCGGTTCCCAGAATCATACGGATGCCACTCCCCTCTGGCAGCAGTTTTTCATCCCATAGATATTTTACAGCATAGAGTGCCGCAACCACCGGTCCCTTATCATCGGAGCTTCCGCGTCCGTAAATTTCCCCATCGATTACCTTTGCCCGAAATGGTTCTGTTTTCCATCCGTCTCCTGCACCTACAACGTCCAGATGTGCTAAAATGCCGATCAGATTTTGCTCTGCGCCGACTGTGATTTCTCCTGCATACCCATCGTAATTTTTTACACGCATTCCCCATTCCGAAGCCTTATTCAGCACATAGGTAAGTGCATTCGCAATATTTCTGCCGAACGGAGAACCCTCGTCGGCACTGTTCTTGTCCAGAACACTTGGAATTTCAATCAAAGCTCCAAGTTCCGCCATCATTTCTTCCACGTGCATATCAAAATACTCTTTTGGTTTCATTTTATACCTCCTTTTCTGATTTCTGCAATTATACCGTTCTTCTTTGTGCTCTTCGTTGTAACCTTTTCAAAAATCTACGCTGTATTTTAATATTATTACAATCTTTTTTCTGCCGATCTTTTTTAAAATGATAAAAAAACAATGATAAAGGAGGATTTCATATGTTAGAATTTGAATTGCAAAAATCCGCAAATAAGCTCATTCATGACATCTTTGGTGTAAAGGAAAAAGAAACTGTCGCAATCACAGCTGACACAAAATCAGATCCGGTTTTGGTAAATGCCGTTGCTGCAGCCGTCTACAATGCCGGCGGTTTCCCGACTGTCATTACGATTGCGTGTCCGAAAGGCGTAGGCAAGGCTGCCGATCCGGATATTCCGGTTGAATTACTGACTGCTGCATTATCAACAGCTGATGTCTGGATTGAATTCAACGAAAAATGGCTGCTTTATTCTACACCGTTTGAAGTTTCCATGAAGAATAATCCAAAATTGCGCTACATGTGTTTAGTAGATTTCACGCCTGAACTCTTAATCCGTACGGTAGGCGATATTGACATTGCCGGAGTGAAAGAATTTATGGAAGAATTCGGAAAACGCCAGAGAATGGTAAAGAAAATGCATGTCACAACCCCGGCAGGCACTGATGTAGAGTTCGACATCGATGACAGCCATGTTGTCGCGGTAGACTGCGGTAAAGCAGATGTTCCTGGCTTCTTTATGTGTCCGGGGCAGTTAAATGTCGTCCCGAGATTCGGAAGCGTAAATGGAAAAATTGTTTTTGACGGAACGATTACCCCACCATTCGGCAGCATTCCTTCCGAACCGGTTGTCTTAACCGTTCAGAACAGCAAGATTGTAAAATTCGAAGGTGGTCGTGAAGCCGCAGAATATGAAAAATTTCTCAAAGGCTTCAATGATGACGGCATGTTGAAGATGGCGCATATGGCCTATGGCTTCAACCCAGGTGCAAAGCTGAGCGGCAATGTCGTTGAAGATGAACGTGTTTGGGGCTGCACAGAATGGGGTATCGGTTATGTAAGCGAGATTGAAGCACCGCCGATTGGACAACCTGCCGTTTCGCACACAGATGGTATCTGTCTTAACTCTACCATTTATTTTGATGGAAAAAAGATTATGGAAGAAGGTAAGATTGTCGACGAAGAACTGGCAAAACTCTCACCTGTAAAATAACATTATGTGCAAGCAGCCTCAAGATCATAATCCGGAGGCTGCTTTTTTTGTTTGACAGAAATTTTATGTTTCGTTTATAATGGAGTACAAGGAGGGAAGAAGCATGTATATTACTGTAAGGTCTATTTTGAAAGAACCCGTCTTTGAAGATGCGAAAGTGTTGTCCGGGAAACAGTTCCTCGAAAACAAAGTCAGTCGAGTTTCTGTCTTTGATTGTCCTTTTACCCCTTCTGTCTTGGAAGCTGGGATTATCGAGGCCGGAGATCTTTTTTTATCTGGTTTGGATCAATTTGCTGATAAACCGGAACAACTCACTGAATTTTTATCTCTGCTCGCAAAAGCAAAGAGCAGTGCACTCTTTATCACAAACGAGCATCCTTCCTTAATTTCTTCGGATATCGTTGCCTTGAGTGATAAACTGGGACTTCCAATTATCGAATTTCAAGAAGATATCCCCTATGCAGTCATCATGGATACCATTAACAAACTGACCATTTTGGAGTTCCGCCATGCAATTAACGGTCTGTGGCTGAATCATCTTCTTTTTGAAAACATTTCCTCCAAAGATCGCTTGGATGTCCTGCACTCGATTAATCCTAAATTTGAGCACTGCATGCAAATTTTTATGTTGAAAGGAAAAAGTAATTCCATTACAACTCAAAATGAACTGTTCACTTTGTTTGCCGCCAAAGATAGGGACAGCTATATCTATTACGATGATGTCCACTACTTTTTTTTGAGTGATTCCTCTGAAAGTGCTTTACAGAAAAAGACGCAGACTTACAAACAGTTCCTTCCGCAGTTTTTTACTGACTATGCCATTGGCATCAGTATGATTCACAATATTGCCGAGGCAGTTTCTTGCCTGCGCGAATCTAAACTGCTGCTTGATGTTGCTGATACGCTGCATTATTCTGTCTTGGAATACGCTTCAGATTCTCTTTTTCAATTGATTCTTCCGCTTAAAGACACCCCGGCATTAAATCATTATAGGGACATTTTTATACAAAAACTGCACGCCAATGAATCTGAAAATGGTTCTGTACTTTTCGCCACCATGAAAGAGTTCGTTCTTTGCAAAGGCTCTTATACACAGACTGCTTCCAATTTAAATCAACATGAAAACACAATCCGCTATCGAATCAACAAAATCCGGCAGATGTTTCAGATGGAAGATGACCCGATCAGTTTTTATAGTACCATCTCCATGCTCACGATGATTGATTCGTTCTATGAACAAGAGTTTCCGCACAGTTAAGTCAGAATCATATACAGCAGATGTGCCCCGATACCTGCACACAGACCGCCGATAGTATGACACAAGATTGCACGGCCTGTCAATTCTCTGAATTTAAGTCCATCCATCATGGCAACATGCGTACTTAAATATCCGCTCCAGCACATACACATTGCTGTAAATACCGCTACATCATTTCCATTTGCAAGCCCCTCGGAAACCAGAGATGGAATCAGGCCGATTGCTGCTCCCGCAGCCCCCAGTGCCGTCAGCGGAACCGCAATGCACTGCGATGACGAAAAACCAAACAGAAGAGATAATAGGCCCTGTACTTTTTCAGCAAGAGCCGGAAGCAGTGCAATCCCCTCATACGCAGCTCCTGTGTAAGTTCCGTCTGCACCGGGCCCGTTGGTAAGCATCATAACCAATGTACAAATGATCAACACACCCGGAATAATGGCGACCCCCATACTGACACCATTTTTTCCTCCCTCAAGCAACGCGTTGATAAATCTTTCCCCGACATTTCCCTCTCGCACAAATCTTTCATCAAGAGTTATTGTATTCTCCACGTTGTGTGACAATGCTGGTGCTTCAGTTCCGAAGATTTTTTTCGTCTTGTACAGCATCAGTCTTGTGCTGACGATACTGCCGATGACCGCTCCCAGATTACCGATAACCGCCGGCAAAAGGAACGACTCTCCCTTTGTACCGCGGATTCCAATAATATAAGTCGTAACAATCAGCCCCATGCCAAACGCTGTACCCACGTTCGTAAGTGCCGGAAGTTGATATTTTTTAAAATATCGACGGAAATTATCATCTTCCGCAAGTGTTAAAATCGCAGGATTGTCAGACAGATAAGTAGTCAAAACACCAACAATACTCGCTCCCGGCAGGCCGTACAGCGGCCGCATAAGCGGTGACAGCAGCTTGTTGATCAAGGCAACGGTACCAAATTCCGTAAGTAAACCGGCAATCCCTCCGATCAATACCGCGATCGCTGTAATGTACAGCACTGTATCGGTCAATAGTGCATATGCTGTGTTCAGCATTGTGTTCATCATATTCACCGCACCCATCCTGTGAATCAATACACCAAAGAAACCGCCAAACAAGATGATAAAAAGAAAACTCTCCGGCCCAATTACTTTTTTTCTCATGTTTTTATTATCCTTTCGCAAAAATAAATCATACTCATTATAGAAATTTGCGTTTCGCATTGATTTATAATTTTTTTAAAAAATTGCGGTGTTTTTTAAGATTAATACAAGCAGTTTTGACCAAATAAAAACAGGGGAAGTGGGTCAATTCCTTCTCCTGTTTTGGATTCTAAATATCAATTTCCAGCGGTTTATCGATATCCTCCCCGACATATTTTCCGTTCTTTTTGCGTTGCCGCACGCACTCGGTCAAAAGGTACTCGATTTGACCGTTCACCGAGCGGAAGTCATCTTCTGCCCACGCGGAGATTTCCGCAAACAGTTTCGCGGAAATCCGCAGAGGCACCTGTTTTTTCTCCGCCAAACGCTCACCCCCCTAGTACAAGGAGCCGGAATTTACAATCGGCTGCGCGTCGTGGTTGCCGCAAAGCACGACCAAAAGGTTGGAGACCATGGCTGCCTTGCGTTCTTCATCGAGATCCACAATTCCGTCCTCATTCAGTTTTTCGAGGGCCATTTTAACCATGCCGACCGCGCCGTCCACGATCATCGCTCTCGCGTCAACAACCGCGCTCGCCTGCTGTCTTTGGAGCATGACAGCCGCGATCTCCGGCGCGTAAGCAAGATAGGTAATGCGCGCTTCAATGATTTCCAGGCCTGCTTCGCTGACCTTGGACTGAATTTCGTTCTTGATACGCTGCGCCACGACTTCGGACGAACCTCTGAGACTGCCCTCATCGGCGATACCGTCTCCGGTCGTGTCTACGCCCGGCGCTACGTCATAAGGATAAATTCTTACGATGTTTCTCAGCGCCGAGTCGCACTGCAGGCTCAGATACTCCTTATAGTTATCAACGTTAAAGACAGCCTTGGCGGTATTGGTCACGCGCCACATGACCGCGATGCCGATCTCCACCGGATTGCCCAGGCAATCATTGATCTTTTGCTTGTTATTGTTCAGCGTCATGATTTTCATCGAAATCTTTTTGCTGGTCATTTCCGAACTTTGCGCCGCCGCGTCCGCGCCGCTGCCGAGCGTCAGGTTAAACGCAGACTTCTTATGGCTGTTCACATCGCCGGATTGATTGAGCTTGGTCTGCGCCGCCGGATTGACACCGACACAGAACGGATTGACAAAGTAAAATCCATCATCCTTTAGTGTTCCGTAATATTTACCGAACAGCGTCAGCACAAGTGCTTCCTGCGGCTTCAGCACTTTGAGACCAAGCCACGGAATCCAGCCGATTGCCAGCCACACGATCGTAACAACCAGCAAAACCATGTTGTCTGCCCAAATGCCAAAGACCAGTCCAATGCCTGCCGCGATGTATAAAAGCGTCGTGATCACCAACACAAGCATTCCATTTTTCTTGCCCTGTAAAATTTTCTCTTCCATGTGCATACCTCCGTTTGAAAGATCCATTCCTCTTTTGTATCTTTATGATATCATTTTGATATCAACTTGTCAACATAGAAAGAAACGATTTTCAATTTTTACTATGCAGGAAATCTCACTGTGCGGCATTTTCTTCATAATCAAAAAACTTCTGTCACAGAGCGGACAGACAAAAAACCTCCCGGCGTCCTTATCATGCGTCGGGAGGTTTTTAGAGAATGATTTGTCATGTTTTTTCTTGTCATATTTTCGTGATGCCGCGCGCAGCTACCAGCGGCGATACAGAAGCGATCGCCTTTTAGATCACTTCATATTCCTTTAAGAGCTTTTCCAGATCTGTGCCGCTGATTTTTTTGAGTACCTCGTGCAGCGCGATCTTTTCCTTGAAGCCCAAGTCCATATCGGTAATCTTCTTGCCGTCGCGCAGTTTGACTGTCGCGTTCAGCAAGTCACGCACATCGTAGGTGCTGCCCCAGACCTCCGGTACGCCGCGGTCCACGTTAAGCAGCGTGTAAACGGCTTCCATGCCGGTACGGATGGAATATTCGGTCGTGAAGATCGTATCCCGCGCGGTCTCTGCGAACTGACCCAGGAACGCGAAGTTGACAGCGCCCTGCGGTACAACATCCGGTCTGTCTCCGTGCGCACGCGGCATGAAGAAAGCGGTGATATACGGCATCATGCAAGGTACGGTGTTGGCACTGTGCTCTGCCATATCTTCGATCTCGTTCTCCGGCACACCTAAGTGATACAGCCATTCCATGCAGATTTCCTTACCGGTACAGTCGCGCATCGGTTTCTTGACGAAATCGCCCGGCTGATCCGAGAACAAACCGTAAACCCAGACCAAAAGCTGATCCTTTGGCTGATCGCGGAACTGCGGCTGCCGATTGATCGTCCAGCTCAGCAGCCATGACGAATCCTTCACTGTTACGATACCGCCGGTAACGACTTTACCCGAGAAAGGATCGCGCTTGCAGATTTTTTTAATATACGGCACGATGCGCTGGTCAAGGGTGTTGACCGTCGCGCTCATCCAGTTCGACTGCTCCGGATCATAGCAGAACTTATCCGGGTGACCGAACGCCGGGTCCTGCGCCGCGATCTTACGCCACATATCCCAGCCGCCGCCTTCTTTGATCTCCTTGTTGAACGGCGCCGGCTCATTCTGACTGCCGACCGCGGAGTTTTCCACACAGCCGCCGTTGGTGATGAATACCAGATCATTCTCCGTCAAGTCGATGGTATCCGCTTTACCGTCTGCGATCACATCGATGCGCGTCGCCTGCTTTTTGTCCGCCTTGCAGTCAAATTCCACATTGACCACCTTGACACCGTAGTGGAACTGCACGCCGAAGCTTTCCAGATATTTGACCATCGGCAGGATCATCGATTCATACTGATTGTACTTGGTGAAACGCAGCGCTGTGAAGTCAGGCAGTCCGCCGATGTGGTGGATATAACGCTTGATATAGATCTTCATTTCGAGTGCGCTGTGCCAGTTTTCAAACGCGAACATCGTCCGCCAGTACAGCCAGAAGTTCGAGTTCAGCACCTCATCATCAAAGAAGTCCGTAATCCGTTTGTCCTCCAGCTCCTCATCCGGTGTGAAGAACAGCTTCATGATCTCCATCGCGCCCTTATCGGAGATTGCGAACTTACCGTCCGTATGTGCATCTTCCCCGCGGTTGACCGTCGCTCTGCACAGAGAATAGTTCGGGTCCTCCTTGTTCAGCCAGTAATATTCGTCCAGTACCGAAACGCCTTCGGTCTCGATGGACGGAATCGAACGGAACAGATCCCACATACATTCAAAATGGTTGTCCATTTCACGTCCGCCGCGCATCACATAGCCAACGTTCTCATATTTATAGCCATCGCAGGCACCGCCCGGAATCGGGTCTTTTTCGAGAATGTGCACATGCTCACCCTTCATCTGCCCGTCTCTGACCAAAAAGCACGCCGCTGAGAGCGCTGCCAGACCGCTGCCGATGATATAAGCTGATTTTCTGTCTACCCCCTCCGGTTTTTTCGGACGTGCGAATGCTTCATAATTACCACTTGCGTAATACATATTGATTTCCCCTTTCCAACCGGCCGCGCCTCGCAGACTCTCCTGCCGGCCCTGCCGTATTTCCTTTTGTTTTCGTTTGATGACCTTATTATAGTCTTTCCGCGAAGCAAAACAATAAACAAAAAAGCCCCCTTGATAAAATTTTTATCAAAGCGGCTGTTTTGTATAAATTTTTGCTCTCGTTTCCGGGAAAATCTCCCGCCGCGATTCTTTGTGCCAACCGGAGAAAATTTCCCGCCGCGAGGCTTTCATGGCATCTGAAAAGCTCTCTCCCAGGCTTTATTTATCCGTCCGATAGCGCTCCAATGCAGCACGCATATTGCCCTGCAGCAGCAGGCTCAGATCCCGCATGATGGCATTCGGGTCCTCTTTCATCCCCTTGCGGATCCAGTCCAGCATCAGCCCCACAAACGCGTACTTGTAAAAGTCCGCGATGAAGACTTTGTTCTCCTCCCGCACCTGCAGGCCTGCCGCTTTTTCCTCCACGACCGCGATCAGAAGGTCATAGGTCACCTGATAGAGGAACAGCTCGATCTGCTCCCTGCTGACCGAGTGATAGACGTTCATCACGAACGGCTTGTTCGCGAGCACCGCCTCAAAAATGTGCAGAAACCCCTCCTGCCAGGTGTCATAGGTCTTATTGCCCTCGATGACCCGCGAAGCCTCCTCCACGCACGACCATTCAATCAGATCGTAAATGTCCTTAAAATGATAGTAGAAGGTCATCCGGCTGATGCCGCAGTCCTCCGTAATATCGTTAATGGTGATCTTATCTAGCGGCTTCTTCGCCAAGAGATGCTTGAGTGAAGCCTCCAGCGCCCGCTTGGTTGTCTGTGACATACTGCGCTCCCTTCGGCTTATTTCGTGACCGAAATCGGACTCAGCACGATTGAGCCATCCATGCCGCTTACCGATACGGAATATGTCCTGACTTCTCCTGTTTCGTCCTCATAGGAAACGCCCCAGTTTGGGATGCTGCCGTAAAATACTCCCTGCACGACCAGCGGGCAATCCGGCATCAGCTCCTTTTGCTGATACATGCTCTTGGTTTGGAACAGCACATTACCGTCCTCATCCGCATCCACAAATTCAAGATTCAGTACGCGAAAATTCTTCAGTGGTTTTTGCGCGAAGAACGCAACCTTCGCGGCGCCGTCCTCCTCCGAAAGCATATATTCGTCATGGCTTTGGTATCCCGCAACAAAGAAATTCGTCCATGCCGCGCGCAAAACAGCCGGAACGCCCATAGGATCTACATTTTCCGATTCGTATTGCGAAAACGGCGTCAGCGGAAGCATGGCAATCTTCTTTTCGAGCTTCGCCTCTGCGCTTTGGAACTCGTCCGCGCTGATTTGCTCGGAAGCCGCCGGGTCCCACTCTCCGCTTGTATTGTAATAGTGCTGCAGCTGCACCTCGTCACCATTCTCCTGATCGTAGGTAAACCAGTAGCCGTCGCAGTCCAGCCCCCTGCCATCCTTCGAAAGCTTGTAATCGGCGAAAATATAATGTGCGGCGCCCGCGGATGCCCGGTTAAAAAAGTGTCCGACATCTGTCCAGTCATAGCGGTTTCGTCCCCAGCCCTCCAAAATATTCAGCGCTTCTCCGTCCGCGAGGGTATATACCGCCTGCACGATGCTGCCGCTGTAGCTCACACCGTTTTCCTGCTCATACTTTCCGGCAGCGGAGATTTCTCCGATCAAAAGCTCTGGCACACCGTCATCATTGAGATCCTTGAGAAGATAACCGCAGCGATAAGGCGCTTCCGCGGCCATACCCGTCCCGTCCAGTACGGACAGGAGATCAATGGCGCTGTTGATGCCGACCGGTCCGGTCATTTCTGTAATCTCCCCGGTTCCCAATAACAGTTTGGCATACGCGTCCAAGACCTCTGTATAAGCCTCCGGTATTTCGTAATTTTCCGTTTCCGCGCCGACCGGATCGACATCGTCCGTCGGCTTCTGCTCATTTGTGCATGCGCAAAGCAGCAGCAACAAAATCATCATACAGAAACAAATCACTTTTTTTCCTCTTCGTTTTGCGCTCATCGTCGATTTCCTCCTTCAACTCCTGTTTTTTCTCCGCGGTTCTCGGTATTCTCAAACATATTTTTCCATCAATCCGTAATCACTGCGGCAAGTACATGATACCCATTAAGCGGAAAAAAGTCAAGAAACTGTCCCGCGGCAGCCGCGCAGATTCGCCTCCCGCGAAGCCCTGCGAGGCCCATACTCTTATCCTTATGCCTGCGCTTCCTCCAGCGGATTCTGCCGGAAGCCGTCCATCAAGGCATCGTTTTCCATGATGAAGGGGCGCGCGGTATCCTGTCCCCATGCGGTATCGTATTTTTCCATCAGATAATCGCTCAGCTCCGTCCTGTTCTGAAATTTTAATAGGCGATACGGCTCTTGAAACGCCACCTTTTCGAGAAAATACAGCGTGCCGTCCTCCGATGGCAGCAGAACGCCTGCGTGTCCGACAGAGAGCGTGTTTTCGTCATCCGAGAATTTATCGTGAAAAATGACAGAAATCAAGTGAGCCTCGCTGTCTGCGAAGTTCACGCCGCGGGAAGCCCAACCCTCCTGCAGTGCCTGTACCTGTGCCCCGGTTTCAGTGCTGTCCGCCGCCTCGACAGGCGCGAACAGTGCGCAGAAGCCGGCGGTACTGTCATCAAAAAGAACCTCCGGATGCCGCGCAATGGTATCTAAATCCACAAAAAGCAGTTCTTCCCCCTGCGTCTCCGGCTGATCCGCGCCCACGCCCAAAAATCCGCCAAGCAGGCTGTATGCAGTGATGCGGCAGTTATATCCCGCGAAGTTTCCATACTTTTCTGTCCATACGTCCTGCATATCGTACACATCGTATTTTGTTTCAGTCGGTGCGGCGCTTTCAAATCCGTCGGTCAGCCACGCGGGCTTGACTGCAGCGTTAAACTGATCGACACATGCCAAAAGCGCCTGTATGCGCGCCTCTGCCACGCCGCTTTTTTCCAGAAGCCCGGAAAGCAAGGCACGAGAATCCGCATCCGTCAAATTCGAATATGTCACAGTTTCCAACGCGGGCTGCGCCGGCTCACTTCCGCCCTTCCCCTCGCAGCCTGCCATACAGCTGAGCACCGCGCTGACCATCAGCAAGCACAAAAATCGTGCCGCTTTTTGTTTCCTCTTTTTCATAAATACCCCCTGTTTTTCTCACAATTTCACATGCGGATTTCCATGCTCCCCATGTTTTCAGTGTTTTTCGTATCAGGCCCCAAAAGGATCCCGTTGACTTCATCATACTATATTTTTTCATACAGAACAAGCGTTTTTTCTCCTTCTCCGCAGGACTGCCGCACGTTTCACCGCATCATGAGAAGCTTTAAATTCCGCGCGCCTTTGCAAAGCGCAAAAAAATAAATGCTCCTGCCTGTGTTCGCATAAAAAGCATAGCTGCAAGCACAGGAAGGAGCATAGATCCTCAAAGGTCTGCTGCCTTCGGCCGCCGTCAGAGATTTTTTGTCTCCGCGTAGCGTTTCACCTTGCCGGTGGTGGTCTTGATCATCGGTTGGTCGGTGACCACCAGGCGGTAGATGCGTTTATAGGTTGGAAGTTCTTCGTTGATGCGGTCGATATCCGCGCGGATCCGTGCCTCGATGTCTTCCGCGCGGCTCAAGCCGAGCACTTCCTGCATATACGCCGGTTGATAGACGATCTTCGCGCAAACCGCCAAGTCCTGTGTATCCTCTCCATGCCGCGGCTGTCCGAACACCATGTTTTCCTCCACATAGGGCAGATTGCTGATCAGCTGCTCGAGTTCCTCCGGATAGACGTTCTTTCCGTTTTTCAGAACGATGACATTCTTCTTACGCCCGCAGATAAACAGATAGCCATCCCGGTCGGCATAAGCCAGATCGCCGGTATGCAGCCAGCCGCCTGCCAGCATCTTCGCGGTCTCCTCCGGATTTTTGTAATAGCCGGACATCACGTTGGGTCCACGCGCGATCAACTCCCCGATGCCCTCTTCATTTGGCTCGTCGATCATCAGCGTAACGCCCGGAATTGCCTTGCCAATCGAGCCGGGACGCCGCTCTTGAGAATTTTCCGCGGCCAGGACCGGAGACGCTTCTGTCATCCCGTAGCCCTGCACCGCGGTAATGCCAAATCGGTTGAATCCCTCAATCGCCTCCGGGTCGATGGCGGACGCGCCGCTGATGACCAGCCGCAGGCTGCCGCCAAGCTGATCGAGAATCTGCTTGAAAATTTTGCGGCGTACGTCGATCCCGCACTTCAAGAGCAGCCCGGAAAGCTTCAGTCCGAAGCGCACCTTGCGTTCGAGCCCTTCCTTTTTCACCGTCAGCATGATTCGTTTATAAATGCCTTCGATGAGCAGCGGCACGCAGAAAAAGACAGAAATCCGATATTCCACGATGTTTTTTTGCAGATACTTCAAACCGTCGCAGTAGGCTGTCGCCGCGCCCGCCGCCAGCATGACAAGCTGTCCGGTAGCACCGAAGGTGTGGTGATAAGGCAAAAAAGCCATGTTGATGTCGCCTCTGCGGATATCCTCGCAAAGCTGCAGCGCGTAAACATTTTCGACAATATTGTACTGTGACAGCATGACTGCCTTTGCCATTGAGGTGGTGCCGGATGTAAAAAGAATGAGAGATAATTCTTTCGAGTCGATGGGCAAGGTCTGATATCGCGCAATCGCCTCCGCGTCCGCCTGCCTTCCTTCGTTTCGTAGCTGCGCCACGCTCACATAGTCCTCTGACTCATCCATACAGATAAACTCGCTGACCTTTGTCGTTTGCGCGGCCCGCAGCCTTTCAACCTGCTCCTGATGCGCCGGGTCGAAAATCAAAACCTCCGCCGCGCTTCTTGCCAGAGAAGTCTCCAGTTCCTCGTAGGGCAGTCCCTTATCCAACGGCACGCAGATGCCCAGGCCGCCCAAAACAGCGAAATAACCTTCCAGCCACTCTTCCCGATTTTTTCCTATGACAGCGACGCGTTTTCCCTGCATGCCGCGCAGCATCATGCCTGTGCCGAGCGAACAGACTCTTTCATAAAAATCCGCGAAGGAAACATGCTCGTAGCTGACATCCTTTCCGGTTTTTTTCTTAATGACGAACGCGTCCTCCTTCCCAAAGGTCTCGGCGCTGTAGCGCAGCAGCGCGCGCAGGTTTTCGTGGCGCACCGCCGAAAAAACTTTTTTTAATTCTCCGATTTTCATCAAAATATCAAGTCTCCTTTGTATCACTTTTCTTGTCAGTTTCCTTCGGTTAGCGTTTCAGATCGAAAGGAAAAAAATTTCAAAACGAGTAATTTTGGTTATCGACTATTTGTTACATAGTTTCGATAACCATATTAGCGCAAGTGCGAGCAAAAGTCAAGACCATACGACGAGTTATAGTTATAAAAACTATAAAAATATTTTATCATAACCATAATTTCTTGTTGTGAAAACGAATCAAATCGTGTAGAATGGAGCTAACAAAGCAGCAGAGACAGAGAAAAGGAGACAAAAAGATGAACAAAGTGAAAAGTCTGGCGGATTTTCATCTTCCGCGTTGGCAGCAGCTGCCGTCCATGCCGCTGTACCTCGAACAGGTGCTGGCGCTTTTGGAAGAATGGCTGGGCCCCTATTTGGGAAAAGAGGACGGAACCATTCTGACAAAGACGATGATCAACAATTACGTAAAACTGCATTTTGTCCAGCCGCCCATCCGCCGCAAATATGATCGCTTGACCGTAGCCTCTCTGTTCGTGATCGCGGTGCTGAAACCCGTATATACCATTGAGGAAATCGGTTATCTGATTCGGCTCTCTTTGGGGCATTCCGATCCGAAGGCCGCCTACGATGATTTTTGCGACTGCGCGGAGGCTGCCGTCAGCCATGCCTTTCATCAGACTACCATGGAAAGAGACACAAAAGCAGGCGACCCGCGCCTGCTTCTTTGGAACGCCTGCAACGCCTTCGCGTGCCAGCTGTATGTAAGACGAATCTATTTGGAAGACGCGATGGCGCGCCCCGCGGAGGAATAATGCCGCAGGTTCCCGCGCAAAAGCGCGCAGCTTCTACTCCACGTCTTCAAACTGAGAGTTATACAGGTTGGCGTAGAAGCCGCCCCTGGCCAGGAGCTGCTCGTGGGTACCCTGCTCGATGATGTCCCCGTCCTTCATGACCAAAATCAGATCGGCGTTTCGAATCGTAGAAAGCCGATGCGCGATGATGAAGCTGGTTCTGCCCTGCATCAGACGATCCATCGCCTTTTGAATCTCGACTTCCGTTCTGGTATCGACAGAGGAGGTCGCTTCATCCAAAATCAAAATCTTATTGTCCGCCAAAATCGCGCGGGCAATCGTCAAAAGCTGTTTCTGCCCCTGAGAAACGTTGCTTGCGTCCTCATTCAACTCCATCTGATAGCCGCCCGGCAGAGTCTTGATGAAATGATCCGCGCGTGCCGCTTTGGCTGCCTCGATGACTTCCTCGTCGGTGGCATCCAATCTGCCGTATCGAATGTTTTCCATAATACTTCCCTTAAACAGCCAAGTATCCTGCAGAACCATGCCGAACGCGTCACGCAGATCTCTGCGGTTAAAGTCCTTGATATTCGTATGATCCAGCAGGATTTCTCCGCTGTTCACATCATAGAAGCGCATCAGCAGCTTGACCATGGTAGTCTTGCCGGCTCCGGTCGGTCCGACAATCGCGATCTTTTGACCCGGCTCCACGTGTGCGCTGAAGTCCTTGATGATGACCTGATCCGGATCATAACCGAAGCGCACGTGACGAAACGTAACTTCTCCGGTAATCTTCGTAATGTCTGCGGGGTGTTCCAAAACCTGCTGTTCTTCCGCTTCATCCAAAAATTCAAAGACACGCTCGGATGCCGCCGACATCGACTGCACCAGATTGATGACCTGCGCGATCTGCTGGATCGGCTGTGTAAAGTTTTTTACATACTGAATGAAAGCCTGAATATCACCGACTGTAATCACGCCGCGAATCGCCAGCAGCCCGCCGGACAGTGCCACGCAGGCATAGCCGAGATTGCCGACAAACATCATGATCGGGTGCATCATGCCGGACAAAAACTGTGACTTCCATGCGGAATCATAGAGAATCTCGTTTGTTTTTTCAAACTCCTCGATGGTATCTTTTTCGCGGTTAAATGCTTTGATGACCATGTGCCCGCCGTAGACCTCCTCGACCTGCCCATTGATGTGCCCCAGATATTCCTGCTGCGCGCGGAAAAACTTTTGGGATTTTTTTGTCACCAGGCCGAGCAGCGTCATCGAAACTGGCAGAATGATGATCGCGATCAGCGTCATCAGCGGCGAAATGCTCAGCATCATAATCAACACACCAATCATGGTTGCTGTCGCGGTGATGATGGTCGTAATGCTCTGGTTTAAGCCCTGCCCCAGCGTATCGACATCATTGGTGATCCGAGAAAGCACCTCGCCGTAGGTTCTGCTTTCAAAATACTGCATCGGCATGCGGTTGATTTTTTGAGAAATCTCTTTGCGCAGGCGATAGCATACCTTTTGCGTGATGCCGGTCATGATCCATCCCTGCAGGAAGCTGAGCAAAGCACTGCACAAATACAATCCCAATACGAAGAGCAGAATTTGTCCGATCCTGTCAAAATCAATCACGCCGGTGCCCTGAATCTTGGCCATCAGGCCGGTGTACAGCTCGGTGGTCGCCTTACCCAGAATTTTGGGGCCTGCGACACTGAATACCGTCGAGCAAGCAGCGAAAATCATCACAGCAAAGATTCCAAAACGATAACGTCCCATGTAGCGCAGCAGCGTTCCGATAGATTTTTTAAAGTTCTTCGGTTTTTCACCCGGCATCATGCCCGGTCCGCCCAGCGGGCCGCCCGGTCCCCGTCTTCTCGGCGCGCGGTTCATACGTGTCTGCTCCGGCTGGAAAAATTGTGTTTGTTTACGCATCTTCACGCACCTCCTTTTCGTTTTGTTCCCGCTGCTGCATGGCCGCCGCGCCGTCCGCGGATTCGTCTGCCGCAGCAGCCATGCTGCCCGCAGGTTCATACGCTTTGCTTCCTGCCGCCTCCGGCAGCCCCAGTTCCTTCGCCGAAAGCTGCGATTTTGCGATCTGCCTGTAGACCTCGCAGTTTGTCAAAAGCTCCTCATGTGTACCTCTGCCGACGATGCGGCCTTCATCCAGCACCAAAATCTGCTCTGCGTGCAGGATCGTGCTGATCCGCTGTGCCACAATGATGACCGTACTGTCCTTGACGTTTTCGGCGAGTGCCTTGCGCAGCGCCGCGTCGGTTTTCATATCCAGGGCTGAAAAACTGTCGTCAAAGATAAAAATCTTCGGATTCTTGGCGATCGCTCTGGCAATTGCCAGACGCTGCTTCTGACCACCTGAAACATTGCTGCCGCCCTGCGCGATTGGACTGTCGTATTTTTCTTCTTTTTCTTCGATAAAATCCTCTGCCTGTGCGATCTTAGCCGCACGGCGGATTTCTTCATCAGTCGCGTTGTCGTTGCCAAAACGGAGATTTGAGGCAATGGTTCCCGAAAACAACACGCCCTTTTGCGGCACGAAGCCGATCTTCCCGCGCAGTTCTTGCATCGACAGCTTGCGAATATCCTTGCCGTCAATTTCAACACTGCCCGCCGTCACATCATACAGACGCGGGATCAGATTGACCAGTGTGGATTTACCGCATCCGGTACTGCCGATAATCGCTGTGGTAGTCCCCGGCGTCGCGGTAAAATCAATATCGTGCAGCACATCCTCCTCCGCGTTCGGATAGCGGAAGCAGACGTGATGGAAACGCAGCACGCCCTCACAGGTTGTAAGGTGCTCCGGCGTTTGCGGATCTTTGATAGAAGATTCTGTCTGCAGAACTTCATCGATACGTTCTGCCGCGACTGCCGCTCTCGGCAGCATGATGGACATCATGGTCAGCATCAGGAAAGACATGACGATCATCATCGCGTAGGTGATAAAAGCAGTCATCGCGCCGACCTGCATGTTCCCCGCGTCAATCTGATGCGCTCCGAACCAGACAATCGCAACGGTCAGCACGTTCATAATCAGCATCATGCCGGGCATCATGAAGGTCATCACGCGATTGGTAAAGAGCATGGTCCTGGTCAGCGCGCGATTTGCCTCATCGAAACGTTCTTCTTCTTTGTCCTCACGCTTGAACGCGCGGATGACCGAAAGTCCGGTAAGGATTTCCCGGGAAACCAGATTCAGTCTGTCAACGAGTTTTTGCATGAGTTTAAACTTCGGCATGGACGCTGACATCAGCACCATGACATAGCCTAAAATGACGAGCAGCGCCAGCGCGATGATCCAACCCATCCCTGCTCCGGTCTGCATCGCTTTGATGACACCGCCGATGCCCATGATCGGCGCGTACGCGACCATCCGCAGCAGCATAGCCGATACCATCTGAATCTGCTGAATATCGTTGGTGCTTCTGGTGATCAGCGAGGCAGTAGAGAATTTGTCCATCTCCGCGTTGGAAAATCCAACGACCCGCTTGAAGACGCCGTCTCGAAGGTTTTTGCCGATGCCCGCGCCGACGCGAGAAGCAAAGAAGCTGACCAAAACAGTCGCGATTCCCATGATCAATGCCATACCGAGCATCTTCAGACCGGCTCTCCACAGGTAAGAGGTCTGTATCGCATTGACATCCAGCCCGGCTGCCTGATCGCAGGCAACTGCGTAGGCGACGCCCATGGATCTGACCATGGAGCTTCCCATCGTGTCGATGGTCTTTTGCAGGTTTTGCCGCATCGAAAGAATCGCGTCCTCCTGCATCCTGCCTGCATCGCGCATTGCCGTGAATACCGGACGGACATCCACGCAGATCGCGGTGTAGGGATTGCCGTCCTCATCCTCTTTTTGCTGTTCGAACGGTGTCAGGGAAACGCCCAGCATCCTGCCGAGTTCTTCCACGCTCATCGCGTCAATCTTTGCCTTGTCCATACCGCTCTGTACCGCTGCGTAGGACTTAAACGCGGACTCCTCCATGGCGCTCATCTGATAGTTTAGAATCAGCGGCAGCACCAGTTTTTTATCCATTTCATCCCAGCGTTTTTGCGCGCTCTCCGTCAGCTTGTAAACCTCGCCTTCCTTTTCGTAGAGATTCCGCCAAAGGCGGCCCTCATCCTCCGTCATCGTCAGCTGTGCGGTCTCGAATTCCTCTGCTGTCACAGCCTGCGGCACGACATGCTCCACACCGCTTTTTTGAATGCCGACATCGATGATGTCCGACGTATAGGACGGCAGTGCCAGATCGCACATGGCCTGAATCAAAAGCAGCGCCAGAATCACAAAGACAGTCTTCCAATACGGCGCCATGTTTTTGAATATTTTACTCATCCGTTTTCCCCTTTCCGCTATTGCTGAGCTTTCTTGCTTCGATCTCTGTCCTTGAGATGTTGTAAATTTCGCTCAGATAGCCAATCAGCTGCTTCATGTCGTTTGCGTCGAGACGGCTCATGACAGCCATGCCGAAATCATGCATGATCTGCCGACACTCCAGCGTGACTGCGCGCCCCGTCTCGGTCAGCGTCACATAGGTATTGCGCCGATCTCCCTGATCCACCGTCCGTTCCACATAATGCAGTGCCTCCAGTCCGCGCAGCGTGCGTGAAATTGCCGACGGCAGGACCTTGGTCTTGCTCGCAAGCTTGGAAATCGTGATCTTGCCGTCCTCGGCATCCATGATATGATTCAGCGTAAAAAAATCGCCTTGATTCAGCTGATCCGGCATCATATCGGCGATATGCAGCTTGCGGAACTGGTTCATGGTCTTGAACAGCTCCATATACAAATCTTCCATTTTTTCTCCTTCGTGCTTTCCCCGGATGTTCGCCCCGCGCTTTGCTTCCCTCACGTCAAGGCGCGGTGGGTTTGCTCCGGAGTATTTAGCTTCCTTATTTTTTTGGCTAATTCCGCCACATAGTTATTATTTAACAGTGTTATCTTTTATCACCGTCAAATGTTAGCACGACTGAGGCGGGATGTCAAGCGTTCCGACGCTGTTTTCATCTGTTTTTCACCGAAACACGCCATTTATCAACACAAAAAAGATCCCCCTCGGCATCGGCAAAAGCCGATGCGCGCAGAGAGATCTTTTTCATTGCGCCAGATAAACTGCCGCGCAAACATTTTCTGCGGAATGTTAGAATGCTACCTTCATAAACAGCGCCACCAGACACAGGATCAGCGCCGCAGGCACATAGAGATAACGTCCGGCCGCGTACCAGAATTTGCTCTTGCTACCGACCGCGTCCATGATTTCGTCTTTTTTCATGACATAGAACCACGAGATCGCGCCGAAGGTAGCGCCGATCGGAATGATGTAGATGGATACCCAGTCCATCCAGGTGCCCCATTTTGGAATTGCCTCCATGCCGATACCGAAGCCCAGACACAGCACGCAGAGCAGAATCAGCACAGCGCCCCTGCTCAGTTTCGGGAACTTATGCAGCAGGGATTCCGCCACAGCTTCAAACATATTCTGCAGGGAGCTGACTCCCGCGAAGATCATCGCCGCGTAAAGAATCACCGCGAACAGTTGTCCCATCGGCACATCCTGCAGGATGGCCGGCAGGGTTACGAACAGCAGGCTCGGGCCGGCTCCGACATCCGTACCATAGGCGAAGCAGGCAGGAATGATGACGATTGCCGCCACGACCGCCGCGATGGTATCAAAGAACGCCGTATGCTGCGATACGCTGATGACGTTTTCGTCCTTCGATAAATACGCGCCATAGACAATCATCCCGCTGCCTGTCACCGAAAGGGAGAAAAACGCCTGTCCCATCGCCCAGATCCATGTCATCGGGTCGATCAGTTCCTCCCACTTTGGAGTGAAAATAAACTTATAGCCTTCCCATGCGCCCGGCATCATCGCGACACGCGCTGCCAAAATCAAAAAAATGATAAAAAACAGCGGCATCATGATCTTATTCGTCTTTTCGATGCTGCGCGCGCCGAGAAACAGCGTCAGCAGCGTACCGACTACGACGATGATGTGATACGGTATGACCGAATACGAGGTCATCGAAAAGCTTTCAAACCATGCCGCGGTATCCACCGTCATCAGATTGCCAAAAAGCGAGTCCGCGAAGGCTTTCAGGATATACGCGATGATGATGGCGTAGCCGATGGCAATACACAGGGAACCTGCGAGCGGCAGCCACGCGAGCAGACCTCCCGCTTTTCCGGCCTTTTCACCGCGCGTCGCCCAAGCGTACTGATAAGCGCCCAGGGTACCGGTTCCCGCGCGGCGCCCGATCGCGAATTCCGCCGGAAGTCCGACATAGCTGAATACGATAACAAAGAATAAATACACTAACAGGAAGGCGCCGCCGCCGTTGCTCCCCAGCTTGTTTGGAAATCCCCAAACGTTTGCCATGCCGACAGCAGAGCCCACCGACGCCAAAATGAAGCCCCACCTGCTGCCAAAGCTTTTGGACCTGTCTGTATGTTGTTTCCCCATGTTAAAATTCTCCTCTTCTCCCAGATATCTTTTGTATCTTTCCTGATGTCCTGCACCCATGGCGCAAACACAGGCAACCACTATTCTAACATAGTTTCAGGGAGATTACCATCAGCGAATTTCATTTTCTCGTTAAATTTTCAGAATTTTCTGTTATATTCCACTAACGAAATCAGAGATTTCTATGCGCACATGGCGCTCACCCATGAGCGCCGCTTTTAGGGTCAAAAAGTGCCCAAAGATGTAACGCATTAGATTTTGCCTTCGCCGCCTCTGGAAATATAAGGAACATTCCTTTTCTTTTTTGTGCAAAAAAACGAAACTTTATTAAAATGCTTGTATCCTATTACTTTTTTGGAGGCGCAGCATGGAAACTCCATCCATTTAATCTAAACACGGCATGTGAAATGGAAGAGACACAGCCGCAGCATTACATCTTTTTGTTCAAAACCCGAGAAAATGGGAACTTTCACTTGTTTTTTCCCTTTTCTCGATCATAATGCCTATACGATACCCATAACAGTGGACACTTTAATCTGCAGAGGCATAGGCGGTAGTGCGCAGGCAGTACTCGTCGAGACGGGCATCAAGCTCTATGGCGGTGTCAGTGGAGACGCTGACGCAGCGGTGAGTGCAACAAACGAGCTATAAAGCTCAAGATGCAAGGAGGAACTTATTATGCTGAATGTAAATGTTATCAAACTGCTCAAGAGCGGTATGTGGGATCTGGCCACCTGCGCCGATGGCGAGCCCAATGTGGTGCCCGTAGCCTTTAAGGATGTGACTCCGGACGGTAAGTTGGTTGTCGGCGATGTGTTTTTGGACACGACCCTGAAAAATCTGTCCGTCGGAGCCGCTGCGTACCCGATTCAAAGATCGAGACAAGCTGTTCGGTATGGTGAATCCTCTGTCCCTAACGGCGGCAAAGGCTGCCTATGAGTACGGCGGCGCGTGGCACGAAGCACTGAAGGAATATTTGGACGGGAACTTCGTCTTTGCGAAGGAGTTCCTCTCCCGCGAGCTGCCGGAGGCAGTCATGTACATCCCGGAGGCCACTTATCTTACTTGGGTAAACATGGGCAACTGCCTGCCGGATGGCACCGACCTTCCAGACTTCTTTGCGAATAAGGCAGGTGTGCTGCTGGAGGGCGGCAACGCACTATTTGCGGGCAATGCCGCCGGATACATTCGCTTGAATCTGGCCATGCCCCGCAGCATCATCGAAACAGGTCTTGCCCGTATGGTGAAAGCGATTCGTGAGGAACGATAATGAAAAGTAAAAAGGACGGTCTGGTGGAACTGAAACACGGTGCAATCACGCTGCGGGATACAGACGGACTCTATCGCCTAAAATAAATAGAACTATTTAAAACCGGTGCTTTTTCAGCACCGTTTTTTTTCTTTATCAATGTGACTTCGTCACAGAAAAGTGTTTTGTCAAGTGGTATGATAAAGCCACAATCAAGAAAGAGGTGGTAAACATGAAAATTAAACTCAATCCCGATCAAGTGATGGTCAATACTATCAAAGAGGGACTCAAACGCACCGGTGGATACTGTCCCTGCCGCAGAGAGCGTACAGAGGCAACCAAATGTATGTGTCAGGAGTTCAAGGATCAAATTGCGGATCCGGGTTTCGAGGGATTCTGCCACTGTATGCTCTATTACAAATCCTTGCAGGATTAAGGGAGGAACGCTATGCTGTCAAAGAAACTGGCCGCCGTAGATAAAACGCGGTGCGTCGCCTGCGGCGTGTGTGAAAATACCTGTCCACTGGGGGCCGTCAAGGTGCGCCGCGGCTGCTACGCCGCCGTGGAGGCGGAACGCTGCGTAGGCTGCGGCAAGTGCGCAAAGCTCTGTCCCGTCGGCTGCATTGAGGTGAAAGTGAGGGCTGACGCATGAAAGCAAAGCATTGGTACGATTACCTGTGGGTATATGCCATCATCTATTTTGCACTGGGCTTTTTCAATATCCTGTTTGCATGGCTGGGCATGATCGATTTTCTTCTGCCGCTGCTTTTAGCCATCTTTGGCGGGAACAAATTCTTTTGCAACCACCTCTGCGGACGGGGTCAACTGTTCAGCAAGCTGGGGACAGACCTTAAATGCTCCCGCTGCAAGCCCACGCCCCGCTGGATGTCCTCCAAGTGGTTCCGTTATGGCTTTTTGCTCTTTTTCCTGACGATGTTCGGCAACATGGTGTTCCAGACCTATCTGGTCGCTGCGGGTGCTGCGTCCCTGCGGGAGGCCATTAAGCTGTTCTGGACATTCCGTGTGCCGTGGGGCTGGACTTATACAGCCGGTACAGTCGCTGATTGGGTGGCGCAGTTCAGCTTTGGCTTTTATAGCCTCATGCTGACCTCTCTGCTGCTGGGTCTGATCGTTATGGTGCTCTACAAGCCCCGCACATGGTGTGCGTTTTGCCCGATGGGAACCATGACGCAGGGTATTTGCAAGCTGAAAAACAAAGAATAAACAAAGATAACAGAAAGGAGCCTTACTCATGGCTGAACTGAAAATTACTGCTGCGAATTTTGAAAATGAGGTACTGCGTTCCGACAAGCCCGTCCTGCTGGATTTCTACGCGGACTGGTGCGGACCATGCAAAATGCTCGCTCCCGTGCTCCACGAGATCGCTGAGGAAAACGCCGGTGCCCTCAAGGTGGGCAAGATCAATGTGGACGAGCAGATGGAGCTGGCAATGCGTTTTCAGGTATCCAGCATCCCGATGCTGGTCGTATTCAAGGATGGAAAGGCCGTTGCCAAATCGGTGGGCTATCGGCCTAAGTCGGAGATTGCCGCAATGGTGGAGGGCGCAAGATGAAAGTTGTGATCGTAGGCGGTGTGGCGGGCGGTGCTTCTGCCGCCGCCCGCATCCGCCGTTTGGATGAACACGCGCAGATCATCATGATCGAGCGCAGCGGCTATGTGTCCTATGCCAACTGCGGCCTGCCGTATTATGTGGGCGGTGTGATCAAAGAGCAGGAAGAACTGACGCTGCAAACTCCGGAGAGCTTCTGGGATCGTTTTCGCATTGATGTGCGGGTACGGCAGGAAGTAACTGCGATCAATCCCACAGAGAAAACCGTCACCGTTCACGCATTGGATAGTGGAAAGGTCTACACGGAAACCTATGACAAACTGCTCCTCGCACCCGGCGCAAAGCCGACGGTTCCTGCGCTTTCCGGCGTCAGCAGTGAGCGTGTTTTCACGCTGCGCACCGTGGAGGATACCCTCCGCATTAGGCACTTTGTAGAGGATCAGAAGCCGAAAACCGCTGTTTTGGCTGGCGGCGGCTTTATCGGTCTGGAAATGGCGGAAAACCTTGGCTTAACAGTGATAAGGAACTGATTCACTTATCAACTGTTAGCTGACGGTATCCGGAGTGCATACGGACAAAGCCCGTCTGATTTCTAACAGGAAGTCAGACGGGATTTTACTTATAATCTCAGATTGAGAACAGGAAAGAACATGTTTTGGAGGAACCATTAATGACGAAACTGATTCACGCTTTCTACAACATGGATACCAACTCCGTGGAGCTAACCTACAACGACGGCTCCGTCCTTACGATTGATTGTGAGAAAGTGGAGAACCACTACGATGTTACAAACGGACAGATGGCAGACCTCGATTGGCTGCTATACAACGCCGCGATGGAGTATGCTAGTCTGGTGTTGTCCGGAGAAATGGAGAACTACCTGAAAGGGCCTGCACTCCACGGAATAGAAGATTCATAAAGGATGCCGGTGTGTCGTGTTTGCGATACACCGGCAAATAAAACTTCTTTACGTACTTTTCTCTCTATGCGTCCTGTGCAAAAAAGGTTTGGAATTCGATACAATAAGTATGAAAATCCAAATAACGCACTTAGGAGGGAACCAAAATGGCAGAACGATTAATATCTGAAGAAACCATCAATGCCTTTCGTGAATATCTGGTTCTGGAGGAAAAAAGCACGGCCACCGTGGAGAAATATCTCCGGGATGTCCGTGCTTTTCATTTGTTTGCATGCCACAGGCTGTGACAAAAGAGCGGATGATGGCTTATAAAAAGTATCTGATTGAAAAGGGATATGCAGCCAGTTCAATCAATTCCATCACACAAAGAAAAACGGCATCCGTTCTGGAGCGATTTTTATTACCAGGAACGGGAAGCCGTTGGACCGGAGCAATATTTGGGCGCAGATGAAATCCCTCTGCGAGGCAGCCGGAGTAAAAGCCAGCAAGATGTTTCCCCACAATCTGCGCAAGCTGTTTGCCCGGACTTTTTACGGTATTGAGAAAGAGATCGCCAAATTGGCCGATATTCTGGGACACAGCAGCATCGACACAACAAGAATCTATATTATGACCGCCGGCACAGAACACCGGCGAAAAATCGAACGATTGGGCCTTGTAGTTTAGGCAATAAAAAACACCACATAATTTCCATTATGTTGTTTACTAGCCCAGACTGAATGCCAACTTAACAATAGCGCACTCTATTTTGGGTGCACCAAAGCCACACTCATACTCTATGAAAAAAGAATTTGAGGGTGGCTTCGTGCTTCCCGCTTTTTGTACTGCCACTTTTATCTTAGATTTTACCATCTTTTTACATGCTTTTCCTGTGCCACTTGATTTTCATGTATGCTCATGCTAAAATTATTTTAATTGGAAATTGGGCATATATCTTTTGATATAATCGTTTCACTACATAATAGAAATAATGTGTTGCGCTGAATGCCGCATTCATCTAGTTGAAACTCAGCACAGCGTGAGGAATATTACTTCCGTGCTGTGGAGTAAGGATTTGGGGCAGGTGAAGAATAACTGCTGCCTCTTTTTTTGCTTTTGTGCTGTGCGGCACAGATTTGGAGGTGCTCTATGACGGATAAAGAATTGCGGCGTTTGAGCCGGAGTGAGCTGCTGGAAATGCTGATTGCCCAGACAGAAGAAAACAGCCAGCTGAAGATCAGGCTGAAGCAGGCGGAAGCACAGCTTCGGGACCGCAGGATCGAGATCGACAAAGCCGGTTCCCTGGCGGAGGCTGCCCTGTCCCTCAACGGTGTCTTTCAGGCGGCGGAGGCCGCGGCGCAGCAGTATCTGGAAAATATCCAGCGGATCAGCAGCCAGCAGGATGCCATCAGCCGCGTTATCAAGGAGCAGTCGGCAAAAGAGGCCGCCCAGATCCGGCAGGAGGCAGAGGCGTACAGCCAAAAAGTACACGCGGATGCGGATGCCTACTGGAAGCAGGTCGCTGCCAGAGCGTCCAAACTGCTGGCAGACCAGGAAGCACTGCGGCAATTGATTCAGTCCGCTGGAGAGGTTGAGATCAATGAAGAACACAGCAAATCCGTCCCGTGAGCTTCCAACCCTGGAACAGCTCGAAACGGAGCTTGACAGAGAGAAATACAAAAAGCGATATCGGCGGGTCCTGAGAAGCACTGTCTATACCCTTGTGGTCGTTGCGGCTGTAGCCGTATTGGTCGCCACCATCTGGATGCCGGTGCTGCAAATTTACGGAGCCTCCATGGCCCCGACGCTGGACGAGGGAGATATTGTGCTCTCTGTCAAAGGGTCGGATTGTGAACTGGGCGATCTGGTAGCCTTTTACATGGGCAACAAGATTTTAGTCAAGCGTTGTATCGCCGGCCCCGGTCAGTGGGTGGATATCGACGTTGAGGGCAATGTGTATGTGGACGGCAATCTGTTGGATGAGCCGTATCTGACAGAAAAATCCCTGGGGGATTGTGACATTGATTTGCCCTACCAGGTGCCGGATAACCGGTACTTTTGCATGGGCGACCACCGCTCTACTTCTGTGGATTCCCGCAGTACAACGGTTGGCTGCGTCTCCGGTGAACAGATCGTCGGAAAAATCGTATTCCGGGTCTGGCCGATAGCAGATTTCGGGATACTTAAATAGAGAGGCGGGTGATTGGCATATGAAGCACGGTGCGTTACAGAGCGCAGAAAAATATACGAAGGCACATCAAGGGAAGAAACGCTGGTACCGGGTTGTAACCGGTCTTGCCTGCGTTGTGGTGTTCTGCACGGTCTACGCATTGATTCTTCCCGCCATTACCATGGAAAAGGGAGCGTGTGAGATTCCTGAACACACCCATTCGGAGGCTTGCTACACGCAAGTAACCTCTGCCACCCGGACCAAGCCGGTGTGTACCATCGAAAGCCTGAATCTCCATCAGCATGACGGTACCTGCTATGACAGCGAAGGAAACCTGACGTGCGGGTATGCAGACTTTGTCGTTCACCAGCATGATTCGGCATGCTATGACGAAAATGGGAACTTTTGGTGCCCGCTGCCGGAGATCGAGACCCATGAGCACACCAGAAGCTGCTATGCCGTGCCGGAAACAGACGCACCCGAAGTACATACCCATACGGATGATTGCTACACCGTGGAGCGCGGCGAATTGATCTGTACGGAATCTACGGAACCGGCCCATGTGCATACGGATAACTGCTACACAGAAACGTCTGCTTTGGTCTGTGAAGGAGATCATGAGCATACCGAAAGCTGCTATGGGACAACGCGGGAACTGACGTGCGGCGACACAGAGGAGCCTGTACACCAGCACACCGACCAGTGCTACGAGCAGATAAAGACGTTGATCTGCGAGCTGCCCACCGAACCGGCGGAAGAAGCAGAACCTGCCGAACCGGAGTTGATCTGTGGGGAGAAAGAAATCATTCTCCACACCCACGAGCCCTATGAATCCCCGGAGGACCCGGGCTGCTATGATGATGACGGCAATCTGATCTGCGGCAAAATCCAGGTTTTGGAGCATCAGCACACGGATGCGTGCTTTAAGACGGTGGAGGAACCGGCGGATACCGAGGCTCTGACCTGTACGCTTCCCGAGGATGAAAAACACACCCATACCGCCCTGTGCTATGGCACCTGGAAATTGACCTGCGATATGGAGGAACATACCCACACGGAGGAATGCAGCACTGCGGAAGAAACAGAAGCGACAGAAGAAACGGAAGAAACGACCGAACCGGAGGAAGAGATGTCCGGCATGGAGATCGATCCCAGCCTGCCGGTGATGGGCACTGCCTACGCTTCTGGCGCCAAAACACGCGCTTATTCGGTGATGACTCTGGATGCGGATACAACAGGGGCAACCGATCCCGTATCCGTAGAAAACTATACCACAGGCGCAACGCTCTACTACCGTACCAATGAAAACGGAGAGTGGACCGATGTATCAGGCGCGACGGATATTCCCGGCGACGCGGATTTCAAGCTGAAGATCAGCTATGGCAATGTCTCCATCGACACCCTCCTGGCTGCGGGCGGGAAAATGACCTATACCCTGCCGGACCTGCTGCGCAACGCCACGGCCAACGGCAGCATCACCAGCGGCAGCACGACCGTGGGCACCATCACGGTGGCAAACAATACGGTCACCCTTGCCTTTGACACCACTTGGCTGGCAAAGCAGAAGACAGAGACGAATACCGTCATCAGCGGCGACTTTTTTGTGGAGGCGGAGGCGGACCTGTCGCAGGTCGACGATAATGGAACCGCTCAAATTGTCATTGGCAATATAACGATCACCATTGATTTTGACGGTGACATTGTTGCCCAATACGGCAATGTGGACCTGACCAAAACCGTCTCGGCCACCTTGGATGAGACAGACGGCGATTATCTGACTTACACCCTGACCGTGAAGGCCGGCGCAGATGGCTGCCCGGAGGTCAAGGTGGTGGATACCTTTGCGGATACCCAGTACATCGAGGAATATGTGGGCGTGACGGGAGTGTCTACCGCAACCAGTGATACGGATGGCCCCACGGAAACCGGAGGCACCGGAAGCGTCTACATCGGTGCGGCACCCACGGAGGAAAATCCCATCCCGGATCCCGCAGGTGAAAACCCGACGAAACCCGGCACGCTGGTCTGGGTTATCGGCAATATGGCAGCCAACGAAACCCGGACTCTGACCTACCGGGTCAAGCTGAAGGCTGCATACACCGGCGTCACGACAAAGGGAGATCTTCAGAACACGGCGAATGTTTACTCCAAGACCTACCAGCGGGACAGAGGTACCGTCACCTTTACGCCCCGTGCTGGTGCAACCATGTCCAAAAAGGCCTCGACGTTTACCCCCGGCGAAAACGGCGGAGGCACCATCACCTACACCATTTGGGTGCAGGCCAATGCGGACAACAGCTATGTCCTGGACAATGTGAAAATCATGGACGCGCTGGACGGTTCAATCGATAATCGGAATGGGACCTCAGCAGCCATCCGCCAATATCTGTCTTACGATGCAAACTCGTTCCACCTCTATCAGGGCGGTTCCAACGGCCAGAACGGAAGCAGCGGCTTAACGGATATTACGGAAGGAACGAAACCGAACATCACGGATACGGACGATGACAAAAAATTCAACGACAGATTTACCTATTATGTTGGTTCCCTGGCTCCCGGTAAGAGCAAGACCCTGACCTACACGGTGAATGTGGAGCCCGATGTGTTCGTGGCGGAGGGAAACAAAGACTTCAAGATCAACAATCGCGCCTGCATTTATACCGGTGACAGCAGCACAGATGGCGGCGGACGGCTGAGCGGCTATATGACCAGTACGACCATTAACCGCAAGGTCTGGAGCCGAAAGCTGGCGGGCGGGAAGCAGGAGACGGCAAGCACTGTGTCCATGAGCGACAGCGTGTATGACGCCACCGGCAGTTCCGTTACCAAAATCCCCTCCCCTGACAGCAGCTTCACTGTGCCTGCCGGCAGCTACAAGTATCAGGTGGCAGCCAATGAGGCGGGAGACTGGGATCTGTCCTCTGCGTCCATGGCTGACAGCCTGGGCAGCCAGTACATGGAGTTTGTGGGCTATGTCCGGGTGGATGCCTATACCATCAGCAGCAACGACGCACCCGGTTCCGGCCTGGACGATGCAGCAGCCATTGCCAATTTGAGCAGACGCACGCCCGCTCAAACTGTCTGGGTAAAAGTTGACGGGCAAACCTCCTTCCGCTTCACACCTGAGCAGATTGAATTGAATGGAACGCAAGCCTACCTTCTGACCTACTACGCGCAGCCCAAGAATACCGACGGCATTACGCAGGTGGTGGTAAGCAACCGCTTCGAACTGACCGGTGATGTGGTAATCGGCAACTCCCGGTATGTTGTGCTAACCGGTATTGGCGCCGAGGCCTCTGTCATCGTGGAGGGCAGCAACAGGTTTGCCGCGGAAAAGCAGAGCTGGTACTACGAGGGACCCAAGGTGCCCACCGGAGACTTTGCCAATGGCGCACTGTACTGGGTCATCAAGGTGGATGGAAAGGTTCTGCCCAAGAACACTGCCATTAAGGACGTCACGAATGCGGTCGGCGGGTCGGCTCACTATATTCGGGGCACCTCCCTTGTGGGCGTATATACGGGCAATTTGGGAACGAACTCTCTCTCGGATTATGCGGATTTGGATTCGCTAATCGCCAGCAAACGGCTGACGGCCTTAGAAGACAATAACTATACCGTTACCGTTGCGAAAAACAGCTCTTTTCTGACGCTGACCCTGAATCAAGAGATTTCCTTGGCGCAGGGTGATTCCCTTTATCTGATTGTCAAGACCGAGCCGGATAAACTGCCCGTCAAGAAACGAGACGCCTTTACCTATAACAATAAGCTGCAAAGCTCCTCCGACGGCACCACCTGGCTGGACCACAACACGGCCAGCAAGACCCTGTACGGCAGCGAAAATATCTTTAAGGAACTGGGCTGTGTCTTTACCTATCCCGGTTCTGGCAACTCCATCACGAACATCCAGCACGGCACAGATCAGGGCATCAGCACAGACGCGCTGAACGGAGCGGCGGGTACCTATGTGGCCTGGCAGATTCATGTGAACTATGAGGGCAGCCTGTCCGGGCGGCACCGTGTGGTCGAGCAGATCCCGGATGGGATGGAGGTAACCTATGTCCGTATGTGGTGGCTGGGATCTAAAGCAGTTCAGCAGGATCCCAAACCCACCTTTGTGCAGCTCACACCTGAGGAAATCGCCGCCCTGGGCGGCAGCTGGACGGAACACATGAATACCCTGCCCAGCAACAAAGCGGGAACCCAGACGAACTACTATTACACCAACGGTCAGCAGGTGATCTGGGATATAAAAAATCTGGTAGCCGGAGGCGGATACCGGGACGAGTATGCCGTGGAGATACAGATCGTCTGTAAGGTAACGGATCCTGACGTTCTTCTGGGCGTGAGCAAGGAGTTCAACAATGAGGTCAGCCTGCAAAATTCCGGGGGAACGACCATCGGCAGCGACAGCAATGGTGTGACAATTAAAAAACAGACGCTGTCCAAGCAAGGCACTTATAACCCCGAAACCAATGGCGGCCGGTATCCCTTTAAGATCACGCTGAATGAGTTGGGCGAGGATCTGGTCAGCGGGTCGGATACCATCACCCTGGTGGACCATCTGAGCGATACCCTGATTCTGGACACCACTTCCATTCAGGTGGTGAACACCAGGACAGGCGAGGTGGTATCGAACTGGACCGCCTCCGTGGAAGGACAGACGCTGAAAATTGTCCTGCCGGACAACCTGCCTCTGACCGTTACCTATGAAACCACAGTCAACGCCGCGCCGGGTCAGACCATCTCCATTTCCAACAAAGCCCATTGGAAGGGCTATGCCACCCCCAGCGGCGGCAGCTTTGAGGTCAAAGACTTCCATTATTCTACTGGCGGCACCGCTGGTGCGGACACTTCTCCCAGTGTAACAGTCAAAAAGCTGGACCAGTACAATATCAGCCAGACTCTTTCCGGCGCGACGTTCACTCTGGTGGAGGGAACCTATGCTGGCGGTACGTTTACCCCAACAACGGGCGGCCTTTCCCTGACCGGCACCACCGGCAAGGACGGAACCCTGACTTTCGGGAAAGAAAGTGGTCAGACCATGTGGTATAACACCGTCTACTGCCTGACCGAGACAGTGGCCCCGAAAGGATATGTGCGGGATGCCGCGCCCCACTACTTCGCTGTGGCAAAGCAGGAGAACGGAAGCTATCCCACCTTCCCGGATGGTGTGACCGTCTGGTATCAAAACGCGGACTATACGTGTCAGGCCTACAACCACAAGGGCGAAGCCACGGTGGCCAAGGCATTTTTGGATGCGGGCGGCAATCATCTGGCAAAAATCGACGGAGCCTACCGTTTTGGAATCTATGCCGAAGCAAATCCCACCGGCGATCCGCTGCAAAGGGTGACCATCACATACGCGAACAGCACGGTCACGCCGGAGAGCGGGACAGCGAAGTTTACAAACCTGACCCTTGGCGGAACCTATTACATCTACGAGCTGGATGATTCCGGCCAGCCAATTTCGGGCAATGTGCCGGCCACGGTGAACAGCAGCAGCTTCCTTGTGACTTACACCAACGGCCCTGCGGTAACGGTTCCCGCAGATGGGAGTGCCGCAGCCACCGTTACCGTGACCAATCAGGTCTGTTATCCTGAACTGCCCCACACCGGCGGGGCCGGTACGATACCGTATACCATAGGAGGCTTCCTGCTGCTCACGGGCGCGGCGTTCCTCCTGTTGTATCACCATACCAAGCGCAGAAAGGAGGATTCAGTATCTTCCTGATGTGCAGCATCCCTGTTGTCACCCACCCCCAAAAACAAGAAAGAAAGAAAATAACACAATGAAACACACAAAGAAACTTGCCAGCTTGCTGCTGGCCCTGGTTATGGTCTTTGCCCTGGCCACTACCGCGTTTGCGGCAGAAAACACTACAATTTCGGCTCCCGAGGGAAGCACCCGCACCTATGATGTTTACCAGATCTTCACTGGTGACCTCCATGAGGGTGTTCTGTCCAACATCAAGTGGGGTAAGAACGGCACCGGCACCGTGGGAAAAGCAGTTGACCAGACTATTCTTGATGCTCTGGCCGCTATAAACAGCAAGAGCGATACTGAGAAGTTGGCTGTGATTCAGACTTATGTCAATTTCGGCTCCACAGCTATCGGTACCGTTTCCGACATCAATCCCCTGACCGTAACCACCGGTTATTACCTGATTAAGGACAACGGCCCTGTCAATGACGGTGAAGCCTACTCCCTGTATGTAGTCCAGGTTGTCGGCCCCACGACTATCTCTCCCAAGGTTGGAACCACCACTTCCGATAAGAAAGTGGACGACAAGAACGATTCCAATACCACCGAGGACGCCACCACGTGGCAGGATTCCGCAGACTACGATATCGGCGATGCCGTGCCCTTCAAGCTGAGCGCCACCATTGCGCAGGATTACACCAGCTACACTCACGGCTACAAGCTGACCTTCCACGATAAGGAAGGCGCTGGCCTGAGCTTCAATAAGGATTCTGTGAAAGTCTATGTTGACGGAACGCTGATTACCACTGGCTATGAGGTTGTGACCGAAGGCCTGACCGGCGGCTGCACCTTTGAGGTCCGCTTTGCCAACCTGAAGGACATTGACTCTGTCCACGCCGGAAGCGTCATTTCTGTTGAGTATACCTCCACGCTGAACAATCAGGCCGTTATTGGCTCCACCGGCAACAAGAACACCTCCCATGTGAGCTATACCAACAATCCCAATGATGAGCAGACCGGTGAAGGCGGCAAGACCCCCGATGATGCCGTTATTGTATTTACTTACAAGACTATCGTGAACAAGGTTACCAAGAATCCCAACTATGATCCCACAGTCGAAGGCTCCGAAGAGTACATCCCTCTGAAGGGCGCAGGCTTCACCCTGCATAAGAAGAACGCTTCTGGTGCATATGACGCTGTAGGGTCCGAGCTTAAGGGTGAGAACATGACCACCTTTACCTGGAGTGGCCTGGATGATGGCGACTACAAGCTGGTCGAGACCACCACGCCCTCTGGCTACAATACAATTCCCGATATCGAGTTCACCATTACGGCTACTCACGATGAGTCTTCCGATAACCCCACGCTGATATCCCTCAGTGGCGGTGATAAGTTCACCGGAGTGGTTTCCACCGGTGTTGTTTCTGCCAACATTGAGAACCAATCTGGTGCACAGCTTCCCTCCACCGGCGGCATGGGCGCCACCATCTTCTACGTCCTCGGCTCTGTTCTGGTCATCGGCGCGGCTGTGCTGCTGGTCACCAAGAAGCGCATGAGCACCAAGGGCTAATTCCCTGATACATATCTGAAACGCACTGACATCCCGCTGTGAACGCCGGGGAGGGACTCCCGCCCCGGCCCACAGCGGCAAGGAGAACCCCGCATGAAGAAGAAAAAAGGAAATTTCACAACGCTGCTGCTGATCCTGGTGCTTCTCGCGGGACTGTCCTTGCTGCTGTATCCTTCCGTCAGCGATTACTGGAACTCCTTCCACCAAACCCGCGCCATTGCCACGTATGCCGAAGAAGTCGCAAATTTGAACCAGGATCAATATGACGAAATCTGGGCCGCGGCCGAAAGCTACAACGCATCTCTGACCGATCGGGTCAATGCGTACCTGCTCAGCGACGCCCAGAAGGAAGAATACCAGCAGATTTTGAATGTGTCCGGTCTTGGCGTCATGGGCTATATTGAAATCCCCAGCATTGATTGCTCTCTGCCCATCTATCATGGTACGGAGGAATCGGTCCTCCAGATCGCCGTGGGCCATCTGGAATGGTCCAGCCTGCCCGTGGGCGGGGAGAGCACCCATTGCGTCCTTTCCGGTCACCGGGGCCTGCCCAGCGCCAAGCTATTCACCAACCTGGACAAGCTGCAAACGGGAGACATCTTTATGCTCCGGGTCCTGGACAACGTGCTGACCTATGAGGTCGATCAAATCCTGATTGTGGAACCCCAAGAGACGGGTGCCCTTCGGATCGAAGAAGGGAAAGATTACTGTACGCTCGTTACCTGCACCCCTTACGGTATCAATACCCACCGGCTGCTGGTACGGGGACACCGGATTGACAATATTGAGCAAGCAAAGACCGTCCGTGTGACGGCGGACGCCATTCAGATTGAACCGCTGCTTGTGGCTCCTGTTGTGGCGATCCCGATCTTGCTATTGCTTTTGATTTTACTGCTGCTGCCCAAGAAGCCAAGAAAGAAACACGGAGGGGAAGCCGATGAAGAGGATTAGACGCATGACTGCTGCGCTGCTCAGTGTGCTGGCAGTATTCCTTCTCCTGCCCTTGCAGGCTCTGGCGGCGGGAAGTATTGACTTGAACCAGGATGTAAGTTTGACCATTTCCTATCAAGATGGAAACACGCCCCTGGTTGGTGCAGAGTTTGACATTTTCCTGGTTGCCACAGTAGACGAATACGGCGAGCTGACCACCACAAAGGATTTCGCCCAGTTCCATGTCAATATCCGGGGCAAGGATGACGAGGCCTGGCGGACACTGGCATCCACCCTGGAGGGCTATGTATTGCGGGATGATATTTCCCCCACAGACAGTGGAAAGACCAATGATAAGGGATTGGTTTCCTTTCCCACCGCCGGAAAGAGCCTGAAAGCGGGTTTGTACTTTGTACTGGGGTATCGACACACGCAAAATGGCTTCCGCTATGATCCCACGCCATTCATGGTAATGCTGCCTGGATTGGACAAAGAGAATAACATTTGGGTTTATGATGTAGCCGTCAATGCAAAGTTCGATTCATTCCAAATCCCTGATAACCCAGATGACCATACCATCGACCGAAAGGTTCTGAAGGTCTGGGCCGATGATGGACATGAAAAAGATCGTCCCAAAGAGGTCATTGTTCAGCTTCTTCGTGACGGCAAGGTATATGATACCGTAACCCTGAACGCGGCAAACAACTGGCGGTACACCTGGACGGGATTGAATGATCGCTATACGTGGACCATTGTGGAGAAAGAGTTGAAGGGCTATACCGTGGAGGTCACACGGGAGGGTATCACTTTTGTGGTGACAAATAGCTACAATGAGGAAATTCCTGACGAACCTACTCCCACAACACCTACCACGCCGGACAAACCTACTACACCTACAAAGCCGACGCTGCCTCAGACTGGCCAGCTCTGGTGGCCGGTTCCAGTGTTGATTGCCGCCGGACTGCTCTTTGTTGTGATCGGCCTGGTGCGCCGCAGAGGTGCTGTTGATGAGGAATGAAGAAAAAAATAGCAGAAAGCAAGAGGGCTTGCTGTTGATTACGATTGGGCTGCTGCTGATTGCAGCAGCCCTTTTCCTTGTATCTTACAACTTGTACGACGAGCTGCGGGCAGAGCAATCGGCCAGGCAAGCGGTAACCCAGCTGGATGCGTATTTGCCCGCAGAGGCCGCTCCAGAGGCTCCCTCGGACTCCGCCGGGGATCAGGAGCCGTTGGTGAGCGATGAGCGGACTGTTATTCCGGACTATGTTCTATCCCCTAATATGGAAATGCCAGTGGAAACCATCAACGGAATAGACTTTATCGGTGTTTTAAGAATCCCAGCCTTGGAGCTGGAGCTGCCGGTTATCAGTGAGTGGAATTATCCCAATCTGAAAACTGCTCCCTGCCGGTACAGCGGGTCTGCCTATTTGAATAACCTGATTATTTGCGGCCACAACTACACTTCCCATTTCGGAACCTTAAAGAATCTCTGGGAGGGCGATATTGCCACCTTCACGGATATGGACGGAAATGTATTCACCTACAAAATGGTGGAACGGGAGACGCTGAACCCCACAGATATAGAGGGAATGGAAAGTGGAAATTGGGATTTGACTCTGTTCACCTGTACCGTGGGAGGTCAAAGCCGTGTGACAATTCGCTTTGAGCTGGAGGAAGACTGATTCCTCCAAAAATAGAAACAGGCTTTCGCATCGGGAAATTGACGGTAGCTATGCCGACTGGGCACGAAAAAACGGCTATACCATCCGGAACTGTGTCTGTGACTGCGATGGTTCCATTGAACTGGATACCCGCACCCTCCAGCGGGCCATATCGAGATAAGCTTCAAACTGCGTGGCGGCTTCCTTGGTTTCCACCCACGCCCCGCTTTGGTAGGCGTAGTGTTTACACCTTAACCCAGTCCATCGTCACCACAGACTCGCAGACTATCGCTGCAAAGCTCAACGGCGAATACATCCGTGCTAAAAATAACAACCAGCGGCTCTCTATCCTAGGGAGCCGCTCAGCTTACCATGGTACAAAACTCCATTACCTGATGCAGAAGCTGCCGCAGCACAATTGAATCCGCCAGGAGGTCTCCGGGAAAACGGGGGCCTTCCTTTTTTTCTCCCGAAGGGCGCACTTACTCACCACCTGTAAAACAGGCGGTGGTATGCCTGTGGCATCGTGCGCTCTCCGAGGGGAATTTCGCTTTCTGCGGAAAGCGACAGACAATGCCACAGCACCTACGGGCGCTGCTGTCATCGTTTGCGCGATTGGGCAAATACCGTCGCTTCAACCGACGCTATTTTTCCAACCACCTGCGCAAACCTGCCACCGGCAGCTTTGCCGCAGAGATGGACGGGCATTCTTCCCGTCCATTTTCTCTTTTACGAAAGAGAAACAGAAAAAGGAAACGAGGTGAACGAACGATGGCAATTTACCATCTGGAAGCGAAGGTGGTCAGCCGGGGCGCAGGACGCTCCGCCGTGGCTGCTTCTGCTTATCTGAGCTGCTCCCGCCTGTATAACGATTATGACGGGATTCAGCACGACTACACTAAAAAACAAGGGCTTGTCTGGCAGCAGGTGTTTCTGCCGGAATACGCCCCACAGGAATGGCAAGACAGAGAAAAGCTCTGGAACGCCGTGGAGGAAGTCGAGATGGCCAAGGACAGCAGACTTGCCCGTGAGTTCGTCGTGGCGCTGCCCATAGAGCTGAACCGTGAGCAGGAGATCGAGCTGCTGCAAACGTTTATTCAGGAGCAGTTTGTGGCCGATGGAATGTGCGCCGACGCTGCCATCCACGACACCGATGGTCACAACCCTCATGCCCACATTCTCTTGACGGTGCGCCCGTTGGATGGGCAGGGACACTGGCAGTACAAGGCTGAGAAGGAATATCTCTGCGTCAGAAACGGCGAGGAAAAAGGCTTCACCGCCGCCGAGTTCAAGTCGGCGCAGGACGAGGGCTGGGAGAAACAATATCCCTACAAGGTCGGCAAAAAGAAGGTTTATATGACGCCATCTGCTGCTGAGGTGCAAGGGCTTGTCCGTGCAGACAAGCATCCGAAAAGCACCCGCTACGGCAGGCAGAATCCCGTCTCCGAGCGCTGGAACAGCGAAGAACAGCTCCTTGTATGGCGGGCAGCTTGGGCTGACGTGTCCAATCGCTATCTGGAACGCGCTGGGCGGGAGGAACGCATTGACCACCGCAGCAATGTCGCCAGAGGACTGGATGAGATTCCTACCATCCATGAGGGCGTAGCGGCGCAGGGGTTGGAGTGCAAGGGAATCATTTCTGACCGCTGCGAGATTAACCGGCAGATCAAGGCCGATAATGCGCTGCTGCGGGAGTTGAAAGCCGAAATCAAAAAACTGGCCGCATTGGTTGCCCGTACTGTCCCCGCCATCGCGGAGAGGCTGGAGAAGCTGCGCAGCCGTGTGCTAATCTTCTGTTATCAGCTCTCCCATATCCGTGGTGGAAAGGCGCATATTCAAAAATCTCTCGCCGTATGGAAGCCTGAACTAGAGCGTTACACCGGCCTGGTGCAGCAAATCAAGGAAAAGAGCAAGGAGCGCAAGGTTCTGGTTGCCGAGAAAAAGGCAATGCCAATATACCATGTGAAACGGCACAAGGCGCTGGCTGTCCGTATTGCAGAGCTGACGGAGGAATTGGAGGAACTGCGTTCCGAAAAGGCGCTTCTTTTTCAAAAATTCGAGTATGCGGAGGATGCAGGCGCAGAGGAATTCCGCAAGGATATTGCCACCATGGAGGCCGGTCTGAAAAAGCTGGAGACGCAGGAACAGAAATATTCCGCCGAGTTGGATAAGGCTTTGACCGAATACGCTGAACTGAAAGCGCAGGCTAAAACTTAGAAAGGAGCCCTGCCTATGACGGAACTAAATATATTTAACCACGATATCGCAGCTGCCGATCCTAAATGGTATTTTTATATTTCTTGGTGGTTTGGCCAGCATTTGCAGCAATGGAGAGCGGATCTAATGCAATTTGCTTCATGCTCTTATTTTATAGAGGCAGGCGGGAGCACCATTTGAGATGCTCCCGCCTTTGCTATGCCTCATTTGATCACCAATTTAGATGGCGCAAAGTTTTTGCCGTGTGGAAGGCCCCCGACAGCACGACTGCGATCGAAAAATATGCCTCCGCGAATGGCCGCAGGCGTTACGCCTGGTTTCCTTTTGCAGTCGCCAACCTGATTTCTCTTTCACAGCTCCCCGATGTACTCCAGCACGCATTCGCGGAGGCGGGAGATGCCGGGGGGGAGCTGCTCGCGGGGGTGCAGGCCCATGCCGAGCTCGCGGCTGACGCAGGGGCGGACCGGCAGGGTCTTGACGCCCGTGAGCTTGCCGCGGATCATCATCTCCGCCATCATCGAGATGCCGAGCCCCTTGCCGACCATGCGGATGACGGTCTCGTCGTCCACATAGCAGGGGCGGATGATGGGCTCGACGCCGTATTTCCGGAACGCCGCGCCGACGTCGATATCGAACCGGCCGTAGGGCATCAGAAATTCCTTGCCCGCAAAGGCCTCGATGGGGAAAAAGTCCCGCCCGTTTGTCGGATAGTCCGCGGGGACGATGGCGTACATCGCGTCGTCGTGCAGCGGCGTCCAGTCACAGGCGAAGCCGCTCTGGCGGGCGGCGAAGATCACGTCCGTCTGCCATTTTTCCAGCAGCTCAAACGGCTCGAGCTCATGGTCGACCGTCCGCAGGTCCACGTCGATATGCGGGCAGACGCGGCGGAATCGGTACAGGATCTCCGGCATCCAGCGCATGGCGATGCTCGCGTAGGCCGCGACGCGGATGGTCCGGGTCGATTTTTCCGTGATGGCGGCGATGCGGTTCTCCAGCTTCGCGTTCGCGCGCAGAAATTCCCGGATGGCAGGCATCAGGGCCTCTCCTTCCTCGGTCAGGGCAATGCCGCTGTGGTCACGCCGCACGAGCGTCAGGCCGATCTCGCGCTCGAGACTGTCGACCAGGTGCGTCAGGCCCGACTGCGTATAGCCGACCACCTCCGACGCCTTGGAAAAGCTGCCGAGGTCGACGGCGGTCATCAGAATCTCCAGTTTTTTGCTGTCCATAGTTGGCTCCTTCCGGATGGGGTATGACAGATGGTATTACGAATCGTCATATAACTATTATAATCCCGCGTTTCACTTTTGCAAGTATATCCTTTATAATCAGTTCATAAATAAAGGAGCTGATCGCTATGACTGTGAAAAAATTGACCATGCGGCAAAAAATTCTGGTGGCCGGGACGCTGTTCGGTATGTTCTTCGGCGCGGGCAACCTGATCTTCCCCGTCCATCTCGGCCAGCTGGCGGGCCGGAACGTCATCCCCGCCATCATCGGCTTTATCGTCACTGCCGTCGGCATCCCCATCTTCGGCGTGGCCGCCATCGGCATCACGCACTCCGATGGGCTGCAGACGCTCTCAAGCAAGGTCGGCAAGGGCTACGGTATTTTCTTCACCTGTCTTCTGTATCTGACCATCGGCCCGCTGTTCGCCATCCCCAGATGCGCGACCGTCTCTTTCACGACCGGCGTGGCGCCCATGTTGCTCGACCCGTCCAAAGAGTGGCTTGCGCTGCTCATTTTCTCGGCCATTTTCTTCGCGTTCGTCCTGTTCTTCTCGCTCCGCCCCGGCAAGATCACGGTCTGGATCGGCAAGATCATCAACCCCATCTTCCTTCTCTTCCTCGCCGTGCTCGTGATCGCCGCGCTCACCAATCCCGGCGCCTCGATCGCCGCGGTCGAGCCCGTGGAGGCTTACGCGACCGGGACCAGTTCCTTCTTTTCCTCCTTTATTGAGGGCTACGGCACCATGGACGCCATCGCCGGTCTGGCCTTCGGCATCGTGGTCGTCGACGTCATCCGCCGCATGGGCGTGGACAATGACGACGCTGTCGCCGTCGACGTGCTGGGCTCCGGTGCGCTGACGGGCATCCTGATGGCCGTCATCTACATCGTGACCATCCTCATGGGCACGCAGTCGCGCGGGCTGTTTGAGATCTCCGACAACGGCGGCATCGCCCTGACGCAGATCGCGGGCCATTACTTCGGCGGCGTCGGCCAGATCATTCTCGCCGTCACCATCACCTTCGCCTGCCTCAAGACCTCCATCGGCCTCGTGACCTCCTGCTCCGAGACCTTTGTCAAGATGACGCACGGCAAGCTCTCCTACAAGGCCTGGGCCATCCTCTTTACGCTGTTCTCCTTCGCGGTCTCCAACGTGGGTCTGAGCGCCATCATCGAGTATTCCATCCCCGTGCTCATGCTCATCTACCCGCCCGCGATCGCGCTGATCATCCTGGCCTTCATCGGCAAGTTCTTCCACCATGACAAGGCCGTCTATATCTCCGTCATGGCCTTCACCTGGGCTGCCGCGATCTTCGATTTCATGAAGACGCTGCCCGCAGGCGTGCAGAGTTCGCTGCATCTCGACCGGCTGGTCGCCTTTGCCCGGCAGTACCTGCCGCTGTTCGACCTGAACCTCGGCTGGCTCCTCCCCGCCTGCCTCGGCTTCGTTATCGGCCTCGTTATCCACTTCAGCGGCCGCAAGAGCCGCTGATATCCCCAAAAAACATCCCCGCCGGAGCCCCAGAGCTCCGGCGGGGTTTTTGTTTCCTATCCGTGCGGGGTTGAAGCTGCCCTCTTTCTGGGAGACGGCTCGGCGAAGCCGGGGCGGCAATGTTGGCCTCTGCAGCTGCCGGTTATCTCCGGCGGCCATATTTTTCTCTTACGTGCGGACTTCATTTGCAGGGGTCAAAGGTTTCCTCGTGTAAAGAGGACTGGCCCGGCGAAGCCGAGACTGCGGGGCCATATCCGCTGCAGCGGAAAGAAAAAGGGCAGCGGCACTGGCCGGTAGGGCCAGTGCTGCCGATGGAAAGGGATTGGGAATCTTTTATGCTCCAATGTCAGCCGCCATAGACGAGCCGCGGGATAAAGAGCGTGATCTGCGGGACGTAGGTAATCACGATCAATGCGATCAGGCTGATCGCCAGATACGGGAACACGCCGACGATGATATCCTTCATCTTTGCGCCCGTGACCGGCTGCGCGACAAACAGGTTGAGGCCGAAGGGCGGCGAGAACATGCCGATGGCAATGTTTGCGACCATCATGACGCCGAAATGCACCAGATCGATGCCCAGTGATTCCGCAACCGGATAGATCAGCGGCGCCAGAATGATCGTGGCGGACGAGCCGTCAAT
>ERZ825896.167-NODE-167-length-86623-cov-5.911699_pt1 | contig 86623 bp, 76 predicted proteins | sample MGYA00519858_ERZ825896 | MGnify/ENA primary metagenome ERZ825896 (study PRJEB31778, sample SAMEA3449214) | human gut metagenome | biome: human gut; feature: human-associated habitat; material: faeces | place: United Kingdom | collected 2010/2012 ... | reverse complement strand
ATCGAAATGGACGGCTCTGTTACAGTATGTGAGTTTGGTGCGGCGGCTGATTTGGTGAACAAAGCTATCATGAAATTGGGCAATTATACTGACCCGAGCCAACTGCCTGCTGAGGGGATATCCTTGTACGTGAGAATGAGGGCAAGGCTGAATGCCGGTTACGAGTGCTATTCAAATGTCATAGAACTTTCTGTTGCTCCCTATTATGTAGCTTTGGTATCAGCTGCTCCGGAACTGTGGTATCTGATTGGAAGCTGTATCGGTGATGGCTCTTGGGGAAGCGAAGTAGGTACGGGAGTCATTCCATTGTCACCGGTGGAAGGTGCCAAGTATGATGATGTTACGGGTAAGGGAGAATTGACCTATACCGGTTACTTCCCGTCCGACAAAGGTTTCAAGATTGTAAGGGTACCCGGTGAGTGGGATGACCAGTGGGGAGCTGATGGAGGTGACTTCAACAAACCGCGTCTCAAGGATGCCGATGGTGAGGGAAGTGATTTTTATGTTCCTGCCAGTGGATATTATAAGATTTCCTTGAACACGAAAGAGAACACTCTCTCCATCGTTGCCACTGATGAACCGAAAAATGTTTATGATGGATTATTGATTTCCGGTGACTTCAACGGTTGGGGTACTGATACGAAGATGATTCCCGTAAATACGGTTGAAGGTGTGGTCAATCATGTCTGGAAGTATGAGTTGGATGCGACAAGTGGAGATACCACGGCAAAATTCTTATATGCTGGATGGACCCCCAACTGGGGAGCTTCCACTTTCCCATATGGATTCGGAGTGAACGGAGGTGCCAATATTCCGGTAGTTGCCGGCAAATACGTAGCTATCCTGAATGACATTGACGGTTATTATCATTTCTTCAGCAAATAATTAATGAAATAATAAATATAGATGTTCATGATCATGTTAAATTTCAAATAAACAAAATTGAACAAATAAGAGATGAAAATGGATATGGCGGATTAAGAGTAACAATCAAATTTAAATTTGAAACAATACAAGATAGTTTTCATATAGATATAGCAACGGGAGATCCTATTTATCCAAAACCACATGATTATAATTATCGATCAATAGTAGGAGAAGAAATATATCCTGTTAAGTCTTATACTCTTGAAACGGCTTTATCTGAAAAAATTGAAACTATTTTAAGAAGACTTGAAGCTAATGGTCGCATGAAAGATTTTTATGATATTTATTTAATTTATAAATTTACATTTGAAAGGCTAAATAAAGATCGTTTTCGAAATGCAGTTAAAAAGACCTTTTCTTATAGAGCTTTCAATGATGATTTATATGATTGTTTTGTAATTATTGAACATAGTAGTATTTTACAAAAAAAATGGAATGCTTATGTAAGGAAAAATAAATATGCAAGAAGTATTACATTTTCTGATACAATCTGTTGTTTGAAAAAATATATTGATGTATTAGTACCAACATATGTTTGAAACAAATAAATTCATAATTATTTTTATGTGAAGTATCTCTAGTGGTTTAAAATATTAAGCAATGCAATCGATGTATAACAATATGTAAATTTCTTGAGAATTTTATTTAAATATGATAAAATCTATGCCTTGAAGAATATATTAGTAATGTATATTTTGTCAAAAATTATATTTTAAAAGTAATATTGTTAAATAACAGTAATTGAAATTATTATTTTGGACATAATAGAGGTCTTTAAAATGATAGAAATGTTTTAGCAATTTAATATTAGATGATTTTATAAATTTATTCTATTAATAATATTTTTAATTAAAATATTTAATATATAGATGATTTATTTTGAATAGGATGTTATACAAATTAATGAAATAAGGTGTGAGATATGGGATTATTAGATGAAATTATAACTGAGAATGATAAGATAAAAACTAGTAAAAGTAATATAAGGAAGCTTTATCAACGTGACAATAGACCATGGGTTATAGGCTATAGTGGTGGGAAAGACTCTACTACTGTTTTGCAACTTGTTGTAGAATCCTTGTTAGCAATGAAAGAAGACGGAATAGATTTATCGAAAAAGATATATGTTATTTCATCGGATACAATGGTAGAAACACCACTTATTATTTCTAGCATTAATAACAATTTAAAAAAAGTTCAAGAATATGCGGATACCTTTAATCTTCCTATTCAAACACAACTTGTTAGGCCGTCTATCGATCAGACTTTTTGGGTGAATTTAATTGGGAAAGGGTATCCTGTACCTAACCAATCTTTTAGATGGTGTACTGATCGTATGAAAATTGAACCGTCAAATAGGTTTATAAAAGAAAAAGTTTCTGAACATGGTGAAGTTATTGTATTGCTAGGTGTTAGAGAAAATGAAAGTATTGCTAGAGGACAAAATATAAAAAGACATTCAATTGAAGGTAAATTAATTATGAGGCATTCTTCTTTGGCAAATGCTTTTACTTTTGCTCCAATAAAAGATTTCACGGTAGATGATGTTTGGGAATATTTACTTTCAAATGAGTCGCCATGGGGTGTAAATAATCAAGAATTATTTAAATTATATGCTGATTCAAATGCAAATGAATGTCCGCTTATTATTGATCAAGCAACAAAAGAAAGTGCTGGGTCATGTGGGAATAGTAGGTTTGGATGCTGGGTTTGTACTGTTGTAAATGAAGATAAAGCACTAACTGGCTTTGTTGAAAATGGAGTAGAATGGTTACGACCTTTATTAAAGTTTAGAAATTGGTTAAGTATGCATAGAGATGATCGTGTTGCTAGAATGAAAATAAGAGCCAATGGGAGTATATATACTGTTGCTCTTAAACAAATAAATTATGATGACTATATTAAAGTTGTTATTCCAAAAAAAGGTAATCGTGAGCGTATTGAGAGTACAATTACAAATAATGTAGCAAGAGGCAGTAATGGTATTACATATGATATTGTTGATAAAAATAAATTAGATCTTTATTTAAAAGAAAACAATATTGATTTAACAAAAGGCTTGATAACAGAATTTCTTATTCGTGAAGAAAATCAATATTATTTGTTAGGATTAGGACCATATACGTTTGAATTTAGAAAACAAATTTTAGAAAGATTACTGTTAATACAATATACACTTAATAATCAAGGGCACGATGTGGAGCTTATAACAGAAAATGAATTAAAACAAATAAGAAGAGAATGGCTTAATAGGGATTATTATGATGATGATATTCCTAATATTTATAAAAAGATTTATGGAATAGATTTATTATGGGAAAAGAATGATATAAGTCTAATAAGTCAAAGACAGTTAGAGAAAATTAAAGGATTATGTTCTGAAGAAAGTTTATATTTTGAACCGTTAGCGCGAATGATAAAATTTGAACATGAAAATAGTTTTTTGAAAAAGAAAGTAGGAGCCACAAAGAAAATATCTGAAATTTTAACAAAAGATTACTTAAATATTTAGTTTATTTAGGAGGAAAAATATGAGATTATTGAAATTAAGAATGCAAAATATTGGTCCTTATAATATGCAAGAAATTGATTTTTCTTCTACTGATAAACATAATGTTATACTTATTTGTGGAGAAAATGGCGCAGGAAAGACAACAATACAAAAGGCAATGAAAATAGGGCTATTTGGGAGTTATTTATATGGTTTAAAAACTAATTCAAAAAATCAAAACTATATTGATAATGTTAAAGAATTAATAAAAAATAATTGTTTAACAGGAAGCATTAATATTGAATTTAGTGTTGTAGATGAATATATGGAAAAAAAGTATTCAATTTATAGAAATTGGAATATATCAGATGGTTTTAAAGAAGATATACAGCTATATATTAACGATGAAAGAATAATTGGCAATGAAATGAACAAACAAATTGAATATATTAATCATTACTTCACGCCGAATTTGATAGACTGTATAATGTTTGATGGGGAAAAAATAATAAGTTTAATTGATAAAGAAAAGATATCAGACTATTTAAAGAGTACGATACATCATTTGTTTAATTTAAATTATTATTTGAATTTAATTGATGATATTAATAAATATATAAATAATGATTTAAAAAAAGAAAGCATGACAATTGAACAAATACAATTGTCTGAAGTAGAAAAAAAGTTAAATATATCAAGTAAAACTTTAAAAAGCATTGATGAAAAAATTGGATCTTTATCTAAGATGAAAGAAAATATTAATTTTCAAATCGATAAATACATTGAAGAATATTCAAATATGACAGGGATCAGACCTGCTGAAACAAAAAAATTAAGCAGTTTTATTAAAAAAATAGAACAAAAGAAAAACGAATATAATGAATTAGAAAAGAAGTTTATAGAAAATGATCTTATTTTTTTAATAAATGAAAAATTTATGTTAAATACAATTAATCAAATAAAAGATGAAGTTCCAAATAGATACGCAAATCAATTAAATGAGATGTTATTATCAAATTTGTTTGATTATGATCAAAAAAGAGATTTACATTCATTAAAAGAATCGATCATTATTTCTAAAAATAATTACATAAATTTTAATATTGAAAAAGAAAAACAGTTTGAATTATTTATAGAAAGATTATCAGATCATAAACAAATGTATTCAAGAATCGTAAATGAGTATGAAGATAATAACGATTTATTGAAAAGCTTAAGAGCAAAGAAAATGATATCTGAATCAAAGATAGCTTCTGAATTAGTTTCAAAAATCAATCAAAAAGTCATTGAGAAAAATAAAATTGAAGAACAAATTTTTGAATGTAAACAGGAGTATAATGTTGAAGAAAAAAAATATAATTTAAATAATTTAAAATTAAACGAATTGAAAGAAACGGTAAATAAGCAAATGAAGGAAAATAATTCATATGCGATTTCTATTAAATATAGAAATATTTGTCAAAAATTTTATAATTCTGAAGTAAACGAATTAATTGATTTAATTTCAAAAAATGCATTAAAATTACTTCTTAAAACGTATAAGAAAAAAAATTTTATAACTGATTTGAAAATCACAAGAACATTTGAAGTAGAGTTATTTTACAATGATGAGAAAAAAAATATATATCAATTATCAGCGGGTGAAAAACAAATTTTAATTGCTTGTATAATTGTATCAACTATTAATGTATCAAATAGAAATTTACCTTTATTATTTGATACACCTGCAGGTCGCTTAGATAATGGACATATGTTGAAATTTTACAAAAATGTTATGATTAATACAAATAATCAAGTTATTATTATGCCAACATCTAAAGAAATTAACAATGAAATTATAGATCAAATAAAAGATAAAATTAGTTCTTGTTTTACAATTGTATATAATCCAAATGGGTATTCAGAAATTAAACCAGATACTATATTTAATGAGGAGTGGAATAAAAATGGTACAAAGAATAAAAATTTCTAATAAAGCTACGGACTATTTAGATAAAATGCAAAATAAATTACATTTATCTTCCAAAGCGGCAATTTTAAGAATTTGTATTTCATTATCCTTGAATGATTCTACATTATTGAATGGTACTTTCTCATATGATAATAATAACGGGTTTGATATATCTTTAGATACATTATTTGGTGACTATAGTGTTTTTTTTGAAGGTCTGATAAAAAATCATTATAAGAAGGAAATGACTGATAAAGAATATGTTGAGCAAGTAATAGGGCACATAGAACGTGGTATTGTAATATTATATGGGGAGTTTGCAACTACGAATACTACGCATGAATTAATAAAAAGATTGGTGGATGATTATAGATGATATATTTAGATAATAATGCAACTACAAAAGTATTACCAGAAGTTAGAAATGAGATGTTTAAATATCTTTCTGAAGAATATGGGAATCCTTCTAGCAAATATTATTCTCTAGCATTAAGTGCAAAAAAAGCATTAGATACTGCAAGAACAACAGTTGCAACTATTTTTGGGTGTTCTTCAGATGAGGTTATTTTCACATCTGGATCTACAGAAAGTAATAATATGATTATTAAAGGATTAGCAGATGTTACTGAAAAAAGAACAATTATTACTAGTTGTGTGGAGCATTCGTCAGTATTAGAAACAACAAAATATTTAGAAAAAAAAGGTTTTAATATTGTATATCTTCCGGTAGATAAAGATGGAAGAATAAATGTAGTTGACTTAAAAAAATCTATAAATGAAGATACTTTTCTTGTTTCAATTATGTGGGTGAATAATGAATTAGGATCAATTAATGATATTCCAACAATTGCAAATATTTGTAATGAAAATAATATCTTTTTGCATGTAGATGCTACGCAAGCAATAGGAAAGATAGATGTTAATCTTCCTAAAGGCGTGTCATCTGCTTCTTTTTCAGCTCATAAGATACACGGTCCAAAAGGTGTTGGTGCAATAATACTCAGGAAAGATCAAGATGGTGTTCCAGTAAAATTAACTCCTTTAATACATGGTGGCGAACAAGAAAGTGGATATAGGGCAGGAACACAATCTGTTCATAATATTATTGGACTTTCTAAAGCTGTTGAAATATGCATGAGAGATTTTAAAAAAAATCAAAAGAAATTATTAGAAGATGAAATATGGGTAAAGAAAATATTGCAAAATAAATTAGGTAGTAAATTAAAGATTAACTCTCCTGAAAATGGAAAAGTTCCAGGAATTATAAATTTTCAAATTAAGGGTGTTCAAAACACAATATTTTTAAAAAAAATAAGTAAAGAAATAGCTGCATCATCTGGTTCTGCTTGTAGTATTACACGGCCAAGTTATACTTTAAAAGCTATTGGATTGTCTGATGAAGAAATTCAAAATAGCGTTAGATTTAGTCTGTCACCATATGAAGATATAAGTGAATTAAATAAAATTCTTTAAAAGTTTTTTAGTACCTTACAACAAGGCTTTGATTAGTTTAAAAATATAATTCCTTTTTTAAACTAATCAAGGCCTTTTATATATATTAATTTCTATAAAAATATTGTTTGTTTAATAATAGATAATATTTATGATAAAATACAGATATTTGCTTATTCATTTAAATTGACGCTTACGAATAGAAAATAATGATATTAATAAAAAGTGTGCTAGATAATAAGATGACATGCCATAAATAAATGTGTTTACTATAAAAGCGGCTGAGATAAGATGCTCCTTTTGCGGAAGATTTTGATTTTTTAGATTGATTGTTAGGAGGTTGAAGACTATTTGCTTATGCCTTCTGAGCATAGTCATTATATGTTGTATTCTGTCAAGATTGAGATGGAAAATTGAAGAAATTAATACATTTTTATGCAATTTATTACAAAAACAATGTAAAAACAACTTGAAAATAGGAAATTTCAAAGTGGAATCATTGATATATTAGTTACTGAAAGATATAATGAAAATAGTTGATTAATTAATTGGATGATTCTTTGAGGTGATAATATGGAGTTAAGTTCTAATATCCTTTGGAAAATACTTATCGATAGGAAAATGAAAAAAGATATATTATGTCAAGAAGCAAAAATTAGTACTCATACAATGTCAAAAATGATAATAAATGTGCCAGTCGCATTGACGATATGGCTACAATTAAGTCTTTTAATACGGGGGTGGTATAATGGGAAACTGTAAATTTGTAGATGAACTAAATAGATTGAGGAAATCCTCAAGCGATTCCATTGATGGAACAGATACATTTGACGATTTCAAAAAATACATGCACGTTTCAAGAAGTGCTGAAAAGGATTTGATTGAAATATTGTATAAGATAGCAGATTCTGGTAGAAAAAGTCTTGTAATGCTTTGCGGTAGTGCTGGTGATGGGAAATCACATCTCTTATCATATTTAAAAAACGATTTAAGACTTTTAGATAATTATGTTGTATATAATGATGCAACTGAAAGTAGTGCACCTTCTAAAACGGCTATTGAAACGTTGAGCGAAGCATTGCAAGGATTTTCTGATGAAAATTTAGAAAAGTCTGGAAAGAATTTTATATTAGCTATTAATCTTGGTGTTTTAAGTAATTTTGTTGAATCTTCTTATGGAGATTCATTTAAACAGTTGCGACAATATGTTATTAATAGCAATATTTTAACTAATCAATTAAATGAGAAAGGTTACGAAGAGAATAGTGCATTTCAGCATATAAGTTTTTCTGACTATCATATGTATAATCTTACAGCCCATGGAGTTAAGCCAGAATATTTGGAACATTTATTAGAAAAGGTTTTCCATATGGAATTTGGAAATCCGTTCTACAATGTTTATAACAATAATTGTAAAAAATGTTCTCTCTCTCAAAAATGTCCTGTCAAACATAATTTTGAATTTCTTGCTAATGAGAAAAACAGAAAATATGTTGCTAATGCTCTTGTTGAAGTGACAATAAAAGACAAGGAAATCCTTACTACGCGTGAAATTTTAAATTATATTTATGATATTATTGTTGCTCAAAATTTTAACTATAATAAAATAGCTCAATCTTTGACTAATGAGGTATCATTTTTAAAAGAGTATATTAGTGATATTACCCCATCATTAATGTATGAATATACTGATAAATCTATGTTATTAAACCGGTTGAAAAAATACGACCCATTATTAATACGTTCTGAACAAGCTGATGAAGATGCTATTTCATACTATGTTTCATCGGATGTATCGAACGAGGTGATTTCTGTGCTTGATAAAGAAGTTTACTCTAAGGTTTTGTGTCAGCAATCTGCTATTGAAAAAATTAATAGTGATAAAGTTTTGAAAGCGCAGCTATTCAATATATTGGAACGATTAAAAAAAATTAAAAGCAATATAATACAGGATAATGCATATATATCATTTTTAAAGATGTTGTATTATTTTAATACAGCAACAACTAGAAAATATGGAGAATTATATGATCTTGTTGAAAAGGCTATTATTCAATGGTGTGGTAATGAAGATCAAGATAATATTTGCTTTGATAGTTGTCATGAGGGAATTGCATTATATGAGCATATTGAATTCGAACCATACTTAGATGATTCGTTAAGAATAAAGAAGAATGAAGAACTTCAAAGTTTCTTGCCTTTTATTACAGTGAAATATGAAAGCAAAAAAACTGAAGAAATCATATCTTTAGATATTGATTATTCTCTGTATGAATTAATATATAAACTTGCCGCTGGATATATTCAAACAGCCGAAGATAGAAATAATCATGCAGATTTTATAAGTTTTATTTATAAAATATTAAGAACTGGTTCCGCAGACAAAGAAGTTTTTCTGGTGACTGATGATAATAGAAAAGCAATTATTGAGAAAACGAAATTCGGAGTTTATAAATTTAAGGTGGTGAGATGATGGAATATCAATTTGATTATGCAAAATTTTGCAAAACATTTAATGTAAAGGATGACAAAGCAATTGATTCCTTGCGTCTTACACATACACAAGATATCAATTTTAAATTATTTCCATATAAGGCTAGTGGAAAGGCCCAAGCTCCAATTATTACAGAATTAGAAGTAGTTGTGAGTGATTTCTTTAGAAAATCATTAAATTTAGAAGTTGAGCCAGTAAAATATGAATCTTTATGTGATGATCTTATTACTGAAATGGAGATTGCAGATGAAGATATTGGAGTTTTTAAAGAAATGATACACTCCCTATTTTTTGAAGGGGATGATTTTATAGCAAAAAACTTGGGGCTTTATCCATATCAAACAAAAGTAAACAATAAAAGTGCAGACCGACTTGCGGTTTTCTTGCTAGATGTTTTCGGATTGAATGGAAATGATTGTAATATTATTGAAGAGGCTATGAAAAAGTATCCGTATAATGTTGTGGAAAAAGTAGTTGTTGATACAATACAAGCTTCAAAAATAGGAACTGCCAGTGATAACAAGTCCTATTTTCCGATTATACGTGATGTTCAGGAGAAATTTAAAAATGATTTTCATTTCATGTTAAATACGGGGATGACTTCATTAGACGATTTATCTAATCTTTTAGCGGTATATTATTTTTACTATATGTCGCAAACATGTGTAACACTGGATAATTTTGGATTTGGAAAAAGAAACTCTCCTGTACAACTGTATTATGCCTTGGATTGGGAAAAAGTAAGTAAAAATAGAAAATGTTGTGTAGAAGGCTGGGAAAGAATCCAAGCAAGTGTAAATCATATGTTTAGCCATGCATTAACATTAGAAATATTAAATCAACATACACTCACAGATGTAATGTTGGATTATATTTCATTGCAAGAATATGTTACAGAGCACTCGGAACAGGATGTGGTTATCGCAAGTGAAATCAAGAAGGCTGAAAAGGCATACACATCTTGTGTAGGAGATTATAAAAAATTTGAACAAATTCCATATGCTCCGGGAGGAAAAAAAACAGATATTGCTATCCGTCATTTGTACAGATGTGTAGAAGAACAATTTTTGAATACGGATCGAAAAAGAGCAAACCAGTTTTATAACGAGAAATTTACCGAGTTTTGTAAAACAAGGTGGGTTAAAAATAGAAGAAAATCGGGATTAGTTTTAAATCTTACAGAGAGAGATATCATCTTTTTGACAAAGATTTCTATTAAAGATAAGGATAAAATCCGCTTGATTGATTTGTACAAGGAATATGAATATAGAGGCATTTTTCTTGATAATACATCAAAAGAGTATTTACAAGAGTTTTTTACGAAATTAAACCTCATTGATAAAAAGAGTGATAGTGGAGATGCACAGTATGTTAAAAGAATTTTATGATTTTATTGCAAAGAAAATAAATAGCTATTTCTTAGAAATATCAGCTGAAGGATCATTACAAAAAGGGGAGAGCTTTTGCCTTAAATTAGATGATTTAGATACTGTTCAAGAGGTGTCTAACGCAATAAAAGAATTAGCAACAAAAGAAAATAATTGTGGGGAATATGAATATCAATGTATGGATGGTTCTATTTATAGAACTTTTACATTACAAGTTGTTGACAATGAGATAATAATTGCAGCACAAATCAACAATATGACAAGTGATTTTCTTTGTGCGACTTTGCGAAACGCAGCAAATGTTGCAGGAAAACCGCTTCTGATGATTTCTTCAAATCCTATTGATAGTGCTAAAAGTGGCTCTATAGATATGGCAGCAAATGGTATGCCGTTCTATGCAGACAATTTAATGACAGAGATAAGAAAAATGATAGACGAAAGCACTCAATTGTCATCTCTTGAAAAAAGAATTCTTGATTTTGAATTAAAGAGAAGAGATAATGATGTTTTTAGTGATAAGGCTTCCTTGTACGAATATAAAGATTTGCTTTCGATTATGAGTAGTGGAAATATTGAAAAAGAAAATTATCCTGGATTTAGGCTTTTTCCTGTAGACGGAAAAAAAGATTATCAGAACGAAGGAAAAAATCAAATTGATAAGAAAATAAAGGAAAATCATGAACTTTTCGAAAAGATTGATCGAAGCATTCGCTTTGGAAATGTAGAGGCTGATCTGGCAGAAGATTTTGAAGACGGTTTTTTAATGAAAATTGAAAAAAGTCGCAAAGATGATCCGGAACATTGGAGTGCTCTTTTTACCTATGCAGAAATGATTGATGCTATGGAAAAAAAGCAGGCAAAAAAAGATAATCCTCTCAATATTGAGCAAAAAGATATTTCTGTTTACGGAGATATGCCATTAAATGTATTGCTAATTGATGAAAAAGTTTTTGTTCGAAATGAAGGCACTATGAAAACAAAAAAAAGAATTAGAAGCATGATGATTTTCAATGCAGATAAGTACCGAGAAATTCATGTGAGAATAGAGTGTAATACTCAAATTATGGATAATGATATTTTTTTAGACGGTGCTTCATATATGCGTGATGACAAAAGTCTAATCTTTTGTTTCATAAGAGAAGGTATCTCGTTTCATAAGATAGAGATCAAAGATGCTGTAAATAATATTACGTATGTATTCAAAGTGTGTATTATTGATATTTCTCCTGGATACTTAAGCAATATTAAACGAAATTTTGTTATTGATTACAAAAAAACAAAAAAGCAATGTAGGGTAAAATTAATAGGAATTGAAACAAATCTTATATTTAATTCTAACGGTGCTACTAATATTTCTGAAAAATTAGATGACAATACACAGTATAAATGTAAATATGATGAACGATTACATTTATATACAACAGAGGAAGAACTATCTGATTTCGGAAGTGGAATTTATATTGAAATTAATTTTTCTGGGATTATACTTCCTCTTATACTTTTTCCAGATGAGGTGAAAAGTGTTGAAATGGTTGGACGTAAAATTTTCAAAGAAAAGTTTTCTACTAAAAAAGTTTTGAAATTGAAGAGGATGGAGATCATTTTTATAAAGGATCACAAGAATATCATGCTAAGACAAATCTATTAAAAGAATTACGTAGTGAAAAAAGAATTATTAATGAGAGAATTCTCCACGGGAAATGTAAACAACCACATGAAACTGATGATTTGGAAATAGAAGCTAAAGAATTAGTATTACCTCTTTCTTTAAAACAAGCATATTATGATTTGCTTCAATCTTATAAAGATAATAATACTATTCCAACTTTGGCATATATGTCTGAAAAGTTAAAAATAGCAACAGAAAATTTTTTACGAGAATTCAATGAATTATATGAGTCACTTGAAGAAGGTAGTTATTTGAGTCAAGAACAAGAAAATGGTTTGTTATTGGGAACACTTTTTGTGGGAAGAAATGATGATGAATTATTGCTTACACCATTTCATCCATTAAATCTTGCTTACCAACTTCAATTATGTAAGGAAACAGATTTTGAGAATGCCACAGATATTGTAATTGACCGTATTAATTCTATTTATTTGTTGCCATATACAAAACATAACAAAAAAATATATAAGGTATCAGACCAAATGTATTCTATGGAATGGAAATATTATGCTCCAGTAGATAATAGAAAATACCGTGGTAGTAGAAGGTATGTTTCTAAATTAATTGAAGAGAAAATTACTGAATTCATTTCACATTTTAAATATATTTTTTCTGATATTAATAATAAAACAATGCGCATTAATCTCATAAATATGGGGGACTGTAGTGATGTGTTCAATGGTATCGCACAGTATTTTATTCATGCAATTGGAAAGACTCCAGATGTTGATCAACTCGTGAAGTTCGAGTTACACATTTATTCTGATGGGAGAAATGCAAATGTATTTGAAAATATAAAAGAGTATTCTCGATTGAAGGCTTATTTAACAGCTTCAAAGCTTTCATTTGCTAATGGTGCGGCTATGAACAGTTTAGAAGGCGTTCTTTCGAAAAATATAGAATGTTATTTCCATAAAGATGTTGGAAATCAGTATGAGTATGCACATATTTCATTTTATGAAATGGAATCAGAAATAACTTCAGAATCCGCTACAATGGATCAAATTGAAACAGGAATTTCACTAGGAGGTATTGTTTCAGGTGTTCCATCTAGTAAGTATGGACAAAAGTATAGAACAGGATTTGGTACCAAATATGCAAATAAAACACCTGTAACAGAGCTTGCTTCAAAATATAATTCCCTTGTCCAAGTAGGAAATACTGGAAATCCTTATCACTCTGGTACGAGCATTTCTACGCAGATAGATAAGTTAGCTGAAGATAAAATGCAGTATATATATAAGGCGTCTAATTGGGTTGTTTTTGTTGATCCTAAGGTGGATCTTGATTTTTTCAGTGAGAAAGAAGCTAATAGTGATTTACTAATAATTCATTACAGTGACCAATATACTTCAAGTAGTGGATATGATGCTATTACAGTGACCCATAAGTCAAAGCAGTATTCTAAAGTTATTCAGGAATATTTAAAAGAAAAGGGAATTGTTGCAAAATTAGGAGATGTTGCAAAAATAATTAATTTATTTAATGCGATAAATGGCGACTGGTTGTTACGGTTGATATCATCTAAAAAGGTAATAGGTGTTAATAAGGATTCTACATTTTCACGTGAAAAAATAAGTATTGTCGCAGCAATTAAATTTATGCTTGCCTTTTTAAAACATCCAGATATTGTCTGGGTTCCTGTATCTTTGGAAGAAATGTTGCGAGTTTCTGGAGGAGCTGGATTATCTAGTGCTGATGGAATATTGTCTTACAAGAATCTAGGATTTGACAAAGGGCCAACAAGTGATGATTTACTTTTTATTGGTTTGAATCATGCATCCGATCAAATAAAGATTTATCTATATCCAACTGAAGTTAAAACAGGTATAAATGGAAATGATGTTATAAAAAAAGCTTTTCAACAGGTGTCAGCTACTGCAACTGGTTTGCAAAAAGCAATGAATCCGGAAGAAGTTATAACTAATACTATTATGTATAAGGTTAATAGAAATTTTTTGATGCAACTTTTAATAACGAGTTGTAAAAAAATGAAAGTGTATCATGTTGATGACACACAAAATTGGGAAATAATTTTAGATAAATTCAGATTAGCTCTTTTAAATGAAGAGTATATTATTTCAATGGATATTCAAGAAGTATTAGGACGTGGATCTGTCTTGTCATTCCGACAATCATTGGTTTCGAGAAAGACATCCTTTAAAGAAGATACGATTAACTTTATTGAAATGCCGGAAAAAGATGAGTTTGACCTTATCTTAAGTAGCGTTGACGAAATACATGCTGATATTCAAGATGCAAGAAATAATGAACTCTTATTATTTGAAGAATGTAAAGTTGAAAACTTAACTGGAGACATTACTGAAATAACATCTACAAAATTTCAAGAAGTAGAAGAGATAAATGAAATAGATTTAGATGATACGAATCAAAAGCATCGTGAAAAAAATGATTCAGAAGATAATGAAAAAAATCAAAAAACAGATGAAATCAATGATACAACAGAGATTAAATCTAAGGGTATGAAGATTTTGTTTGGATTAAATCAACAAGATGGCTCAGATGTAATTTGGAAACCTAATGATACTGATATTCTTTTTCATACCAACACTGGTATCATTGGAACTATGGGAACGGGTAAAACACAGTTTACAAAGTCCTTGATTACTCAATTATATTTGCAACGCGATAATAATGTTGGTGAAGAAGAGTTAGGAATATTAATTTTTGATTATAAAGGAGATTACAATGAAAGTAAGCAAGATTTTGTAGATGTGACAAATGCGACTATCATAAAGCCTTACCAATTACCTTTTAATCCTTTGGCCTTGACAAAATCAAAAGTATTTAAACCTCTGTTGCCAATACATACGGCTAATGCCTTTAAGGATACTATTTCAAAAGTATATGGATTAGGTCCGAAGCAACAAGATACATTATTCCAGTGTATTATTGAAACTTATAGCATGTGTGGAATACAACCTGCTGATCCTTCGAGTTGGGACAATGAAGCACCAACATTTGAACAAGTGTATCAAAGATATGCTAATAATGAAGAAATTAAAAAGAATGATTCACTTGCAGCTGCGATGAATAAATTACATCAATTTCAAGTATTTGAAAATAATCCTAGTAAAACTAAACCGCTATTTGAAATATTAAATGGGGTAGTAGTAATTGATTTGTCTGGATATGATTCTGATATACAAAGCTTAATTGTTGCTATTACGCTAGATTTATTCTATGTTCAGATGCAGGCTGCTGGTTCAAGTAAATTAGATGGAAAATATAGACAGTTAACAAAGCTCATATTAGTTGATGAGGCGGATAATTTCATGTCTAAAGGATTTTCATCGTTAAAGAAAATACTAAAAGAAGGTCGTGAATTTGGCGTGGGCACAATTTTGTCCACTCAGTTCTTAAAGCATTTTGGCTCAGGGGATGATGATTATGCTAAATACATTTTAACTTGGATTGTTCATAATGTCGCTGATTTAAAAACTAGTGATGTGGATTTTGTATTTAAACCAGAAAGTAAAAGTAATGAAAGCCAAAGATTGTTTAATGATATTAAGCAATTAGAAAAACATTATAGTATTGTAAAAATTAGTTCTGAAAGGCCAAAATATATTAAAGATTGTGCTTTTTGGGAATTATACAATGAGTTGAAATCGAAGTGAGGAAAAAATCAAAAGAGCTAAAAGAGAATAAATTTTTAGAAGCTTAACTTTTGTTGTTAAGCTTCTTTTGTAAGTATCAAATAAACAAGCAATTATAAATTAACGAAACCAACAAACATGTTGTAATATTCCTGTTTTTAAATTATTTTTAGAATTACTATAGAACAATTATTAAATATGATAAAATTAGATAAAAGGAAATTGATTATAATAATTTAAAAACAAAGGAGATATGTCTATGTATTTTAAAGAACCGTTTGACAAAGAAAAAATTGAAAAACAACATGAAGAATTATTAAATATTTTTAAAGAAGATCTTTCAAATCTATCTGATAAAACAATTAAGAAACATATACAAAATGTTGATTTCTTTATCAATGAATATTTATTAAATCGTAATAATGCAAATTATGAAGAAGTTAATAATGAAGTTGATTTGTTCTTTAGAGATTTCTTTATTAGAAAATGTATGTGGTCTTCACCAAATTCTATAAAAGAAACAGCAGCTCGTTTTAAAAAGTTTTATAAATCAATGATGAATCATGATAAATTTAAAAAAGATGGCTATGAATGTTTATGCGATACCATTAAAGATGAAATGAAATCTTGGCAAGAATCATGTGATTACTATGATAGTGGAAAACCAAATTGGGATCCGTTTAAATTTTAAAGGTAGGGTAATAAGAATTGTATAACGATAAGATTGAAATAGAAAGCCCTTATGGACATATTACCATTAGCTATGGTCGACATGATAAGCATCGAGTAAGAGTTCTTGATATAGATGGTGGTATGGAATCAGCAACTTATATAGAAGAAGAATTACAAAATGAATTACTTTTTGAATATATGTATTTATTTGATTTAATGTTTGATGAAAATTATTTAGAAGATAGACAAATTAATGATATTTTATTAATTGGTGGTGGTGCTTTTCATTACCCTAAATATTTTTTAGCACATCATCAAGGAAATATAGATGTTGTTGAAATTAACAAAGTTCTTTATGATATTTCTAATAAATATTTCTATTTAGAAGAAACTATTAATAAATTTGATAAGAATAAAAATAGATTTCATTGTTATTTTGAAAATGGAAGAGATTATATAAATAGGAACAAAAGGAAATATGATGCTATTTTAAGTGATGTCTTTATTGGTGAAAATTTAGTATTAGAACTTCATTCATTGGAAGCAATCAAAAGAATAAAAGAATCTTTAAACCCACAAGGAATTTATATAACAAATATTATTGGTTCATTAAGTGGTAAATATAGTCAAAATATAAAGAATGTTGTAAAAATACTCAAACAATGTTTTAAATATATTTATGTCTTTAAAGCACAAGAAAAGAATGAGCATCAAAAAAGACAAAACTTAATCGTTGTTGCAGTAGATCAAGAAGTTCATTTTAATATTGTAAGTTATCATAATATTAATCAAAAGAGATATCATCAAGGAATGATCAATCATGTTGATGATATTGATTATACAAATGGACATATTTTAAGAGATAAAAATTTATTATAATTATTGTTTTATCTTAAAAAATATGATAAGTTTAATCCATGGGAATGAGGTTTTCCCTCGATTTATATCGAAACCGCTATTTGGCTAATGACTTCTGTGTAATACACAGGGTGATTAGCTTTTTTTGTAGGAGGAAACATGGAAAATAAAAAAGAATTATTAAAGTATATGATATTTGCAGGTGTTATGGGAATCGTTGTAGGAGGTATTGATACTGTTTTTGGTAAAGGACTTATTTTAATAGGTGAGATACGAAATAAATATTTTTGGTATTTAATTCCTTTTTTACCAATTGCAGGAATAGTGATTACTTGGCTTTACTATCACTTTAATGAACTGAGTTTAAAAGGAATGACACTTGTCTTTGAAACAGGTCAACAAAAAAGAAAAGGGATTCCTTTAGCACTTATTCCTTTAGTTATGATTGGAACATGGTTAACTCATTTATTCGGAGGAAGTGCAGGTAGAGAAGGAGTGGCTGTACAAATTGGAGCGACGCTCTCTCATTATTTTACAAAATATTTTCATTTTCCTAAGAATGGAAAAGTTTTGTTGATTACCGGAATGGCAGCTGGATTTGCTGGATTATTTCAAACACCACTTACTGCTTTGTTTTTTGCTATGGAAGTTATGGTTATAGGTAAAATAGAGTATGAAGCTTTACTTCCAGGGGTTATAGCATCTTTTACTGCTTCTTATACGTCGCATTTTTTAGGATTGGAAAAGTTTAGTGTAAATATTCAACAAAGTATTAATATGAATGATTTAAAAAATATGATGTTAATGATTCTAGTAGGAATTATTTTGGGAATTGTTGGAAGAATATTTTCAACGTCGTTGATTGCTTTAAAAACATTTTTTAAAAATAAAATAGAAAATCCCTATAAAAGAATAGGTTATATTTCTATTTTATTAGTGATAGGGCTAATGATTTTTAAAGGAAGATACAGTGGCTTAGGCACAAATTTAATTGATTTATCATTTTATGGAAATGTGACTTATTATGATTGGTTTTTAAAACTTATTTTTACTGTTGTAACTCTTGCAATTGGATTTCAAGGTGGAGAAGTAACACCCTTATTTTCAATAGGAGCAACTCTAGGATTTATACTTGCCCCGATTTTTCATTTGCCTATTGAATTATGTGTAGCTTTAGGATATACGGGAGTTTTTGCTTCAGCAACAAATACACTTTTAGCACCAATGATGATAGGTTTAGAAGTCTTTGGTGGGCATCAAATGATAGCATTTCTTATTATATGTATTTTTGCTTATTTAGTTAATGGAAATAAATCTATATATACTGCCCAAATCAAAAATTTTTAACAAACATTACATGATGAAAGGCTTTACATTTTGCTACTTCAAAGATAAAATAGTAATGGTGATGGAAAATGGAATTTGATGAATTATTTACAAAATTAAAGGTGAATCCATTAAAACTCATTGAGTCAATTGTTCATGCTGATGGATCATCAGTTATTTTGTTTAAAAATAGAAAAAGTGAAATCTTATATGTTAATGATCAGTTTTATCAAAAACATCCACAATTTAAAAATAATAAGGAAGCAGTTATTGGTAAAACTGATTTTGATTTGTTTCCGGATTCACAAGAACACGCTAAACAAGCTTTTGAAGATGAACAACGTGTCATGGAAACAGGACAAGCAATTAATGTTGTAGAAACTGAAGGAAAAAATCATGATGGCTATACGATTATTGCACATACAAGAAAATATCCGTTATATGATAGCCAAGGAGAAACAATCGGTGTTTTTGTTATTACAGAAGATATGACAAGTGATGTAAAGGCACTTAGAGAAAATCAAGAAAAAGCCAAAATTTTAACAAAGCTTAATGTTGAACTTTCACAAGAAAACGCTACTGATGCTTTAACACAACTTTATAATCGACGTTTTATTCATGCAGAATTAGATACATTGCATAAAGAATATTTAGAAAATAATACACCATTTTCTATTTTGTTATTAGATTTAGATAACTTTAAAAGTGTTAATGATAATTATGGACATCATATTGGAGATGAAGTTATTAAACATGTTGGAACTGTTTTAAATAATATTAAACATCAAAAATATCCAACTATGGAGCCATGTCGTTATGGCGGAGACGAATTTTTAGTTATTCTACCAGCTTATCAAAAAGATGGGGCAGTTTCAATTGCCAGAGATATTAAAGATGCCTTTGATCATGTTATTTTACATGCTGGTGCTTATCATGATATCGTAAGATTAAGTATTGGCGTTGCTGGTATTCGTGATGAAGAAACAATACAAGATTTATTAAATAAATGTGATCAAAGAATGTATATTTCAAAAAGAAATGGAAAACATCGTATTACTTATTGATGATAGTGTAAAAAGCTATCATCATTTTTTATTTTGAGATATAATAAAATCAACAAGGAAGTGATAAAAATGTATGAGGCAATCAAACAACTTGCACAAAAATACCATCAAGAAACAATCAATCAGCGCCGAGATTTTCACCACTTTGCTGAAAGAGGCTGGTTAGAAATACGTACAGCATGTCAAATTGCAACTACTTTAGAAAACTTAGGTTATGAGGTTTTAGTAGGAAAAGAAATTATGGATAAAGATGCGCGTATGGGATTACCGCCAGAAGCGATTTTTAATATTAATTATTTACGTGCTAAAAAAGAAGGGGCAAATCCTAAATATTTAGAACAAGTTAAAAATGGAATGACAGCTGTTGCAGGTATCTTAAAAAACGGTGTAGGGCCTGTTGTAGCTATTCGTTTTGATATTGATGCTTTAGGGCTTGTTGAAGATTCAACAGATGGTCATTATCCAAAACAAGAAGGTTTTTCTTCTTGTCATTTAGGAGCGATGCATGCTTGTGGACATGATGGTCATGCATCTATTGGTTTAACAACTGCTAAAATATTGATGGAGCTTAAAGAACACTTACATGGGACTTTGAAAATTATTTTTCAACCGGCTGAAGAAGGTGTAAGAGGAGCAAAATCCATTTGTGAAAGTGGTTTTTTGGATGATGTCGATTATATTTTTGCAGCGCATATTATGCCTCGTGTTAAAGATTACGATCTTTATTTTGGAATGAATGAATCATTTGCAACAACGAAATTAGATGTCATTTATCATGGAGTTTCAACACATGCGGCAGAATCTCCGCAATTCGGTAAGAATGCATTGCTTTCAGCAGCTAACTGTATTATTAATTTGCATTCGATTCCTCGAAACAGTGATGGACAAACACGTGTCAATGTAGGAACTGTTCATGCAGGAACAGGTAGAAATGTTGTTCCTGATACAGCAAAACTTGAAATAGAAGTACGTGGTGTAACGACAGAATTAAATCGTTATATGGAAATTTATGCAAGAGATATTATTAACGCCTGTGCTTTGATGCATGATACTGTTGTTGAAATTAAACAAATGGGGAAAGCATTTGCTTTAAATTGTGATGAAGATTTTATGAATCAAATACGAAATATTTGTGTTAAAGAAATGCCCGATTTAAAATTACCTCCAGAAAATTTAAATCCATTAGGAGGTAGTGATGATTTTTCTTATATGATGGAATATGTCCAAGTTCATGGGGGTAAAGCTACTTATATGAAATTATTGACAGATATTACAGCTTCACCTCATAACACATCATTTAATTTCAATGAAGAAGTACTTAATAAAGGACCACGAATCATGGCGTCTATTGCTTATACATTATTAAAATAAAGGAGCTAACTATGTTAGAATTTAAATCTGATACACAATTATTGATTGAAGGAAAAAATCTAAATGAAGATGAAATTAGTGAATATTTTACAACACATTTTTAGGGAGATTGCTTGTTAGCTGTTGGAGATGATGAATTGATTAAAATTCATTTTCATACAAATGAACCATGGAAGGTTTTAGAATATTGTTCAACACTTGGTGAAGTCTATGATATTGTTATTGAAGATATGGATCGACAATCAAGAGGATTAAAAGGATAAAGATGCGAAAGCATCTTTTTTAATAACTTAAAAAATGTTATAATTGCAAAGCTATTTATAAATAAAAAAGAGTTTTTAATGATTGGAGGTAACCATGGTTAATATATTTGATACATTACCAAGAAACTTTTTTAATATATTTAATACAGCTGATCGTGTTGTTATCAGTGAATGTATTTGTGTTCTTTATGAGTATATTAAGGATGATGCATCCTTTGCATCTTTAAAAGAAAACTTGATTTATGAGTTAACAAAATATTTTAGTAGTCACTTAATTGAACTTGAAGAACTTCAAAGTCAATCGCCAAGAGAACGTGCTTTTTATGTTTATCGAAGATTAAAAGAATGTGGTTGGTTGAGTGAAGAAGTAGGGGAAAACTATCATGTGTATGCTAGTTTTGAAGATTATGCTATTAGTATTATTGAAACTTTAATGAATTTAGAAGAAGACAGAGACATAGAATACTCAAGTATGGTTTATAGTATTTATTCGCAGTTTAAAAATTTTGATATTGAAAATGGACATAAGATTCTTGATGCACAATATAGTATGACAAAAAGTTTAATGACAAAATTAAAAAATTTGAATACAAATATTAAGCGTTATATCAAACGTCTTGTTCAAGATAATATGAAAAATGATTTAAATCAAATTTTAGATTCTTTATTAAGTGATTATCAATTAAAGATAGTAGATCGTGCTTTTTATAATCTAACAACTAAAGATCATCCTTTAAAATATCGTAATAGTATCATTTCTCAAATTCAAAGAATACAAGATGATCAAGCAACATCTGAAACGATTATAGGAAATATCATGCTTTCTAAAGATTTAACTTATCAAGAGGCAATGGATTTGTTTTATAAACAAACATCTTATATTATTGATGCCTTTGAAAGTATTTTAGATTTAATTAATGAAATCAATCGTAAAAATGAAAAGTTTGTTGCTTCAGCAACAAATCGTATTATGTTTTTAATGAATGTAAAAGAAGATATTGGTGGAAAAATCAATGACATCATTAAAGAAGGGCAAGAATGTCCAGAAGTGTTTGATCAAGTAGCAACGATTTCAATTAATAAATACTTAGATCAAAATTCTTTATATTTACCACGACAAATAAAAAAAGTTAAAAATACGGATTTGATTTTAGATACACAATTAGATGAACAAACACGTTTAATGGCGATTGAAAAACTAAAACAAAATGAAAAATATACAAAAACAGCCATTGAAAAAAATGTTTTACAATGTTTGGATCAACAAGAAACAATATTGGGTTCAAATTATTATGATCAAAATAAAGATTTATCTTTATTTATTTTGACATGGCTTTATGGTTATAGTCAAAATGCTCGATATAAAATAGAACCACAAGAAAATATTATAAAGAAAGATCATTATCAATTTAGAGAATTTATAATAAGGAGAGTTGAAGATGAATAAAAATGAACTGATGAAAAATATGTCACAGGCATATTTGTTATTATCTGAAAAAAGAAAAGAAGAATTTTCACGTATTTTAAATCGATTATTAGCGGTTAATTTTATTTGTGGTGGAAGAAAAAGAGATCGCGAAGATTATTATTTTATTAGTGAAAATGAACAACTATTTAAAGATTTTTTAATGATGCTTGATTATGATTTTCATTTATATAAAGCAGACCGTGTCATCTATATCCATAATTTAAATAATTACAATCATTTAAATCTTAATCAAATGCAAACAATTGTTTTATTGTTACTTAGAAAACTTTATTTTCAAAAATCACAAGAGTTACAAGATACTGAATTTATTCATATTTCCCTTGGGGAACTTCATAGTGAAATAGAAGCAACTGGTATTTATAACGAACGTCTAAAAAAGACAGATTTAAAAAATATCTATCATTTCTTGTCAAGATATAATATATGTGAACGTATTGGTGATTTAAACGAAGATGATACACGTTTAATTATTTATCCAACAATTAATTATATTTTACCAATTCAAAAAATAGATGAAATCAATCAACGTATTCAACAATATAAAAAAGGAGATCACGATGAAAACATTAACGAAAGTGAAACTGATTAATTGGCATACTTTTTCTAATGAAGAATTTGAAATCTATAAAAATGCCTTAATTACTGGAGAAAATGGAACAGGGAAATCTACAATTTTAGATGCGATTCAATATGTTTTAACTGCTGGTAAATGTAAATTTAATAAAGCAGCAAGTGATATTGGAAATCGTACATTAGAGTCTTATATTCGTTGTAAAACAGGAATTGAAGGGCATGAATTTGTTAGAAATGGTGATGTGACAACTTATATTGCATTAGAGTTTTATGATGAAAAAACAGAAAAATATCAAATTATTGGAACTGTTATTGATTTACCAGCTGGTGGAAGATTAAATAGAGATTTTTTTCAAATTATTGATTGTAAAATCAGCGATGTAGCATTTATTGAAGAAAGAAGAGTTTTGACGAGAAAAGAATTTAAAAAAGCTTTAATTGATCATCAACAAACAGGTATTTTTAAAGATACAATTAAAGAAGGAGAAAGTTTATTTGGAAATGCTTTAGGTGTTAAAAGTAAATATTTTGATTTAGTAACGAGAGCACTTGCTTTTAAAGCGATTGATAATGTTTATCAATTCATTGTTGACTTTTTATTAAAAGAAGACTTTGTTGATATTCAAAATTTAAGAGACAGTATCAAACACTATAAAGTTCTTGAAGAAAAATTAAAAATATCTAAAAAAGAATGTGAATCATTAGAAGGTGTTGTAAGTCAATATGACACTTATTTAGATACGCACTTTCAAATGGATGTTTTAGAATGTTTAAAAGAAAAATTACAAGAAAAGCAATTACAAGCTATTATTGATAATAGTCAAAAGAAATATCAAAAAATAAACGATCAGCTAAATTTTGTACAACAAAAACTTACACAATTAAATCAAGATGAAGAAACTTATCAAGAAAGATATCGTCGTTTAGATGAATCATTAAGAGAAAACGAAACCTATAACTTAAAAAATGAATTACAAAAAGAAAGTGAACAACTCAAAAAAGAAAAAGAAAAAAAAGAAAACAGTTATCAAACTCTTATAACAGAAATTAAACAGGAAATACAATTATTAAAGAAAGTAAAAATACCAAATAGTTATATCCAAATTCTTCAAAATCAAGATTATCAAACAGAAACATTGACACATGCATTTAGAAATATTGTAGAAGAAGTTTCTAAAAGAACAAAGGATGTTACTGAAAAAATATCACATTTAAAAATTGAAATGACACAAACAGTTGATCGTTTTAATGAATATTGTAAAGAATATGATTTTCTTAAAGAAAATCAACTTTATTATAGAAAAGAAATTCAAGAATTAATTCAATTATTAAATGAAAAACTTACAAGTCATTATGGAAAAACAATTGAAGTTAAACCATTATGTGAATATATTGAAGTTAAAGATGAAAAATGGCGAAATGCATTAGAAGGATATCTTAATAGTCAAAGATTTGATTTAATTATTGAACCAGAATATTTTGAATATGCATTACTTGTTTATGAAGAATATAAAAATAAAAGAGGTATATATGGTGTAGGAATTGTTGATGTTGCGAAAATGTCAAGATATGAAGATGTGGATGTTAAAGACACCCTTGCAAGTCAATTAGATTGTAAAAATACATATGCTAGATGGTATGTCAACATGTTGCTTTCTAAAGTACAATGTGTCGATGATGTTACACAACTTAGAAATTATGCTACAGCAATTACGCCAACATGTATGCTTTATAAAAATTATACAGCACGTGCAATCAATCCACGTATTTACAATAAACCATACATTGGATTAGGTGCTATTAAAATTCAATTAGCGACAATTGAACAAGAATTGGAAAACCTAAAACAAGAAATCAAATTACAAAAAGCAAATTATGAAGATTTAAAAAATGGTCAAGCATTATTAAATCAATCCAAAGCAGATCATATCTTCTATCGCTTAGATTTAATTGATGAATATCATAATTTACTAAAAGAATATCAAGAAATTAATGATCGCTATGAAAAATTAATTTTAGATGATTCACTTATTTCTTTACAAGAAGAATGTGATGCAGTAAAAAAACAACTTGAAAAAACAAAAAGAGAAAAAGAAGACTCACTTATGAAAAAAGGAAGTCTTGAAAATAATCTAGAAACATTTAAAGAACAACTTGAACAAACTCAAGAAGAATATCAATTATTACATGAAAAAATAGTTCAATTTGAAATGGAGCATGTTGATGTTACTCAAGTAGCTGATCAACAAGTCGTTATTTATTTAAAACGTTTTTCTAAAGATTTTAATGGTATGAAAAATGATATTGAACAACAAGGAAATGGTTATCAACGAAAGGCAAACCAAATTGAAAATCAAATAGTCATGAAAATGAAAGACTATAATGATGCATATAATATTGGTTTTGAAAATGCTTTAACAGATATTGAAAGTTATAAACAAAGATACCATCAATTAAAGGAGATGGATATTGTTTCTAAAGAAGAAAAAACAAGACAAGCAAAACTTAAATGCGAGGAATCTTTTAAAACATCTTTTATTTCTGGATTAAATGAAAAAATTGAAAATGCAAAAAAAGATATTGCTGAATTAAATAAAGGATTAGCACAAAGAGATTTTAATGGTGAAACCTATGAATTCTGTGTTTCACCAACTTCAAGAGATGATTTTAAAGAATACTATAAGATCATTCAATCAGGAAAAGAATATATGGTGAATAATCTTTTATCTGAAACATTAAGTGAAAGTCAAAGAAGAATTATGGATGATTTATTTATTAAATTATCTTCTGTAGAAAATGATCAAGAAACTGAACAAATGCTCATGGAATATACAGACTATCGTAATTACTTAGACTATGATATTAAAATCAAATATGCAAGTGGAGACTTTGCTTATTTTTCAAAAGTCAATAAAGAAAAATCTGGTGGGGAAACACAAACACCATTCTATGTTATTATGGCAGCAAGTTTTGAACAAGTTATCCGTAACCGAAATCAAAATGAAGATTTTGGTTGTGTCGTTATTTTTGATGAAGCATTCAATAATATGGATGAACAAAGAATTCAAGAAATGATTAAATTCTACAATGAACGTGAAATTCAAACATTTATTGCAGTACCACCTTCAAGAGCAAGTACGATTATTCCTTATGTTAATACAAGATTGCTTGTCATTAAACAGGGACAACAATCTTTTGTAGAAGGTTTTAAAGATGAACAATTATAGAAATGAAATCTTAAATGAGTTTATTGATCGTTATGAAAAAAGTAGTTATTATAAAGGAAAAAGTGAAAAACCAAGAAAGATTTCTATTGTTTTGCATAAAAAATTTCCTGAATATGGACATAGCTTTCATTATGAAGAAACAAATGAATTAGAAAATATTGCTTTTCAATTACAATCTCAAGGATTTGTTGAATTTTCTAAAAAGAGCATTTTAGGAGATAGAGAACTCATTTTAAATCAAGAAGAAAATTGTCTTGATCGAATTTATAAAGAATTAAAAAGAGTACCAGTTAAAGAGAAAATAATTCATTATGTAAAATTACTTGATCAATATCATGAAGAGGCATTTATTAAAGATTTTGTTGATGAAATGAAAAAAAGGGCGATTCATCAACAAAGTCTTTTGCCTTATTTAAAAGTTTATGATGAAAATGATTTAGAAAATGTTATGAAAATATTAAAAGGAATGATTGATCAAAAAGATGAAATCTCTTTTAGAAGATTTTCTGAAAAAGTATTGGGTGATACAAAAAAGTTAGAAAAGTATAAAAATAAAATTGTTCATATTATTAAAGATTTTTATGATGATACATTAGATAATGAAAATGATATTTTTGAAGCGTTTTATATCAGAAAAAATCCAGCGTATGTTTATTTAAAAGGGAATGCTATTTTACAAATCAATGGACAAATCATTAATTTGAATGAAATGCATTATTACTTTGTCTTACCGAGTATTTGTATCAAAGATTTAAAAATAAAAAGAATTGATGCAAAACAGGTGATGACTATCGAAAATTTAACATCTTTTCACGATGTATCTTTAAAAGACACTTTCTATATTTTTACAAATGGTTTTCATAATCATGCAATTGAAGCATTTTTAAAATGTCTTTATGATTTTTTAGGAGAAAGCGTTCATTATTTTCATTTTGGCGATATCGATGCAGGTGGCTTCCATATCTATGAATCTTTAATAAAGAAAACGCAAATTCCTTTTCAAATGTATAAAATGAATATAGAGATGTTAAAGAAATACAAGGATTATACAAAGCCTTTAACTCAAAATGATCGAAAGAGATTGTTATCGTTTAAAGAAAATCAAAATGAATTGATTGATTATATGTTAAAAAATAATGTCAAGTTAGAACAAGAAATAATAGGAGAAAATGAGAATGAAAGAAAAGACATTAACACGTATTAGAAAATTTACAGAAGATCGTCATTGGGAAAAGTTTCATTCACCTGCTAATCTTGCTAAATCTATTTCAATAGAAGCAAGTGAACTTTTAGAATGTTTTCAATGGGATGAAGAAAATTTTGATTTACAACATGTTAAAGAAGAATTAGCAGATGTAATTATTTATAGTCAGGATTTATTAGACAAACTTAATTTAGATGTTGATGAAATTGTTGATATGAAAATGGCAATGAATGAAAAGAAATATCCTATCGATAAATGTAATCAATAAATAACGAAAATGGCAGAAAGGATGCCATTTTTTTAATTATGTAGAATAATTTGCAAAAAAGATGAATTCAGTATATAATTTTACAGTCACTAAGGAGGAATTTTATAATGGGAGACGCTATCAAACTTGTCGGGATAGTTATTGTTATCATTGGTTTTGCTTTAAAATTTGATACATTAGCTACTGTAGTTGTTGCAGGTATCGTTACTGGTTTAGTTGGTGGAATGTCTATTATGGATATTTTATCAACACTTGGAGCTGCTTTCCTTACAAACCGTACAGCAACATTATTTATTTTAACATTACCAGTTATTGGTATATGTGAACGTATGGGACTTCGCGATAAAGCTGTTGATTTTATCAGAGGTATCAAGAGTGCAACAACAGGTCGTTTATTATCTATTTGGCAAGTCATTCGTACAATTGCTTCAGCATTTTCATTACGTATTGGAGGACATCCACAATTTATCCGTCCTTTAATCAACCCAATGGCACAAGCATGTGCGATTGCTAAATATGGAGATATTGATGAAAAAACTGAAGATGAAATTAAGGGGATGGCAGCAGGAACAGAAAACTATGGGAATTTCTTTGCTCAAAACTGTTTCATGGGGTCATCAGGAACTTTATTAATTGTTTCGACTTTAAATGAAATCTTCAAATCACACAATATTGCTCAAGAAGTAACTGCTAATCAAATTGCTTTAAATTCAATTCCAATTGCTATTATTTCAGTTATTGTGGGTATTGGTTATGCTTTATGGTATGATCGTAAATTAAAGAAACGTTTTAGTAAAAAGCAAGGAGGAGAAAAATAGTATGTTAGAAATAGATTGGAATACAAGTACAATTTTAGCAGAAGTTTTCTATTGTATTATTGGACTTATTTTTGCTTTTACTGGAGTCAGTGCTTTAAAAAATAAAGAAGTTGAAAAACGAACAACAACAGCAATCTTTTGGTTTATTTTAGCTATTACCTTCATTGTTGGACCTTATATTCCTACATGGATTACAGGGGCATGTATTATTGTTTTAGCTATCTTAACTGCTACTGGTTTAGTACAACCAGCAGCAATGAATATTCCTACTGCTAAAGAAACAAGAGAAAACGCAGATAGATATGGATATAAATCATTTATCCCACCTGTTGTTTTAGCTTTATCAGCAGTTGTTGTTGCAACATTCTTTACAAATTTAGGAGCAAACAATGCCATTGGTATTAGTGCTATTGTTGGTTTAATTGTTGCTTACTTTATTTTCAAACCTAAATTTTCTTTACCATTTAAGGATGGTATTCGTTTAACAGATAACGTAGGAACAACAGGTATCCTACCACAAGTTTTAGCAGCTTTAGGTTCATTATTTACAGCTGCAGGAGTAGGTGCTGTTATTGCTGCAGGAGTAGGTGCTATTATTCCTGAAGGAAATCATTTTATTGCCGTTGCTGTTTATTGCATTGGTATGGCTTTATTTACAATGATCATGGGTAATGGTTTTGCTGCTTTTGCAGTTATTACAGTGGGTATTGGTTATCCATTCTTAATCGCTCAAGGAGCAAATCCAGTTGTTGTAGGTGCTTTAGGGTTAACTGCAGGATATTGTGGTACATTAATGACACCAATGGCTGCAAACTTCAATATTATGCCAGCGGCTTTATTGGAAACGAAGAGTAAATATGCTATAATAATTTCACAATTACCAGTTGCGTTAATTATGTTAGCAGTACACATTGTTTTAATGTATGTATTAGCTTTCTAGGAGGAAATGAAATGAAATTATTATTAACTGCATTTGATCCTTTTGGAGGAGAAAAAATTAATCCAGCTTTAGAAGCTGTCAAACGTGTTCAAGACAAAATTGGTGATCTTGAAATTGTTAAATTAGAAGTACCAACTGTTTTCTATAAATCAATTGATACAGTTGCAAATGCTATTGAAAAAGAACATCCTGATGTTGTTTTATGTATTGGACAAGCAGGTGGAAGATTTGACTTAACACCAGAAAGAGTGGCTATCAATATTAATGATGCACGTATTCCTGATAATGAAGGAAATCAACCTTTAAGTGGTTCAATCTTTGAAGATGGAGAAAATGCTTATTTTTCATCTTTACCAATCAAAGCAATGGTTGCTGAAATTAGAAAAGCAGATATTCCTGCAAGTGTTTCTAATTCAGCAGGAACTTATGTATGTAACCATTTAATGTATGGTGTTCTTTATACAATTGCTAAAAAATACCCATCAATGCGAGGTGGATTTATGCATGTACCATTTATTACAAGTCAAGTTGCTAACCGTCCAACAAATGCACCAAGTTTATCACTTGATACAATTGTTAAAGGAATTGAAGCTGCTTGTAAAGCAATTGCTGAAAATCCAGAAGATATTGTCGCTGTTGAAGGACATACACATTAGTTATCGAAAACTAGAGTTAGAAATAATTCTAGTTTTTTTATTTTGTCTAAAATATTTTGTTGAAATTTGCAAGATAATCTATTAAATTATTTATAGGGTTATTCTCATTTGAAAACAACGGAGGGCTTATGTTGGATTTATATCAAAGAAAAATAGATTATATGCGTATTTCCATTACAGATCGTTGTCATTTTCAATGTGCTTATTGTAAAAATGATCATCCACGAAAATTAAAACATCAAGATATTTTATCTTATGAACAATTATTACTCATTGTTGATCAAGCTATCCAATTAGGAATCAATAAATTTAAAATTACAGGTGGGGAACCAACAATTAGAAAAGATTATCTTTTCTTTATTAAAGAATTAAAAAAACGAAATGTTCAGGTCACTTTAACAACCAATGGCTCTTTATTTACTAAAGAAGATTTAGATTATTTAAAAGAAATAGGAATAGATGGTATTAATTTTTCAATAGATACTCTTGATCTAAAAGAATATTTTTTATTGACACAACAAGATTGTTTAGGAATAGTTTTAGATAATTTGTTTTATGCTTATAAGCTACAAATTCCTGTAAAAATAAATTGTGTTGTCGATGATACTTTTACAATGAATCGCTTGGAAAATATGTTGATGCTTATTAAAGATAAAAAAATAGCGCTGCGTTTTATTGAACTCATGCCTTTAAATAAAGAACAGCGTAATCAAAAAATGAGAGATGTTCTCCATTATTTAAAAAAATATCCAATTCAAGAATGTCTAGATAAATTAGGCAATGGTCCTGCGCATTATTATACAATAAATGGTTATCAAGGTTATGTTGGTTTTATTGAAGCTCTTCATCATAAGTTTTGTCATCAATGTAATCGTCTTCGTTTAACAAGTACTGGAAAGATCAAGCCGTGTTTATTTTATGAAGAAATGCATGATTTAAAACCGTATCTTAATAATGAAAAACAATTACGTTTGCATCTTGAAAAAGCAATTGAATTAAAACCAAAAGAACATCATTTTGAAGAGGATGTTTCTTATACAAAAATGAATGAAATAGGAGGATAATATGGATTTTACACACTTTGATGAAAAAGGAAATGCCATTATGGTAGATGTATCTTCAAAAGACACAACACAAAGAACAGCAATTGCTTATGGTGAAATTTGTGTTGGTCAAGAAATACTTGAAAAAATTGAGAATCATCAAATGAAAAAGGGTGATGTTCTTTCAGTGGCAAGAATTGCTGGAATTATGGCAGTAAAGAAAACCAGTGATATTATTCCATTATGCCATCCTTTACTTTTAAGTAAGATTACCGTGGATTTTCATATTAATCATGAAAAAGAATTGATAGAAACTTATTGTCAAGTTACATGTTTGGGAAAGACAGGGGTTGAAATGGAAGCACTCCATGGTGTGAGTGCTACACTACTTACTATTTATGATATGTCAAAGGCTGTTAGTAAAGAAATGGAAATTAGAAATATTCATTTAATAAGTAAAAGTGGTGGAAAGAGTGGTGATTTTAAATGGCAGGACAAGTAAAAGCAATCTGTTTAAGTGAAAAAAAAGGAACGGCAAAAATACCTGTTGAAAAAATTGAAGTTATTGAAAATCATGGCTTTAAAAATGATGCTCATGCAGGTTCTTGGCATCGACAAGTTTCCTTGTTATCTTATGAAACAAGAGAAGAATTTAAGAAAATGGGTTCTACTGTTGAAGATGGTGCTTTTGGTGAAAATTTACTTATTTCAGGAATTGATTTTAATAAAATTGAAATAGGAACACGTCTTAAAATAGGTGATGTTATTCTTGAAATTACTCAACTTGGGAAAAGCTGCCATAGCCATTGTGCTATTTATCATCAAGTAGGAAAATGTATTATGCCCACAAATGGCTTATTTTCTCGTGTTTTAAAAGGAGGAACGATTCAGTTGAATGACTCAGTTGAAGTTTTAAAAGAAAGAGATAAACGTTTACGTGTGGCTATACTTACATTATCTGATAAGGGGACTCAGGGTCAAAGAGAGGATTTAAGTGGACCTTACATCCAAGATTATTTTAAAGAAAGAGGCTATTATGTCACTTCTTATGAAATCTTACCTGATGAACAAAAGCTAATTGAACAAGCATTGATTAATTTATCAGATCGTTGTCATAATGATTTGATTATTACCACTGGTGGGACAGGGTTAAGTATGCGGGATGTCACACCAGAAGCCACACTAAAAGTAGCAACACGAAATGTACCAGGTATCAGCGAAGCAATTCGCTATGAGTCAATGAAATATACCAATCGTGCCATGCTTTCAAGAGGGGTATCTGTTTTAAGAAACAAAACGTTGATTATTAATTTGCCAGGAAGTTTAAAAGCTGTTAAAGAAAGTTTAGATATTATTATTGATCCTTTAAAACATGGGTTAGAAATTTTAAAAGGAGAGGCACATGATTGTGCTCGAAAAGATGGTTGATTTATCACCTCTTTATATTTCTTTAAAAACAGCAATTATTACAATTGTTATTACTTTCTTTTTAGGTTTATTTCTTGCAAAATGGACGTTGAATCGAAAACATGATTTAACGAAAATTATTTTAGACGGTATTTTTACCATGCCTCTTGTTTTACCACCAACAGTTATGGGATTTTTCTTATTAATGATCTTTGGGGTTAATCAACCTATTGGAAAACTTTTTCTCCATGTTTTTCATTATAAAATTACTTTTAGTTTTTCAGCAACGGTTATTGCTGCTGTCGTGATTTCTTTTCCTTTAATGTATCGTAGTGCCAAAGCGGCCATGGAACAAATAGATCATGATTTGATTGATTCAGGAAGAACACTGGGAATGTCAGAAAAACGCATTTTCTTTACAGTCATTTTACCTGAAGCTATGCCAGGAATTATTAGTGGGGGTGTTCTATCTTTTGCAAGAGGTTTAGGGGAATTTGGAGCAACGGCTATGCTTGCAGGAAATATAGTTGGAAAAACAAGAACTTTACCTTTAGCGGTCTATAGTGAAGTCATGTCAGGAAATTACGATAATGCAGGTGTTTATGTTTTTATTATCGTTGTTGTTTGTTTGATAGCTGTTGTTGGTGTCAATGTTTATCAATACTCTATTAAGAAAAAAAGGAGTTTTTAGATGAAATTAGAAGTTGTAATCTTTAAAAAATTGTCAGAATACGATTTAGATGTCTGTTTTGAAAGTCATGAAGACCGCCTTGGTTTAATGGGACCAAGTGGAAGTGGAAAAAGTATGGTTTTAAAATGTATTGCTGGAATTATGACACCGGATGCAGGACGTATTGTTTTAGATGATGAAGTTTTATTTGACAGTGATTTAAAAATTAATATTTCCCCACAAAAAAGAAAAATAGGATACATGTTTCAAAATTACGCATTATTTGATCATATGAATGTTTATCAAAACATTGCTGCTCCTTTAAAAGCACATCATGAAGACAAACAAGTGATTAAAGAAAAAGTTCAACAAATCATGAAAGACTTTCAAATAGATGATTTACAAAAAAGATATCCTCGTCAGCTTTCAGGAGGACAAAAACAACGCGTTGCTTTAGCACGGTTACTTGTTTATGATACAAATCTTGTTTTATTAGACGAACCTTTTAGTGCCTTAGATGAATCATTAAAGGAAATGCTTTTAAATGAAACAAAGAAAAAATTAATTGAATATCAAAAGAAATGTCTGTTTGTAACACATAGTCCAAAGGAAATGGAAATGATGTGTGATAATAAATTAAAAATAAAAAGGGGGAGATTGGAATAATGAAAAAGTTATTAAGTTTAATGTGTAGTTTATTAATGATTGTTACTTTATGTGGTTGTTCATCAACTCAAGATCAACAAGAAGAAGTAACATTGACATTTGCTGCTGCAGCAAGTTTGGAAAATACGTTTGAAGACAAACTTATTCCTGAATTTGAAAAAGAAAATCCAAATATCAAAGTTCAAGGAGTTTATGATTCAAGTGGTAAATTACAAATTCAAATTGAACAAGGATTAAAGGCAGATGTTTTCTTTTCTGCAGCAACAAAACAAATGGATGCTCTTGTTGATGAAAAATACATTAATAAAAAGGATGTTGTTGATTTATTAGAAAATAAACTGGTTTTAATTACTGGTAAACAAACAACAACAGAAGTAAAAGATTTTGCTAATATCGCAAAAGCAGAAACAATTGCGATTGGAGATCCTGAAGTTGTACCTGCTGGTCAATATGCAAAAATGGCATTAACTCATTTAGGGCTATATGATGCTTTAAGTTCAAAATATAGTTTAGGGGGAAATGTTACTGAAGTATTAAACTGGGTTGCTTCATCTTCAAGTGAAGTAGGTATTGTTTATTCAACAGATGCTAAAAGCAGTAAAGATGTAAAAGTCCTTGCAACATGTGAAAATAGTTTATTAGATGAACCTGTTATTTACCCAGTTGCAAAACTTGCTAAAACAAAACATAGTGATGAAACTGAAAAATTCATAAAATTCATTCAAAAGAAATCTTCTTTAAAACAATTTGAAAATTACGGGTTTACTGTTAATAAATAACATGAAAGAAATTAAAACAGAAGATGCCATAGGTAGTGTTCTCTGCCATGATATCACAGAAATTGTAAAAGACCAAAGAAAAGGGCCTCGTTTTAAGAAGGGTCATATTATTAAAGAAGAAGATATTGAAGTATTATTGAATTTAGGAAAAGAACATCTTTATGTTTTTGAAAAAGATGAAACAATGATACATGAAAATGATGCAGCAGAAATATTATGTAATCTTTGTTTCAATGAATATATGAAAAAAAGCGCTATTAGTGAAGGAAAGATTGAACTTACAAGTACAATTGATGGATTGTTTAAAGTAAATCGAGAAGAACTTTTTAAGGTCAATTCATTTGGAAAAATGATGATTGCGACAAGACAAGGAAATGTACCTGTAAAAAAAGGGGATAAACTTGCAGGTATGCGTATTATTCCACTCGTTATTGAAAAAGAAAAGATGCAACAAATCCAAGAAAAAATTCAAAAACCTATTTTAAAAATCATGCCTTATCAAATAAAAACAGCAGGAATTATTACTACAGGTTCAGAGGTTTATAAAGGGAGAATTAAAGATACATTTACGCCAGTCATCGTAGAAAAATTAAAAGAATACGGGGTAGAAGTTACTTACCATAGTTTATCATTAGATGATCATGAAATGACAACTAGTAAAATCAATGAAGCTTTAAAACAAGGAGTGGATCTTGTTTTATGCACAGGAGGAATGTCTGTTGATCCTGATGATAAAACACCACTGGCGATAAAAAACACAGGTGCAAAAATAATAAGCTATGGTGCACCTGTTCTTCCTGGAGCAATGTTTTTATTAAGTTATAAAGGTGATGTTCCAATTGTTGGATTACCAGGATGTGTCATGTATTCACGTCGAACAATTTTTGATATTGTTTTACCAAGACTTCTTGCTAAAGATTTAATTACCAGTGACGAACTTGCTTTGCTTGGTGAAGGAGGACTTTGTTTAAATTGTCCTGTTTGTACTTTTCCAAATTGTGGACTTTCGAAAGGATAAAAATGACTTATAAAAATCCACAGAAATTTGATTTAAAGATTCGTCTTTATAACCAAGAAAAAAGTTTTGGTAAAGGCGTTTATGAACTGATGAAAAAAACGCAAAGTTTTGGTTCCTTATCAGGAGCTTACAAAGCTATGAAAATGTCAAATTCAAAGGCATGGAAAATTTTAAAAAGAGCGGAAGAGGATTTAGACATGCCTCTTGTTGAACGTATTAGTGGTGGTAAAGATGGTGGTGGTAGTAAACTTACTCAAGAAGGCGAAGAATTGTTAGAAAAGTATGAAAAATTTATTCAAGAAATGAATGAATATGCGAAGGTTCGGTTTAAGGAGATTTTTGAAGATGAATAAACAGGAATATTTAATTATTACTTTTCATTCATTAGATGATGCAATGGATTTAGATGCTAAACAAACATCTTCTATGAAAGGACGTTTAATTCCTAAACCATCTGTTATTGATGCAGGATGTGGCATGTGTTTTTCTTGTCAAAATAAAGATATGGAAAAGTGGAAGATTTTTCTTGAAGAAAATCAAATTCATTATGAAAAAATAGTAAAGGTTGTGTTTTAAATGAAAGAAAAGCTTTATTGTAAAAGTGGTGGCTGTAGTGCTAAATTAGGCGCTAAAAAATTAACTCATATTTTAGAAAAAATCGATAAATATCCCAATTCTAATTTACTTGTTGGCTTTGATAGTCATGATGATGCCTCTGTTTATCAAATAAATGAACATCAAGCCATTGTTTCAACACTTGATTTCTTTCCACCAATGGTAGAAGATCCTTATTTATTTGGACAAATTGCAGCAACGAATGCTTTAAGTGATGTTTATGCTATGGGTGGAACTCCTTTGACAGCTTTAAATATTGTTTGTTTTAACGATCAAGATGATTTAAATATTTTAGGAAAAATCATTGAAGGTGGAAATGATAAACTAAAAGAAGCTAAAGTTGTTTTATCAGGTGGTCATTCCATCAAAGATGAATCAACAAAATATGGCTTAAGTGTTACGGGAATAGTAGATCCAAGTAAAATGATTCAAAATAATGGAGCACAAGTGGGAGATACATTAATTCTTACTAAAAAATTAGGAGTAGGATTGACATTAAATGCTTATCGTTTAAATGATGTACGTCAAGAAATACTTGATGAGGTTTTTAAGAGTATGACAACACTTAATAAATATGCATTCGATGTTTTAAATAAATATACACTTCATGCTTTAACGGATGTCACTGGTTTTGGTTTACTTGTTCATTTAGATGAAATGCTAGATGAAAAGGCAAGTGCATTTTTAGACAAGCAAAGTATTCCCTATTTTAAGGATTGCCCTTATTATGTTAATGAATTTTATTTAAGTGGAGGCGGACAGCATAATCGCAATGCAATGAAAAATAAAGTTTGTTTTGATGAGGAAAACTTTGTTTTAGAAGAAATTCTTTATGATCCACAAACAAGTGGAGGACTTCTTGCCAGTGTTGCAAGTGATGATTTAGAAAATATTTTAAATGATTTTAACCAAGCAGGACTTGCTTGTTATGTGATTGGTAAAATTGTTGAAAAAGATCAATTTGATATTTATGTACGTTAGGAGATTATTATGGAAATTTTAGATGCTCGAGGACTTGAATGTCCATTACCAGTTGTAAAAACAAAGGAATTATTAAAAGATATTGATAAAGTAAAAGTACTTGTTGATAATGAGATTGCGATTGAAAATTTAACAAAATTTGCAGGAGTAAGACATTATCAAATTGTTACAGGTGATGACGGAGATGATTTTTATGCAATTATTGCTAAAGAAGGTATTGATGAAGAATTAGATTTTAATGAAAAAAGTGGAGATGTTGTTGTTATTTCAAGTAAAACAATGGGAAGTAATGAAGAACTTGGTGCTGTTTTAATGAAATCATTTATCTTTGCACTTACAAAACAAGATCAATTACCTAAAGAAATGATTTTTTATAATGAAGGTATTTTCCTTACTACAAATGAGGGAGATATTTTAAATGATTTAAAATATCTTGAAAGTCAAGGTGTTGATATTGTAAGTTGTGGAACATGTCTCGATTTCTTTAACCGTAAAGAGTTATTACAAGTAGGGGCTGTCACAAATATGTATGATATTGTTGAAAGAATGGAGAAGGCTGAAAAAGTTATTAAGCCATAAAAGATAAATGAAAGATTTAGTTATTGTAAGAGGTGGTGGCGATATTGCTACAGGGACCATTTATAAACTTTTTAAATGTGGATTTAAGGTCTTGATTTTAGAAATTGAAAAACCAAGTGCCATTCGAAGAAATGTTGCTTTTTGTGAAACTGTTTATGATACGCAAAAACAAGTAGAAGATGTCACTTGTTATCTAGCACATGACTATGATGAAGCAAAACAATTTTTAATGGAAAATAAAGTGACGTTATTGATTGATCCAGAGGCTAAAGCCATTGATTATTTCAAGCCAGAGGTTGTTGTTGATGCCATTCTTGCTAAAAAGAATTTAGGAACAACAAAAGAGATGGCACCAATTACCATTGCTTTAGGTCCGGGATTTATGGCAGGTAAAGATGTTGATGTTGTTATTGAAACGATGCGAGGGCATAAACTAGGAAGAACGATTTATCAAGGAGCTGCTTTAAAAAATACAGGTGTACCAGGTGTCATTAAAGGTTATGGGAAAGAACGTGTTATTCATTCTCCTGGCGCAGGAACTGTAAAACATGTAAGGCATTTAACAGATATTGTTAAAAAAGGTGAAGTGATTGCTTACGTTGATCAAACACCGATTTATGCGACAATGGATGGATTACTTCGTGGCTTGATTAAAGAAGGCTTTGTAGTCACTCAAGGTTTTAAAATGGCAGATATTGATCCACGTGAAGATGAATATGAAAATTGTTTTACGATTTCCGATAAAGCACGCTGCATTGCTGGTGGTGTCATTGAAGCTATCTTTTATTTAAGAGGACATAGAAATGATTTATCTTGATCAAGCAGCAACCAGTTTTCCTAAAATTAAAGAAGTTCAAGATGCAGTAATTGATTGTATGAATCATTGCACCAATGCGAATCGTTCTACCAGTGTGACAAGTTTAAATGCGAGTCGTTTGATTTATCAAACACGCAAACTTATTAAAGAATATTTTCATGTACCTCAAGATGGATGTGTGGTTTTAAATAGTGGAAATACCGAAAGTCTCAATACATGTATTAAAGGTATTCTCAAAAAAGGAGACCATGTGATTACGACCTACGCTGAACATAACAGTGTTTTAAGACCACTTTATCAATTAGAAAAAGCAAATATTATTACGTTATCTATTACCTCACCTACAGTAGAGAATATTAAAAAACATCTTCAAAAAAAGACAAAAATGATTATTGTAACACATAGTTCTAATGTAACGGGTGAAATTTATCCAATTGCTGAAATTGGAAAACTAGCGCATGAACATGGTATTTTAATGATGAGTGATATTGCCCAAAGTGCGGGACATCTTCTAATTGATATGGAAAAGATGAATTTAGATATTTTATGTTTTAGTGGTCATAAAGGGTTACTAGGAAATAGTGGGGTTGGTGGTTTTTGTTTAGCTCAATCTATAGAAATAGAACCTTTAATAAGTGGTGGAACAGGAATGGACTCTTTTAATCATTTTCAAAGTGATTACTACCCTGAACATGTTGAAGCGGGGACACGTAATATGACAGGAATCGCTTCTTTAAAGGCAGGTGTTTTTTATTTAATGAAATATCAAGATGAAAAATCAAAATACACAAATGAATTAGTTGAACTTTTATATGATGGTTTAAAAAATATTCCACAAGTTGTTTTGTATGGCGATTTCAAAGAAAGAACACCAATTCTTGCCTTTAATATACGAGGAATGGATAGTTTTCAAGTGGCAGATCTTTTAAATAATAAATATGATATTGCGATTCGTTGCGGTACTCATTGTGCACCTTTGATGCATCAACATCTCAATACAGTGAAAAGTGGAATCGTAAGAGTATCACTTTCATTTATGAATACAAAAGAAGAAATACAATTTTTCATCAAAGCAATTCAAGAAATTAGTGAGGGTAATTATGATAATTAGTGTTATTGGTTCAGGTGGAAAGACAACAAAAATAAAGCAGTTAAAAGATCGATATTTAAAAGAAGGTAAGGGTGTTTTAATGACAACTTCTACTCATATGAAAATTGAAGAAAATACACTAGTCGATCCGAGTTATGAAGAAATTATAAATGAAATTAAAAAGCATGGCTACGTACATGCAGGTAGCAAAGCCAAAAATCAAAAAATTAAAGCTTTAGATGATGACTTATTAAAAAGGTTAAAAAAAGAAATAGATGTAATTTTAATTGAAGCTGATGGTTCTCATGGATTACCTTTAAAATACCCAAGAAATCATGAACCTGTTGTAGACAAAGACAGTAATGAAATTATTTTAATTACTTCTTTAAAGGGACTTGGGAAACCTGCTCAAGATGTCGTTCATGGTTATCAAGAAATGAAAGTTGATGGAAATCAAAGAGTAGATAGTCTTTTTATTCAACAACTTATCAACATCTATTTAAAAAAAATTAATAAATATTATGTTCCCGTTAAAATTCAAGTAAACGGAGCAAGTTCGCTTTATGAAAAAGCACTAGCTTCGTTATTAGAAAATCAAAAAGAGGTAACACTTATTAATGAAGAATGGTTCTTGCCACAACCGAAACTTGTTATTTTGGGTGCAGGACATGTGAGTCAATATGTAAATAAACTTGCTTCTATGTTGGATTTCTATACGATTGTTATTGATGAAAGAAAAGAATTTGCATGTAAAGAATTATTTCCAGAAGCAAATGAAATTCATTGTGTTTCTTTTGATAAAGCTGATTCCTATTTTCCTAAGGAAGCAAATGCATGTTATGTCATTGTGACAAGAGGACATAAAGATGATTGTTTGTGTTTAAAAAAGACACTTTTTCTACAAAGTCTTTATGTAGGAATGATTGGAAGCAAGAAGAAAGTTAGACAAACTTATGATGCTTTACTAGAAGAAGGATATCAACAAGTTGAACTTGATAAAGTACATGCGCCTATTGGACTTCCAATAAAAGCGATAACCCCTGCAGAGATTGCCGTCAGTATCATGTCTGAAATTATAGCTATTAAAAATGAACATCAATATTCAAGTATAACAAATGACTTATTAGAAGTACAAGGTGATGGTGTTTTATGTATTATTATTGATAAAAAAGGATCAACACCACGTACGGTTGGTAGTATGATGTTTGTAAATGAAAAAGGCCTTGTTGGTTCTATTGGTGGGGGAAGGGAAGAATATCAAGCTATTTTAGATGCTAAGAATTGTCAAAAGGTAATGATAAAACATTATGAATTAAATAATAGCGAAAGTGCCAATTTAGGAATGATTTGTGGAGGAAGCAATGATGTGTTATTTCTTCCTATAAAGCAGCATTAGCTGTTTTTTTTTATATCTATAAATCTATTTTTTTGTAGTATCTTGATGAAAAAAAAGAGTTATGCTACAATTTTCTTGTTTTTAGAAGGTTAATTTAATGTGAGGGAGAGAGAATATGGAGAAAAAAGAGTATACAAGTCCTTATGATTTTGAAGGGAAAATTCCTTTAAAACAGGCAATTATTTTAGGTTTACAACACGTTCTAGCAATGTTCGTTGGTAACTTAACACCAGTACTTATTATTACGGGGGCTTGTGCTGCAATGCATGATGCAGATGTATTTGCTGCAATTCAAGTTTCACTTTTACAAAATGCAATGCTTATTGCAGGTGTTGTTACTTTAGTACAATTATTTTCAATAGGTCCTATTGGTGGGAAAGTCCCAATTATCATGGGAACAAGTTCAGGATTTATTGGTGTTTTCCAAAGTGTTGCTCATGTAATGGGTGGTGGTGTTTTAGGATATGGTGCCATCATGGGAGCAAGTATTATTGGTGGTTTATTTGAAACGGTTTTAGGTTTTCTTTTAAAACCATTACGTCGTTTCTTTCCGTCTGTTGTTACAGGAACAGTTGTTTTATCCATTGGTTTGTCTTTAATTGGTGTTGGTGTTGCTTCTTTCGGGGGAGGAAGTAGTGCTAAAGATTATGGATCTGTAGAAAATCTTTTAATTGGTTTATTTGTTTTAGTTGTTATTTTAGCTTTTAAACATGGTACAAAAGGAATGCTAAGTAATTCGGCTGTTTTAATTGGAATTATTTGTGGTTATGTTTTATGTATGATTTTACCATTGTTTATTTCAACAACAGGTGTTGCCAGTGATGGAACAGAGTTTGTTAAATCATGGGTTTTAAATTGGGATAAGGTGGCTCAAGCAAAATGGTTTGCCTTACCAAAACTCATGCCAGTAAAACCAGTTTTTGATTTAAGAGCAATTTTACCAGTTTTAATTATGTTTATTGTTACAGCTGTTGAAACTGTTGGGGATATTTCTGGTGTTATGGAAGGTGGAATGTCAAGAGAAGCTACAGATCAAGAATTATCAGGTGGTGTTATCTGTGATGGTATTGGTTCATCCATTGCTGCTTTATTTGGTGTTTTACCAAATACATCTTTTTCACAAAATGTTGGGTTAGTAACAATGACTAAAATTGTCAATCGTTTCGCTTTAGCATGTGGTGCGATTTTCCTAATTATTTGTGGCTTATTTCCTAAATTAGCGGCACTTGTTTCAATTATGCCTCAATCCGTATTAGGTGGAGCAGCAGTCATCATGTTTTCATCGATTGTTATGTCTGGAATTCAATTGATTACCAAAGAACCTCTTACTGCTCGTTCAATGACAATTGTTTCAGTTGCTTTAGGATTAGGTTATGGTATTGGTGCAAATAGTGCAATTTTAGTGCAACTTCCACAAGCGATTCAAATGATTTGTGGAGAATCAGGAATTGTACCTGCTGCTTTTGTAGCAATTATTTTAAATATTTTATTACCAAAAGAAAAACAATAAAGGAGGGCTTTCTTTGTTATCGATTAGAAATTATGTGCGGCCTCAAACAATTGAGGAAGCTTATGAATATGCAAAAAAACCGCTGAGTGTTGTTTTAGGTGGTATGTTATGGCTTAAAATGCAAAATAGAAATGTTAATTTTGCTATTGATCTATCTGATTTACATTTAGATCAAATTGAAGAAATAGATGATGAAATACATATTGGTGCTATGGTTACTTTAAGAGAGCTTGAAACAAATGAACAATTAAACCATTTTACACAAGGAGCTATTAAAGAAAGTGTACGTCATATTGTCGGTGTTCAATTTAGAAACTTAGCGACAATTGGTGGGTCTATTTATGGAAGGTTTGGTTTTTCTGATGTTTTAACACTTTTTATGGCGCTTGATTGTGAGGTAGAACTTTATCCAACTGGGCGGGTTTCTATCAAAGAATTTGCGAATATGAAATTTACAAAAGATATTCTTACAAAAGTTATTATTAAAAAAGTACCAACAAATGTGGTTTATTTATCACAAAGAAATATTTCAACAGATTTTCCTGTTTTAACCTGTGCTGTTAGTAATATAAATCAACATTATACATGTATCATTGGAGCAAGACCGTTACATGCGGTAGCTATTAATGGAGATAGTTATTTTGAAACAGGTATTACTGAAGAAAATATTCAAAATTTTACAAAATGTGTTTTATCAGAATTAAAATTAGGAAGCAATTCAAGAGCATCTAGAGAATATCGTCAAAAGATTGCAAAAGTTTTAATAAAAAGAGCTTTTCTTCAATTAAAGGAGGATGTATATGGAAATTAAATTAACTTTAAATGGAGAAAGAATTGTACAAGATATTGAACCTGATTTATTACTTATTGATTTTGTGAGAAAAAATGGTTGCTATAGTGTTAAACGTGGTTGTGATACAAGTAACTGTGGATTATGTACGGTTTTATTAAATGATAAACCAGTGCTTTCATGCAGTATTCTTGCAATGCGTGCAAATGGTGCAAAAGTAGTTACTTTAGAAGGAATGCAAGAAGAAGCAAAGCCACTTGCAACATTTATTGCTAGTCAAGGAGCTGAACAATGTGGTTTTTGTAATCCTGGATTTATGATGAATACACTTGCTTTTTTAAAAGAAAATCCTCATCCAAGTGATGATGAAATTAAAGAATTTTTAGCTGGAAATTTATGTCGTTGTTCAGGTTATGAAGGACAACTTAGAGGAATAAAAAATTACCTAAACTATCTTGAAGAAAAGGGGAATGAATAATGGCTTATAAACATATTGAAAAACCGGTCATGAAAAAAGATGCGATGAATCTTTTGCTTGGTAAACCTGTTTATGTAGATGACATAACAAGTCAAGACTGTTTAGTTGTTAAAGTGTTAAGATCACCACATGCTCATGCTTTGATTGAAGAAATTGATGTTTCTAAAGCTCAAAAAATCCCAGGTATTGAAGCTGTTTATACGTATAAAGATGTCCCTCAAAAACGTTTTACCATGGCAGGTCAAACGTCTCCAGAACCAAGTCCTTATGATCGTTTAATTTTAGATCAAAGAGTTCGTTTTGTGGGAGATGCTGTTGCTATTGTTGCTGGTATTAATGAAAAGGTTGTTGATCGTGCTTTAAAAATTATTAAAGTAAAATATCAAGTTTTAACACCAGTTCTTGATTTTACGAAAGCAAAAGATAATAACATCTTAGTTCATCCTGAAGAAAATTGGAAAGCTTTATGTCCAGTAGGTGCTGATAATCATAGAAATCTTGTGGCAACAGATTCTTCAAGTCAAGGTGATTTAGAAAAAGTGTTTGCTTCTTGTGATCAAGTCATTGAAAGAACCTATCATACAAGAGCAAACCAACAAGCAATGATGGAAACTTTTAGAACTTATTGTGAAATTGACCCTTATGGAAGACTTCATGTTATTTCTTCAACTCAAATTGTTTTCCATTGTCGAAGAATTCTTGCTAACGTATTAGATATTCCTCAATCGAAAATTCGTGTTGAAAAACCAAGAATTGGAGGAGGATTTGGGGCTAAACAAACTGTTGTAGCTGAAGTTTATCCTGCTTTTGTAACATGGATGACCAAGAAACCTTCTAAAATGATTTATAGTCGAAAAGAATCACAAATTGCCTCTACACCACGTCATGAAATGCAAGTGACTGTTAAATTAGGGGCAATGAATGATGGAACAATTCGTGCAATGGATGTTTATACGCTTTCAAATAGTGGTGCTTTTGGTGAACATGGACCAACAACAGTAGGTTTATCGGGACATAAATCGATTCCACTTTATACAAATAATCTTGAAGCCTTTAAATTTTCTTATGATGTTGTTTATACTAACTGTCAAGCAGCTGGTGCCTATCGTGGCTATGGCGCTACGCAAGGACTTTTTGCGGTAGAATCGATTGTTAGTGAAATGGCAGGAATTTTAGGTATTGACCCAGTAGTTATTCGAGAAAAGAATATGGTTAGACAAGGTCAAACAATGGGGGCTTATTATAATGAGGTTGCAAAAGCATGCGCCTTAGATAAATGTATGGAGCATGCTAAAAAACTTTTTGATTGGGAAAATAAATCAAAAGTACATGTTTTAGAAAATGGTAAAATTAGAAGTGCTGGGGTAGCCATGGCCATGCAAGGATCTGGTATTTCAGGGGTTGATGTTGGTTCTGCTACATTAAAACTTGAAGATGATGGTTATTATACACTTCATATTGGAGCAGCTGACATGGGAACAGGTTGTGACACCATTCTTGCACAAATGGCGGCCGAATGTTTAGATTGTGACGTTGATCAAATTGTTGTTTTTGGGGCAGATACAGATATTTCACCTTATGATTCAGGTTCTTATGCTTCTTCAACAACTTATGTAACAGGAAAGGCAGTAGAGCAAGCTTGTGAAAAATTAAAAAATAATTTATGTAACCTTGCTTTACAAACATTTCATTGTGAAAAAGAAGATGTTGAATTTACCTCACAAGGTGTTAAAAATTTAAAGACAAACGAACTTTTAACTTTAAAGGAGCTTGCTTTAAAAGCAATGTGTGGAAATAATATCGAAACACAGGTTACAGTTACCCATTCATCTCCATTTTCGCCACCACCTTATATGGTAGGAATGGTTGAAATTGAACTTGATAAAGAAACAGGACAAGTTGATATTCTTGATTATGTTGCTGTTGTTGATTGCGGCACTGTTATTAATACAAATTTAGCACGGGTTCAAACAGAAGGGGGCTTAGTTCAAGGAATTGGTATGGCTCTCTATGAAGATGTTCAATATACAAAACGTGGTGCTATTCCTGAAAATTCTTTTATGCAATATAAAATTCCTACACGTTTGGATATGGGAAAAATTAGAGTTGAATTTGAAAGTAGCTATGAATCAACTGGTCCATTTGGTGCAAAATCGATTGGTGAAATTGTTATTAATACACCATCTCCTGCAATCGCCAATGCCATCTATCGAGCAACTGGTAAGTATTTAAAAGATCTTCCAATGACTCCTGAAAAAATCTTAATGGCAATCGATGAATAATGAAAACATATATTATTTATTTAGCAGCAGGAAATAGTCGTCGTTTTAAAGAAGATAAGTTACATGCGCTTTTTAAAGGAAAAGAGCTTTATCTTTATGGAATTGATACTTTGAAACAATTATTAAAATATCGTAATGATCTAGAAATTATCGTTGTTTCTAATACAATTGATATACAAGAAAAATATATTCATAGTTATAAAAGCTCTTTAAGTGAAAGAGGAATTTCCTATTCTATTAAAGCTGCTTTAAATCATATCAATCAAGATGATGACTATCAAATGATGTTTATGGTTGCCGATCAACCCTATCTATCTTATCAAACACTCAATAAGATGATTGATACATTTAATCAATCATCTTATTCTATATGTTCTTTAATGTTTAAAGATAGAGTAGGAAATCCTGTGATTTTTTCTAAAGACTATTTCAATGAGTTATATTCTTTAAAAGAAGATCAAGGTGGGCGTAAGATCGTTAATAAATATCCACAAGAATGTTTCTATTTTAGAATTGAAAATGAAAAAGAACTTTATGATATTGATTATCAAAATGACTTACAAAAACTGATAAAGGAAGAAGAATATGATTGAATAGGCTAAATTAGAAGATAAAGAAGAAATCTATAATTTGATTTGTATTTTAGAAAATAAAGAAATTAATAAAGAACACTTTGATTGCGTTTTTGAAAATTCTTTAAAAAATGAAGATATTATTTATTTAGTTTATCGAGATGAAAAAATTGAAGGATTTCTAAGTTTTAAAATACATCATTATTTACATCATGACCATGATACAGGTGAAATTGTAGAACTTGTTCTTTTTACCAGAAAAAAGAAGTTTTAAAATTGGTAAACAACTTATCGAAAAAATTGAAGAGATTGCAAAAGATAAGCAACTCGAACAAATTGAGCTTTCTACTTCCACTTATCGTAAAGATGCGCATCGTTTTTATGAAAGACAAGGTTATGAAAAATTACATTATAATTATACGAAAGAACTAGATGACTAACCGTCACCTTTTTTTTCACATCTTTTACACATAGTCATGCTACAATAAAGTTGAAGAGGTGGTAGTAATGTATAAAGCATTAATGATAGAAGATCATAAAGAAGTAAGAGACTTTGTTAAAGAGTATTTTGATCATAAAGAAATAGAAGTTATAGAAGCTCAAAATGGTTATGAAGGATTAGCAATATTAGATGATACAATCGATATCATTTTACTTGACATTATGATGCCAGGAATTGATGGCTATGAAGTTTGTAAACAAATTAGAAGTCAATATAATACGCTCATCGTTTTTATAAGTGCTTTATCAGAAGATGAAAACCAATTAAAGGCTTATGAATATGGGGCAGATGATTATATTACTAAACCATTTAAACCTTCTTTGTTATATGCTAAATGTTTAGCACTTTTAAAAAGAAATAAAAAGATTGAAACGAATCAACTTCAGTCAGGAAAAGTGATTTTGGATTTAGATAAACATATTTTAGTGATTGAAGAAAATGATATTGTTTTAACAGATAAAGAATTTAAACTTCTTCGATACTTAATGAAAAATCAAGGAATTGTTTTATCAAGAGAAAAAATTTTAGATACTTTGTGGGGCTATGATTATTATGGGGATGGTCGAGCAGTAGATACATATATTAAACGTTTAAGGAAACGATTGGGAAAATATTCTTATTATATTCAACCCATTGTTAAAACAGGATATATGTGGAAAGGAGAAGAATCATGAAGAAGATAAGAAGTATTCAGTTTAAGGTGTTTATTTGTTTATTTATTTCTTTTATGGTGGTATTTGGATATATTGTAAAGACTAAATATGATCAAAGTTTTAATGAACTCCTTTATTACAGTCAAAGTAGTACTTCAGATGACTATATAAATTATTGTACAGCTATTTCTAATAAAAATGGAGAGTATAGAGAGTTTGATTTAGATAAAATAAAACAAGGGTTAAGTGAATTACCTAAAGATGATTCAACTAAAATATATCTTTTAGATACTTATGGAAATCCAATCGAACAATATGGATATGAAAAAGATGATCATTTACTTATTGTACATGATCCTTTTGTAGAAATTAATGAGAGTGATGTAGATACAGATTATTCTGATGATTTCTATGATGCACGTTATTATATTGACTTGTCATCTTTATCAAGTGAACAATATCAGTTATTAATAGAAACAATTAAAGATGTTGAAAAAAAAGAATATGATGATATTCATTTATACTTTGAAGGACAAATTGAAGAATTAAAGAACTTTAAAGATACATCACAATCAACATATAATACAAAAAATCGGTATTATAAGGTTAAACCGACTTTTATACATTATAATACAGATATCTTTGGTCAAAAAAAAGGAAATACCGTTGAAGCATTTTATGAAGCCTATGTAGAAAATGGCGAAGTACATTTAAAGAAAAGTGAAGAGGAAGCTTATGGGGATACAAGAGTTTCTACATCAAAAATAAATGAATTATCTAAAAAGGCTGTAAATGAACATTTTTCAAATGTCTATGCAGGGCTTGCTACTTTTTTAGATAATGCTTCAATTGATTCAAATTCACGTACAGCTATAAAAAAGACAAATGAAATTGCTGATGCTCTTAAAAAAGGAACATTAACGTATGCTTCTTTTACAAAGATATTAGATAATTATTCATATTCTGTATTACTTCTTCCTTTAGATGAGCATTATGGTTACGCTGAAGGACAAGAACCAGCCCCCAATGCCTTAATTGCTGTTTTTTATGGTTTTAAAACACAGGGATTCCATCAATTAAGAGATGAATTAATTAAAAGTAATTTTCCATTACTTTTAGGTGGTGTCTTATTTATTGTTTTATTTTCGTATTTGATTTCTTATATGACAACAAAACGTATTAAAGAAATTGATCGTGTTGCAATGGAAATCACAAATAATAATTTTAAAGGTGTATTAGATACAAAAGGAAATGATGAGTTATCAAGTCTTTCAAGTCATATAAATACAATGTCTTCTAACTTGAAAAGAAATATAGACGCTTTGAATCTAGAAATAGATCAAGTGAAAAAAATGGAACAATTAAGGAAAGAATTTATTGCTCAATTTACTCATGAGATTAAAACACCTCTTGCTATTATTAATGGAAATATTGATTTATTAGAAAATGTAGATGATGAAGATAAAAAAGCTAAGTACATAGAGGTGATCAATAAAGAAATTAGTGTTATTAATGATTTAGTATTACAAATGTTAGATTTATCAAAACTTGAAGCAAAGGCGGTTACTTTAGATAAAAAAGAAATTGATTTAAGAGAGCTAACTGAAGATATTGTTGATGATTATGAACAATTATTAATGGATAAAAAATTAAAGATAGAAATACAAGGAGAAGATGTTTTAATTGTAAGTGATAGAAAACGAATAGAAATGGTTATTCAAAATTATTTATCAAATGCAATCAAACATGCATTTATTAATAGTACGATTAAAATTAAAATCAAAGAAAATGAGTTTTCTATTGAAAATAAGGGAAAACAAATTGATGAAAAACGTATGGATACTATTTGGGAATCTTTTGTAAGTGATGATCAAAAAGGTACAGGCTTGGGTCTTGCAATCGTTAGAAATATTTTAGAACTTCATGAAATGAGTTATGGAGTTCATAATTTAGAAGACGGCGTAGAGTTTTATTTTAGATGGAAAAAATAAATGAAAACCCTTTCTTTAAAAAAGAATTATAGAATCGTTAAAAAAGTATTCTTTTTTTCATAAATTAGTTCCATTTAATGAAAAAAAAGCATATAATAGGCATTGCTTAAAGGAGAGATAGTAATGAATATAATTTTAATGGGTCCACCAGGTGCTGGTAAAGGAACTCAAGCTGCTAAATTGGTGGAAAAATATGGTTTAAAACAAATTTCTACAGGAGATTTATTTAGAAAAGCAATTAAAGAAGAAACAAAATTTGGTGTTATTGCTAAATATTTTATTTCTTTTGGTTATTTAGTACCAGATGATTTTACAATTCAAATGATTCAAGAATATTTAGAAGAAAATATTAACACTGAAGAATTTAAAAATGGTTTCATCTTAGATGGTTTCCCAAGAACAATCATTCAAGCTAGAAAATTAGCTGATATTTGTTCAATGTTCAATTTTAAAATTGATGCTGTAATCAACTTAGATATTCCTGAAGATGTCTTAGTTAAACGTTTATCAGGAAGAAGAACTTGTGCTGATTGTGGAAAATCATATCATATCGTTTATAACCCACCAAAAAAAGAAGGTGTTTGTGACGTATGTGGTGGAGAATTAACACAACGTTCTGACGAAAGTGAAGAAGCAGTTCAAGTACGTATTGATACTTACAATAAACAAACAAAACCTTTAATTGATTACTACACAATGTTAGGTGAACTTACTAACGTTGATGGAAATCAATCGATGGATGAAGTTGCTGAAGAAATTTATAAAGTATTAGATGAATTAAAATAGAAGTGAAAAGCTTCTATTTTTTCATTTTATGAAAGAAACAAAATTGTCTATACCTCTGTGCTATAATGAATGTGTCAAAAATGGAGGATATAAAAATGAGTAAAAAACCTGTAAAAATTGTAACAATTGGTGGAGGAAGTAGTTATACACCAGAATTAATGGAAGGATTTATTAAAAGATATGATGAACTTCCAATCAAAGAAATTTGGCTTGTCGATATTGAAGATGGGAAAGAAAAATTAGAAATCGTTGGTAAAATGGCACAACGTATGTGGGATGCTTCTCCTTATGATGTTAAAGTTCATCTAACATTAAATCGTCGAGAAGCATTAAAAGATGCAGATTTCGTTACAACTCAATTTAGAGTTGGTTTATTAAATGCTCGTATTAAAGACGAAAGAATTCCATTTAGCTATGGTATGTTAGGTCAAGAAACAAATGGTGCTGGAGGTATGTTTAAAGCTTTAAGAACAATTCCAGTTATTTTATCAATCGTTGAAGATATGAAAGAATTATGCCCAGATGCTTGGCTTGTTAACTTTACAAATCCATCAGGAATGGTAACTGAAGCGGTTATGAGATTTGGTAAATGGGATAAAGTCATTGGTTTATGTAATGTTCCTGTTGGAGCAATGCTTGATGAACCAAAAACAATTGGTAAAACATTAGATCAATTAACTTATAAATTTGCTGGATTAAACCATTTCCATTGGCATAAAGTTTATGATGAAAATGGTAAAGAAGTGACTAAAGATATCATTGAAGCAATGTATGAAGGAAAAGATATGGGAATTCCTGCAAACATTCATGATATTCCATTCTTTAAAGAACAATTACTTCAAATGAATATGATTCCATGTGGATATCATAGATATTATTATCGTGAAGAAGAAATGTTGGCTCATGGTTTAGAAGAATATAATGATCCTAAGGTAGGAACTCGTGGACAACAAGTACAACAAACAGAACATGAATTATTTGAATTATATAAAAATCCAGATTTAGATCATAAACCAGAACAATTAGCAAAACGTGGAGGAGCACATTATTCAGATGCGGCTTGTGAAACAATTGCTTCTATTTATGGAAATAAATTATCACATATCGTTGTAACAACCAAAAATAATGGATCTGTCCCAGATTTACCAGCTGACTGTGCAGTAGAAGTTTCATCTTATATTGGCTCAACAGGAGCAAGAGCTATTGCCTTTGGACCATTACAACCAGCTCAAAGAGGATGGTTACAATGCATGAAAAACATGGAATTATGTGTTGAAGAAGCAGCTGTAACAGGAGATTATGGATTATTAATGCAAGCATTCATTTTAAATCCACAAACAGTATCAGGACAAAAAATGGTGAATGTTTTAAATGAATTATTGATTGCTCATGAAAAATACTTACCACAATTTGCAGATAAGATTGCCGAGTTAAAAGCAGCAGGTGTTACAATCAAAGATGATGTTGCACGTGAATTAACTGAAAAAGGTTTATAAAAAAGGCGGAAGCCTTTTTTATTTTATGGTATACTTTTACAGGTGATTATTATGGAAGAATTTTCAAGAACAGAACTATTAATAAAAAAAGAAGGAATAGAGGCCTTACAAAACAGCACCGTTGCTATTTTTGGTGTTGGTGGTGTGGGTGGTTTTGTCGTTGAAGCACTGGCTCGAGCTGGTGTAGGGACACTTCATATCATTGATCATGATACGGTTTCTATTTCGAATCTTAACCGTCAAATTATTGCGACACATCAAACAATAGATCAAAAAAAAGTAGAAGTTATGAAAGAACGTATTTTATCTATTAATCCACATTGTCATGTTTTAACATATGATGATTTCTTTTTACCTGAAACAGTTGATTATTTTCCTTTTGATGAGTTTGATTATATTGTAGATGCTGTTGATACAGTAACAGCTAAAATTAAATTGGTAGAAATAGCACAAGAAAAAAAGATTAAAATTATTTCATCAATGGGGACAGGTAATAAGTTAGATCCAACAAAGTTGGAGGTAACTGATATTTATAAAACATCTATTTGTCCGCTTGCTAGAGTTATGAGAAGGGAACTTAAGAAAAGAAAAATACCTGCTTTAAAAGTTGTTTATTCTACAGAAAAGCCCATTGAAACAGATGCACCTGTAGATCCTGAGACACATAAAAAAACACCTGGTAGTATTTCTTTTGTACCAAGTTGTGCAGGTTTGATCATTGCAAGTGTTGTTGTAAGAGACTTACTACATATAAAGTAGAAAGAAGGTGAAATTCATGAAAAAAGTAACTTTTGCGATTTTAGCACATGTTGATGCTGGAAAAACAACATTATCTGAAGCAATGCTTTTTCATGCAGGTGTTATTAAAAAAATGGGAAGAGTTGATAAAGAAGATTCTTTTTTAGATTATGATACACAAGAAAGAAAAAGAGGTATTACTATTTTTTCAAAAGAGATCTCATTTATGTATCGAGAAAGTCAAATGACTTTTTTAGATACACCTGGGCATAATGATTTTAGTTGTGAAATGGAAAGAACGTTACAAGTGTTAGATTATGCTATTCTTGTTATTTCGGCTAAGGATGGTATACAAGCGCACACAAAAACAATTTGGAAATTATTGCAAACTTATCAAATTCCTACTTTTATTTTTGTTAATAAGATGGATAGTACGTACTCAACCAAAGAGCAATTATTACAAAATATTCAAAAAGAATTAAATGAAAATTGTTTTGCAATTGATGAAAACTTTTATGAAAACATTTCTTTATTAAATGATGAATTATTAGAAAAGTATCTTAATCAACAAATGAAACAAGAAGATATTCAAAAAGTTATTTCTTTAAGACAAATGTTTCCTGTATTCTTTGGCTCAGCGTTAAAAGATGAAGGTGTAGAAGGATTTATGGAAGCTTTAGATTTATATACTTGTCAAAAAGAAGCTTTAGATATTTTAAGTGGGATTGTTTTTAAAAAGACATTTCATAAACAAAAACATTTAACGCATTTAAAAGTAACAGGTGGAACTTTGCATGTTAAAGATGTTATTAGTGAAAGTAAAGTAGATGAATTAAGAATTTATACGGGACAAGGCTATCAAAGTGTTCAGAGTGCTTCAACAGGTGATATAGTAGCTTGTTTGGGGTTAGATGAGTTACCTATTGGTTTTACATTTGGAAACCAAAAACAGATACAACAAAATATTTTAAAGCCTTTTATGTCTTATCAAATTTTACTTCCTGATGATATTGAAAAAAGTAAAGCTATTGAACAAATACTAAGTATTGGTAAAGAAGATCCAAGTTTACAATTTGAATATAATCAACAATTAGGAATTCTTTCAGTTAAAATTATGGGAGAAATTCAATTAGATACTTTACAAAATCTTATTTTGGAACGTTATGGATTTTTAATTCATTATGATGAAGGAAGAATTACTTATTTAGAAACGATTTTGGATAAAGTTGAAGGAGTAGGTCATTTTGAACCTTTACGTCACTATGCTGAAGTGCATATCTTATTAGAACCTTTAGAAAGGGGCAAAGGACTTGTGTTTGAAAATCAATGTCAAAGAAATACTTTACCGCTTAATTTTCAAAATCTTGTTTTAACACATATGCAAGAAATTCAACATCTTGGTGTTCTTACAGGATCGCCTATTACAGATATGAAATTGACTCTTGTTACAGGAAAATCCCATTTAAAACATACTGAAGGCGGAGATTTTAGAGAAGCAACCTATCGAGCAATTCGACAAGGCTTAAAAAAGGCAAAATCTCTTTTATTAGAACCTTATTATGAATTTGAGATGATTGTAGAAAATCATATTTCAAGTAAGATTATTTATGATTTAGATACATTTCATAGCGATTATCAAATAAGTTATGAACAGGATTTAACAATCATTAAAGGAAAAGCACCTGTTCGTTATTTAATGACTTATCAAAAGGATTTTCTTTCGCTTACAAAAGGTAATGGGAAGCTGTTCTATCAAATGGCTGGTTACTTTGAATGTCATGATCAAGAAAAAATTATTCAAGAAATTGGCTATAATAGTGAAGAAGATGCTTTATTTCCTACAGGTTCTATCTTTTGTAAACAGGGTGCAGGATTTTATGTCCCTTATGATGAAGTAGAAAATTATATGCATTTACCTTATGTATATCAAAAAAATAAACCACGTCCAGTTACAAAAAATTATAAAGTCGATGATAAAGAGTTAGAGGAAATATTTATTAGAACATATGGACCAATTAAAAGACGACTTTCTAAAGAAATGAATCGTAAAATAGAAAAACAGGTTGAAGAAAAAAAGACAATTTTACCAGAATGTTTATTAGTAGATGGATATAATATTATTTTTTCATGGGATGAATTAAATGAACTTGCTAAAACAAATTTAGACCATGCTAGACATCGTTTAATAGATATTTTGAATAATTATCAAGGTTATCGAAAATGTTTGCTGATTGTTGTTTTTGATGCTTATAAAATTAAAAAGAATATTGGCTCAATTGAAAAAAATGATAATATTTATGTTGTTTATACAAAAGAAGCGCAAACTGCAGATAACTACATAGAGAAAGTAACACATGATTTATCACAAAAATATCGTGTTTATGTAGCTACTTCAGATGCTTTAGAACAAATTATTGTTTCTTCTAGAGGGGCTATGCGTATTTCTGCAAGAGAATTCGAATTATTGGTTAAAGAAACACATCTTCATGAAATTGAAGAATTTCAAAGAAAAAATAAACAAATGAAAAATTATTTATTAGAGGATTTAAAAAAGAATTAGCAGTCAAATGACTGCTAATTTTGTATATCATGATGTACATAGTAACTTTCATCATCAATGCCTAAAAATTGATAACCTTTTTCTTTATAATATTGGATGATAGAAGGAAGAGCAGCTACAGTTGTATCTTTAGCATCTGTATCATGTGCTAAAAGGACAATATTTTGATGTGTTTCACTTGTAGCTTGTTTAATGATTGTTGCAGTTGGGATATGATTGCCACTTGCATCTGTTGTATCACCATTCCAGTCATAATATTGATAACCTTGTTTAATGACTTCACGTGTTAATTGAGACATGATACCATGACAATAGTTTTTAGAAATACGATTAGAACTTCCTCCTGGAAAACGAATATAGTGGACTTGAATACCAATAAGTTGTTTAACCATTTGTTTTATTTTTTTAAGGTCCTTGAAATAAGCATCCTTAGAGGAATAAATATCTTGATATTCATGCAAATAACTATGCAAACCAATAGTATGTCCTTGCTTATAAGCTTCAATAATATATTGATTATATTCTTGATGACATCCTGTAACAAAAAAAGTTGCTTTAGCGTTGTATTTTTTTAATATTTTTAAAATGCGATCAGTATTTTGACTGGGACCATCATCAAACGCAAGATACACTATTTTTTTATTAGATTCTATATGTGTGCCAATTTCTATTTTTTTAACGACAGTTACTTTTCTTTTGAAAGTCGTTTGGTTATTGGAAAGATCATTTGCTTTATAATAAATTGTATAGTTTCCAATTTGATTGGGATTAAAATCATTGGTATCAATTGTTAAATTGTATTGATTAGAATTATCCTTAATAATAATTCCTTTTTTTAAATCGTAAGATTTCCCTTTTTCAATTTTTAAAGATTCAGATTCTTTAATAGTTGGTTTTTTTGTATCAATCACTTCTATTTTCAAATGATATGTTTTTCCTTTAAAAAAATAAGTCACTGTATAATGTCCTAAAGTTTGATTGTTTAAATCATTTGCATTATAAGTGACGTCATTAATAGAACCATTTTTAACTTTTTTAATATATTTTTTATAATAAAATGGACTATTGATTTCAATTGTTGGATGATCAATAAATATAATCTTTCTTTGAAAATAAAAGTAACCCAGTATACTCATTATTCCTATTAAACAACATAATAAAAGATGTCTTTTCATGGTTTCCCCTCATATCAAAGATATGTAAATAATTATAAATGTTGAACTAAAATTTTTGAAATTTCTTCAAAAATAATTTGATCTTCTTTAGAAAATCTACTAAATGATGTAGAATCTAAATCTAATACACCATATAATTGATTTCCTTTTATAAGTGGAATTACAATTTCACTGTTGCTTTCACTATCGCAGGCAATATGTCCTGCAAATTGATGAACATCTTCTACAATAACAGTTTTTCGAGTAGATGCTGCTTTACCACAAACTCCTTTATCTAGAGGAATGTTAGTACAAGCAATTTTACCTTGGAATGGTCCTAAAATAAGTTCATTGTTTTTAAATAAATAAAATCCAGCCCAAGAGATATCTTGAAAATTTTGCATAATAAAAGCAGATGTATTGGCTAGAATTGAAATTTCTTCATTGTTACATTCAATTAAACCAATGTATTGTTTTAATAATAAGTCATTCATATTTTTACCTCACTTTATGGTATAGTATAAAATAAAGAAAGGAGTAAGGTCAAGGTGTTTGATATTTTAAAAGCAAAAGAGAGTTTTATGAATTATGTGCATCAATTTGATTTAACGAATGATAAAATTCATTTAAAACTTGTTCATACATTGGAAGTCGTACATACAACTGAATATTTATGCCACCATGAAAATATTACAGGTGTTGAAAGAGACTTAGCCTATTTAATTGCTTTATTGCATGATATAGGACGTTTTGAACAAATAAAACGTTTTAATAGCTTTGATGATCGAAATATTGATCATGCTAAATTAGGGGTGCAGGTTTTATTTAAAGAGGGGATGATTAGAAATTTTATTGATGATGATCAATATGATGAAATTATCGAAAAGGCGATTGCTTATCATTCTTTATACAAAATACCAAATAATTTAGAACCCTCTTTATTAAAACAAGTTCTACTTATTAGGGATAGTGATAAATTAGATAATTTTCGAGTAAAAAATATAGAATCAATACAAACTTTGTTTAGTATTTCAGATGCTGACTTTTATAGTCAAAGAGTTTCTCAAAATATTTTGAAAGATATTGAAAATCATACTTTGATTTTAAAAGAAAATAGGCACAATGAAGTAGATATGTGGGTTTCTTATATGGCTTTCGTATTTGACTTAAATTTTAAATCAAGTTATTTGTTTATCAGAGAAAATGATTATATACATAGGAATATGGAACGTTTACATTTTACAGGAGATTTAAAAGAAGATATGTTATTTGTTGAAAAAACATGTCAAAGTTATATTGAAGAAAAATGTATGTAAATAAAAAGGACAAACGTCCTTTTTATTTGTGTTTATTTCGTTTTCTTTGCAAGAATAAATAAGTATAATCAAATAATTCAAAATTCAATAAATAAATGATTTTTGAAAAAGTAACTAAAAACATTAAAGTAATGGCACCAATATAATCAATATTTCCTAATCCTAAAAATTGATGACCAACAATTAAAGAAATATATAAAACAATTTGCATTATATAGATTACAAAAATACGATAATGACTTAAGGGTGAATAAATATGTCTTAAACCATTATAATAACACCAACTTGTAAGTAAAACACAAATTGTTGAAAGCATTTCTTTTTCTAAACCTAAGACACGACCACCATTAACGATAATTGTTGAGCAAATAGCAATCATAAAGGCAAAAGGGAAGGCGTTTTTAAAGACTGTTTTTAAAAAATCACCAGACACTCTTTTGAAATTTGGTTCATAGGTCAAAAAGAAAGTCGGGATGCCTACACAACAAGCAGAAATGACAGTTAGTTGGATAGGTTTAAATGGATAACCATGTCCAAATAAGATCATTCCAATTGATAAAACAACTGAAAAGATTGTTTTAATTAAATACATTGATGCAGAAGCAGTAATATTATTAATGACACGTCTTCCTTCATTAACGATATGTGGCATGGCATTAAAGTTATTTTTTAATAAAACAATATGTGAAGCGCTTTTAGCTGCATCACTTCCTGAGGCCATAGCAATTGAACAATCTGCTGCTTTTAAAGCTAATACATCATTAACACCATCACCTGTCATTGCAACCGTATGGTTATTTTCTTGAAGAGCATTGACCATCAATTGTTTTTGTTTTGGAGAAACACGCCCAAAAATAGTATATTTTTCAATGGCCTCTTTTATTTGTTCATCCGATAAAGAAGAAACATCTATGTAATGTTCATAATTTAAAAGATGACAACGTCTAGCAATTGCTGAAACAGTAACAGGATCATCTCCAGAAATAATTTTAATATCAACATCTTGTCTTTTAAAATAATCTAATGTTGTTTTAGCGTCTTGACGAATAACATCAGATAAAATTAAAATTCCAATACATTTTAAATCTTTTATTAAAGTATTATCATTAATAGTTATTGGAGTATATCCAATACACAAAACACGAAAACCTTGAGAGGTATAAGTTTTAATTTTCTTTTCAATCTTAGAATCTAGATTTTCAAAAATAAATTGACTTGCTCCTAAATAAACGGTTCCAAATTCATTAAAAGAAACAGCACTATATTTTCTTTGCGATGAAAAAGGAATAACAAAGAAAGGCTGATAATTTTTTTCTTTAGAGAAGTATTGATGAAGTGCTATAGATGTCATATTGCCATCTTCTAAACAATAATTCATATTTTTGATAATTTGATCAATATTAAAATGATCATCAAAACAAATAACATCATCAACTTTAAGCTTACCTTCAGTAAGCGTTCCTGTTTTATCTAAACAAATAGTATCCACACGAGCAAGAGTTTCAATGCAAAATAGATTTTGGACAAGAGTATTTTTTTTAGCAAGTCTTAGAACACTTAAAGATAGGGCGATTGTTGTAAGTAATACAAGTCCAGATGGAATCATTCCTAAAACAGCAGCTACAACTGAAACAACTGCATCACTAAATGGATAATGACCAATAAAATATTCTTTAAAAAAGAGTAAAATTGATAAAGGAATGATAATAATTGAGATAATTTTTAAAATTTGGTCAATCGATTTTGATAGCTCTGATTTTTTGCTTTCAAATTCTTTTGCTTGAGCGGTAAGCTTATGAATATAACTTTCTTTTCCTACATGAATTACTTTACAAATTGCACGTCCTGATGTAACAAAACTTCCTGAAAGAAGTGAATCACCATTGACTTTTAAAATAGCATCACTTTCACCTGTAAGAAGTGATTCATTTGCTTCTATATGACCTTCTAAAAGTTCACAATCAACAGGTATTTGCATTCCTGTATTTAAAATGATGAGATCATCTTGAACAATTTCATCAACATTGATTTTAGATAATTGATTATCTCTTAAAACATCAATTTGTTGTTTTGTTAAAATACTTAACTGATCTAATGTCCTTTTTGCTTTTATTTCTTGATAACTTCCTGTTAAAGTATTAAAAAAGATAACAGAGATAAAAAGGGTATTACGATAAGATCCAACAAAAACAAGACATGCAAATAGTAGAATATTAATTAAATTGAAAAATGTAAAAATATTATTAAAAATAATTTCTTTATATGTTTTTGTTGTTTTACTTTCCACAAAATGAGTTTTCCCAAGTTGTTGCCTTTTTAAAACGTCTTCTTGAGATAGACCTGAGAATTCTCTATCAAATATTTTCATAACTATCACCTTGTATTCTATTTTAGAATACTTTTTGTCATTTGACAATCTTTAACAAAATAAGACAAGTAAATAATTGTATACAATTATACAAATTTGTGATATGATATTTCTAACACTATGATAAGGGGGCTTAAATATGAGTGAATTTATTGATTATGTATTTCAAAGAAGTACATCATTAAATAAAATTGACAATTCTTTATATTCTAAATACAACGTAAAAAATGGTTTAAGAAATGAAGATGGAACAGGTGTTCTTGTTGGACTTACAAGAATATCAGATGTTGTGGGATATAAAAAAGAAAATGGTAAAAAGATTGATACAGAAGGGGAACTTTATTATAGGGGTGTTAAAGTTTCTGATTTTATAAAGGGACATGATCCAAAAAATCGTTTTCTTTTTGAAGAAGCTTGTTTTTTAATTCTTTTTGGATATTTACCTAATAAAGATGAATTAGATGCGTTTAAAAAAGAATTAGCTTCAAGATATGATTTACCTTTGAATTATTTACAAGCACGTATACTAGGATTTCCAATGCAAAATATGATGAATAAACTTCAACAAGAAGTTTTAATGCTTTACACGTATGATGAAACACCTGATGATATTTCATCAGAAGCAACATTAAATAAGGGGTTAGATTTAATCGCTAAGATTCCAGAAATTGTTTGTTATGCTTATCGTTGTAAAGTACATTATTTTGATAGTGATAGTTTATTTATTCATCCTGTAAATACTGATTATTCGATTGCTGAAAATATTTTACAAATGTTAAGAATAAATCGTTCATTTACTAAAACAGAAGCCAGTGTTCTAGATATGTGTTTAGTATTACATGCTGATCATGGGGGAGGGAACAACTCTACATTTACAAATGTGGTAATGTCATCTACGGGAACTGATATCTATTCATGTTTTGCAGGAGCGATTGGTTCTTTGAAGGGTCCTAAACATGGTGGGGCTAATCTAGCGGTAGCCAAACAAATGGAACTTGTTATTGATACTGTTGGTTTAAATGCAAGTGATGAACAGATTAGACAAATTGTAAATGATATTTTAGATAAAAAATTTAATGATCAATCTGGTTTGATTTATGGTATAGGGCATGCTGTTTATACATTGAGTGATCCTCGTTGTCAAATTCTTTCTAAACAATGTAAACAGCTAGCTATTGAAAAAGATAGATTAAAAGAATATGACTTATATCATCGTTTTGAAGAAATTGCGGTTGCTGAAATTGAAAAGAGAAAAGGTATTCATGTATGTGCTAATATTGATTTCTATAGCGGGCTCGTTTATGATATGCTAGGAATTCCTAAAGATCTTTATACCTTGATGTTTGTTATTGGACGTTCTGTTGGATGGGTTGCACATAATATTGAAAATAAACTTTATTCAGGAAGAATTATTCGTCCAGCAGGTAAATATGTTGGGGAAAAGAAAGAATATATTAAAATGGAAAATCGTTAAAGCATTGTTAAATCAATGCTTTTTTTATAAAAGAAAAGAGTTGCCAAGATGACAACTCTTATATATTTTATTATTCTTCGATAACTTTGAGCCAACCTTCAGGTGCTTCAATTGTACCCATTTGAATACCTGTTAAAGTTTCATAAAGTTTTTTAAGAACAGGTCCGATTTCATCCATTCCACTTGGGAAACAAATTTCTTTACCATGATCATTGATTTTGCCTACTGGTGAGATAACAGCAGCAGTACCGCAAAGACCACATTCAGCGAAATCTTTTACTTCATCAAAATAAACTTCTCTTTCTTCAACTTCTAATCCTAAGTATTCTTTAGCAACATACATTAAAGAACGGCGAGTGATAGAAGGTAAGATACTGTTTGATTTTGGAGTAACGATTTTATTATCTTTTGTTACGAAAATAAAGTTTGCTCCACCAGTTTCTTCTACTTTAGTTCTAGTAGCTGCATCTAAGTACATGTTTTCATCAAATCCTTGATTATGTGCATCAACGATTGCATGTAAACTCATTGCGTAGTTTAAACCAGCTTTGATATGTCCTGTACCGTGAGGTGCAGCACGATCGAAGTCTGATACACGAATTGTAATAGGTTTAACTCCTCCTTTGAAGTAAGGCCCTACAGGAGTTACGAATACTCTAAATTGATATTCGTTAGCTGGTTTAACACCAATAACTGGATTACTACCGAACATATATGGACGAATATATAAAGTAGCTCCTGAACCATAAGGTGGTACATAATCAATATTAGCTTTAACAACTTTTTCAATGGCTTCTACCCATTTATCTTCAGGGTAAACAGGCATTTCTAATCGTTTGCAAGAGTCAGCCATACGACTTGCATTTAAATCAGGTCTAAAGCAAACAACTTTCCCATCTTTTGTTCTATAAGCTTTTAACCCTTCAAAACATGTTTGTGCATATTGTAAAACACCTGCACATTCGCTAATAACAACTTTGTCATCAGCAGTAAGCACGCCTTCATCCCAAGCTCCATCTTTATAATTTGATACGAATCTTGCTTCTGTTGGCATATATCCAAAACCGATATTTGACCAATCAATATCTTTTTTTGACATTTTTAATACTTCCTTTCCTATATATATCTTTAGGCAAATTCTACGCCTCATTAGATGAAGTGTCAATAATAATTTATAACTTATTTTAATAAAAAATTATTAATTGTATTTTATTTATTAATAATATTGAATTGCAAATTTTCTAAAATTGAAATTGCTTTTGCCTGCATTGTTAAATCATTACTAGAAATACCTTTTACATCAATAAAGATAGGTGTTTCAGGTAGAGCGCTTTTAACAATTACAGCATTAGATAAAACACAAATATTAGAAACAACACCTACTAGAGTAATATTTTGGTAGTTTTTATCCTTTAAGTAATTTCCTAATTCAAGAGAACCAAAAGTTGTTTTTTCAATACAAATATCATATTCTTTTTTAGCAGTATTTACCTTGCCATATAGTTTCCAACCATCACTATTTTTAATGCAATGTTCAATTGGCAAATTCTTTCCTTCTTGAGTTTCTAAATAATTATTTTGATGTGTATCGAAAGTAAAAATAACATCATCTTTATTTTGATGATATTGATCAATTAAAGAAGCAAGATACTCATCCAAATCTTCAGCTTCTTTAAATCCCAAACTACCATTTACAAAATCTTTTTGATAGTCTACTACAATCAGTAATTTTTTCATAAAATTTCTCCAATCATTTTTATTTAATCTTATCATATATATTGACTTTGTAAATAAATATCATATAATATTCATATGAACATGTATTCATATGAAAGGAGAAAAAATGGATAAAATCGTTAATAATGAAATTGTTGAACAAGTAAAGAAAGCAATGCCCGAGGAAGAATCTTTATATGATGTTGCTGAATTATTCAAAGTGTTTGGTGATTCAACAAGAATACGCATTATTTGTGCTTTATTTGATCATGAGATGTGTGTTTATGATTTAGCTGCTTGTTTAGATATGACTCAGTCAGCTATTTCTCATCAACTTAGAATTTTAAAAGCCAATAAATTAGTTAAAAATAGAAGAGATGGTAAAATGATGTACTATTCGTTAGATGATGAGCATGTAAAACTAATTTTTGAGGCTGGTTATAGTCATATCATGGAGGATAAATAATATGAAATATAAATATAAGGTTAATGGCCTTGATTGTGCTAATTGCACACAAAAATTAGAAGATGCTTTAAATAAAAAAGAAGAGATTAATGATTGTGTAATTTCTTTTGCAACAGGTATGATGACTTTTGAAAGTAATCAAGAAATTAATGATAATGAGCTTCTTTCTTTTATGCAATCCATTGAAGATGAAGTAACAATAGATAACCTTTCTACAAACAAAACACATCATTACGATGAATGTAGTTGTGGACACCATCATGAACATAAACATCATCACCATGATGAATGTGGATGTGGGCAACATCATGAACATGAACATCATCACGATGAATGCGGTTGTGGACATCATCATGAACATGAACATCATCACGATGAATGTGGATGCGGACACCATCATGAACATGTGGAAGATCATCGTGAATTGGCTAATTCAATCAAATTTAATATAGTTGGTTTGGATTGTGCAAACTGTGCAAGTAAAGTAGAAGCTGAGATAAAAAAACAATCTTACATTGAAGATGCGGTTGTTAATTTTTCTACTCAAAAGTTAATGGTTAAAGTAAAAAACGATGATTCTTTAATGGAAAAGTTACAAGCTGTTGTTGACTCTGTTGAAGAAGGAGTTGTTTTATCAAAGGAAGATAATCAAAAAATATATAGTAAACCAAAATTATTTGATTTAAAAGAAAATATGGAATTGGTTGAAGGTGTTATTATTTTTATAGGGGCACATTTCTTTGCAGGTGGTTTTGCTACTTTCTTATATTTGTTTGCTTATTTATTAATTGGTTATAAAGTCATTTTAAAAGCAATTAAAAATATTGGTAGAAAAGACTTTTTGGATGAAAATTTCTTAATGTGTTTAGCAACTTTTGGAGCGATTGCTTTAGGTGATTACAGTGAAGCAATTGCGGTTATGCTATTTTATGCTATTGGTGAAATTTTCCAAGGATATGCTGTTAATAAGACAAGATCATCTATTTCTTCTTTAATGGATATTAAAAGTGAGTATGCTACAATTGTAAAAGATGATCAAATGATTCAAGTAACTCCTGAAGAAGTACAAGTAGGAGATACAATTGTTGTTAAAGTTGGAGAAAAAGTACCGTTGGATGGTAAAGTTATTAAAGGAAACAGTATGTTAGATACTGCAAGTTTAACAGGTGAATCAGTTCCTAGAAGTGTTGAAGTAGGAGATGAGGTTTTATCAGGAGTTGTCAATTTAAATGATGTTATTTATATTGAAGTAACAAAACCTTATGCGGATAGTACAGTAAGTCGTATTATTGATCTTGTTGAAAATTCTGCAAGTAAAAAAGCTAAAATTGAAAAATTTATTACCCGTTTTGCAAAAGTTTATACACCAACTGTTGTGGGACTTGCTGTTTTATTATTAATTGTTCCGATGATTATTTTACCAAATCAAAATTTCTATGATTGGCTTTATCGTGCATGTACATTCTTAGTTGTTTCTTGTCCATGTGCACTTGTTATTTCAGTACCTTTAGGTTTATATGCTGGTATTGGTAAAGCGAGTGCTTTAGGTGTTTTAGTTAAGGGTGGAAACTATTTAGAATTATTAAAAGATATTGATACTGTTGTTTTTGATAAAACAGGAACACTTACTAAAGGTGAATTTGAAGTTGTTGAAATTTCAGATGATTATTTATTAGAAATTGGTGCATATGGTGAATATATGTCAAATCATCCAATTGCTAGAAGTATTGTTAAAGCTTATAATAAAGAAATCGATAGTACAAGAATAGAAGATTTTAAAGAAATCGCTGGAAAAGGTCTTTCTGTTGTTATTGATCAAAAACAATATGAATTAGGAAATGAAAAATATTTTCATGAATTAGGTATTGAAGTGAGTCAACCTCAATCTATTGGAACAATTGTTCATATAGCATGTCAAAAACAATATTTAGGACATATCGTTGTTGCAGATGTTATTAAAGAATCTACAATGCCAGGTATTCAAGACTTAAAGAAGGCACATGTTTCAAATACGGTTATGCTTACAGGAGATCATTCAACTGTTGCTCGTGATATTGCTTCTAAAATAGAAATTGATCAAGTATATAGTGATTTATTACCACAAGATAAAGTTACACAATTAGAAAAATTAATGGGTAATGATCATGTTGTAGCTTTTGTTGGTGATGGTATTAATGATGCGCCAGTTCTTGCTAGAAGTGATATTGGTATTGCGATGGGTGGCGTTGGTAGTGATGTAGCTATTGAAGCTGCAGATGTTGTTTTAATGAGTGACGATATTACATCAATTGCTAAAGCCATTCAAGTTTCTCATTATACAAACTTTATTTTAAAAGAAAATGTTACTTTTACGTTATTAATTAAAATTGGAGTTTTAGTTCTTACTTTGTTTGGACTTACAAATATGTGGATGGGTGTTTTTGCTGATGTAGGTGTTACTTTAATTGCTATTTGTAACTCAATGAGAATTTTGTATAAGAAGTCATAATTTTGACTTCTTTTTTTTATTTTGTCCATACTTAAAAGGGTGATTAAAATGAATTTGCTTGAATATTTTGTTTTGCCCTTAATTTCTTTGATTGTTTTGTTTTTACTAACGAAATTAATGGGCTATAGGCAAGTAACAGAGTTATCTTTATATGATTATATAATTGGAATTACAATTGGTTCTATTGCTGCTGAAATGGTTATGGGAAGTTTTAATGATATTTTAAAGCCGTTGATTGGAATGATTGTTTATGGTGTTTTTACTTGGGGTGTTTCTGTTTTAACAAAAAGGTATTTAAATTTTCGCTTTTTTGTTGAAGGGAAACCTGTTGTTTTATTTGAAAATGATAAGATATATTTAAAAAGTTTGGATAAAGCAAAAATTGATTTGAATGAATTGTTGATGAATTGTAGAATGAATGGTTATTTTGAGCTTAACGAGTTAGATAAAATTATTTTAGAAACAAATGGGAAATTTACTTTTTATCCTAAGACATTGTCAAGGCCTTTAAAATTAGGTGATCTACATCAAGAAGTTCAAAAAGAATTTATACCAACAATTCTTATTTTACAAGGAACAATTATTTATGAAAATTTAGAATTGATTCATCATAATCAAAAGTGGTTAGAACAAATTATGAAAGTTCATGGAATTAATCTTCAAGAAATTGTTATTTTGTATGTAGATGGACAACAAACAATACATTTTTATTTAAAAAACGAATTAAAAAGGGATTTTATTTAATCCCTTTTTTGCATATCATATATAATTTTTAAACCTTTGAATGTAAGATCTTTATCATAGGAATCAATCAAATTTGTTTCTTGATAGATCATTCTACCTAGACCACCTGTAGAAACGACTTTTAATGGTTCAGGATATTGGCTTTTAATTTCTTCAATCAGTTTCTCTGTTAAACCAATATAACCATAAACAACCCCTGATTGCATACCTTCAACAGTATTTTTACTAATAATATGTTGTGGTTTTTTTATTGCTACTTCAGGTAGTTGAGCAGCACGATTAGATAACATTTCAGCAGAAATACCAATACCAGGAGCAATTGCGCCACCCATAAATTCACCTTTTGAAGAAATAACATCGAATGTCGTAGCAGTGCCAAAATCAATTACTAAACAAGCACAATGGTGACTATAGTAGGCACCAACAGCATCAACAATACGATCACTTCCTAAAGATTTAGGATTATCATATTTTACAGAAATGCCTGTTTTAATTCCTGGACCAACAATAATAGGTTCTTTGTGGAAATATTTACGAATGGAATTTGTAAAAGAATACATGATTTTAGGAACGACACTAGAAATAATAACATCTTTTATATCTTCAACGGTTACATTATAGGCGCTTAAAAAAGCAAGAATCATAAAACCATATTCGTCTGATGTCCTTTGCAGTTTAGTCGTTAAACGATAATTGCCAATAAGCTGATCATCTTTAAAAAGTCCCATTGTAATATTTGTGTTTCCCATATCTACAACTACTAGCATCTTTATTCTCCTTTAACTTTCATTAATTTTTCTAAAATAATATGTGCTAGATCTTCTTTGCTCATTAAATCTAAATAATCAACAAAGTTTTTTGTAATTAAAGCAACTTTATTTGTATCAGTTTTAAATCCAGCACCATCTTCAAATAAATCATTAACAACTAATAAATCACAATTCTTCTTAAAAAACTTATTTTGAGCATTTTCAATAACATTTTCTGTTTCCATAGCAAACCCACAAATAGTTTGTTTTGTTTTATGTTTTCCAATATAAGATAAAATATCTTCGTTTTTTCCTAATTTTAAATAAAATTCGTCAGCTTTTTTCTTTATTTTTTGATTGCTATATTCTAAAGGACGATAGTCACCAACAGCAGCAGACATGATAACATAATCTTGAAAATCAAAATAACTTAATACTTGTTTAAACATACCTTGTGCACTTTGAATTTTGATTACATCTACTTCGTAAGGAGCTCTTTGAGATGATGGCCCACTAATCAATGTGACATGAGCTCCTAATTGACGAGCAACTTTTGCTAGTGCATAGCCCATTTTTCCACTTGAATGATTTGAAATAAATCTCACTGGATCAAGTGGCTCTTGAGTAGGACCAGCGGTAATAAGAACATGCTTTCCAGCTAATGGATGAGGAGATGTCGCATATTCAATAGCATCAAGTAAATCTTCAATATCACTTAAATGTCCTCTTCCTTGATAACCACATGCGAGTTCACCAATTTCAGGTTCCACAATCTTAATATGATAAGATTTACAAATATCAAGATTTTTTTGAGTTGCAGTATTTTCATACATGTGTACATTCATTGCAGGAGCAATGATTTTTGGACATGTTGCTGCTAAAAAGGCGGAAGATAAAACATCGTCTGCTAAACCATGAGCAACTTTGGCAATAATATTTGCAGTTGCTGGAACAATAATAAAACAATCAGCATCCTTAACAATGTTAATGTGTTTAATTTGATAACCTGTTTCATCAAAATCATCAATTAAAACAGGTTTATGAATAAGTGCTCCAAAGGTAAGTGGTGTTACAAATTGAGCTGCATTTTTTGTCATAATAACTTCAATATTATAATTTTTCTTTTTTAAACGGGAAATAAGTTCACACGTTTTATATGCTGCAATACTTCCTGTTATACCAATAACAATTTTTTTCATAAAACCTCCAAGGGTGATTTTTACATCTATGCAACATTATAATATATTTTGAAATCCCATACAATGTATTTCATTCTTTTATTTTTTGGTTTTCATGATAAAATATCTTTAAAAGAAAAGAGGAGTGTTTATGAAGAAAATAGCTGTATTATGTAAAGATGGATTTGAAGAAATCGAAGCATTGACACCGGTTGATGTTTTAAGAAGAGCAAATGTTCATGTTGATTTAGTAGGGATGGATGATTTAAAGGTGACAAGTTCTCATCAAATTACAATTCAAATGGATTGCGTCTTTAATGATCAAATCAAAGAATATGATGGAATTGTTATTCCTGGTGGTTTACCTGGAGCAACAAATTTAAGAGATGATGCACGTGTTATTGAAATTGTTCAACAATTCAATCTGGAACATAAATTGATTGCTGCTATTTGTGCAGGACCAATTGTTTTAGCTAAAGCAGGTATTTTAAAAGATAAAATCTGTACTTGTTCTCCAGGTTTTGAAACACAACTTACCGGAGCTAATTATCAAGAAGCTATTGTTCAAAAAGATGATCATATTATTACAGGTAAAGGACCAGCGGCTGCCTTAGAATTTGGATATACTATTTTAGAAAGCTTAGGGTACGATTCATCAAACTTAAGACAAGGTATGCAATATGAATATCTTATGAATGTTGAAGCACATAAAGAATAAAATTGATAAATAGTAAAACGCTAATTTCGATAAGACCATTGATTTGAGAAAAGAAAATAATGAACATGGCAATGATTGAAAGACCGTAGGAAAACCATAAATAAATTTTGTGAGCTAAAATTGGCTCACTTTTTTGTTTATTTTTAATAAGATATGCTAAGAATAAAAGTGCAATGATAATGCAAGATAAAGGAATAAAAACATGTAAAGTTGAAAAGATTGGATAATTTTTATGATAGGGTAAAATTAATCCAATAAAAAAGAACAGAGAAAGAAAAATAATGAATTTTTTTAAAGAAGTTACTTTAAAAAAAGTTAAGCATAAAGAAAGAGTTAATAAAACACACCAACTGTAATAAAAAAAAGAAAATGACGTATTCATTAAACTTGTGTAGTTTTGATAAAGTGGATGATAAAAAAATAATAAGATGATTGAATAAATAAGTGTAATAATTTGCATAAAATTCCTCATTTCTAAAAAAATAAAAAGAAAAAACCTAAAAAATAACAATATATATAGTGAAGGAGGTAAAATAAATATGGAAAACAGTATATCACAAATTCATTTATTAAGTGTACACTTAAATGCTGAAAAAGACAGTGTTATTCGTAATTTAGAAGATATTCGGGCAGTCATGTCTGTTTCTTACAAAATTTGCGATAGTAATGCAATCAATTTAATGTTTCTAACGACTGTTAATGAAAAGGAACAATGTTTATTTCATCTAAAATGTGAGTATGCGTTTTTATGTCATGATTATCAAAATGAAAAAGAGATGATCATGTCAGCTGTGAGTGTTATTAGTCCAAAAGTAGAAGAAATTATAGCTTTGATGACATCACAAATGAAAAATAAAGCGAGCTGATTTCACATTTATCAAACCCTTTCATATAGTATAATGAGGTGGCATATGAAAGGGTTTATTGAAGTATATGATCAAAGAACACAATTTTTAAAAGATATTTTTTTAAGTCATGGTTATCAAATAAATGATAAACAAGCACAAAACCTTGATTTTTATGTTGTTAAAAATCAAAAGATAGATCATGACAATACGTTTTCTCTTAATAATATAAATACAAAATATATTATTAATAAAGATAAAGTTTTTAAACATTTAAATAATACTTTAACAGCAATGGGACTCTATTTAAAAATAATACAAGATAAAGCACATTATAAGAATATACTTATTTTGGGCTATGGAGATTTAGCAAAACAGCTTGCAAATATTTTAAAAAGTAATTATGATATTACAATCTGTAATCGAAATAACAAGGATTTAGATGAAATAAAACAAATCTATCATCATTTGGATTTAAATGCTTTATCAGGAAAGTATGATTTAATTATTAATACGATTCCTGTTTGTAAAATCAATTATAAAAAATTAAAATATAAACAAATTTATGATTTGGCACAAACAGTTGAGGGTAAAGATTATCAATCACTAAGAAATATACCTAATTTGTATTTTCCATATGAATCGGCATTATTGATGTTTCAATATATTCACGGAGTGATGAGACATGTTTAATGGAATGAAAATAGGGGTTGGGATTACAGGCTCTTTTTGTTCGTTAAGTAATTGTTTGAGATTTTTAAAGGAACTAAAAAAATATCCTGTAGATATTTATGTTTTTATAAGTGATCAAGTGAATTCTTGTGATACACGGTTTTTTAAGGCGAATCAGTTAATCATAGAAGTTGAAAAAATTATTGAAAAGAAGGTTATTTGTTCAGTTGTTGAAGCAGAAATTTTTGGGCCACAAATACCCTTGGATTTAATGGTAGTTTATCCATGCAGTGCCAATACATTAGCTAAAATGGCACATGGAATCAATGATAATGCGGTGACAATGGCTGTTAAATCAACACTTAGAAATCAACACAATATCGTTCTTGGTTTATGTAGTAATGACTTACTTTCAACAAGCGGAATGAATATGATGAAGATTTTTAATACAAAGCATTTTTATTTGGTGCCAATGTATCAAGATGATGTAATCAAGAAACCAAATAGTTTGATTGCACGGCGAGATTTAATTATTCAAACGATGATCAATGCATTGGTTGATAAACAAATTCAACCTTTATTTTTAATGAAGAAAGAGTAAATGATACTTTTTCTTTTGTTAATAATTTGTTAGAATAATAGCAAAGTGAGTGTAAGAAGATATAATTAAGGAGGAAATAATGAAAAAAAGTATTATAAAATTGATGCCAATTGGTGGTCAAGCTGAAAACGGTAAAAGCATGTACTGCTTAGAAATAGATGATAATTGGTTTATTATTGATGCAGGTTATCGTTTTCCAGAAGTAGATAAATTAGGAGTGGACGTTATTATTCCTAATTTTGATTATTTAAAAGATAATAAAGATAAAATTAAAGCTATATTTATTACGCATGGTCATGATGATGTAATGGGAGCACTACCTTATTTATTACAAGAAGTGAATGTTCCTATTTATACAACAGATCTTACAGCTGATTTAATTGATCAATTATTACAAAGATATATGAGACATTCTCATGTTTCATATAAATATAAAATCAAAAGAGTAAATATGAATGCAACAATTAAAGTTGCTGGAGTTCAAGTGGACTTTTTCCCAATTACGCATTCTATTCCTGGAAGTGTAGGGTTAGCATTTTTAACAGATTATGGTTATATTGTCTATAGTAGTGAATTTATTATTGATTTTGGAGCACCTGAAAGATTTAGGTGTAATATTCAAAAGATGATGGAAATCGGTAAAAAAGGAGTTTTAGCTTTACTTTGTGAATCATCATATTCAAAAAATGATGGCTATACTTCTCCTAATCATAAGTTAACTGCTAAAATAGAAAGTATTTTTGAAGATGCTTCAGGACGTATTATTATTTCAAGTTATGCACAAAATGCTTTTAGAACTCAAGAAATTGCTCAACTAGCTAAAAAATATAATCGTAAGATTTGTTTCTATGGAAGAGATAAATATGATAATACCAATTCTTTAATGAGAATTGCTAAAAATAAGAAAAAACCAATCTTGGATATTCATCCAGCTTGTATTGGTGATAATAATGATATTCAAAAAAATAAAGATAATGATAAATTGGTTGTTTTATTAAGTGGTAGTCCTCGTCGTATCTATCATGATATTTTAGATATTATCGATGGAGGAGATGATAAGCTTAAATTACAAGATAGTGATACATTTATTGTAGCTTCACCTGTTTTACCAGGGACTGAAAAAATAGCTAATAGAGCAATCAATGAACTTTATAAAACTGATACACATATTCATGTTTTGAAAAACAAAGAATTGCAATCTATGCATGCAAGTGAAGAGGATATTAAAGTATTGATTCAAATTCTAAATCCAAAATATTTCGTACCAATCAAAGGAGAATATCAACATTTTATTGCTGCAAGTGATGTTGCTAAAAAAATGAATATAAATGATGATCATATTGCTATTGTTGATAATGGAGAAATGATTACTTTTAAAGATGGAAAATTACAAAGTTATCGAGATTCTATTACAATTGAAGATGTGATGATTGATGGTCTTGGAATTGGTGATGTTGGTGTTAAAGTTATTGATGACCGAAATCAATTACAAAATGATGGTGTTGTTATTATTGGTATGACAATTGATGGTAAAACAAGAGAAATTGTTGCCAATACAGATGTACAAACAAGAGGTTTTATTTACTTAAAGGATTCAGAAAATGTTGTAAAAGGAATTATGAATATTGCTGAAACTGAGTTAGAGTCTTATAAAAACAAAACGGAAGAAGATATTAGAGATGTACGTCAAAATATTAAAGATAAAGTGAACAAATATATTATCAAAGAGACTGGCAAAAGACCTGTCATTTTACCAGTAATTATAGAATTATAAAAGCAAGGAATATCTTGCTTTTGTTTTGTTTTTTAAATATGATATGTAAAGAGGTGATATGATGGCTAAGACCGCAAGAAAAAGAAAAAGTAAGCAAGAACAAGTGAGTGAAGAATTAAAATTAAGAATTATTTGTTTATTTTTCATTTTTTTAGTAATTATTGCTGCTATGCAATTAGGAGTGATTGGAGACCACTTGAATTATGTTTTTATGTATGTATTTGGGAATTTAAATGGGATTATTTATCTTACTTGTATTCTTTTATTAGGATATATTGTTATTAAGGCGGATTTCCCTAAATTTAATGGTCCTAAGGCGGCAGGTCTTTATTTGCTCTTTATAGGTTTAACTTTATTTATTTCTGCTACGCCATCACTTACAGGGATAAAAGTCATACAGTCTTATTTTAATCAAGTTCCTTTAAATAGAGGAGGATTATTGGGGGCGATTTTATATGGCTTTTTAAGTGCATTGTTTGATTATATGGGAGCAATCATTGCGGCGGTTTTTATTGTTGTAACAGGAATTATTTTATTAGGAAGTAAGTTTTATTTTGAACACAAAAAAGAAATTCAAAAAAGAGCAAAAAATAATTTTAATAAAACAAAAGATTCTTTAAAACAGCATTCAAATTATTTTGGAAATTTCTTTAAGAAAAAACAAAATAAGACAACTTTTTTTGATGATGCTATTTTCGAAGATGATGAAACCCCAACGACTATATTTGAAGAAATAGCGAAAGAAGATGTGACTTTGCCACAAGCTTTTACTTTTAATGATGAACATCAAGAAATAGAAATTGTTGATAAAGAGCCACCTATTCCATCGGTGGATGAAGAATTAGTTCAAAATGATCAATCACAAATTGAAGAACCAGTCATAGAGCATACAAATAAAAATTATCATTTACCACCGTTATCTCTTTTACATAATGTGGTTAATAAAAAACAAGGTGAAAATAAAAATCATGCTGTAGAAAGTGCTGAAAGATTAACAGCTGTTTTAAATGAATTTGGAGTTCATGCTTCTATTAATAATATTTCTATTGGTCCTTCAATTACAAAATATGAATTAAAATTAGAAACGGGGACAAGAGTCAATAAAATAATGTCTTTACAAGATGATATTAAATTAGCTTTAGCAGCTAAAGATATTCGTATTGAAGCGCCTATCCCTGGAAAACCAGCGGTTGGTGTTGAAATACCTAATTTAGTATCATCAATGGTTTCTTTTAAAGAGGTATTTAAAAACATTCCTGATAAATATAAAGACAATAAACTTGTTGTTCCTTTAGGAAAGGATGTTAATGGTCAAGTCATTTATGCAGAGCTTAATAAAATGCCTCATTTACTTATTGCTGGAGCAACAGGTTCAGGTAAATCTGTATGTGTTAATACGATCATTAGCAGCATATTAATGCGTGCGAAACCGGATGAGGTTAAACTTATTTTAGTTGATCCTAAAAAGGTTGAGTTATCCAATTATAATGGGGTTCCTCATTTATTAGCACCGGTCGTTACTGATCCTAAAAAAGCAGCGGCCACTTTAAGAGAAACCGTTTCGGAAATGGAAAGACGCTATGATTTATTTGCAGGGGCAAATGTTAGAAAAATTGAAACGTATAATCAATATGTTGAAAAGAAAAATCAAGAAAATGATGCGGAACATCAATTAGAAAAACTTCCATATATTGTAGTAATTCTTGATGAAGTTGCAGATTTAATGATGGTAGCTAGTAAAGATGTTGAAGATTGTATTATGCGTATAGCTCAATTAGCACGTGCGGCTGGGATTCATTTAATTGTAGCTACACAAAGACCATCAACGGATATTATTACAGGTGTTATTAAGGCTAATATTCCATCAAGAATTGCTTTTGCTGTTTCTTCAAGTATTGATTCTAGAACGATTCTTGATTGTACAGGCGCAGAGAAACTTTTAGGAAAAGGAGATATGCTTTTTTTACCAATGGGATCGAATTCGCCGATTCGTGTGCAAGGAGCTTATGTTGATGATAGTGAAGTGGAAGCAATCACTTATTATACAACGAAACAACAAGAAGCCTCATATGATGAAAGATACACAAATGTAAAACCAATTTCTGCAGTAGCTGCTTCTAAAGAAGAACAAGAAGATGAAGAGTATGAAATGTGCAGAGCATTTGTTATTCAAGCACAAAAAGCGAGCACATCACTTTTACAAAGACAATTTAGAATAGGCTATAACAAGGCAGCCAGAATTATTGATCAATTAGAAGCGGATGGTATTATAGGTCCACAAATTGGATCTAAACCACGTGAAGTATATGTACGTGGCTATAATGAAGAAGAAATTTAAAAACGGTATTTACCGTTTTTTTATTATGTTAACTGTTTTCAAATGTTTTTTTAATGCTACAATGATAGAGGAAAATTAAATGGAGGAAGAAGAACATGAAAAAATTATTCGCAAGTATTTTATGCTTAGGAATGATTTTTGGTAACTGGCAACCATATCGTATTGCTGCTGCTTCATTATTCTTTGGAATTATGAAGACATTAGCATATACTTATACAGCAATTCCATTTTTATCAGCATTAGGTTTCCCAAGTGTTGTTTATAAACTTATTCCCTATGTAGCAACATTGATTTTATTAGCGTTTACTTCTAAAAATTCTGCTGCTCCTAAGGCTTCGGGGATTCCTTATGATAAATCAAAACGTTAAAATATTTGAAAGTATTGTTTCTTAGGAAATAATACTTTTTTATTTTTTTGATTATTTGTGTATAATAGATGAGAATGAAAGGAAATGATTATGGAAAAAGTTTATAAAATGCCAGGGTATGATTTACATTTGATCCCTACAAATAAATTTAAAAATATTACAATTTCATTAAAATTACAAAATACACTAGATGAAAAAACGGTTGCTAAAAGAACATTACTATCTTTTATGTTGACTACGGGTACAGAAAAATATCCCTCAACACAAGAACTTTCTATATATTTAGAAAGCATGTATGGTATGAAATTAGGAGCTAATGTTGTTACTAAAGGTAAGAGTCATATTATTAATATTAATTCAATCTGTATTAATCAAGAATATTTACCTTACAAAGAAGATCTTATTCAACGGCAAATCCAATTGTTAAATGATATTTTCTTTAAACCTAATGCCTCAAAAACAGTTTTTGATCAAACAATGTTTGAAAGAAAGAAAAAAGAATTGGTTGAACGTCTTATTAATAATCAAGATGATAAATTTTATTATAGTTTAGAAAAAATGTTTGAATATATGGGAAAGGGGACATGTTTAGGGATTTCTTCTCATGGAAATATTGAAGATATAAAAAAAATTGAAAATGAAGAATTATTTTCGTATTTTAAGGAATGTATAAAAAATGACCAAAAACATATTTATGTAGTTGGAAATGTAGATGAATCTATTGTTCATGTCTTTGAAAATTGTTTATCTTTTGAAAAAAATAATTTAATTTTTGAAAGTGTATATTCATTTGAAAAAAATAGAAAAGATTTATTAGAAATCATCGAAAAGCAAGATGTTACACAAGCTAAACTTAATATGGGATATCGTATATCAGTAAATTACAATCACCAAAATCATTATGCTTTTGTAGTATTTAATGCGATTTTTGGTGGAATGAGTCAATCTAAATTATTTAAAGTTGTTAGAGAGAAAAATTCATTATGTTATTATATTTCTTCAAGTTATGATGCTTTTAATGGAGTGATGGTCATTACAGCTGGCATAGAAGGAAAAGATTATCATCAAACCGTTCAATTAATTAAAGAACAATTAAAAGAAATGCAAGATGGTTGCTTTGATCAAGATGATATTGATACTGCAAAATTAATGATTAAAAATTCTATGAAAAAAACAAACGATGAGCCATTAAGTCAAGTTGCCGTTCAATACAATAGAGATATTACGGGAAAAAAAGAAACAAATGAACAATATTTAGAAAAAATTGAAAATGTTACTTATCAAGATATTGTAGATGTTTGTCAAAATATTGAACTTGATACAATATTTTTGTTGAAAGGGAGAAATGAGTAATGGAGAAAATATATTATCAAACTTTAAAAGAAACGTTATTTCATGAGAAATTGGAAAATGGTTTAGAAGTATATTTGTTACCTAAAATTGGTTTTGAAAAAACATATGGTTTATTTTCAACAAGATTTGGATCGATTGATACAACTTTTGTACCTTTAGGACAAAAAGAAATGATAAAAGTCGAAGACGGAATTGCTCATTTTTTAGAACATAAAATGTTTGATATGGAAAATGGGGATGCTGCTGATGAGTTTGCTAAACTTGGGGCAAGTTCAAATGCATTTACATCATCAAGTCGTACGGCCTATTTATTTTCAACGACAACAAATGAAAATGATTGTGTTGAACTTTTACTAGATTTTGTACAAAGTCTAAATATTACAGACGAAAGCGTAGAAAAAGAAAAAGGAATTATTTGTCAAGAAATAAAAATGTATGATGATGACCCAGATTGGCGTGTTTATTTTGGAGCTATTGCCAACTTGTATCATAAACATCCTGTTAAGATTGATATTGCTGGAACTTGTGAAACTGTTAATAATACGTATAAAGATATGTTGGAACTTTGTTATCAAACTTTTTATCATCCACATAATATGATGCTTTTTGTTGTAGGTAATATTAATCCTGAAGAATTAATAGGTGTCATTAAAGAAAATCAAAATAAAAAGCATTTCTTATCTGAAAATGCAATTCAAAGATTAAAAATAGAAGAACCAACATCAGTGGCTGTTAAAGAACAAATTGATACAATGCAAGTTGAAATGAATAAATTGATTGTTTCTATTAAAATTAATGAAATTCTTAATGATCCTCAAGATAAAATTAAAAGAGAATTAGCTTTAAATTTATTATTTGATTTATATTTTTCTAAAAGTTCTTCGTTATATAACGAATGGTTAGAAAAAGGGTATATTAATGAAACATTTAGTGCAAGTTTTACGCAAGAAAGAGATTATGCTTTTATTTTAATGGGTGGAGATCAAGATGATTATGAATTATTACAAAAGACAATTTTTAATTTTATAGATCATGTTCAAGATTTAGAAATAGCAGAAGATGACTTTGAAAGAATTAAAAGAAAAACAATTGGAAACTTCATCAATAGTTACAATAGTCCAGAAAATATTGCGAATACTTTTAGCCGTTATTATTTTGAAGGGATTTGTTCATTTGATTTAGTAGATTATGTAAGTAAAATGACATTGGCAGATATAAATGAAGTAAAAAGATACTTTAATAAGGAATATGCTTCAAGCTATATTGTTAAAAAAGATAAATAAAGGGGTATATTTAAAAATAATTTATGGTATAATGTAATGCGACTAGAGAGTGTAAATAAATTTCCTACACATTAGATACGGGAACCTGATCTAAATAATGGTGTTGAAAGCCTATCTTTGAATAGGAATCCTAAAATTATTTAAAGGTGCCCACCTGTACGTAACAGGGATAATCTAAAAGCTCTCTAGTTTTTTATTTAAAAGGAGAAATCAAAATGGCAGCAATAGATCAAAAACTTATAGATAGAATAAATGTTTTAGCTAAAAAGAAAAAAGAAGGTACAATTACTCCTGAAGAATTAAAAGAACAGGATAAATTGAGAAAAGAATATATTAAGCTTTTTAGAGAAGGATTTAAATCTCAATTAAAAGCAATTAAAGTTGTAGATGAAAAAGGAAATGATATAACACCGCTTAAATTAAAACAAGAAAAATTAAAAAATTAAGGAATTCTAGTAGAAAATATTTAATTTTTATAGAAAATGTGTATAATATGTCTTGACTTATTTAAAAATGGGAGAAAATGTAAATGGATATTTCAAATTTATCAATCGCAACAATTAGAAGTTTAGGAATCGATACAATCAATAAAGCAAATTCTGGACATCCAGGAATGGTTCTTGGATCAGCGCCTGCTTTATATACATTGTTTAATAAAGAACTAAACATTTATAACAAAGAAGCTGAATGGATTAATAGAGATCGTTTCGTTTTAGCAAGTGGACATGCTTCTGCACTTTTATATAGCATGTTACATTTGACAGGGTTTGATGTTACGATCGATGATCTAAAGAATTTTAGACAGTTGAATTCTCGTACACCTGGGCATCCAGAAATTGAAATGACACATGGTGTTGATGCTTCAAGTGGACCATTAGGACAAGGTATTCCAATGGCAGCTGGAATGGCAATGGCTGAAAAATTTTTAGCAAGTCAATATAACAAAGAAAACTTTGATATTATTGATCATTATACATATGTTTTATGTGGTGATGGCGATATGCAAGAAGGAGTTACTTATGAAGCAGCATCTCTTGCAGGTCATTTATCATTAGGTAAATTAATTGTTTTATATGATGCAAATAAGGTTACTTTGGATGGACCTTTATCAATGTCATTTAGTGAAAATGTAAAAAAACGTTATGAAGCTTGTAATTGGCAAGTTTTAGAAGTTAAAGATGGAAATGACATTAATGAAATTCATAAAGCTATTAAAAAAGGTAAAAAAGAACAATTCAAGCCAACTTTAATTATTGTAAATACAGTTATTGGCTTTGGTTCAGCAAATCAAGGAACAAATAAAGTTCATGGTGCACCATTAGGTAAAGAAGATGGTAAAAACGCTAAATTATCTTATGGTTTTGATCATGATGAATTCTATGTACCTGAAGAAGTATATGAAGATTTTAAAAAGAAAACAATTAAAAGAGGAAAATCTAAATTTAATAAATGGAATAAATTATTCAATGAGTATAAAGAACAATATCCAACAGAAGCAAAACAATTAGAAGATGCTATTGCTGGTAAATATTCTTTAAACATTGATGAACTTTTAAAGAATTATCCTGTAGGACATAATGATGCTACAAGAAATACTTCATTAGAAGTTATTCAAGAAGTTGCTAAACAAAACCCAACTTTCTTATCGGGAACTGCAGACTTAGCTAGTTCAACAAAAACAAAAATTAAAGATGAAGATGACTTTAGTGTTGAAAATTATAATGGACGTAATTTAGTATTTGGAATTCGTGAGTTTGCAATGGTTGCTATTATGAATGGTATGACATTGCATAAAGGTGTAAAAGTTTCAGCTGGTGGTTTCTTAGTATTCTCTGATTATTTTAAAGCAGCAGTAAGAATGGCTTGTTTAATGAAATTACCAATTATTTTACCATTATCTCATGATTCTATTGCAGTTGGTGAAGATGGGCCAACTCATCAACCAATTGAACAGTTTGCTATGTTAAGATCAATTCCAAATATGCATGTTATTCGTCCAGGAGATGCCGTAGAAATGGCAGCAGCATGGAAATTAGCGATTGAATCAACTGAAAATCCTACAGCACTTATTCTTACAAGACAAAATGTAGAAACAATGGAAAATAGTTCTGTTGAAGGTGTAAGCAAGGGTGCTTATGTTATTGGTAAAGAAGAAAATCATTTAGATGCTATCATTATTGCATCTGGATCAGAAGTTAATTTAGCTATGAAAGCTAAAAAAGTACTTCTCGAAAAAGGTATTGATGTACGTGTTGTATCTATGCCATGTCAAGAATTCTTTGATCAACAAGATGAACAATACAAAGAAGCTGTTTTACCAAATGCAATGCGTAAACGTTTATCAGTAGAAATGGCTAGTTCATTTGGATGGCATAAATATGTTGGTTTAGATGGTATAACAATGTCTATTAATGAATTTGGTAAAAGTGCTCCAGCACAAGATGTTATCCAATCTTATGGATTTACTGTTGATGGAGTTGTAGAAAATATTGAAAAATTATTAAAATAAAGGGAGTACTCCCTTTTTTTTACATTCTTCCCTTGATTGTTATGATACCTTAGTAATAGGTGATTGAGATGAAATATGTTATATATGAATACGAAGAAGGTATAAAACAATTATTTGAAAAGTATCCAAATTTAAAACAATATTTTGATAATCTTACATTAGATAATGATTTTATGAACAAATTTATAAATTGCGTCTATAACAGTGTTGATTATATGAATGAACTTATTTATAAAGAATTGCACAATAGAAAAGAATATCATCGAGTTGGGAAAATGCATATATTTGAAAATGAACTTACACATGAAATAAGTCGTTTATATGTTGAAAATTATAAAATTATTATTGAATCGAAAGATAAAACAAACATATTCTTTGATATTCTCTATCATAATTTAAAAAGTTATGTTATAATAGATGAGAATTTGTAAGGGAGGTATTATCAATGTTATATGCAATTCTTGGATTAATCGTTGGATTAATTGCTGGGTTCTTTGCGTCTCGTTATTTCTTTAAAAAACAATTACAAAAAAATCCACCTATCAATGAAAAAATGATTCGTGCTATGTATATGGAAATGGGAAGAAAACCAAGTGAGGCTCAAATTAAAAGAATCATGGCTTCAGTTAAATCACAATATAAATAAGGGGATACCCTTATTTTTGTTTATATGAAAATATATATTACTAGACATTCCTTAACTGCATGGAACGAAGAAAAAAGACTACAAGGATGGAAAGACTCACCGCTTACTAAGCAAGGAAAAGAAGATGCTTTAAAATTAGGTGAATATATGAAAACAATACATATTGATCAAGTATATTCTTCGCCTTTATTAAGAGCAAAATCTACAGCTAGACTTATTTTTAAAAATGAAAATATTATTGAAGATAGTCGTTTAAAGGAAATGAACTTCGGTGATTATGAAGGAGAATATATTCAAGATTTAAAAAAGCAACATGATTATTTTTGTTTGTGGCATCAACCGCAATTGTCATTTTCTTTGCCAAATGGAGAAACATATGAAGAAGTTGTTTTTCGTTTGAATGATTTTATTTTAGAAAAATATAACGAAGATCCTCAACAAACAATTTTTATAACAATTCATGGTATGTTATTTACAATATTACATGGAATTTTTTTAGATTTACCTGTTGAACGATTAAATGAAGTTAATCAAGAAATTGTAAGAGGATGTTCGCTTTCGTTGTTTGAATTTGATGGAAAAAAACATAAAATAGATTTCATTGGGAAAGATTGTTTTTTAACACCTTTAAAAGAAAAAATTAGTTATAAATAAAAAAGATTAGTTTAACGATCATAAACTAATCTTTTTTACATCCATTGAATTTTTGATTCAGTATGATTTTTAATACGTTTGATATTATCTTTATGTCTATAAACTAATAAGATAACAGCTACAAGCATGCATAATTTTGCTGTTATGGACACCGCTAGAAACGGTGTAATACATAAAACAATCAAAGCAGTAGAGATTGAAGATAAAGATACATATTTTGAAATTTTTAAAACAAGTAAAAATACAACAATAGCAACAACTGCATATAATGGTTCAATACATAAAAAATAACCTAGACTTGTTGAAACAGCTTTTCCTCCTCGAAATTCAGCAAAGATAGGATAACAATGTCCAAAAATACATGCTAATCCAGCGATATATTTAATATCAGGATTTAAATTGAATTTTAAAGATAAATAACTACTTAAATAAAATATAATAACTGCTTTAAGAGCATCTAGTACAATTACAGAAATACCTGCTTTTTTTCCTAAGACTCTGCCAGCATTTGTTCCTCCTAAATTGCCCGAGCCACTTTCTCTAACATCCGTATTATAAAATACTTTTCCAATAACAAGGGCAAAGGGGATAGAACCGTATAAATAACCTAATAGAATCAATAATATTTCATACATTTTTATCACCAAGCTAAATTATACAGTTATCCTATAAAAATGCAATTAAACTTTGAAAAAAAACAAGAGTATTGATATAATAGTTCAAGTATAACAAAAGGAGTGATTATATGGCAAAAAAGAATACATATGATGAGTCAAATATACAGATTCTAGAAGGATTAGAAGCAGTTAGAAAAAGACCTGGTATGTATATTGGATCTACAGATAGTAGAGGATTACATCATTTAGTTTGGGAAATTGTTGATAATGCAATAGATGAAGCTCTTTCTGGATATGGTAATTTAATAGAAGTCACTATTTGTAAAGATAATAGTATTATAGTACAAGATCATGGACGTGGAATGCCAACAGGCATGCATGCTTCAGGAAGGCCAACAACAGAAGTTATTTTGACAATTCTTCATGCAGGGGGTAAATTCTCTGAAGATGGTGGTTATAAGACTTCGGGAGGACTTCATGGAGTAGGTGCTTCTGTTGTTAATGCACTTTCTCATTGGTTAGAAGTGACTGTTTGTAGAGATGGAAAGATTTTTAAGCAACGTTTTGAAGATGGCGGAGAAACAATAGGAAAATTAACAGTTATTGGAAAAACAAAAGAAACGGGAACATTGATTCATTTTTTACCAAATGATCAAATTTTTTCAACAATAGAATTTAATTATAAAACAATTAGTGAAAGACTAATGGAAAGTGCTTTTTTATTAAAAGGCATCAAAATTGTTTTAAAAGATGAAAGAACTGGAAAAATGGATGAATTCCATTTTGAAAATGGATTAGAAGCATTTATTGATTATTTAAATACTAATAAAGATGTACTTCATCCAACAATTTCTATTGAAGGTGAACAAAATGGGATGGAAGTAGATATTGCTTTACAATTTACTTCTGGATATCAAGAAACGACATTATCATTTGTTAACCTTGTAAGAACGGGTGATGGTGGAACACATGAAACAGGTTTTAAATCTGGACTTACAAAAACATTCAATGATTATGCGAGAAAATATGGTCTATTAAAAGAAAAAGATAAAAATTTAGAAGGAAATGATGTACGAGAGGGGCTTTCAGCGATTATTTCCATTAAAGTTCCTGAACATTATTTACAATTTGAAGGGCAAACAAAATCAAAATTAGGGACACCAGAAGCTAGAAATATTGTAGATAGTATCGTATATGAAAAATTATCTTATTTTTTAGAAGAAAATAAAGAAATTGCAGATAATCTTGTTAAAAAAATAGATGATATGAGTAATGATATAGATGATAAAAATGAAAACTCACCAGCTAGACTTAATATAGATAGAGTATTTTCTGTAAAAGGATTTGGTACGGTTGTTACAGGAACATTACTAGAAGGAAAAATAAGCATAGATGATGACTTAGTTATTTATCCTAATAACTTAAAAACAAAGATAAGAAGTATACAAGTTCATGGACAAAGTGTTGAAACTGCATATGCAGGTCAAAGAACAGCTATAAATATATCTAATATAAAAGTTGAAGAATTAAAAAGAGGAGATGTTTTAGCGGCACCAAACTCTTTAGAAGAATCTATGATGTTAGATGTTAAATTATCTTTAGTTAAACACACTAATAAAAATTTAAAACATTGGGATAGATTAAGGCTTTATCATGGAGCTAGAGAAATATTGTGTAGGGTGGTTCCGCTAGATAAAGAGATTACTAAATCTGGAGAAAGCTGTTATGCACAACTTAGATTAGAAGAGAGTATAGTAGCTAAAAAATTAGATAATTTCGTACTTAGAAATTACTCACCACTTGAAACTATAGGTGGGGGAATTATTATAGATACGAAGCCTAAGAAACATAAAAAGTTTGATGAAAATGTTATAAGTTCTCTTAAAATAAAAGAAAAAGGAGAACTTGAAGATATATTAGAACAGTATCTTAAAAATAATTTGAAATCATATAAAACATTAAAAGATATAATGAGTTATACTGGAGAAAATGAAGAGCTTGTTATAAATGCTATAGATAAGGTACTTACAGTAGGAGATAAATTTGATCCATTAGATGGAGTAACAGCATTTGATGAAGAAGATAAAGATATTACATTAACACAAGCTAATATAATTGCAAATAATGTAGATACTAGTGTTGCTGGAACATACAATGTTACATACAAAGTAACAGATAAAGATGGAGCATCTACTGTAAAAACAATTACAGTTACTGTAAAGGCAAAAGATATTGTAGATAAACCAGATGATGATACTTCAAAACCAGATGTACCAAACGATGGTACTTCGAAACCTAATAAACCAAATATTAATCCACAAACTGGAGATGTAGCAAGTGTAGGTTTATTACAGTCTATTATTGTTGGTTCAACAAGTATATTGGCATTACTTCTAGGTAATAGAAAGAAGAGAAAAAGATAATTAATTTATATAAGACTAGATGAGGTAAA